>Ga0209979_1005354_pt1 | contig 10145 bp, 10 predicted proteins | sample AnhtaG_FD_183114 | JGI IMG/M metagenome (GOLD analysis project Ga0209979, IMG submission 183114) | Deep subsurface microbial communities from Anholt, Denmark to uncover new lineages of life (NeLLi) - Anholt_01485 metaG (SPAdes) (version 2) | ecosystem: Environmental > Aquatic > Marine > Oceanic... | reverse complement strand
CTCGTTGACACCCGACAGGCCCTCCGCTACACTGCCCCTCGGAGGTGGAAGTGCCTTCGCCAAGTGTCGGCTTCAGGGGCGCTGGACGCGGGCCACGTCACTGGTGAGGGCTGGTGGCCGGTCCTGCCCTATGCTGAGCCACGTCAGCCCGTGACGTGGCCGTTTCGTTTCTGGGACAGGGCGAGGCTGGTTCTCGCCGGGAGAGACCGGTTAGGAGGCAGAGGTGCCGGAGCTACAGCAGACAGATCCCGAGATCTACTCGCTCATCCAGGCGGAGGAGCGCTACGAGTTCGAGACGGTACGCCTCATCCCCTCCGAGAACTACGCCTCCACGGCGGTGATGCAGGCACTGGGCTCGGTCTTGGGAAACAAGTACTCGGAGGGCTACCCCGGCAAGCGCTACTACGAGGGCCAGCGCAACATCGACCAGGTGGAGAACCTGGTGAAGGAGCGCGCCCAGGCCCTCTTCGGCATGGACCACGCCAACGTGCAGCCCTACTCGGGCTCTCCCGCCAACATGGCCGTCTACTACGCCCTGCTGGAACCCGGCGAGACCATCATGGGGATGAGCCTGCCCCACGGCGGCCACCTCACCCACGGCTGGGAGGTGAGCTTCTCCTCCCGCTTCTACCGCTCCGTCCAGTACGTCGTGGACCCCAAGACCCACCTCATCGACTACGACGCCGTCCGCGACCTGGCCCGCCGGGAGCGCCCCAGGATCATCGTCTCCGGCGCCACCGCCTACCCCCGTGAGTTCGACTTCAAGGCGTTCGGGGAGATCGCCCGCGAGGTCGACGCCTACTTCCTGGCGGACATCGCCCACATCGCCGGCCTCATCGTCGCGGGCGTTCATCAGGACCCCGCTCCCTACGCCGACGTTATCACCACCACCACCCACAAGACCATGCGGGGGCCGCGCGGGGCCATGATCCTCTGCCGCGAGGAGTTCGCCCAGCGCATCGACCGGGCGGTATTCCCGGCCCTCCAGGGCGGACCCCACAACCATACCACCGCCGCCATCGGGGTATGCCTGAAGGAGGCCGCCACCGAGGAGTTCCGGGAGTACGGCCGCCAGATCGTGAGCAACGCCAAGGTGCTCGCCTCCGAGCTGCTGGAGCGGGGCTTCTCGACCATCTCCGGCGGCACCGACAACCACCTCATCCTCATTGACCTGACCAACAAGGGGGTCTTCGGCAAGAAAGCGGCCAGGGCCCTGGACCGGGCGGGCATCGTCACCAACTACAACACCGTCCCCTACGACCCCCGCAGGCCCTTCAGCCCCAGCGGCCTGCGCATCGGCACGCCCGCGGTGACCTCGCGCGGCATGAAGGAGGAAGAGATGCGCCAGATCGCCGCCTGGATGGACCAGGTCATCGCCAACGTGGAAGACGAAGACGTCCTGGAGCGGGTGAACCGAGAGGTGCGCGACCTTTGCCTTACCTACCCCGCGCCCGGCATCCGCCTGGACTAGCGGCGTGCTGAAAAACTCCCGCCGCCGGAGGCCGCCTGTGACCTGGCCGAGCCGGGGACAGGCCTCTCCCATCCCGCTGGCGTTGACGGGCGGGCAGTCGGGTCCTATAATCTTCCCGCTGCCAAGTAGCGGATCGCATAGGCTGCTTGTAAAGCCCCGTCTCCGAACCGACGAGGTGGAGCCGGGCACGGTTAGCTTATGATCTCATCACCGCGAGGTACGGATTGCGCGATTACGAATTAGTCTTTATCCTCAGCCCCGACATACCCGAAGAGGAGGTGCCCGCCGCCATCGAGCGCGTCGGTCAGGCCGTCACCAGCCGGGGCGGCGAGGTGAAAGAGGTGGACCGCTGGGGCCGCAAGAAGCTGGCCTACCCCATCAACGGGCACGCCGAGGGCAACTATGTGCTGACGCAGGTACGGCTGGACCCCGCCCGGACGGCCGAGCTGGAGGCCGGGTTCCACATCTCAGAGGAGGTCATTCGGCATCTTCTGGTGCGGCTCGGCGAGTAGGGGCGGTTCGCGAACTGCCCCTACCGGACCCATAGGTCGCTCGTCGCTCTGCTTAGCGGAGGCAGGTCGGCGAAAGGAGGAGGCAGATGGCGGGTTTGAACAAGGTAATGATCATCGGCAACGTGGGGACCGACCCGGAGATGCGCTATACCGCCAGCGGCAATGCGGTCACCACCTTTCGCATCGCTTGCAGCCGCAACTACACCGCCCCCGACGGGGAGCGCCGCGAAGAGACCGAGTGGTTCAGTGTGGTCACCTGGAGCAAGCTGGCCGAGACCTGTAGCCAGTTCCTTCAGAAGGGGCGGCGGGCCTACGTGGAAGGGCGTCTGCAAACCCGCTCCTGGGAAGGATCCGATGGCCAGCGTCGCTTCCGCACCGAGGTGATAGCCAATACCGTGCTCTTCCTCGACCGCCCTCAAGCCACTCCCCTGCCCGAGGAGGAGACTCCGGAGACGGCCAGCCCAGCCACGGAGCCGGAGGCTCTGCCTTTCGAGCAGCCTGCACCTGGAAGGGAGGATAGCGAATCTTGACCACCGAGGAGACGAAGCAGCAGCCCGAGCAGCCCCAGGAGCCTGCCCCACAGGCAGCGCCTGCCACCACGGAAGCCCCTGCCCGACCGGAGCGTCGGCCCCGGGGCCGTTTTGGAGGGCGCCGCAAGGTGTGCGCATTCTGCGTGGAGAAGGTAGACATCATCGACTATAAGGACCCCCTGAAGCTGCGTCGCTACCTGTCAGACCGGGGCAAGATCGAGCCCCGGCGGAAGACGGGAACCTGCGCCAAGCACCAGCGACGCCTTACCGTCGCCCTCAAGCGGGCGCGACACCTGGCCCTCTTGCCCTACACAGCGGAGCACATCCGCCTGACTGGGGTTTTCATTCCCCGCAGTTGATCGGCAGGGGCGGGCGGGGGAAAATGATGGGGCTCCCTGCCCGTTTACTATATCTGCGGCCGGGGAACCCCGCTGGGAAGAGGCGATAGCATGTCCAGAGAGAGGCGTCGAGAGCAGGCCGTCCCGCCTCCCGGCCGCCCTGTAGGCGGCCCGCGAGGACGAAGGGACGAGCCTCCCCGGCGGCCGCCGCAACGCCAGCGCGGCGGGCGCCCGCCCCGCCGTGCCCGCGCCGATAGGGAGGACCGGCGGACCACCAGGGACGAGCGGGAGCGGTTCAGGCAGCTCCTGCTGGTGGGTGCGGTGGGGCTGGTCATCGTGGCGGCAATCGCTATCGCCGCCTTCGGCTACTACCAAACGCAGATCGCCCCCAAGCACAAGACCGTCCTTCAGGTGGGTGAAACCAGATTCAGCCTGAGCCACTTCGAGCGCCGCCTGCGCCTGGAGCTGGAGACCAACCCAGCCCTTCAGCAGATAGCCAGTGATCTGCCCGACTTCGTCCTTTCGCAACTCGAGAATGAGGGCGTGCTCCTGGAAGCAGCACCGAGGCTGGGCATTGAGGTCACCGAGGACGATATTGACGCCGAGATCGGGCGGCGCACCGGGGTCTCGCCGGGAGGCGATGAGCGCCTCTTCGCCTCCGCCTATCGCCAGGACGTGCGCGACAGCGGCCTGCACGCCGACGAGTATCGGCACATGCTCCGCGCCGACCTCCTGGAGCAGGGAGTGCAGGCGAAGTTCCGCGACGAGGCGCCCGCCCGCGAGCCTCAGGCCAGGGCGCGCCTCATTCTGGTGGAGACGGAAGAACAGGCCCAGGAGGTGATCCAGCGGCTGGAAGCTGGCGAGGACTTCGCCGCCCTGGCCGGGGAGCTCTCCCTGGACCCGGCCAGCAAGGAGCGGGGCGGCGAGGTCGACTGGCTGGTACAGGGCACCATGCTCGCCAGCATCGATGACTTCCTCTTCTCGGCAGAGCCGGGCACCCTTAGCGGGCCCCTGGACGTATCCGGCCTCTACGTCGTGCTTGAGCTCTTGGAGCGGCAGGACAGGGATCTCTCCGACACCCAGAAGGACTCCGTCGCCAGTCGTGAGCACAGGGAGTGGCTGGACGAGACGAAGGCTACCCTCCAGGTCGTGCGCAGCCTGGAGCCGGAAGACGAGCAGGACATCCTGCGCGATGCCCTGGGGGACATAGGAGGCCCGGCATCGGTGCCGGGTGGCAGTAGTGGCCAGTAAGCGCTCCGAGATCGGCATCGCCCTCATGGGGGTGGGGACCATAGGCAGCGGCGTGGCCAGCGCCCTCCTGCAGAAGGCCGAGACCTACGCCCGCACTGCCGGCTGTCCCCTCCGGCTGGTCAGGGTGCTGGAGCGTGACCCCGAGAGGCCCCCACGCGTGGGCATCGACCCCCGCATCGTGACCACCGACTTCTCCCTGATTCAGGACGACCCCGCCATCGACATCGTCATCGAGGTGCTGGGCGGAGAGCACCCCGCCAACGACTTCATCCGGGAAGCCCTCGCCCGAGGCAAGTACGTGGTCACCGCCAACAAGGAGGTCATGGCCAAACACGGCCTGGCGCTCCGAAACCTGGCCTGGGAGCACGGCGTGGACATCCTGTACGAGGCCAGCGTGGGCGGTGGCATCCCCATCATCGCCCCCCTCAAGCGCGACCTCCTGGCCAACGACATCGTGGCCATCTCCGCCATCATCAACGGCACCACCAACTACATCCTGACATCCATGAGCTGGGAGGGCCGCGACTTCGCCGAAGCCCTCGCCCAGGCCCAGGCGCTCGGCTATGCCGAACCAGACCCCACCAACGATGTCGAGGGCATCGACGCCGCCTACAAGCTGGCTATCCTCGCCAGCCTGGCCTTTCACCTCAACGTCCGGCTGGAGGACGTCTACTACGAGGGCATCACCCGCCTCACCTCTCGGGACTTCCGCTATGCCCAGGAGCTGGGATACGCCATCAAACTGCTGGCCCTGGCGAAGAAGCAGGATGCCTCCGTACAGGTGCGGGTGCACCCGGTCCTCCTCCCAGAAGGGGAGCCCCTGGCCAAGGTCGATGGCGTCCTTAACGCCGTGCAGGTGGAGGGCGACCTGCTGGGTCGGGCGCTCTTCGAGGGGTCGGGCGCAGGTTCCCTGCCTACCACCAGCGCTGTCATCGCAGACGTGCTGGACGCCGCCCACAGCGTCATCACCGGTGGCCAGGAGCGCGCTGCCTGGCGGCAGGAAGCCGCCTCGGTCATCGTGCCCATGGGCGAGCTGCGCACCCGCTACTACCTCCGCATCACCGTGGCCGACAGACCCGGCGTGCTCGCCCAGATCGCGCGCGTCCTGGGCGACGGCCAGATCAGCATCGCCTCCGTCATCCAGAAGGAGGCCTACCAGGATGCCCAGACCGCGGAGCTCGTTATCATGACGCACCAGGCCCGGGAGGAGGCCATGCGCCTCGCCCTGGCCCAACTGGCAGAGCTCCCCGTAGTAACCGAGATCGGCAACTTCGTGCGCGTGGAAGGATAGAAACGCCCATGCCGCGGCAACGGCCTGAGGTCACTCACAAAGAGGCCCTGGACTGGGTGCAGAACGAGGTGCACCAGGTCAAGGCCCAGGTAGGACGTCTCCAGCAGCAGGCGGAGCAGGTGCAGGCGCTGGTGCTGGACCTGGCGGAGAAGGTCCGCTCCCTGGACAACTCGCTCCGCCAGACCGCCGCCCAGGCCGCCCCGGTCGACCAGCTTCAGGAGGGCTTACATCAGGCCCTGGCGCTCATCGTCAAGCTTCAGGAGCAGCAGGCGGACGTCTCGGCCCATGAGGAGGAGATGAGCCGGCAGCGGCGGGACGAGACGGAGCACCTGCGCCAGGAGCGCGACGAGGTGGTTCGACAGCTCCAAGAGCTTTCACACCAGGTGGAGGGATGGCAGGAGCGCCAGGCTGGCCTGGAGGAGACCGGCCGTCGCTATCAGGAGGGCTTGGCCAGGCTGGGCGCCCAGCTCCAGGAGGTCACCCGGCGCCTGGAGGCCGTGGAAGGCAAGGCCTCCCGCAGCCTCGAAGCATCGGGCCGGGTGGAGCACGACCTGTCCCGCGTGGATTCGGCCCTGGAGGCCCTGCGGCACGAGGGCGAGGTCCTGACAGAGCGGGCGCGCCTGGCCAGCGAGGTGGCCCGCCGTCTGGAAGCGACCCAGGATCGGCATCGGGAAGACTACCGCCGCCTGGACCTGCTCGCCGAGCGCATAGAGCTCTATCGCGCCGAACGGCAGCGGCTGGAAGAGAGAACCGCCCGCCTGGAGGAGGCCCTGGAGCAGGCCCGGGGCCGCCTCGAGCAGGACCAGCAGCAGACGGGCCTGCTCCAGGCCCAGCAGCAGGGCCATGCGGCTCGGCTGGAGGGCCTCGAGCGCCAGATCCTGGAGTACCGCGAGACCCTGGTGGACCAGTTCTCGAGGATGAGCAGCACCCAGGAGCGGGTGAAGCGCCGTCAGATCGAAGAACTGGAGCGCGAGATCAAAGAGCTGAAACAGCATGCCGCCGGCCTCACCGAGGAATGACGCCCTTCCCCCCGGCGCGCCGAGAGGGCTGGGCGTGCTCCGTCGCTACCGCGAGCACCTGCCCCTGACCTCGGATACCCCCCTCATCACCCTGGGCGAGGGAGATACCCCCCTGGTCCGCTCGCGCCGGCTGGAGTCGGAGGTAGGCTGCGGAGAACTCTACTTCAAGCTCGAAAGCTGCAACCCCACCGGCTCCTTCAAGGATCGGGGCATGGTGGTGGCGGTGGCCAAGGCCATGGAGGCGGGCAGCACCGCCGTCCTCTGCGCATCCACCGGCAACACCAGCGCCTCCGCAGCCGCCTACGCGGCCCACTGCGGCCTCCGGGCCTTCGTCGTGGTGCCCCATGGGCGCATCGCTCAGGGGAAGCTGGCCCAGAGCGTCGCTCACGGCGCCCACATCATCGCCATTGACGGCAGCTTCGACGACGCCCTGCGCCTGGCCCTCGAGGTCACCCAGCGCCACCCCATCATCCTGGTCAACTCCCTCAACCCTCACCGCATCGAGGGACAGAAGACCGCCGCCTTCGAGATCGTCGACGCCCTGGGCGACGCCCCGGACTACCTGTTCATCCCGGTTGGTAATGCGGGGAACATCACCGCCTACTGGCGGGGCTTCGTGGAGTATCATCGGCTGGAGCTGGCGGGCCAGCGGCCCCGCATGATGGGGGTGCAAGCGGAGGGGGCGGCGCCCATCGTGCTGGGACACCCCGTCGAGGAGCCCCGAACCGTGGCCTCGGCCATCCGCATCGGCAACCCCGCCAGTTGGAAGAGCGCGGTGGCCGCCCGCGACGAGTCCGGGGGCACCATCCGGGCGGTCAGCGACGAGGAGATCCTCTCTGCCTACCGACGCCTGGCCCAGGAGGAAGGGATCTTCGCTGAGCCGGCCTCAGGGGCGGCCCTGGCGGGGCTCCTGAAGCTGGCCTCGCAGGGGCTTGACCTGGCGGGAAAAACGGTAGTGTGCGTGGTCACCGGCAGCGGCCTCAAGGACCCGGAGACGGCCATGAGCCTGCCCCTGGAGATGCATCGGGGGCCCGCCGAGCTGTCCGTGGTCGAGAAGATCGTGAGCTAGCCGCAGACTCGCGGTTGGCCGCCCTTCCGGTCCTTCGCCTTGCCCCTCCCCTGGCGGCCTGCTAGAATTTTTCCAGTGCCCCTTCAGGGTGGGCGGCCGACTTGACAGCCCGTAGGCCGCCCCTCGTATTCGAGAGTGCACGGCAAGTAGCGCATGGCCTACGCGGTCCAACGGGAAGAGCTGCCTCGGCTGCAGGCTGAGTGGGAAGGCATCCTGAACCTCAGCCCCGAGCCGCTGCCCTTCCTCCATCCCCTCTGGCAGCGGGTCTGGCTGGAGGAGTTTCAGGAAGGCCGCGAGCTCCTGCTGCTGACCGTCCGTGACGCCGAGCGGCTCATCGGTGTGGCCCCGCTGTTGCAGGAGAACGGCCGCCTCTCCCTGGTCGGCCACCACTCCATCTGCGATTACATGGACTTCGTGGTGATACCCGGGCTGGACAGGGAGTTCTTCGTGGCGCTCCTGGACTCCCTGCGTCACCACGACTGGCAGGAGCTGGACCTGCGGGGGCTGCGAGAGGGCTCGCCCACCCTCTCCGCCCTGCTCGCGCTGGCGCAGGGCCTGGGCTTCCAGGTCAGCCGGGACCTGGAGGCGGTCTCCCCCCGGGTGGAGCTGCCCCCCACCTGGAGCGATTACCTGGCGAGCCTCCCCGGCAAGGAGCGCCACGAGCTGCGGCGCAAGCTGCGCCGCCTGTTTCAGCAGGGCGATGTAGAGCTCCGCGTGCTCACCTCGCCCCAGGAGACCGGCCCGGGAATGGATCAATTCCTCCGCTTCATGACGGAGAGCCGCCATGACAAGGCTCAGTTCATGACACAGAAAATGGAGCAGTTCTTCCACCACATGGTGGCGGACCTCTCGGAGGCAGGGCTGGTGCGGCTGTACATGCTGGAGCTGGACGGCCGCGCGGTCGCCTCCGTGCTCTGCTTCGACCTCGGCGGCCAGCTCTACATGTACAACAGCGGCTACGACCCCACCTACTCCCACCTCTCCGTAGGACTCCTCTGTAAGGCCCTGTGCCTGCGGGAAGCCATCGAGCAGGGGCGACGCTGCCTGGACTTCCTGCGGGGCAATGAGCCCTACAAGTACGACCTGGGAGGCAGGGATCAACCCGTCTATCGCTGCCTGATCCGCAGGCCCTGACCCCCCTCCAGCCCATGAACGCCATCTACCGCATCGCCTTCATCAGCGCTCACACCTCCCCTCTGGCCAGACTGGGTAGCCGCGAGGCCGGGGGCATGAACGTCTACGTCCGCAAGCTGAGCGAGGAGCTGGCGCGGCGCGGCTTCTGCGTGGACATCTTCACCCGCCGCACCGACCGGGACTCCCCCGAGACCATCGTTCTCGCCGAGGGCCTGCGGGTCGTGCACCTGGCGGCAGGGCCAGCCCAGCCCCTGCCGAAGGAGGATCTGCCCCATTACCTGGAAGCCTTCGAGGAGAGCCTGCTGCGCTTCCAGCAAGCGCAGAATCTCAACTACGACCTCCTACACAGCCACTACTGGCTCTCCGGCTCGGTGGCCGAAAGGCTCAAGGTCCGCTGGCGAGTGCCCCACGTGGCCATGTTCCATACCCTCGGCGAAGTGAAGAACCGGGCTCGCATCACCGAGCGCGAGCCCCCCCTCCGCATCGAGGCGGAGCGGGCGGTGGTCCGGGGGGCCAACCGCATCGTCTGCGCCAGCGAGCACGAAAAGCAGCTACTGGTAGAGCTCTACGGCGCCCGCCCCCACTGCATCGCCGTGGTCCCCTGCGGCGTGGACCTGGACCTGTTCCAGCCCATGGACAAGGAAGAGGCCCGCCGCCGCCTGGGCCTGCGCGACCATGAGCGCATCATCCTGTTCGTGGGGCGCATCGAGCCTCTCAAGGGCGTTGACATCCTCATCGGAGCGGCCGCCCAGCTTCACGGCCAGGAGGACTTCTACCTGCTCATCGTGGGTGGCGACGGCCACGCCCACAGCGAGATGACCCATCTCCAGAGGCTGGCCAGCGGCCTGGGCATCGATCACCACGTCTCCTTCATAGGCCCGGTGGACCACGAGAGGCTCCCCCTCTTCTACAACGCTGCGGACGTATGCGTGGTCCCTTCCTTCTACGAGAGCTTCGGCCTGGTCGCGGTCGAGGCCATGGCCTGCGGCACCCCGGTGGTGGCCTCGCGGGTGGGAGGACTCACCGTCACGGTCCGCGATGGCGAGACCGGCTACCTGGTCCCCTGGCAGTGCGCCGAACCCTTCGCCGAGCGCCTGGAGCTGCTTCTGGGCAACAGGGAGTTGCGGCGCGCCCTCGGCCGGACCGCCCGCGAGCAGATGCATCGCTTCCGCTGGGCCAGCGTGGCCGAAGGCGTCATCAAGGTCTACCGCGATCTGCTGGAGGCCACCGCGGCGGCCCCCTGCGGCAGCCTCACCGGGGCCCTGCCCCCACCCAGCGGGTGAGGCCGGACATGTTGCGCCTTCCAGAGAAGCTGCTCGGCTGGCGGGGGCGGTCGCCCCGTCCCCCGCAGGAGGAGCTGGGCAAGGACGGGCCGCTCACGGCTATGGTCATCATGGCCCACCCCGACGACGCCGAGTTCCTCTGCGCCGGCACCGTGGCCAAGTGGTGCCACCAGGGCTGGACGGTCTACTATCTGCTGGCCACCAGCGGCGACAAGGGCACCCATGACCCCGACCTGAGCGTCCAGCA
>Ga0209979_1005353_pt1 | contig 10145 bp, 10 predicted proteins | sample AnhtaG_FD_183114 | JGI IMG/M metagenome (GOLD analysis project Ga0209979, IMG submission 183114) | Deep subsurface microbial communities from Anholt, Denmark to uncover new lineages of life (NeLLi) - Anholt_01485 metaG (SPAdes) (version 2) | ecosystem: Environmental > Aquatic > Marine > Oceanic... | reverse complement strand
TAATGAACCCCACTACATCCCAGTGGGTCAGTCGCTCGTTGTGTACGACGGCGAGCGGTGTATGGGCGGCGGAGTTGTTGATACAACGACACTCAAGTAACTAACACGCGCTATGATTGGTGTGTGGCTATGCTCATTACCAAAGCAGACGGCGAGCGAGAACCGTTTAATCCGCACAAGTTGGTCACATCGCTAAAACGCGCTGGGGCCGACAAAACGCTTGCCGAATCGATAGAAAAAGATATCGAAAAGGAGTTGTACAACGGCATCTCGACCCAAGAGATGTATCGCCGCGCGTTTGCCCACTTGCGCGAATCTCGCAAAGAGACCGCCGCCCGCTACAGCCTTAAGCGTGCGCTACTCGAGTTTGGGCCATCGGGGTTCCCATTTGAAGAATATTTGGCGCGGCTGTTTCAATTTGAAGGGTACACGACAAAAACCGACCAAATAATTAAAGGCGCATGCGTCGAGCACGAGGTTGACGTTGTCATGACAAAGGGCGACGTCACGACGTATGTCGAAGCCAAGTTCCACAACACGCCAGGGTTTAAGACCGACCTCAAGACAACGCTCTACGTTAAGGCGCGACTCGAAGATATAGCAGCGCAGCGCAAAGCGACGGGTGCCAAAGGCTCGATGCACGGGCTCATCGTGACCAACACCAAGTTCACCTCGCAGGCAGCACAATATGCAAACTGTGCGGGGGTAGAGCTCTTGGGCTGGGAGGAGCCGTCGGGCAACACACTCCAAGACAGGATAGAGCGCGCGCAGCTATACCCGGTGACCGCACTTACCACACTCAACCATAGAGAAAAAATAGCCCTATTGGGCCAAAAGATAGTGCTTTGTCAGGCTCTGCCGCAAGAGATGGAGGCCCTGAAGGGGGCCGGGATTACTGGCCACAAAGCCACTCGTGTGTTGGAGGAGGTGGGGGCCTTGTGCGTGCCACCAAAGAGTCTAGAATGAGGGTATTAGTCATTTTATATATGTACCGATATGCAGCAATCTAACAACGATAAGAAACCCAGTTTGTCCTGGTCTACACCGAGCACTAACAGCTCTGCACCTACAAGCACTAAGCAGCCATCGACCTCGATGTCGCTCGCGCTCCCTAAGATGGCTCCTAACAACAGCAACACCACAGCGCGTTATGCAGGCATATTTGTTGGCGGTCTTATTTTTGGCGTAGTTGTCGCATGGGGATGGTCGGCACTCCGCAACTCGAACGACACCGTCGCAACTAAAGGCAACACAGTTGCTACTACCAACAACACAACGTCGACTACAAAGTCTACTAAGACTGACAATGCCGCATCGGTTGCTGCCGCAGTGGCGCTCGGGAGTGCAGATATCGACGTCACGTCGCCGCAGCGCGCGGGACAGAGCGTTATAATCAACAGTGTGAGTGTCTCGAAGCCAACCTGGGTAGTGATCTATGACAACAATGCTGACAAGCCGGGCAATGTGCTTGGCGCGCAGCTCTTCTTTAGCAGTACCAACGGCGTTGTGACGCTATTGCGCCCAACCATGGCAGGCAAGACATACTTTATTGGCCGCGCTGTTGATGATGGTGACCGCAAGTTCCAAAAAGCAAGCGACAAGGTACTGACTGACGCTAACGGCGACCCAGTACTCGTACCATTTACCACAAACTAATATGGATTTGGCTGCACAACTAGGTTTGGCGATGCCGCTTATTGTCGCGACAGTCCTCGGCCTCTTGCTGGGGCTCGAGCGCACGCTTGCTGGCAAGCACGCAGGCATGCGCACGTATGCGCTGGTGAGCTTGGGCTCGGCACTGTTTACCTTGGTTGGCGTTGTGGCAAGTTATCAGCTGTCGGTCTTTAGTGGTATTAACCCGCTCCAGATAGCGGCGTCGGTAGTTATCGGTATCGGCTTTATAGGCACCGGACTCGCTGCGTTTCGTGGTGACCATCCGGTGGAGCTCACGACCGCATCGGGTATTTGGGTAGCATCAGCAGTCGGCATGGCCTCTGGCTTTGGTATGTACACCATTGCAGTGGTAACTACGCTGCTTGCCGTCTTGGTGTTGTCGGTGTTGCTTCGTCTTGAGAACAGCATGCGCCGCAAGCTCGACATCCGCGATTAGGTGGATAAGGGGTGGCTAGAGTACAATGGCTCGTGATATATGAGCCAGTACTACAAACCTGTCCGTAACCCCAACTATAGCTACGGCGGAGAAAAATGGACCCTTTCGCGCTCCAAAATTGACCTCTTTATGGAGTGCCCGCGGTGCTTTTATATCGACAACAAGCTGGGTACCGCACGCCCACCGGGCTTCCCGTTTAATCTCAACTCGGCAGTCGACGCGCTCTTAAAGAAAGAGCTCGATACACACCGTGCCAACGGCACACAGCACCCATTGGCCAAAGCCTATGGGCTTGATGCCATACCGCTCGCGCACGCCAAGATGGATGAGTGGCGCAACGCCTTGAGTCAGGGTGTTAAACATGTACATGAAGCGACGGGACTAACTGTGCGCGGTGGTGTCGACGATATTTGGATAAACAAAGACGGCGAGCTCATAGTTATCGACTACAAAGCGACCAGCAAAGATAGTCGCATCGAGTCGTTGGATGAAGAGTGGCATCGCGGCTACAAACGCCAACTCGAGATATACCAATGGTTGCTGCGCAAAAACGGATTTAAGGTCTCTGACATGGGGTATTGGTTTTATGCCAACGCAACCAAAGACCGCGAGGCGTTCGATGGCAGGCTCGACTTTGAGCTGACCTTGGTGCCATACAAAGGCAACAGTGACTGGGTAGATCGATAGCGACACGGCGCCCGAGGCGGGTGCTGACTGCGACTACTGCCGTTACCGCGAGGCCGCGGGCAAGGCGCTTTTAGCGCTTAAGGCTAAAAATGATAGACTACAGGCACCAGCCGGTAAGAAAATCGCCCATGAAAAGACTACCGAAAAAGAAAGTACCAACGCGCAGCTCTTCTAGGCTTGCACGACTCAACCAAACCTTTGCCGACCGTGTGCGCGCAGTCGTGCGCAAAATCCCCAAGGGCAAGACGATGACCTATGGCGAGGTCGCCAAAAAGGCAGGCAAGCCCTTGGCCGCACGCGCTGTAGGTATGATCATGTCTAAGAACTTTGACCCAACCGTACCGTGCCACCGCGTGGTGCGCAGCGACGGCAAAATCGGCGGCTACAACCGCGGCGGCCCGTCAAAGAAAATCGAGCTCATCATGATGGAGCGTTATTTGGCATCTTAATAAATTTGTGGTACAATAATCCCAACTCACATTGACCACAGGAGGATGCGGTGCGAGAGTTTTTTGGATATCTGCGTGACCTAATTGGTCAAGCAATCGACAGGATGTTGAGGGGGTAAGATGGACGCCTTTTTTCAAGCGTTCGCGCTTTTTATCCCAATATTGGCCGCGAACCAAGCGGCACACGTTGTCAAAGATCTGCGGTGGCCGGACAGACCGACCTTTCCGCCGGTCTTTGGCAAGAACAAGACGCTGATGCCGTTCTTGGTGGCACCTACGTTGGCGATGATCCCTTTTCTCCTATTCAATTTAGTCAAGGAGGATCTGAACTGGGTCGTCGAAGGGGTGTATATCGGTCTGGGGGTAGTAATCGCCGAACATGCCAAGTCTGCATTCAAGCGGCTACTTGGTCTCAAGGAGGGCACACCATTCTTTCTTGACCGCATCGACTTTGCTGTTGGCGGCGGAATAGGGGCACTGTTGTGTATCCCTTGGGTGACTTGGGTGCACGTGCTCTGGCTTGTCGCCATAGCGTACCCAGTGCACTACTTTGGCAACAAGTTTAGTCACAGCCAAGGTTGGCGTGACACTCCACACTAGTCGTCGCGAGAGCGGCGGCTTTTTCTTTTGTATACTGCCGTGTATGGAGGTAAAGATTGAGAATAGCTGGAAGGAGGTTCTTGCTGACGAGTTTAGCCGCGACTATTTTGAAAAGCTCACCACGTTTGTTAAGGACGAGTACAAGAGTGGCGTGGTGTATCCAGCGCCTAAGAATATCTTTAGGGCGTTTGACCTCTGCCCGTTTGAACAGGTTAAGGTCGTGATACTTGGCCAAGATCCATACCACGGCGTGGGCCAAGCCAACGGCCTGTGCTTTGCGGTGAGCGAAGGCGTCGCCCTGCCGCCGTCGCTCCAGAATATTTTTAAAGAGATAGAGAGTGACTTGGGGCAGCCGCTCGTGCATCGCACCGGCGACCTCGAGCGGTGGGCCAAGCAAGGCGTGCTCTTACTTAATGCGACGCTCACCGTGCGCAGTAAAATGCCCGGCAGCCACCAAGGTAAGGGGTGGGAGGAGTTTACCGATGCGGTCATCAAAACCCTGTCGGATAAAAAAGAGGGACTGGTATTTATCCTGTGGGGCAACTATGCCAAGGCCAAAGGTGCACACATCGACCGCTTTAAACACGACGTGATAGAGTCGGCGCATCCGTCGCCGTTCTCGGCCTACAACGGCTTTTTTGGCAGCAAACCATTCAGCAAAGCTAATGACTATTTAACAAAGCACGACAAAACTCCAATAGACTGGCTTTAAAAATACTCCAACAATCTGCAGATTGTTGGAGTATTTAACTACCAGATTTTGGCGCGTTTGGCGGGGTCTTTGTAGAGTTTGTCGCTCTTTTTAACACCAAACATTTTGTAGAACGGCTCGAAGTTGGCCAGCGGCCCGTTGATGCGAAACGGTGCTGGCGAGTGCGGATCGGTTAAGACCTGCATCTTTTGATACTCGGGTCGGGTGAGTTCGCGCTCCATTTGTGCAAAGCCGAGGAAGAAGCGTTCTTCAGGCGACAATCCGTCGATAACCTTGCGGCCGTTGCGCTCGAGGTACTTTTGGTAGGCATCCCAGCCGATTACCAAGCCGCCTAGGTCGGCGATATTCTCGCCCAAGGTGAGTTGGCCATTGACCTTAACACCGTCGGCAACTTCGTAGGCATCGTACTGCGCTTTAATGAGCGAGCCCTTGTGCTCGAACTTTTTCTTGTCCGTGTCGGCCCACCAGCTCTTCATGTTGCCTTTGTGGTCAAACTTGGCACCCTGGTCGTCAAAGGCGTGCGTCATCTCATGCCCAATGACAGTGCCTATACCTGCGTAGTTGATAGCCGCGTCCGCCAAGAGATCAAAGAACGGCCACTGCAGTATGCCAGCGGGGAAGACTATTTCGTTCATGCCAAAGTTGCAGTACGCGTTGACTGTCTGCGGCGTCATGTGCCACTCGGTGCGGTCAATAGGCGCCTTGAGCTTTTTCGTCTCGCGTTTATGCTCGTACTCGGAACTTCGGAGCATGTTGCCAAAGTAGTCATTTTTCTTGAGTACCAAACCTTTGTACCCCTTCCATTTAGTAGGGTAACCAATCTTGCGGGTCATGGCGCGCAGTTTAACGACCGCCTTCTTTTTGGTAGCGGGGCTCATCCAGTCGAGCTGGTGCATGCGCTCTTCGTACACATCAAACAAGTCAGTGACTAACTGATCCATCGCCCGCTTAGCAGCAGGGGGGAAGTAGGCCTTAACGTACTCCTTGCCAAGCTCGTAGCCCACGGTGCCGCCAACCGCGCCAAGCGCGCGGCGCCACAATGGGCGCATCTTTTTGGTCCCGGTCATGACCGTGCCATAAAACCAAAAGTTCTCTTTAATAAACTTCTCTGACAATACCGAGGCCAAGCTGTTGGTAAGGTGCCACTCGATGTAGATCTTCCACTCCTCGAGCGAAACTTCGCCCAACATGGTGAGCGCTGTAAAGAAGTCAGGCTGCCCGACAATCACTGTGTCGAGCCCCTTAGTGTGGGTGAGCGCAAAGTAGCGCGGCCAGTTGATACGCGGGGCGAGCTTTTGCAGTTGTTTGGTAGAGAGTTTGTGGTACGTCTTTTCGGGATCGCGAGTGTCCTCTTTGCGCATGCTTGCTTCTGCCAGCTTGGTCTCAATCTTCATGACCACTTCGCGCGCTTTGGCGGCATGCTTTTTGCCATGCCCGGCGAGCATCAAGAGCTTTTCGATGTGCTTACCATACGCAGCACGGACACGCTTTTGCTCTGGTTGGTCGAGTAAATAGTAGTCGCGGTCTGGCATGCCAAGCCCCCCTTGCCACAGGTGCAGGCGATATTTGGTGCTGTCTTTAGAATCTTGGTCAATCATGCTGCCAAACAGGCCCGAGACACCCAGCACATGGTGTCGCGCGACGATGTCGAGTAGCTCTGGCACACTGCCTGCGGCACGCACAGTCTTGCGCAGTGGCTCGAGCGGCTTGCTGCCGAGTTTGTTACGCGTCGCCATGTCCATGGCCGATGCGTGGACGTTGCGGATGAGTGGGTTGCGCGTTGTCTTAACCAATTTCTTGAGCTGCTGCTCGGTGTTAAACCGCAACATAGTAAACGCACCCCAACGAGACTCTACCTCGGGTATCTTGGTGTTCTTAAGCCAGGTGCCGTTCGCGTAGCGATAAAAATCGTCCTGCGGCCGCACCGCCTTGTCTATATTCTGGGTATCAAACCCCCATCCCTTCTTGACCTTCTTGGTAGTTTTCTTCATGACCTACGCATCATAGCAAATTGAATAAAATGTTGTATTCTATGCAGAATGACTCTGCAGGAGGTTCGGACAAAATATCTTGAGTTTTTCAAGGCTCGGGGACATGTCGAGATACCCTCGGCATCGCTCGTGCCACAAAACGACCCGACCACGCTGTTTACCGGCTCGGGTATGCAGCCGTTGGTGCCATACTTGCTCGGCAAAGACCACCCGGCGGGCAAGCGCTTGGTCGACTCGCAAAAGTCGTTCCGCTCCGGCGATATCGAGGAGGTCGGCGACAACCGCCACACCACCTTTTTTGAAATGCTCGGCAACTGGTCGCTGGGCGACTACTTTAAACAAGACCAGCTACCATGGTTCTTTAGCTTTTTGACCGACGAAGTGAGCTTAGATCCAGCCAAGCTGTATGTCACCGCGTTTATTGGTGATGAGACAAATAACGTGCCGCGTGACACCGAGTCTGCAGAAATTTGGCAGCAGTTGTTTGGTGCTAAAGGTATCGACAACAAAGTTGTCGAGATTGGTAGCGAAGAGAATGGCTACAAAGTTGGCATGCAGGGCGGCCGTATCTTTTACTACGACGCTAAGAAAAATTGGTGGTCACGCGCTGGTGTGCCCGAAAAGATGCCGGCAGGCGAGCCGGGCGGCCCAGACAGCGAAGTATTTTATGACTTTGGCACCGAGCATGACACCAAGTTTGGTCCCGAGTGCCACCCCAACTGCGACTGCGGGCGATTCCTCGAGATTGGTAACTCGGTCTTTATGCAGTACATCAAGCAAGATGATGGCACGTTTGCGCTCTTGCCCAAGCAAAACGTGGACTTTGGCGGCGGCTTGGAGCGTATCTTGGCTGCCAAACTCGGCAACCCGGACATTTTTCCCGGTGCGCACGGCCCGATACTCAATTATTTAGAGACTGCGTCGGGTAAGAAGTACGAGAGTGATGTAAAGAGCTTTCGTATTATTGCCGACCACATGAAGGCCGCCGTATTTCTTATCGGCGACGGTGTGCGTCCGGGTCCAGCTGACCAGGGATACTTTGTGCGCAGGCTTATCCGCCGCGGCGTGCGCTACGCTGACAAACTCGGCATCGCACAGACCGGCTTTGCCAATGTCGTACGCCCCATTGTCGACATGTACAAAGGCCAGTATCCAGAACTCGAAACAAAAATAAGCGAGATAGAAACTGCTATTGCCGACGAGGAGGACCGCTTCCGCAAGACTCTTGCGCGTGGCACTAAAGAGCTCGAGCGATTTATTGGCAGCGGCTCGCTCTCTGCCCAAGACGCGTTCCAGCTCGTTACTACCTATGGCTTCCCGCTCGAGTTGATTATCGAAGAGGCGGGGGAGCGAGGTATCAAGCAGGTAGATATCGAAGGGTTTAAAGAGCTACTTAAACAACATCAGGAGCTTAGCCGCGCTGGTAGCGAGCAGAAGTTTAAAGGCGGGCTTGCAGACACTGCCGAGCAGACTGTGCGCCTGCATACCGCGCACCACCTACTCCTTAAAGCACTTCAACTAGTGCTTGGCCCCGAGGTGCACCAGCGCGGTAGCAACATCACCCAAGAGCGCCTGCGTATCGACTTTAATTATCCGCAGAAGGTGACCCGCGAGCAGCTCGATGAGATAGAAAAGATAGTTAACGAAAAAATTAAGGAAAATCTACAAGTCCTACGCTTTGAAATGTCTCGTGAAAGGGCGGAGGAACTACACGCTGAACATGAATTTGGGGCCAAATATCCAGAAAGAGTCTCTGTGTACTTTATTGGTCCAAAAGATACGAAAGATGGCTCCCAAGAGTATCTCGAAGGTTTTTCTGTCGAATTTTGTGGTGGTCCGCATGTCGAGCGCACAGGAGAACTCTTAAAATCCGGCACCTTTAAAATTCAAAAAGAAGAAGCGGTAGCGCAGGGTATTAGGCGCATCAAGGCGGTACTTCAATAAACCGGTGCTACAATTAGCGCATGTTATTTGGGCCAAAAAAGCCTGAAGGGAAGACTCTACTCCTGCTCGATATCGAGAACGGCTCGGTCGGGAGCGCTTTGGTACATCTAGAGCCCAACAAACCGCTGCGGATGTTTGGCGAAAAGCGCGCGCACTTGCGTGTGCTGCCAACGCGTGACAGCCAATCACTGCTCCGCGAGATACAACACGGCGTGCATACACTCGCTAGCCATGTGGCCGAGTTGGCGGCTAGTTTGCGTCAACACGACAACACAACCCACGTCGGGAGTATTTCTCGCGCGGCTATTTACCTGGGTGCGCCGTGGGGCCAGCCAGACCTACAAGCGGGTGCGCCGAACTTTGTCGGGCGCATGCGCGACATAGTGAGCCACGAGCTTGGCCGTGTTGGTGGCATGCCGCACTCATTTTTTACTACAACGGGTGGCGTGTTGGGCGGGGCACGCCGCGTGCTGCCCAACGACGACACCTACTTGCTGTGTATCGTTGGAGGAGAGGTGACGGAACTTTTACTAGTACACAACAACGCCAGCAGCGGGTACGCAACCTTGCCACTTGGCACACACACGTTGGTTCGCACCATGCGTGCGCACGGCTTTAGCGACGCCGAGGCACACTCGGCTATGCGGCTGTCGCCTGACCATGCCGAGCCTATGCTCGCTGCACAAAAGCACTTTGCCCAAGAGTTCGAGGTAGCAGTCGGAGGCTTGCTTGAGCACGCGCCCGTGCGCCGTATATGGGTGGTGTCGCGCGGCGAGCTGGGCGAGTGGTTTGCCAAAGCCCTGTCCGGTAGTGCTAACATCGCGAGCCTCTTCCCACACGGTGGGGAGGTCCGGGTGCTGCGCGCTGCCCATGTTGCCCCACACCTAACCGCACACGCCCACGAGCCAGACTTATTATTAGGTCTCCACGCTTTACACGCCGAAGTGTTATAGTAATTTTACGTTATGCGTGACATCACCCCAGACCCTTACGGTCCAAACGAGAGGTCCATCCGCAACATCCCCATTTCGCATCGCCGTACCTCGGCCGAGCATCACGACGCCGAACAACCACCCGTGCGCCGCCCACGTCGCCGCCGCCGAGGTCGGCTACTTATCTTTTGGCTCGTCGTATTTGTTTTGGTCGCGATAGTCAGCGCACTGTTGGTATCGACACTGTTTGCTGGTACCACGGTACGCGTGACACCTCGCACCGAGTCGGTTAGCCCAACCGGCAGCATTATCGCGCAGTTAAACGGCCCGGTTGGTACACTGCCATACCGCATAGCGACCGACACACGCAGCGCAACAACCACCGTGCCTGCAAGCGGTACCAAACAAGTATCGCGCCAAGCGTCGGGTCTTGTGACTATTTACAACGCATTTTCGTCGGCAAGCCAGCGACTTATAGCCAACACACGTCTCCAGGCGCCAGACGGCAAGATATATAGGATACGAGAGTCGGTGACTGTGCCCGGCATGCAAGGCTCGACCCCAGGCAGCGTGACGGCGACTGTCTATGCCGACAGCCCCGGCGACTCATACAACAAAACAGGGTCGGTTACCTTTACTATTCCGGGCTTTAAAGGCGATCCGCGCTACGACAAATTTAGCGCCAAGTCCCAAGGCGCCATCAGCGGCGGGTTTATTGGT
>Ga0209979_1005352_pt1 | contig 10149 bp, 7 predicted proteins | sample AnhtaG_FD_183114 | JGI IMG/M metagenome (GOLD analysis project Ga0209979, IMG submission 183114) | Deep subsurface microbial communities from Anholt, Denmark to uncover new lineages of life (NeLLi) - Anholt_01485 metaG (SPAdes) (version 2) | ecosystem: Environmental > Aquatic > Marine > Oceanic >... | reverse complement strand
GGACAGTGCAGAGTTCCAGATGGATGGGAAATGGTAACCCATTTCTGGCCACAAAATAATTGAGCTCGGATAAAATAACATTTAAAAGTATTTTATCCATAGTATTATAATTTTAATTAAGGGGAGGGGAGCAAAAATGAGAAAATCAAGATATCTACTAATAATAGCAGCAATTTTCTTCATTTCAGCAATATTTGGAGACAGTAACCGTAAATTCAGCCAGAACATAACAGATACAGAAACTCAGAAAAAATATAACTACTATGATAATCCTCAAGTCTGCCTTGGCTGTCATATAGAAAAGTTTGAAATGTGGAAAACTTCGCAGATGTCCAAAGCATTTACCGGAGATTTTTTCCAAGCACAGTATTATAAACTTGCTGTAGTAGATGCAGGTCGAGATGAAAAAATGAAAGGGCTTACAGCCGGTTGCATAGGGTGCCACTCGCCTTCTGCTAATAAAGCCGGCGATTATCCTCCAACTCCTGCAGATTCGGTGAAAATCGATAGCTTCTGGAACCAGAAAGGCGGCATAAAACTTTTCGCTGACAGGGGAGTTTTCTGCGATTTTTGTCATACGATTGAAAATTTTGAAGGTACTGCACCTTTTAATCATAACTATGTTTCCAAAGCTACCCCTGGAATTGACCCAAAAAGGGGTGACCTTGAATCTCCCTGGTCTCCCTACCATAAAACAGCGAGTTCGGAGCTCCACGCAGATGCACAATTTTGTGGAATCTGTCACAATGAATTGAATGATTTCGGTGTCTGGGTTAAAACGACAGAAATTGAATATCAGGACGGTCCTTACCCTGCTAAAAATATAGCCTGCCAGAACTGCCATATGCCTCCTGTTGCCGGCAAACCTGCTAAAATGGGTCCGGCAAGAGATGAAAATCATGATCACTGGTTTGGCGGAGGTTTCACCGGCTTTGTTGAGGGAGCCGCAAAGATTACAATAAATATTGAAGGAACTGATTTGAAAGCGGGAGAAAAAATTAATTTCAGTATAAAAGTTCATCATTTAGCCCCTGGACATAAATTTCCTACCGGTTCTTCTGAAGAAAGGGATGTCTGGCTGCATGTGGGTGTTTATGATAAAGAGGGAAATGAATTAGACCATATAAAAATACTCAGGAATCCTGGCGATCCTAACGATAAATACTTTATTACTACAAATGATAAGGTCGCCTATCCTACTCACAGCAGATACAGCGAGCCGATTGAGAGAGATAGCTTGCCTGAAGGAGATAGACTTTACCACAGTGCGTTTATTGATTCGAACGGTAATTTTACCTTCGCTCAATGGTATGCCACAAAGGATATAGAAAACAGGTTGAAACCCCTTGAAGAAAGAATAGAGAAATATCAGTGGACAGTCCCGGGTAAATTTGCCGGTCAAACTGTAGTCTTAAGAGCTGTCCTTAACTACAGGAGAATGCCTGATTCTTTGGCAAAATATCTTGGCATACCGACAAGACCGACACTTGAAGTTAGCCGAGATGAGAGAATTCTGAAAATATCGGAGTAAAGGATAAGGCAAAGAAGTTTATCTTTTGTTAACTGTTGAAGTTTCGGGTATGACAGGTGTATTTGAGAAATCAAATACATACGCAAGATGAATCAGGCCCATCTAGAATTGATTATTTTCTGACGATTTTTTTATAAAATCAGCGATTTTATGTTGATATTATTATGAGGCAAGGCGGCTTAGACCATACTTTCGAGCTAATCGTAGTGCCCCTGTATATTCGCTTCTTTTAAGGCGCCTGGATAATTCTGGATAATCAAAAGCCTTATATTCTGGTCGGTACTGTGCCATTAGATTGAGGTATGTATTCTTGGGGAAATTCTCCGCCACAAATTTTATAAACTTATCAGTACCTGCAAGGTTGTTGGGTAGGATTAAATGCCGAATCATCAGACCTCTCACAGCGATTCCTCTTCCACCAACTTGTAATATTCCCACCTGGCGGTGCATTTCTTTGAGCGCCATCTTGACATAATATGGATAATTGTAAGTTTGCCCTGAGTATTTAGCGGCATGCTCTGGATCCATAAATTTACAGTCTGGGAGATAAATATCAATTATCCCATCCAGAAGTTGGAGAGTCTCTGGAGTCTCATAAGGCGCGCAGTTATAGACCAAGGGAATGTGCAAGCCTTTTCTGATGGCTTTCTGGAGGGCGCAGACAATATTAGGTACGTAATGAGAGGGAGTCACTAAATTTATGTTATGGCAGCCCATTCTTTGAAGCGTCATCATCATAGCAGCTAATCTTTCGTCAGAAATTTCCACTCCTTCACCCTCGATGCTAATCTCGTAGTTCTGGCAATAGACACATCTCATGCCACAATTTGAAAAGAATATTGTTCCCGAACCTCTTTTTCCGACTAACGGACGTTCTTCGCCAAAATGGGGAAAGGCGCTTGATACCTTGACTTTGGAAGTAGCTTTGCATTTTCCTGTTTCACCTTTTGTTCTATCAACACGACAATTTCGAGGGCAAAGATAACAGTTCTCGTAGATGGAATACAATTTTTCTATTCTTTGGGAAAGGATGCCTTTTTCTTCGAGTTCCAAATAAGAAGGATATTTCCTTATCTTTTTTACTTCTAAAGCAGCTCTTGTTGAAGCTTCTAAGTATTTAGAGGAGAGAAGAAAGGAAGATCCGGCAAAAATCAATGAATCCCTTAGGAAATTGCGTCTTGATATATTACCCATTAATGCTCCTCTTATGGGGTTTGTATATTATATATATCACACGAGGTGAAAAAGTGTCAACGAAAGGGGAGAAATGGATGGTCATCTATTTTTTTCCTTTACTATACATTGTAAAAAGGATAGAAGAAGAATATTGAACAAAAAAAGGGAAAATTCGTAATTTGAAACAGAGGAAATTACTAATCCATTATTTTAATATAAAGGCTATTACGAGCTAAACAAAATGAAGGAAAAGATTAAGACAAAGAAATGAAAAGCTCAAAATCCATGAAATTCAAGAAGGAAATAGCGTTTGGCCTTGTCATTATTTTATGGATCATAACAGCTTGGTTACTTTACCCCCTGATAAACCTGGATTCCGTAGATATGGAAAATGCGAAGGAGTATCTCTACAGGTCAGCTATAGGAATCACCATCATGATCATTTTTTTTGGAAAAACCATACTGGATCTCTTTTTTCCTCAGGTAACCTTCCGAACAATGCCTCTTCTGAATACAATATTTCTCACTATTTATTCCATAGTCTTGGCGGGAGGAATTATTTTTATGATTACGAGAATGATAATATTGTACATGAGAAGTACAAAAAGCGGATTTTTATTTTAAGCATAAGGATCTATTCAGAGAGTATCCTATTTATCCCCTTGTTTTGAATAAGATCTTGAATTGGCTCAATGATAAAACAAAATCAGAATTTTCGGAAAATATTAAATCCGATTCGTAAATCCCAATCCTTTAATCTAAAATCTCCTCCTGGGATGAATTGATCGGATGTTAATCCTGTCGAGTTAAGGATGAAAACTTGAAAAACATGCCCCCCGATTTTCTTTTCGATTCCCAATCCCCAACCGTTAGAATTGTCTTTATATCCGGCTAATACAGGAACCCATTCCCATATAATTGAAAAATCATTAAATATCATCCATCTTCCACCCGCTCCCAGAGCAAAAGTCCCTTCTGATGAAGAATCCCAGTGATTGGCGTTAGAAGAATAGGCTGGAACAAGGACAAAGGAGAGGGCATTATTCACTTGATGAGAAAGGATAACTTGCAGGTTGAATTTCATATTATCCGCACGAAAAACTTTTCTATCTGGCTGAGATTGAGTGACTAAACTTCCTCCAATGTTTAAAGCTGCAGAAAATGGCAGTGTTAATATTTTTCCTTGCTCAAACATCACCCATTTGAGCGAGAGTTCCACTTCTTTGTCTAATTTAGTGCGTGCCAGCGTTAGATCAAGATTATCCCTTAATCCGTAGCCAAAACTTAAAAGAATCACGGCTGGCCCATCCAGTCCATAAAGCGAATTATAGCCGCTTTTTATTGCCGGGTAGTACCGGTGGGATACTCTGAAGAGTAATCGTCCTTTTCCTATGGATTGAGTGGTGGGAAGATTTATTACTCGAGTACCCCAAAAGGCAGGCTTTCTAATCTCTTTTTTTTCATGCTCAGACTTTGTTTCTGGTGCCGTTTTATCTATTTGAGGTAATGTTTTTTCCTTTTCGACCGGAGCTGTAGTTAGGCTTGAAATCCAATCTTCAATGATCTTGATTTCACCTTCTCTTAGAGGAGGAGAATCTAAAGGCATGCGTCTTCCCACGATTGCTTTATCTCCCTTTATTTTCATTAATAGATAACTTTGCTCCGGATTTTCTTTATCGACCAATTTCAGTGAAGGAGTTTCCTGGCTTGGAATGCTCAAGAGAGCTTTTAAGAATTTATCTTCCTCCAGATTCAAATTCATCCTGGGATAGGTTCCTCTATGGCAGTCTGAAACACTGCAGTTTCGCTTGAGTATAGGCTTCACCTCTTCCTGGAGCCTGCCTTCTCCGGCACCAACGGATTGTACTAAATATGGATTTTTTGGAAGTTTAAAACCTAAAGAGAAAACTAAAACCAAACCCGTGAAGAAAATAAAGAAAAATTGTCTAGACTTGAATTTCATCCTTCTTCCCCCAAAAATTAATGTAATGTATTATTAGTTATTCTTGGCTCCTCTGTCAACCCAGTTTTTGATGTTCTGAATCTGAATACTGCTTAAAGGGCTTCTTCCTTGTGGCATACGGCAATGTGGATGGGGTCAGGTCTTGCTTTTTGCTTTCACTCACTCAAAAGCAATTTATACTAATGCATTAGATTGGGGGCAACCCCGCTCTTTTTATAAATTGGCAGGTGAGCGTAGCAAAATCTCATCCTGAAGATAGGAGATATCTGTGTCGCTTTCATCCTTGCAATGAAATATTAATGCGTTTGCATGAGATTTTTGAGATAGGCAAAAAGCAAGACCTGACCCCATTTATGAACCGATATTCTTAATTCCTGTTGACTCCCCTGCTTATATAACCTATATAAGATAATAGAAGAACACAAGAGCGAATAGCTCTTTGGCCCATTAATTGGCAAGCCGTTAAAAAGGGAGAGAATAGCACGATAACAATAGGAATTAGGAGTTAGACTTTTCATGCGTGATGTTCATATCGCTGGAGTCTCTTTGACTCGCTTTGGCAAAGATTTCAGGCCCATCGGAGTAATGTTGGCTGATGCCTGCCAGAAGGCTCTACAGTTTTCTGCTGCTTTCACTTCTGAATTGGCTCCAGATTGCCTGGTCATTGGTGCTATGGACCCTATTGGATTTGCCAGGCAGACGGGCCTGGATTCTCTTGTTGGCATTGAGATGAACCTTCCAAGAGATATAGAAATTCACCATGTAGAGAGAGGCTCAGCAACAGGAGCAGCAGCTGTCGAACTGGGAAAGCGTTTGTCTTCTTCCGGATTAAAAGTCCTGGTTTGCTTCGGTGAAAAAATGAAGGGAAAACTGAAGAACGAAGAGATTCCCGCTCAAATCTCAACAGTTATTGCCGAGGAAGAAAGAGAGCGAGGACTGGGCGAGATGCCTGCTGTTGCTGCCTTAGCTTCGTATGAATATATGGATGCCTATAAAGTTTCTGAAAAGCAATTCAGAAACATATGCTTTGAGATGAGCGTTCAAAGCCTCAACCACGGAGCCCTGAATGAATATGCCTATTTTAAAAAGTCAGTTACACGAAAAGAATATGATAATCCTGAAATAAACCGCATCATTGCCAAGCCTCTGACAAAATATGACTGCAGCGGATCTTACAACGGAGCTGGAGCAGCTTATCTGGTTCCTTTTCCTACGGATATAAAGCTGACAAGTGTAAAATCCGCCTTTGATAATATCAAGATTGCAGAGCGGAGGACCCTGATCTCACTCGAGGCTGCTGTGCTGGCAGGGAGAGAGAGCTTCGAAGAGGCAGGTTTAAATCCCTATGAGATAGACCTCTGTGAACTGCATGATGCTTTTAAGCCTGTTCCTTGGGTAGTGGCTGAGGATTTGGCCTTTGCTGAGAGAGGGCAAGGGCATAAATTTGTTATCGAAGAGAAAAACAAGATAGGAAAGAGCATTTATATAAACCGTTCTGGGGGATTTCTGGCGAGAACCCACCCTTTGGGTGCCTCAGGAGGGGCTCAACTTGTGGAGTTAGTCTGGCAACTGAGGGGGCACCACCAGTACAGGCAAATGTTTGGAGAGGAACTTAAGAACTTGAATTATGGGCTATGGTTTAACATGAGTGGGTTTGGGAATACCTGTATTGTGGGAATTGTTGAGAGAACAAAGTCAACTCGGGAGCGGGAGGGGCTTAGGGAGGAAAACTTACCCCAGTCCATTCCTGAAGAAATGTTCATTTACGAAAAATTACCTCGGAAAGATAGAATTATCGCTGCCACCCAATACACATCTCCGAAGGAGGAAAGAGTCAACGTGGCTATTATTCAGACAAAAGAGGGTGATTTTAGAATCGGCTCAGCTAAAGACCCTGAAGGCTTGAAAAGAGGAAAATACATAAAATGGATCAAGCCCGAAGAAGATGCCTACTTTGTTAGAGAAGGATACATAAAAGGGAAATTGTCAGAACTTTTAAAGCTATTCCGCAGAACAAAGAAAGAAAAGAAATAAAAAAGTTTTTTTATTGACACCCACAAGAGAGGATAACTATAATAGTAAATCTTTCAATCAATCCTTCAAATAATAAGCAGATAAAATATAAAATGGGAGGTTATCCATGAATGATATTGTCATCGCCAGCGCAGTCAGAACCGCTGGAGGTCAATTCGGGGGTGCTTTTAAAAAAGTTTCTGCCTTAGAGTTGGGAGCTCTTGTCCTTCAGGAGGCTGTTCAAAGGGCTGGGATTGAACCTAAACAAGTGGAAGAGGTCGTCTTCGGCACTGGCTGGCAGGCTGGACTCGGTCCAAATATAGGGCGTCTTGCAACTGTAAAAGGAGGGTTGCCTCATGAAGTTCCTGCATTTACGGTGAACAAGCGCTGCGGTTCCTCTCTGCGGGCTGTTTCTCTTGCTGCCCAGATGATTAAAGCTGGGGACGTAGAAGTGGTTTTAGCAGGTGGAGCCGAGAATACTTCCCAGGTCCCTTATATCGCAGATGGAGCTAGATGGGGGAATCGTATGGGAGATGGCAGATTAATCGATGTCATGCATAAAGATGGTTTTATGTGTCCTTTGGCCGGGCATTTGATGGGAATGACAGCAGAAACCCTCGTTGAGAAATATAGCATCAGCCGTGAAGAACAAGATGCTTTTGCCGCAGAAAGCCAGGACAAAGCTGTCACAGCAATAAAGGAAGGTAAATTCAAGGAGGAAATACTTCCTGTTGAGGTTCCTGCAGGAAAAGGAAAGACAGAAATTTTCGATACAGAAGAAATCCCAAGGGAGGGAGTCACAGCAGAGAAATTGTCAAAACTTCGTCCTGTTTTTAAAAAAGATGGAACGGTTACTGCTGGAAACAGCTGTGCTCTCTGTGATGCAGCTTCAGCGGTTTTGGTAATGAAAGAAGAGAAAGCATCAGAGCTTGGAGTTAAACCCTTAGCCCGGATTGTCTCCTACGCTCATGCGGGTGTTGATCCGGCGATTATGGGAATGGGACCTGTGCCAGCAGTTTCCAAAGCTTTAACGCAAGCAGGGCTCGAGCTTAAAGACATAGACCTAATCGAGCTCAACGAGGCCTTTGCTGCTCAAGTTTTAGCTGTAGAGCAGGAGCTTAAATGGGATCGTTCCAAGCTCAATGTCCATGGGGGAGCTATAGCCCTTGGTCATCCTATTGGAGCCACTGGCACAAAAATATTGACTACCTTGATCTATGCACTAAAAGACAGAGATAAAAATCTGGGTTTGGCAAATTTATGCATCGGAGGAGGCCAGGGTGTAGCCATAGTTATAGAGAGACTCTCTTAAATGTATGTAGGGGCTTGATTTATCAAACCCGCACTTTTATTTTTTTTTTACGGAGGGATAGCGATGGATATAAAAAAACCATTTGTGATTGGCGCTGGAATCATGGGCGCTGGTGTAGGACAACTCTGTGCGCAGCAAGGTTATGAAGTAACTGTCATAGATATCTCTGAGGAGATAGTCGAGAAAGCCAAAGGAAAAGTCAGGGCAGGCTTAAGCAGAAGAGTTGAGAAAGGAAAGATTACCCAAGATGAGATGGAATCGGTTCTGTCTCGAATAAACTGGTCTACAGATTTGGATCTAGCCAAAGAATGTGATTTAGTCGTAGAGGCCGCCTCTGAGAATCTCGGAGTTAAGAAAGAGGTATTCAAGAAACTCGATTCTATCTGTTTGCCTGAAACAATTTTAGCCACAAACACCACAGCCCTTTCTGTGAGCGAAATTGCTTCAGCCACTTCCCGGCCTGATAAGGTTATAGGCATGCATTTCTTCAACCCGGCTGTTATCATGAAATTGGTTGAAATTATCCGCGGGGAGAAAACATCTGAGGAAACCATAGCCACAGCAAAAAAGTTTGCAGAAAATCTGGGCAAGATTCCCATTACCACTTCTAAGGAAGCTCCGGCCGGCATAGTCAGCCGAGTTCTTGGGGGGCTGTTGAATGAAGCGGCGGTTGTTTATTCCGAGGGCATAGCTTCTCCCGAGGATATTGATGAAGCCATGAAGCTTGGAGCTGGTCTTCCCATGGGTCCTTTAGCCCTCATTGATATGATCGGTCTGGATATCCATCTGGCAAAAATGGAGACGCTGTATGAAAAGCTAAAGGATGAGAGATACAAGCCGCCAGAAGTAATCAGGAAGATGGTTGCCGAGGGTAAACTGGGGAAAAAATCAGGGGAAGGATTCTATAAATATTAGGCATTATCCGCATATTGCGGGATTATAGATTATTGTGAGCGGAGAGATAGGACTTTCCTTTTTTCATGCAAAAGGTGAAATAGGGGCTGCCCCCTTTTTTGCCTTTTTTGCACACAATGGCAGATGTAATTAGAAATGTGCTTGATTGCCTCAAGAAAATTATGGTCAATATCAAATTTTAATAATATTAGATAATTTGAAAGGAGCCAGCCATGGACTTTGATTTAAATGAAGAACAAAAAATGATACAGGAGACTATCCACAAATTCGCCAAAGAAGAGATTGCTCCTGTGGCTAGTGAAAACGATAAAAAAGCTCAATTTCCTCGCGATCTTTTTAAAAAATTGGCAGGACTGGGATTTATGGGTACACCTATTCCTGAAGAATACGGTGGGGCAGGATTTGATTTTATTAGCCACGCTATAGTGGCAGAGGAGATAGGAAGGGTAGATTCATCTCTTCGAGGGACTTATTCTGTTCAAGTATCCCTTGTTGAGCTCCCCATTCTTAAATTCGGCAATGAAGAACAGAAGAAAAAATATCTTCCTAAGCTGACTAGTGGAGAATGGATTGGCTGTTATGGTCTAACCGAACCGAATTCAGGGAGCGACCCGGCTAGCATGATTTCAACTGCGACGGAAGACGGAGATTATTACGTGCTCAATGGCCAGAAGACATGGATTACAAACGCCGGAATCGCTGATGTTGCCATTGTCTATGCCAAAACAGACAAAGAAGCAGGTGCAAGAGGGATCACAGGCTTTCTGGTGGAAAAAGGAACTGAGGGTTTTTCAACAAAAGACCTCCATGATAAATTGGGTCTTCGCGCCTCTAATACAGGTGAGATCTTCTTGGAGAATTGCCGCGTTCCTAAAGAAAATGTCTTAGGAGAAGTCAATAAAGGTTTTAAGGTTGCTCTGGGCACCCTTGATTTTGGCCGCTACACTGTGGCTGCAGGCTGCGTCGGTTCAGCTCAGGGCTGTATCGATATCTGTAAAGAATACACCAAGCAAAGAATCCAATTTGGGAAGCCAATTGCCAGCTTCCAGCTCGTCCAGCAGATGATTGCAGATATGGTTGTTGAATGCGAAGCAGGGCGACTCCTTGTCTACCGTGCAGGAGATATGAAAAACAAAGGACTCCCTAATACCAGGGAAACATGTATCGCCAAATATTACTGCAGCGAGATGGTAAACCGCGTAGCATATAAAGCCATTCAGATTCACGGGGGCTATGGCT
>Ga0209979_1005351_pt1 | contig 10150 bp, 10 predicted proteins | sample AnhtaG_FD_183114 | JGI IMG/M metagenome (GOLD analysis project Ga0209979, IMG submission 183114) | Deep subsurface microbial communities from Anholt, Denmark to uncover new lineages of life (NeLLi) - Anholt_01485 metaG (SPAdes) (version 2) | ecosystem: Environmental > Aquatic > Marine > Oceanic... | reverse complement strand
GGTTTCAAACGCTCTATCTTGCCTTTGGATGCCGCTTTTGATGTTGTTTTTGTCATTTTTCTTTTCTCCTATTTCGTAAGAGTTAAATGAGTTCTGCAAAATTGAGGCTATTGCAATCCGTAATTTCCCAGCACGGTATAAACAGGGCCTTTCGGCGTTAGCTGGCTTTGATATACCGAGACCGAATCAGCCGAGATAGTTCCGAGCTTAAAATCCTTGTATCCTTCGGTCACTTGCGCCAGTTTAACTCCTGCCCTTGAGTTTCTCACCCTGCAGAGGGTCAGATGGCCTGAGAACCTTCTTGTTTCCTTGGGCCAGCCGGCCGAGGCCAATCGCTGCTCAAGGTCGCTTTGTAATTGTAGCAGATTTTCGCAATTCTGTCCTGTGCCAACCCATAAAACTCTGGCACTTCTGCCGCCGAAATGGCCGACCGTTTCTACGTCCAGCTCGAAGCTCTCGTGTCGGCCCGCGACCTCTTTGGTTATGTTGCAGACATCGACGGTCTGGACATCTTTAATCTCGCCTAAGAATTTCAATGTCAGATGCATCCTATCAGGATTTACCCATTTGGCATCGCTTTTTTTAATATCGACTTTGCTTCGCAGCTCGTTTTGCAGGCTGCCTAAGGCCTTTCTGATTTGCTCGTCGATATCTATTGCTATAAATACTCTCATTTTGACTTTTGTCAGAAGCTTTTAGCTAAAAATTTGTTAACTTTCGCAAAGTTTCAAATCTGCTGTCAATATCATATCTATCTATGGAATTTAATCCGTTCAGCGAAAAATCGGCAATGGTAAAGGAGGCAACCACTGTGCCGTAGGCGACCGCTGCCTTCAACGTCTCAAAATCTGTTTTACCGCTTTGTGCCAGATGGCCCATAAATCCACCTGCGAAGCTGTCGCCGGCGCCTGTCGGGTCTTTGACCTCGGCGGCTGGATAGGCCGGCAGAATAAATTTGTCGCCGTCGACACTGCACATTATTGAGCCGGATTCGCCTTTTTTGATAACTACGACACTCGGCCCCATATCCAGAATTTTTTCTGCCGCCCTTATCAGATTATGCTCGTCCGCCAATATTCTTGCTTCGTCTTCATTGATTATCAGGCAGTCGGTTTTTTCCAACAGCGATTTTAAGTCATCGAGGTGGCCTTCAATCCAGCAGTTCATCGTATCAGCCGCTACGAAGGCCGGTCTCTGTACTTGTTCGAGCAATTGATGTTGAAGTCTGGGCGCTGTGTTTGCAAGAAATACGAATTTGCTGTCCCTGAACGAATCGGGCACGGTTGGTGGTGCCTCGGCAAGGACATTTAATTCCAGGCAATCTGTTGTCCTGTTGTCCATATTTTCGTGATAGGTGCCGGCCCAGCGAAATGTTTTGCTCTGCGTTCTTATTTCCAGGCCCGTCAGGTCAACGTCTCTGCCGGCGAAAACCTCCGCCAAGTCAAAGGGGCAGTCCGAGCCGATAACGCCTACAAGCCGGACCGGCGTAAAGAAACTCGCCGCCATACTAAAATAGACAGATGAACCGCCGAGACAGTTCTCGCTTACACCATAAGGCGTCTTAACTGTATCAATTGCCACCGAGCCGGTTACTAATAATGACATTCCTTGGCCTTTTATTTTCCTATCAACAATACTTCTTCGGAATTATTAGTGCTTAACACATATTTGTAATTTTTTCGCTTTAATTCTTCCACACCGGTTTTGTGTTTTTTCAACAAAGTTATAAGGTCATCAACAGAGGGAATTCCGTCGAACCTGTAAGAAATGACAATAATGCTGTCTTTAAATTTCTTAAATAGTCGGTCAAATTCTGGAAGGATTTTATTTTTGTCAGCCCATACGGAACCATTTCCTTTTAATCTCTTATGCTTTGTTTTGTAGTCAATCATTTTAGCCCATTTATCATAGTTAACCAATCCTTCTAAAAAGTGATAAAAACCATAGTAGTCAACTCCCACGCCTTTTTTGGAAATATAAGGAGTGTCAATATAGACAAGGTCATAATGCCCTTGAAGATCAAACACGCCCATATTTAGCGCCTTATTTTGCTTCCCATTACAAAAAATCGCGCGATTTGCCTCTTCGGCAAAGTTTCGAAAATGAATTTCAAAGGGAGTGTCCCAAGTGGCCTTATTGCCAAAGTTCCTTTCAACATCAGAGAGTCTGATATAGAGATTTTTCCTGTGAAATAGATTGTATGGCCTTTTGATTATACAGGCCTGAATGAGGGCAAAATAAGCAAGAGTTTTTTTATAAAAGCCTTTTAATAAATCTGTATTTGTTACAACAATATCGATCCATTTGTTTTCTTCGTCAGTAAAATATATGTCTTTGAACGTATCGTAGACAAAGGTCGGATAATTGATATTGTCATGTTCTTTCAAAAGAAATTCAACATCTTTCTCTGAGAGTTTTACCTTGCTGTTTTGGATTAAGGCGGTACCGATGTACCAATTAAATTTGAGTATATCATTATATGTAACTTGTTTGCATTTACTCTTCAGCATATAACCAACACTGCCGGTGCCTCCAAAAGCATCGAGGACGGTATCGAATTTCAAATCTTTCATGACGCCCCATATCCAGTCTACTATCTTGAGTTTGCTGCCTTGGAAACGAGTGGATGGAAATATGGCATCATCTTGCAGAAAAGTCATCTGCTTTTTATCAATAAGGGTTGATTTTGTTCTCATTTCTTATCTCTTTAGCTTTTTGTATTCTTTATATTCATTGAGATTTTTGTATGGCACGACTTTTAGGTCAACAGCTCTCGCCATGTCCTTTGTAAGGTAATACATCCAGTAATCATTAAAAACGTCTTCCCCTAACTCTGCAAAAGGGCCTTTTCCTTGTGTAAGGGCATCAACTTTGGTGACAGAACCTATATTCTTTGTGTTGCCACTTCCAGGTCGGCCAAGCGCGATCTTGTATTTCTCTTGAACGAAAAAAGTAAAATCGTGGATAACCGACGTTATGTTTTTCAAATCATTTAACTTGTATATATTTTTCTCGTCTGAAGTGTCATCTGCCCTGGAGTAGATAACTCCAAGTACAAAGTGGCCAATATATTCGTCATAAGGAAACGTGATGTTTTTGGTGCTTTTTCTGTCTCTGAAATACCCTGTAAAGGCTCCCAATGTCATACCGTTTACGGTGTTTTTTGTTTTTCGATAAGTACTCTTGATGTCGAGAGCAAATTTGTGATTCTTGCTGTCTATAAATGAAATATCGGGATAGAAGTTCTGCTCTTTGCAAAGAACCATCTTATAACCGTGTTCTTCGGCAAACTGACAGATTTTTGGAAAAAGAAGAAGTTCCATTATTTTTGAGATGACTTTGGTGTCGGTAGAAATTGTGTAGATGTTTTTTGTAATATCAATGAAGCCCTTTACAACCCAGTCGCCACCATCAGTTGAAACTACCTTGTTGAATAATTGGACGTGCTTCAGAAGTTGGTTTCTGAACCTTTTTTTAAGTCGTAGCTTTTCTTTTGGATTTCCCATATTTGGCCTCTATCTCTTGCCTAACCAGATTCTGCGAATTTTTTCAGGGTAGTATCTATTCTGGTCAGGGTGTCTTCTTTGCCTAACATTTGAACTGACTCGAAGATTGGCAGGCTGACCGTGGTCCCGCAAATGGCCACACGCAACGGCTGAGCAACTTTACCTAAGCCGACCTGTTTTTCCTCTGCTAAACAACGCAGCATATCTTCAATCGCCTGCTCTGTAAATTGCTCCATCGCAGCGAGTTTGTCACGGACGATTGTTAGGACAGCTAAGCCGTCGTTTTTCAGCAGAACCTTCTTAACCGCTTTGTTGTCATATTCAATTTCGTTGTTGCTCAAAAAGAGAAATCTGCTTTTGCGCTCGATATCAGCTAAGGTCCGCGCCCCTTCGCAGAGTTTTAAGATTTTTGAAAGAATCTCATCGCCCGCAGAGGCTACCGGCGAGGCGGCGGTTTTTAAGTAGTCCTTGAAATGCCGGAGAAGTTTTTCAGCGGGTGCCATACGTATGTGCTCGGTGTTGAAAGCCAGAAGTTTCCTGCGGTCGAACAAGCTGTTGGCCTTGGTCAGACGTGAAAGGTCAAAACAATCGATTAGTTCACCGACCGGCATAATCTCGCGATTGTCGCCGGGGTTCCAGCCCAAAAGCGCAAGAAAATTGACCATCGCTTCAGGCAGATAACCACTTTTGAAAAAATCAACGATATTGATTTCCGGCAGGGCAGCGCCAAGGTATTCGGCCATCGCATCAATAGCGGGCATATCGGGAGTGCTCTTGCCCTTAATAAAAGAATCGAGCTGTTCAGGAGTAATGTTACCGGCCTCGGCCAGTTTTACCAGGTCAATATCTTGCCTGACCCATATGGCCGTTCGTAGGTCCTTCGGACGCTCGCGTTTGGAAAGCTTTCCGCCGGTGTCGCTGACGGTTACGGACATATGGGCGTACTTCGGCAACGGCGAACTAAACAAAGCCCGCCACAGTGCCTGCTGGCCCGGCGTGTTCATCAGATGTTCCTGGCCGCGAATGACGTGAGTAATCTTCATCAGATAATCATCCACCACACAGGCAAAATTATACGTTGGGAAGCCGTCGCTTTTTTGTATGATGAAGTCGCCTATTGCACCCGCTGCAAATGTAATCTCGCCGCGGACCATATCTTCAACCACCAGAGGCACATCCTGCGGCACGGCGAAGCGGACAGTTACGTCTCGGCCCTGAGCTTTTGCCTTTTCAACATCGCTTTTGTTTGGGAACTCTTTGGGGCGGGAATAAGAAAAGGACTTTTTTTGAGATTCAGCTTCTTTGCGAAGCGCATCAAGCTCTTCGGTGCTATCGAAGCAGTAATAGGCCTTTTGTTCATCGAGCAGTTTCTTTATGTGTTTATCGTAAATATCCATTCGCTGAGATTGCAGGTAAGGCCCGTTGAGCCCGCCGACTTCAGGGCCCTGGTCCCACTGGATTCCGAGCCATTGCAGGTCGTCCATAACCTGCTGGGTGGCGGTAGGGGTATTCCGTTTTTGGTCGGTGTCTTCGATGCGGAGAATAAATGTCCCGCCCGTTCGCCTGGCCCAGAGCCAGTTAAAAAGAGCTGTGCGCGCTCCCCCCACGTGCAGATAGCCAGTTGGCGATGGGGCAAAACGGGTTACGACCATTACAAACCTCGTCAATTTCGGAAAATACGTAAAAAATAAGGATAAGTTATGCCGGAACTATTGTCAAGGATGAGACAGCGGTGTTAGCAGATTTGTATGTTTGATGTGAATAATTGACAAATGTATGCCATGTCAATTTTGGCTGTATGTTGTATTTTTGTCTTAAAGTTACATTTTAGCTGTCCTGGATAAGCATAATCTGCTAAAATACGCTATCGATAAGAGGAAGATTTGTTATGAATAAGCAGGTTATTCTGACACAGCTTACAGGCCGTATGGAAGAGATACGACAGCGTTTTTCGGTCAGGAGGCTTTCTGTCTTTGGGTCGGTGGTTCGCGGCGAGGCGAGCGAGGGCAGCGACGTGGATGTGCTGGTAGTATTTGACCGAAAAGCAACTTTTGATCTGTTCATGGACTTAAAGTTCTACCTGGAAGAGCTTTTGGGAACGGGTGTTGATTTGGTAACTGATAAAGCGCTTCGTCCACAGGTTCGCCGGACAATTGAGCAGGAGATGGTCGATGTCGCGTGATGAGATAATGTATTTGCAGGATATTCGGTTTCAAACCGGCATGGGATGTCGCTGTCACCCCGAGCGAAGCCGAGGGGTCTATTTAAAAATACTTCGCGAAGCGGTTCATTATAAATACAATATCAATCATACCAGTCCTGACTCAGGTCATTCCATTCCGGTTTTATTGAGTCGATAAGTGTAACCTTTTTTTCGCGCCTCCACGATTTGATTTGTTTCTCTCTACCAATTGCTGAGGTAGAATCTCTTATCGTTTCGAAATAAAGCAATCGGTTGATATCATATTTGTCTGTAAAGCCGGGAATTAAATGATTTCTGTGCTCATAGACTCTTTTCTTGAGATTGCTGGTTACCCCAACATAAAGAGTTCCGGATTTACTCCCCATGATATAGACACAGTAGTTTTTCACAATGCAATTTTAGCAGTAGTGAGCTGTTCATAAAAGAGGAATCAGAAAATCAATAGATTTCTCGACTCCGCTTCACTCCGCTCGAAATGACATGTTGTCACCCCGAGCGCAGTCGAGGGGTCTGTTTTTAAACTACTTCGCGAAGCGATTCCTTAATACGACGGCCAAAAAACCTCCAGCTTGACGGTTGTATCAACTCCACCTATAATGCGCCAAAACTTATGTTACTATGCCTATAAGCTTATCGCCGTTAACCAAAAACCGAAGTGAAAGTTTGTCAAAATGACGAACACCAAGCAAAATAATAACAACAGTGAAAAGGAAAGGCTGGATTTTGTTCGGCAGATTGTGGCCGAAGACATAAAGACTAATAAATGGGATGGTCGGGTCGTAACGCGTTTTCCGCCGGAGCCGAACGGGTATCTGCATATCGGGCACGCCAAGAGTATCTGTCTGAATTTTGGTATCGCAGCGGAATTTGGTGGCCGATGTCATCTGCGGTTTGACGATACCAATCCAATCAAAGAGGAACAGGAATATATTGATTCAATCATAGAAGACGTTCGCTGGTTAGGCTGGGACTGGGGCGACCAGGCCGACCAGGGCGAAGCCCTGGACTGGATCCCACCTGCCTTCGGCAGGCTGGACCGGATCAAACCCTCCTCTGGAGGGTTGTATTACGCCTCGGACTACTTCGAGCAGATGTACGAATATGCTGTGCAGCTTATAAAAAAGGGCAAGGCGTATGTCTGCGACCTGACGGCCGAGCAAACAAGAGAATATCGCGGTACACTAACTGAGCCGGGCAAAGATAGTCCGTATCGCAACCGTTCTGTCGAGGAAAATCTCGACCTGTTCAACCGGATGCGGATGGGTGAGTTTCCGGATGGCTCGCGGACCCTGCGGGCGAAAATAGATATGTCGCATCCTAACCTTAACATGCGCGATCCTGTTATGTACCGAATCCTGCACGCGTCGCATCCTCGCACTGGCGATAAATGGTGTATCTACCCGATGTATGACTGGGCCCATGGCCTTGAAGATTCCATTGAAAAAATTACGCATTCTATCTGTACGCTGGAATTTGAGAACCATCGCCCGCTGTACGACTGGTTCCTTGACCAGTTGGAGGCTTATCATCCCCGGCAGATAGAGTTCGCCCGGCTTAATCTGACCTATACCGTAATGAGCAAGCGCAAGCTGCTGCAATTAGTACAGCAAGGCCACGTCAGCGGCTGGGACGACCCACGGATGCCGACCATCTGCGGCCTGCGGAGGCGAGGCTGCTCACCAAAGGCCATTCGAGAATTCTGCAGGCGAATCGGAGTCAACAAATTCAACAGCACTGTCGATATCGCACTATTAGAGCACTGCCTGCGGGAAGATTTGAACAAGACCTCGCCACGCGTAATGGCTGTGCTCAGGCCGCTCAAGGTGGTTATCGACAACTACCCAGAGGGAAAGGTAGAAGAGCTTGAGGCCGTCAATAATCCGGAAGATCCAAAGGCCGGTGTGCGGAAGGTTCCGTTCTCACGAGAGTTGTACATCGAGCGGGAAGATTTTATGGAGGATCCGCCAAAGAAGTTCTACCGTTTAGCCCCCGGCCGGGAGGTTCGCCTGCGATATGCGTATTTTGTTACCTGCACGGATGTAATTAAGGATGAAAGCGGCAATATTGTTGAGCTGCACTGCACTTATGACCCGGCCACGCGAGGCGGTGACGCTCCGGACGGGCGTAAGGTCAAGTCAACGCTGCACTGGGTCTCAGCCGGCCACGCGCTCGAAGCCCAGGTGCGATTGTATGACCATTTGTTCACAAAGGAAAATCCGGATGATACAGCCGAGGGTGAGGACTTCAAATCCAACCTGAACCCGAACTCGCGCCAGATTCTAATTTCCTGCCGGGTTGAACCATCCTTGGCCGATGCTGCACCGGGCAGTCGATACCAGTTCGAGAGACTTGGCTATTTCTGCGTTGACCCTGATAGTTCAGACGGGAAGCTGGTATTCAATCGCACGGTATCACTGCGTGACACGTGGGCCAAGATACAAAAAGCGCAGAAGAAAAAGTAGGTAGTTGACGGAGGGTGGCAGCCTCAAGCTCAGCTTGGGGATGGCTGAAGATTGTTAGCTAGTGCCGTTTCCAATAAATAAGTTTAACTTTTTGATTCGCCTTCGGCGAAGCTATTGAAATAGATTCCTCCGCTTCGGCACGACAAAGCCGTGCCTTCGGTCGGAATGACAGTACATATAGAATGTTACACTAACTTTTTAGAAACGGCACTAGTTTCTGTTGCGGAAACAGTATTTGTCATTCCCGCCCCGCATTGTGTGCGGGATAAACTCCAGCGGGAATCCAGCTTTTTCGCTCTGGATCCCTGCTTTCGCAGGGGTGACATCGTCGGTTTTCGTTTTACGCAACAGTTACTAGCCAAACAGCTCTGTGAATTTTTCTTCTATATCGGGGTTTTCGCACAGTGTCTGGCCAATCAAGACCGCTCTTACGCCGACGGACTTCAGCTTTTCGACGTCGGCCCGTGTTTTTATTCCGCTTTCGGCGACCAGCTCGTTTTTGTTATCTATAAGCTCCGCCAATCGGCTGGTCGTGTTCAAATCGACCTGCATCGTTGTCAGGTTGCGGTTGTTGATTCCGAGAACGCTGTAGCCTTTCTTAGGAAAGCCAATCAGGCTGCGCACGCCTAACAGCGTATCGGCCTGGTGAATTTCCAGAAGGACCGTTAGCGTCAGTTCGGCTGCTGCTATCATCATGTCCATCAATTCGCCGGGCTTTAGAGCTTCCGCTATTAACAGTATCGCATCGGCACCGGCGGCGCGCGATTCGTACACTTGCCAGAGGTCGATAATAAAATCCTTTCGCAAAACAGGCAAATCCACCATCTGGCGTATCTGGTTTATATATTCGAGCCGACCCTGAAAATATTTTTCATCGGTAAGAACACTGATTGCATCGGCGCCGCATTTCCTGTAGGTTTGCGCGATTGCCACGGGGTCGAAGTCCTCGCGAATAATCCCTGCCGACGGTGAGGCCTTTTTGACCTCGGCGATAACGTTTATGCCGCGGCTGTTTGGTTTGGTGACGGCCTTGTAGAAGTTGCGGCACCTGGGCAGAGAGCGTATCTGCTCTTTGAGATTCTCGAGACTTGTCTGTGATTGCCGGGATTGTACTTCAACTCTTTTGTCAGCGGTTATTTTATCTAATATATTCGCCAATGTGATTATCCTGCAAAGAAATCGAAAAATCGAAAAGCAAAAATGTTGTAAATTGTTATTGCGAGGAGCGAAGCGACGAAGCAATCTCAACTATTCGTAAGTTAGGGATTGCCGCGCCCTCACTTTGTTCGGGCTCGCAATGACATTTGCATTTTGATTCTTTATTATTCTGCGACTTTAACATAGCCCATACGAAGCTCGTTGAGGGTATTAACCAGAACTGTTTCTTCCTCTTTAGTCAAATTGCCTTTGGTTTTTTCTTCAAGGGTCTCGAGCATATCAATATTGTATTTTGCCAGTTCCAAATCCGGCTCTCTTTTTTCCTGTCCCTTAACCTGCAACAGGCCCAGAGCGAATAATGCCTGCGTGGTAAGCATGCTTATCAATGCAGCGAAATTACCCTGTGGTAAAGGGCCACGGGCCTGTTTTTCTTCCGGCGTCTTCTTCTTTTCATCCTCTTCTTGTGCGGCTAATATTTCTTTCTCTCTTTGCGCTTCGGCCTTCCAATCCTCATCGACTATGATTTTCTTCTCTTTTTTCTTTTCCTCTTCAGCCATAATTAGAATCCTTTGAATGTCCTGTTATCTGCGATATTTTTTCATACTCCTATCGACATCGCGTTTTTGGTCGCGTTCGGTTATTGCTTTTCTTTTGTCGTATTGTCTTTTGCCTCTGGCCAGGGCCAATTCTATTTTTGCCAGGCTTCTATCGTTGAAATAAATCCGAAGCGGCACCAGGGTAAAGCCGCGCTGTTCGAGCTTCGTTCTTATTTTGTGGATTTCGGCCTTGTGCAGCAACAGTTTTCTTTTTCTGGTCGGCTC
>Ga0209979_1005350_pt1 | contig 10151 bp, 9 predicted proteins | sample AnhtaG_FD_183114 | JGI IMG/M metagenome (GOLD analysis project Ga0209979, IMG submission 183114) | Deep subsurface microbial communities from Anholt, Denmark to uncover new lineages of life (NeLLi) - Anholt_01485 metaG (SPAdes) (version 2) | ecosystem: Environmental > Aquatic > Marine > Oceanic >... | reverse complement strand
TTTCGGGCTTTGGGAAGTGCCGAAGGCATTCGGGTAAGCGAACCGCAAAGCCCATTGTATATGCCATGCTTACATTTAGCCAATCCTCTTCCAAGTTCATAGCCTTCTTGTAGACGATCTCCTTTTTTCAAAATTTCTCCTTTTCGACTAACACCAGGGACAATAATTTTGCCGATTAGGTTCATCTGTAAGTACTGAAGACACTTTTCAAAGAATGCCACCAGGAGCGCAGCAGTTTCAGGATTTTCTTCTTCAAAAGGAACTGCTATTACCGCCACCTTGCCCTTTATTTTCACTCTATTCTCGGGGCAATTAAAGTAGACAAAACGGTCTATAAATCCTTTCATCAAAGCAGTTGGCTCATACCAGTATACTGGTGTGCCAAGAATGATTACGTCGCTTTCAATAATTTTTGGATAAATATTGTTCATATCATCATTCTTACTGCATTGTTTGCCCTCCCAACAGGTATGACATCCATCACACTCCTGAATATTCAAATCATTAAGGAAAAGGATATCTACTATAGCTCCCTCTTCCTTTGCACCTTCTAGTATTCTGGAAACCAGGATGTGCGTATTTCCGTTTCTACGTGGACTTCCCACAACTCCAAGTATTTTCTTCATGATTTAACTTACCATTAATTAAATCGAAATGCATGGCACACAACAGCCACATGTACGAGCTCTGAGTTCGTGCAACCCGCCTTTACCCCTCACCCCGCCACCTCATCCGGCCCCCCAATCCGGCCCAATATCGCGCTGGCGGCGGCGATCGCCGGGTTTGCCAGATAGACCTCCGCCTTGGCGCTTCCCATCCTGCCCACGAAATTGCGATTGGTGGTGGCGATGCACCTCTCGCCGGCGGCAAGCACCCCGAGATGGAAGCCGCCGCATGGCCCGCAGGTGGGCATGGTCACTGTGGCCCCAGCCTCGATAAAGGCCTCGATCAAACCCTCGCGCAGGGCCTCAAGGTAGACCTCCTGGGAGCCGGGCATGATGAGGCAACGCACCTCATGGTGAACCCTTCGACCCTTCAGCACCTGGCCGGCCAGCCGCAAATCCTCGATGCGACCATTGGTGCAACTGCCGATCACCGCCTGGTCGATCTTTACGTCCCCCACCTGACTGATGGGCCTGGTGTTGGAGGGCAGGAAGGGGAAGGCAACCTGAGGCTCGATCTGGGAGGCATCGTATTCAATGACCTTTTCGTAATGGGCATCCTCACCGGGCTCATAGACCTTATAGGGACGCTGGGCGCGAGGCTTGACATAAGCCAGGGTCTTGTTATCGACCCTGAAGATGCCGACCTTCGCGCCGGCCTCGATGGCCATGTTGGCCATGGTGAAACGACCGTCCATTGACAGGGCATCGATGGCCTCGCCGTGAAACTCCATGGCGGCATATAGCGCCCCATCAACTCCGATGTCGCCGATGGTGTACAGGATGAGGTCCTTGGCGGTGACCCATTTCCTGAGCTTCCCGTGATAGATGAGCTTGATGGTGGGCGGAACCTTCATCCATATCTCCCCGGTAGCCATGGCGCAGGCGATATCGGTGGAGCCCATTCCGGTGGCGAAGGCTCCCAGAGCTCCATAGGTGCAGGTATGGGAGTCGGCGCCCACGACCACATCGCCGGGCAGTACCAACCCCTGCTCTGGCAAAACCACGTGTTCGATGCCGAATTTGCCGCCATCGAGATACCCTGCTCTGGCAACACCACGTGCTCGATGCCGAATTTGCCGCCATCGAGATATAAAAGTCCATGCTGGCGGGAGAATTCCCGTACCAGCTTTGCTTGCTCGGCGGCCAGGATGTCCTTGGCGGGCACGGTATGGTCAACCACCATCACCACCCGTTGGGGATCGAAGACCCCTTTGGCCCCAAGGCGCTCGAACTCCCTGATGGCGATAGGGGCGGTGATGTCATTGGCCATGACCAAGTCAACCCTGACATCTATGAACTCGCCAGGGCTGACCTTCTTTTTGCCACTATGGGCAGCGAGGATCTTTTCCGCTAGGGTCAGTTTCGATCTCCTTTCTGTCAAGTCATCAACCGGCCGTTCTTAGGGAGCTACCTCTTCACAGTAAATCCTGAACAGAACCTCTCCAAAACCGCCACCCTCCACCCCTGCGTCAAGGCACTTGATGTGGTCAAGAACCAAACCGCAAGGGTCCACCCCTTCACAGATACGGTCCTGAATCACATAAACGTACGGGACGAAAATGGGGGCTAGCGCAAAAACGCACAACGCCGGGAAAGTACATTCGTTGGGAAGTAGCTCTCCTCCGGCACTAAACACGAACTTGTCGCCTATCTTTGGCTGATAAATGCAGTTTTCTGCCTTGACCACTTCTGCGATTATCTTGTACTGCATAAATTTCCGAGCATTGTCCAGATACTTCCACTGGCTGGGCGAAAGACTTCTTATCTGCTCTTCCGTCCAGCCAAAGGCCGCCTTCAAGCGTTCCATTCTCCGCTCTGAAATCTCCCTTTGTGCCATGTTTTTAATGCCCCCTTCTTTTGCTTTGCCCTCGCCCTCCCTCGCTGCCAACAGCGTATCGAGGGCGTTCATTTGCAGCTTGCCGCTTGGCACACCAGCTACGGGGTGGTAAGCAGCACTACGAGAGCTATCAGGAGAGCAACGAGACTTGCGCTGAGGCTGATCAGGATCAAGGCCAGCAGTATCTTGAAGTTACGCTCCAGGTTCACCAGGCGGCGCTCAGCCTTTTCTTGGACAGGGTCTTTCTCCTCCGATGTCATGACCCAGATTCCTTTCCTGAGCCCTTCTTGCCCTTTTCTATGCCCCTTGCCGCGATGAGCCTATTGAGGGCATTCAAATAGGCCTTAGCGCTGGCGACGATGATATCGGTGGAGGCGCCGCGCCCGGTGTGAACCTTGCCCTCGCTCTCGATCCTTATCGTCACTTCACCGATGGCGTCGATGCCCTCGGTGACCGCCTTGACGCTGAACTCGGTGAGGACATTGGGCACGCCCACCAGGCGATTGATCGCTTTATAGACGGCGTCCACAGGTCCCGTGCCTAAAGCGGCGTCGGCGATGACCTGTCCATCGGGGGTGATAAGCCTCACCGAGGCGGTGGGAACGCTGCGGTCGCCGCAGGAGACCTGAACCTGGTCCAGGTGGTAGGCCTCCGATATGGTGCGCATCTCCTCAGCCACCAGGGATTCGACATCGCGGTCGGTAACCTCCTTCTTCTTGTCGGCCAGCTCCTTGAAGGCGGCGAAGGCGCGGCCAAAATCGTCATCGCTCAGGGTGTAGCCCAGCTCCTCCAGTCTCTTGCGGAAGGCATGACGCCCCGAGGTCTTGCCCAGCACGATCTTGCTGCCGCTCACCCCGATGCTCTGGGGGGTCATGATTTCGTAGGTGGTTCTCTCCTTGAGCATCCCGTCTTGGTGCAGGCCAGAAGCGTGGGCGAAGGCATTGGCCCCCACAATCGCCTTATTGGGCGGCACCTCCATGCCCATATAGTTGCTCACCAGACGGCTGGTGCGGTAGAGCTGGTTAGGTTTGATGCCGGTCTCGACCTGGTAGAAGTCCCGCCGCGTCCTGAGAGCCATTACGATCTCTTCCAGGGCGGCATTGCCTGCCCGCTCCCCCACCCCGTTGATGGTGCATTCCACCTGGCGTGCCCCACACTGGATGGCGCGCAACGAATTGGCCACCGCCTGACCCAGATCATCGTGGCAGTGTACTGAGAGGGTGACCTTCTCAATCCCGGGCACATTGTTGCGGACATACTCGATTAAGGCGCCGAATTCGTCGGGCTGGACGTAGCCCACGGTGTCGGGAACATTGACCACAGTGGCGCCGGCCTTTATCGTCGCCGCCAGCACCTGGCAAACGTAATCCCAGTCGCTACGGGTGGCGTCCATCGCCGAGAACTCGACTGCATCGCAGTAGCGCTTGGCATACCTCACTGCCTCAACCGCTAGATTGAGTGCCTGTTCACGGCTGATGTGTAGCTGGTGCTTGAGGTGAATATCGGAGGTGGACAAGACAACATGAAGGAGGGGAGCCGCCGCCTCCTTCAGGGCAGCCCATGTTGAGTCGATCTGCTCCGGCCTTATACCGGAGAGCGCCGCAATCTGGCAGTCGCGTAGCTCCCGCGCCAGAAGCTGAACGGCAGCGAAGTCTCCGGGTGAGGTGTGGGGAAAGCCAGCCTCGATGATATCCACCCCCAACCTCTGGAGTTGATGGCCGATCTCATGCTTCTCCTCAAGGGTTAATGCCCCTCCCGCTGCCTGCTCTCCATCTCGCAGTGTGGTATCGAAGATTATCACCTTTTCCATTTTCTTCACCACCCCCTCTGAAGGAACGCGGATTAGCATTAATAATCTGAAGTATCTGTTCCTTCATTCTTATTCCGTGCCACTCTTTATCCCTTGAGCCAGGGCATCATCGCCCTTAGCTTTTTGCCCACCTCCTCGATCTCGTGGGTGGCCTCATGGCGGCGGTAGGCATTGAAGCTGGGGCACCCCGCCTGATTTTCAAGGATCCACTCGCGTGCGAAGCTGCCATCCTGAATCTCGTCCAGTATCTGCCACATCTCCTCCCTCACCAGGTCATCGATGACCCGCGGTCCGCGGGTGTAATCGCCATACTCTGCGGTATCGCTCACCGAATAGCGCATGTAGCTGAAGCCTCCCTGGTAGATGAGGTCGATGATGAGCTTGAGCTCGTGGCAGACCTCGAAATATGCGATCTCGGGCTGATAGCCGGCCTCGACCAGGGTTTCAAAGCCTGCCTTGATCAGGGAGGTGATGCCGCCACAGAGCACCACCTGCTCCCCGAAGAGGTCGGTCTCGGTCTCCTCGGCGAAGGTGGTCTCAAGAACACCGGCCTTGGTGCAGCCAATGCCCTTAGCATAGGCCAGGGCAATTTCCTTTGCTTTGCCTGAGGCGTCCTGATGGACAGCGACAAGCGCTGGGGCGCTGGAGCCCTCAGTGTAGAGGCGGCGCAACATATGGCCGGGGCACTTGGGCGCTATCATGGTCACATCGATCTTAGGTGGTGGGATGATCTGGTTATAATGGATGTTGAAGCCGTGGGCGAACATCAGCATATTGCCCTTGGTGAGCCCCTTTTCGATGGAGCTATAGTAGACCTGGCGGTGGAGCTGGTCGGGGACGAGCATCATGACTATATCTGAAGCCTTGGCCACCTCATCAGCGGTTGTCACCTTGAGTCCCGCCTTTGTGGCCGCTCTCCAGGGCCCGCTATCCTTGAGCTCGCCCACCATGACATCGCAGCCGCTCTCCTTCAGGTTCAGGGCGTGGGCATGCCCCTGGCTGCCGAAGCCGATGATGCCCATGGTCTTGCCCTTGATGAGGTCCAGGTTTGTGTCCTTGTCATAGTAAATCTTGGCCATTTTCCACTCCTTACAGATTTGATATTTCGTTAGCGCCTTTCGTCTTCTTAGGGCGAGCCGCCTTTTGCTGGGGCTTTTCCTCCGCTATTGTAATGGGACCCGCCGCTCCCCTGGTCATGGCGATACGACCGGTGCGCGCTATCTCTTTGATGCCGAAGCCCTTGAGCAGGAGAAATAGGGAATCGATCTTGTCCTCATCCCCGGTGACCTCAATCACCAGGGAATCGGCGGCGACGTCCACTATGCTTGCCCTGAAGATGTCCACAATCTGGATGATCTCGCTCCTTGTGGCGGGGTTGGCCCTCACCTTTATTAGAGCCAGCTCTCGGTCTACTGCGCTCTCATCGGTGATGTCGGTGACCTTGACCACATCGATGAGCTTATCTAGCTGCTTTCTCACCTGCTCCACCGCGGCGGTGGTGCCATCGACCAGGATGGTCATCCGGGAGACGCCGGGAATCTCGGTATGCCCCACAGCGATGCTCTCGATATTAAAGCCACGCCTCCGGAAAAGGCTGGCCACCCGGTTGAGCACCCCGGGCTTGTTCTCCACTAGGGCTATTAAGGTATGCGTAGCCATTACCTTGCGCTAACCTCCTCCCTAGGCTGTTCCAAGATCTCGGCGAGAGCGGCACCTGGGGGAACCATAGGGTAAACGTTCTCCTCAGGCTCGACCACAAAGTCGATGAGGAAGGGTCCTCGATGCTCCATAGCCCTTTCAATAGCGGGGATTACCTGAAGCCTATCCGTCACCTTGACGGCGGCGATGCCATAGGCTTCGGCCACCTTAACGAAGTCGGGACCGGCGAGGGGCGTGGCTACATAGCGACGCCTATAGAAAAGCTGCTGCCACTGCCTCACCATCCCCAAAAACCTGTTATTGATGATGGCTATCTTTACGGCAAGGTCCTCCTGAACGATGGTGCCCAGCTCCTGGATGGTCATCTGAAACCCGCCATCGCCAGCGATACACCAGACTGTTTCCTCAGGACATGCCACCTTGGCGCCGACCGCTGCTGGGAGCTCAAAACCCATCGGTCCCAAGCCGCCGCAGGAGATCAGGGTATTGGGCCTCTCATACTGGAAGTAGTGGGCGGCCCACATCTGGTTCTGCCCCACGCCGCTAACGACGATGGCCTTACCCTGGGTTATCTCATGGATCTGGCGCACCACATACTGAGGAAGCAGGCTCTCCGTCTCCCTGATCGCCGTTGAGGGATGCTCCCTTTGCCACTCCTCGATCTGGGAGATCCATTCAACACGGTTCTGTGGGCTCACCTGCTCATTGAGCGCCTCTAGAACGTTCTCCACATTGCCGACAATGGGCACATCCGCCCGCACATTCTTTCCTATCTCTGTGGGGTCGATATCGATATGGATAATCTGGGCATGGGGGGCGAATCCGCTCACCTTTGCTGTAGCCCGGTCATCGAATCTCATCCCAATAGCGATAATGAGGTCAGCGGCGCTTACTGCCATGTTGGCATGGACCATGCCGTGCATCCCCAGCATCCCCAAGCTAAGTACGTGGGATTGGGGAAAAGAGCCGATTCCAAGGAGGGTGGTGACCACCGGTATCTGTCCCTTCTCCGCCAGCTCCTTGAGCTGGGGGCAGGCTCCCGATATGATCACGCCCCTGCCGGCGATGATCACAGGGCGTTTTGCCTCGTTGATCAGCTTTGCTGCCTTCTTCACCTGTGCCGGGTGACCCTGAAGCGTTGGCTTATAGCCTCTCAGGTTCACCTTACCGGGATAGTGGAACTCCGCCTCCTCGATAAAGACATCGCGCGGTACATCGATAAGAACGGGCCCCGGCCTCCCCGTTCTGGCAATGTGGAAGGCCTCATTAACCACGGCGGCCATATCCTCGGCTCGCATCACCAGATAGTTGTGCTTTGTGATGGGGAGGGTGATGCCGGTGATGTCTATCTCCTGGAAGGCATCTTTGCCAATGAAGGGTCTTGCCACCTGTCCCGTTATCGCCACTATGGGGGAGGAATCGAGATAGGCGCCGGCGATTCCAGTGACCAGGTTTGTGCCACCTGGACCTGAGGTGGCAACGCACACCCCCACCCTCCCTGAGGCTCGGGCATAGCCGTCGGCGGCGTGGGCTGCCCCCTGCTCATGGCGAACCAGGATGTGGCGCAGTTGGGGGTAGTCGGGCAGGACGTCATAGAAGGGGAGCACCGCCCCGCCAGGGAAGCCAAACATGACCTCCACCCCTTCCTTGATCAGGCTCTCACACAAAATCTGCGCTCCAGTTAGCTTCATATATCCCCCTATCTCTCGAACACTGCTCCTTTACTAGCCGAGGTTACCCTCTCGGCATAGCGCTTGAGGTAGCCTGTCTTTATCTTGGGTTCAAATTCGGGGAGCTCGGAAAGTCGCCCTTTTATCTCCTCGTCGGTTAGCTCCACATCGATTTTATGATTGGGGATGTCGATCCTGATCATGTCGCCATCCCTTAGTGCGGCGATGGGACCTCTAGAGGCCGCCTCCGGGGAGACATGACCGATAGCAGCTCCCCTTGTTGCCCCGGAGAACCTGCCATCGGTAATTAGAGCCACCTTATCACCAAGCCCCATGCCGCTTAAAAGCGCTGTTGGGCCCAGCATCTCCCTCATTCCTGGCCCTCCTCTAGGCCCCTCATAGCTGATCACCACCACCTGTCCTGGCTCAATGGATCCGCCAAGGATCGCTCCAGTGGCTTCCTCTTCGGAGTCAAAAACCCGAGCCGCCCCACGATGGGAGAGCATCTCAGGGGCCACGGCAGCGCTCTTCACCACAGCCCCCTCTGGCGCCAGGTTGCCGAAGAGAACAGTGAGCCCCCCCGTTAGGGAGTGGGGACTGGAAAGGGGACGAATGACATCTTCGTTCTTAACCCTGGGCTCCATAGCTGCCAGGCTTTCTGCAGGAGATTGCCCTGAAACTGTCTTAACCTCTAGGTTCAAGCGCGACATAAGTCGCCACATCACCGCCGGTATGCCACCGGCAAGGTCCAGGTCCTCAATATGATAACCCCCGGCGGGGCTTATCTTGGCCAGATGTGGTGTCTTTTCGCTTATCTCGTTTACCTCCGAAAGAGGGAAATCGATTCCTGCCTCGTGGGCGATGGCCATAAGGTGCAGAACCGAGTTGGTGCTCCCCCCCAATGCCATATCCACCACAAAGGCATTCTGGATAGAGTCCTTGGTGATAATGTCGCCGGCGCAAATCCCCTCAGCCAGTAGCTCCATGATCTGCCTTCCCGCCTCCTTAGCCAGACCGAGGCGGCGGGCGTCAACGGCGGGGATGGTACCATTTCCCGGTAGCGCCATCCCTAAAGCCTCGGTGAGGCAGTTCATCGTATTGGCGGTGAACATCCCGGCGCAGCTGCCGCAGCCAGGGCAAGCAACCGCCTCCAGCTCCTTGAGCTCTCTTTCGCTCATCTCCCCAGTAGCCACCTTGCCCACCGCCATAAAAACGGTGTTAAGATCGACCGCTCTTAGCTCATCCCCGCTCCAGAAACGCCCTGCCAGCATGGGGCCACCACTTATAAAGATGGAGGGGATATTTAACCTCACCGCTGCCATAAGCATCCCTGGTACGATCTTGTCGCAGTTGGGGATCAAAACAAGGGCATCGAAGGCATGGGCCTGGGCCACAATCTCTACGGAGTCAGCGATGAGCTCGCGGCTGGGGAGGCTATACTTCATCCCCAGGTGCCCCATGGCAATCCCGTCGCAAACGCCGATGGTGTTCACCTCAAAGGGGGTACCCCCAGCGCTTCTCACCCCGCTTTTTACCGCCTCGGCAATGGCCCTTAGATGAACATGACCGGGGATCACCTCGCTGAAGCTGTTTATGATGCCAACGAAGGGCTGTTCCAGATCCCTTTCTGTGCATCCTAAAGAACGAAGCAGGGCACGATGAGGGGCACGCTCCACACCCCGCTTGACGATGTCGCTTCTCAATTTACCCCCTTATTAAAAAACCGCCCCTTTGGGACGGTCTTTTCGAAATAACATGCCGTTCCCAATTGATTCCAAGAAGTTATCACAGTTCCTACAGAATTGTCAAGGAGCTTGGGCAGCGCCAATTAGCTGGGCGATGTCCTCCAGCCCTTCCCTCTCCATGAAGCGCTCCACGCCCTCGAGAACCTCAAGGGAGGCATTGGGGTTAACAAGGTTTGCTGTGCCTATCTGAACTGCGGTCGCTCCCGCCATGATGAACTCTAGGGCATCTTCGGCGGAGGAAACGCCACCGCAGCCAATGATGGGGATCTTCACCGCCTGAGAAACCTGGTAAACCATGTAAAGGGCGATGGGCTTGATGGCGGGTCCTGAGAGCCCCCCGGTAATGCCCCCCAAAAAGGGTCTTCTCTTTGTTATGTCGATAGCCATGCCTACTACCGTGTTGATCAGGGATAGGGCATCGGCCCCCGCCTGCCAAACAGCCAGGGCGATCTGGGCGATATCGGTCACATTGGGGGTCAGCTTTACGATGACGGGCAGGCTGGTTTGCGATTTCACCGCCGCGGTGACCTCAGCAGCCACCTGGGGGCTTTTGCCAAACTCCATCCCTCCCCAGGCAACATTGGGGCAGCTTATGTTTACCTCGATGCCGCTCACCCCAGCGACCCCCTCAAGCCTATGGGCCAGCTCAGCATACTCCTCTATGCTCTCCCCGGCGATGTTGACTACCACCGGAACGCGCCAGGTGTCCCAGATGGGCGCTTTCTCTCTAATGAGGGCATCGATTCCGATGTTCTGAAGCCCCAC
>Ga0209979_1005349_pt1 | contig 10153 bp, 11 predicted proteins | sample AnhtaG_FD_183114 | JGI IMG/M metagenome (GOLD analysis project Ga0209979, IMG submission 183114) | Deep subsurface microbial communities from Anholt, Denmark to uncover new lineages of life (NeLLi) - Anholt_01485 metaG (SPAdes) (version 2) | ecosystem: Environmental > Aquatic > Marine > Oceanic... | reverse complement strand
CTTATTGCCAGTGTGACACACCGGACCGGTGGCTTTTCCTTTAATCAGGATGGTATCGCTATCGCAGTCCTTCCATATTGAGCGCACTTTAATAATGCTGCCTGAGGTTTCTCCCTTGTGCCACAACTCCTGTCGGCTGCGACTGTAGAACCAGACTTCACCACTGGACAGAGTCCGGCGCAGTGCTTCCTCATCCATGTAGCCCAGCATCAGCACCTCGCCGGTATCGGCATCTTGGGCTATAGCCGGAATAAGCCCCTTTTCATTAAACTTTAGATTTTTTATCAACCTCACCCCCTGTGTCCCCCTCTCCTTTCTAGGAGAGGGGGAATTGGTTATGTAAGAGAGGCTTCGCCTCTCTTTGATTCTCCTTCAAAGGAGAGGGGGGAAGTAGAGGGTTTGAAAGGGCTTCGCCCCTTCAAACTTCCCCTATTAAGACTGCTTTTTGCACTTTAGCTAATGCTGGCCAGTGCTTGTTTCAGGTTGATGTCCCCGGTATAGAGTGCCTTGCCAACTATGGCACCCTCTACGCCGAGCTGCTTGAGCATTTTAAGGTGGTTTAGCGATGAGATGCCACCGGCAGCGATGACAGGTCGCCTGATTGCGTTTACCAGCTCGGAAATAGCGGCAAAATTTGGCTCAGTGAGAGTGCCATCACGACTAATATCTGTATAGATAAAGCGCTTTACTCCCAGCTGTATCATAGACCTGGCAAATTCTACAGCCTTTAGCTCTGTTTCCTGACGCCAGCCGTGTATGGCAAGATACCCTTCCCAGGCATCAATGCCAACAATGATAGATTCGCTGAACTTACGGCAGGCTTCTTCAATCAGCTTTGGGTTTTCCACGGCGGCTGTACTCAGGATGACACGCTCTATGCCAGCTTTAAGCAATTGCTCTATTGTTTCCGGTTGGCGTATGCCACCACCCAGCTGGGTAGGGACTAATACAGCACTAGCTATCTCGGTAATAATATCGCGATTGCCAAGTTCACCGGTAGCGGCGCCATCAAGGTCAACAATATGCAGTCGTGGCGCCCCTAGTGATTGCCACTTTAGAGCTACCTCTACCGGGTCATCAGAGAATATCGTTTCCTGCTCATAATCACCCTGATACAGACGAACACACTTGCCCTGTCTCAGGTCTATCGCCGGGATTATTTCTATTGTAACCTCACCCCCTTCAATTCCAGTTTAGCAACCCTATCCCCTTTATCCCCTTCCCCTTACAAGGGGAAGGGGAAGGTAATTATGATATGAATCTATCTTCTTATCATGGGGCTTTGCCCCTCTTAAGACACCCTGTCGGATTAACCTCCTTCAAAGGAAGAGGAAAACATGTCGAAGGGGCAAGCCCCTTCTAACTTCCCCCTCACAAGGTGATTAGAGATTAATATTGGAATACTTTCGCCATGGTCTGGCTAAAAATGCCTTGTTATCCTTATTTTTATCTTCCAGGACATCCAGGGCTCTATTTATGACTTTCCTGGTATCACTGGGCATTATTACATCATCAATATAGCCTCGCTCGGCACCCTTATATGGGTTCTCATAGATGTCGCTGTATTCCTTAATTCTCTTGGCTTGCGTCTCTTCTGGGTTTTCCGATTCCCTTATCTCCCTGGCGAAGATGACGCTGGCTGCTGTCTCGGCACCGACGATGGTGACCCGAGCGGTGGGCCAGGCGAAGACAAGGTCGGCACCAATGCCCTTATCCAGCATCCCATAATGGGCACCGGCGTAGGACTTCCTGACGATGATTGAAATCAGAGGAATGGTAGCATCAGCCCAGGCAAATAGCATCTTGGCGCCGTGGCGCAGGATACCCTTCCAGTCCTGCTCAGAGCCTATCATATAACCGGGGCAGTCGCCAAGGGTGACCACCGGGATATTGAACAGGTCACAGAATCTGACGAACCTTGCTCCTTTGTCTGAGGCATCAACATCAATAATTCCTGCCGCCCACATCGGTTGATTTGTCCAAATACCCACCGGGCGTCCGTTAAACCGAGCAAAGCCGGTTATTACACTCTTAGCGTGGTCTTTCAGTGTTTCAAAGAAATAGCCATCATCTACTATGGCTCTAATTACCTTGAACATGTCATAGGGCTGGGTTGGACGGTCGGGTATTATGGTGTCAAGCTCAGGGCATGTCCGGTATGGGTCATCCTTACACTCGATACGAGGTGGCATTTCCCTATTGTTGGATGGGAAGAAGGATAAAAGCTCCTTAGCCTTGTCTATAGCATCCTTATCGTCCTCGGCTATTATATGGGTCTGCCCTGATTTAACGGCATGGGCTTTCCATCCCGAGAGTTCCTCAAGGGAGATTTCCTCCCCGAGTTGGGTCTTGACGAAGGCAGGACCGGCAATTCCCATAAAGCCAGTGTGTCTGGTTTGGATGAGGAAGTCCTGCATTATCGGGTGATAAGCCTGTCCCCCCAGGCAGGGACCCATTAGCAAAGCTATTTGAGGGACTATACCTGAAGCCAGGATTTGAGCCCGGAATAGCTGACCATAAATCTCCAGTGTGTCCATTCCTTCCTGGAGTCGGGCACCTCCGGAGTCATTCATACCGATAAGTGGCCATCCCTTCTCCTTGGCGAAATCAATAGCCCGAACTTCTTTTAAGCCGTGGTATTCGCCAAAAGTACCGGCCATAGCCATATAATCCTCGGCAAAGGCAACAACATGTCTGCCGTTGACCTTGCCGTAACCGGTTACCACTCCCTCCGCCGGCACCTCCCTCTTATCCATGCCAAAATGGACAGTTCTATGCTTAACGAATAACCCTATCTCGGTGAAAGTGCCGGGGTCAAAAAAGTATTCTATTCTCTCTCGGGCTGTCCATTGTCCACCCTTGTGGCGTTTTTCAATAACCTCAGGAGCGGCCATCTGCTCTATTTTTGCCCTTTTCTTTTTGTATTCCTCAATCAGTTCTTGAGTTGTTGCCATTTTGATGCCCCTTCTCCTTTCAAAGTTTTGTATTTTTCACAGCGTTACCGATGGCATGGGATTTAAGATATTTGCTGCTTAATCACCTTCCCCTTGGTGACAGGGATTAGCTCAGTGGTATAAATACGACAAGCTTTGTGCCAAATGTATTATATCATTATTGTTACTGGATTAACAATGCCTTTGCTTCCCCTTCGGCTTAGTGCTTGACATGACTGGGTCACGCTGTTAAACTGTTGCCACTATAGCCTCAGTCTGTAGTGTTACCTGCTTTTCGTCGGGGGGCTCTATTGGCAGAAGAGTTATTATCACATAGTCCTTCGCCGTCTGAACCGTTCACCAAGGGGCTGGTTCAGATTTTCACCGGTGATGGCAAAGGCAAGACTTCAGCAGCACTAGGGGCAGTACTCCGAGCCCTGGGTCATGGGCTCAGGGTATACATTGTTTATTTCATGAAGGGTGACTACCCTTATGGTGAACGCAGTATACTGTCTAGTTTGTCCAACGTTGATATGGCTAGCTTTGGGCAAAAGGGCTTTGTTGACCCGGCAAATGTTAAGCCGGAGGAAAAAGAGCAGGCGAGGCTGGCTTTAGCTGCCGCTCGTGAAGCTATGCTCAGCGGTAATTATGACCTGGTGGTGCTGGACGAGGTAAATCTAGCTGTAGCCTGGAAGCTGGTTGAACTGGATGAGGTGGTCAGGCTTATTAACGATAAGCCACAGAATGTGGAGCTTATCCTTACCGGTCGCCGGGCTGATGCCAAGTTAGTTCAGATGGCGGACCTGGTCACCGAGATGCTAAAGATTAAGCATCCCTATGATAAAGGGATAAAGGCGCGACAGGGGATTGAATATTAATTAAACGCTGTGAAAGGGGCAATTATGAGTATCACACTGAGCGTAATCAAGGCTGATGTAGGTGGTTATGTGGGGCATTCCGAGTCTCATCCTGATATTTTAGCTAAAGCTGGTGAGCATATGGCCAAGGCTAAAAAGGAAGGGCTACTGGTTGACTACCATGTAACTAAGTGTGGCGATGACCTGCAACTGATTATGACTCACCAGCAGGGTGAAGATGGTGAAAAAATCCATAAATTAGCCTGGGATACCTTTGTTGACTGTACCGAGGTAGCTAAAAAATTGAAGCTTCATGGTGCTGGGCAGGATTTGCTATCGGATGCTTTCACTGGTACTATCAGGGGGATGGGGCCCGGGGTAGCTGAGATGGAATTTGAGGAGCGGGTGGCTGAGACCGTTATTATTTTTATGGCTGATAAAACCTCAGCCGGGGCATGGAATATGCCGCTATATAAGATATTTGCTGACCCATTTAATACTATAGGGCTGGTTATTGCCGAGAATATGCATACCGGTTTTGCTTTTGAGGTGCACGATGTGAAGGAACATAAGAAGATAACCTTTAATGCCCCTGAGGAGATTTATGACATGCTGGTGTTCATCGGGGCACCTTCACGCTATATGGTAAAGGCAGTCTATCACCGGGAAACCAAGGAGATAGCGGCTGTATCCTCCACCCAGCGTCTGGCTTTGATTGCCGGCCGGTATGTGGGCAAGGATGACCCGGTGTGTATTGTCCGCTCTCAGGGGGATTTCCCGGCGGTGGGGGAGGTGCTGGAACCATTCACTCTACCCATTTTGGTGGAGGGCTGGATGCGAGGCTCGCATCACGGTCCCCTTATGCCGGTATCTATCTCCGATAGCACCCCGACTCGCTTTGACGGACCACCCAGGGTGGTGTCTGTTGGCTTTCAGCTATCGGGTGGTAAGTTGGTGGGACCTCGGGATATGCTTGCTGATAAGTCCTTTGATAACGCCCGCCAGCAGGCAAATGATGTGGCTGATTTTTTGCGTCGTCACGGTCCCTTTGAGCCGCACCGTCTACCCTTGGAGGAAATGGAATATACCACTATGCCTGAGGTAATGAAGAAACTAGAGGAAAGGTTTGTTGACCTTGATTAAGGGGAAAGGGCTATCATCTGGCGGCAGTGGTCAGAACTAATGTCTAGTGAAGGAGTTGACGGAATTCATCAATATTTGGACAGGGGGTGAGACAAATGGCAGTCTACGTTATGCTTACCACTTTAACTGAGGAGGGGAGGAAAACGATAAAGGGGAATCCAAAGAGAATTCAAGAGGTTAATAAGGAAGTCGAAGCCATGGGAGTTAAGATACTAAGCCAGTATGCCGTTCTTGGTCCGTACGACTTTGTGAATATCTTGGAAGCCCCGAACAACAAGGTGATGGCCAAGGTAGCCATAGAACTGGGCGCAAGGGGTACGCTTCAGACTATGACCATGCCTGCCATGACTATCAACGAGTTCAGCAGTAGCCTTAGCCTTTGAGGCAATAGTTTAATTTGGAGTCCCATTGCGTGGTAAGCTTCTTTTGGCAACGAGTAATCAGGCCAAGGTGCGTGAGTATAAGAGTTTACTCCAGAGCCTTCCCTGGGAGCTGGTTACCCCGGTTGAGCAGGGCATCACTACCAGAGTTAGTGAGGTGGGAGATAGCCTGGAGGAAAATGCTAGGTTGAAGGCAACGCTGTTAGCTGCCGAGAGCCAGCTACTAGCTCTGGCTGATGATTCCGGGCTGGAGGTTGATGCTTTAGGTGGTGAACCGGGTCGGCTCTCAGCTCGTTATGCCGGTGAGGGTGCTTCAGATAGGGACAGGGTTAGCTATTTACTATCACGACTTAAGGGTGTGCCGTGGCAGAAGCGGTCGGCCCGCTTCAGGTGTGTTATTGCTATAGCTATCCCTGATGGTGAGGTAGAGTTTTGTTCCGGTGAGTGCCGGGGCGTTATAACCTTTGAGCCGAGGGGAGAGCAGGGCTTTGGCTATGACCCGATATTTTATCTTCCGGAGTTGGATAAGACAATGGCTGAGTTACCACTGGAAGTGAAAAACCAGGTTAGTCATCGGGGGCAGGCAGCCAGGAAAGTATATCAGGTATTGGAGAGGTTAGGTGTATGACAGGACTTTCTGATTCCTTTCAGCGTCCGATAGATTATCTGCGTATCTCGGTAACCGACCGCTGTAACCTGCGCTGTATCTACTGCATGCCAGCTGAGGGTGTTGGGCTGATGTCGCATAAGGACATTCTTACCTATGAAGAAATCCAGGCTATAGTGCAGGCTGCCGCTGAGCTGGGTATAAATAAGGTAAGGCTCACCGGTGGTGAACCCCTGGCGAGGTCAGGGCTGAGTAAATTGATACAGATGTTGGTGCAGATAGATGCCATAGATGATATTTCTCTGACCACCAACGGAACCCTGCTTGGTCGCTATGCTGCTGAGTTAAAATCAGCTGGCTTACGCCGGGTTAATGTAAGCTTGGATACACTTAAGCCAGAAAAATTTGAGTTTATTACCCACCGGGATATGTTTAGCGATGTGCTGGAAGGCATTGACGTCGCCAGGTCAGTTGGGCTCAATCCGGTTAAGATTAACACGGTGGTTATGTCTGGTATTAATGATGATGAGCTCCTCGACTTTGCTGCTAAGACCATTAATGAGGAGTGGCATGTGCGCTTTATCGAGTTCATGCCCTTTGTTGACAAGAGTGTCCCACAATTTGTCCCGGTTAGTGACATGAGAAATCGCCTTGAACTATTGGGGGAATTAGAGCCTTGCCTGTCCAGTGCCGGCAATGGTCCAGCCAAGTATTTTCGTTTTCCTCAGAGTAGGGGTACTATAGGCTTTATTACTCCAGTTAGCGAGCATTTTTGCTTCCAGTGTAATCGGTTGCGGCTTACTGCCGACGGTAAGCTACGCCCCTGTTTATTGGCTGAAGACGAGATAGACTTGAAACAGCCGCTGCGTAGTGGTATATCTTTAGCAGGGCTGAAGCAACTGATTGAGGAGGCGGTTGCCCGTAAGCCGCTTCAGCATCACCTGGCAGAGGGCTATATGCCTAAAGACCGACCGTTTACTCAAGTAGGGGGTTAATTGTGGAAGAGCTAACCCATATAGATGAACTGGGTCGCCCCCGGATGGTGGATATTACCGAGAAGGCTGATACCCAGCGTGAGGCAGTAGCCAAAGGTGTGGTCAGGATGAAGGCTTCTACCTTTGACTTGCTAAAGAAGGGCGAGATGGCAAAGGGGGATGTTCTGGCGGTGGCTCAGCTGGCTGGCATCATGGCCGCCAAGCAAACGCCTAACTTGATACCCCTGTGTCATCCAGTTCTTATCGGAGATATTAAGGTTGAGTTCAGTTTGGATAAGGGGAATAGCACGGTGGAGATTACCACCACGGCAAAGAGCACAGGTAAGACTGGGGTGGAGATGGAGGCGCTTACCGCTACCGCAGTTACCGCCTTAACCATCTATGACATGTGTAAGGGGGTAGACCGGAGTATAAAGATTGACAATATACGGCTAATTAGAAAAAGTGGTGGCAAGAGCGGGACAATCAAACTTGAGTAGAATTAATTATTGGTATATACTACATCATTACCAGTAATATACCTTTTTGGGGGGTGCATTATGAAGCTATCATGTCTTCAGGAGAATCTGAGCCATGGGCTTAACGTGGTGGGGAGGGCGGTAGCTACCAGAACAACCTTACCTATAACCAATAATGTCTTCTTAGCCACCGACCAATCCCGTCTTAAGCTTGTTGCTACCAATCTGGAAATGGCTATTAGCCACTGGATTGGTGCCAAGGTAGAGGAAGAGGGGGCAATTACTGTTCCCGCCCGACTTCTCACCGAGTTTATTAGCTCCTTGCCCAGCGATAAGGTTGATATTAGTCTTTCCCCTCAGACCAAGACCCTGGGGCTAAAATGTGCTAGATTTGAAGCCAGAATCAGCGGAATTGATGCCAAGGATTTCCCGCCCATACCCAAGGTTGAAGACGGGATTACCACCAAGGTTGAGGTAGAAGCCTTTCGTCACGGCATTAGCCAGGTTGTGTTTGCTGCTGCCACCGAGGAGTCTCGTCCGGTGCTCACCGGTGTTGATGCTCAGTTTGACAGTGATTTACTAACATTGGCAGCGGCTGATGGCTTTAGGTTAGCTGTATACAAGCTGACTCTGGCTAGCCCGGTTAGCCAGCAGACCGAGGTCATTATTCCGGCACGGACTCTGGCTGAGCTGAATCGGCTTATGGCTGACCAAGAGGAGGCAGTTGAGATAATGGTAAATCCCAACAAGAGCCAGGCTCTATTTCGCCTCAAGAATACTGAGCTAGTATCCCAGCTTGTTCAGGGCACCTTTCCCAATTATACTCAGCTCATTCCTCAGAGCTACAGTACCCGAGCCGTAGTTGCTGTTGCCGACTTCTTGAGAGCGACCAAGACAGCCTCCATCTTTGCCCGTGATGGCAGTGGCATTGTCCGTTTGGTAGTAACCCCGGGTGGTGAGCTGACCCCGGGCAAGATGATGATTTCAGCCCGTTCTGAGGAGCTGGGCGACGATGTTGGTGAGATTGATGCCATTGTCGAGGGTGAAGAGGCAAAGATTGCCTTCAATGGCAAATATCTAACCGATGTGCTTAGTGTGCTTCGTGAGGCACAGGTAGCCCTGGAGGTGGCCAGCCCATCAAGCCCTGGCGTAGTCAAGCCGGTGGGGGTAGATAACTATATCCATGTCGTCATGCCGATGTTTGTCCAGTGGTAGCTTAGCCTGCTTTTGAGGCGCAGTCACTCTTAAACGGGAGGCGGGAAATGTATGTTCGCGATATCATGACAACTAATGTGGTTACTATTCCCAGCAGCACCAGCATTGCCGATGCCAAAAGGATAATGGAGGCGCATAGGTTTCGCCGGTTGCCAGTGGTGGATAAGGGAAAGCTGGTCGGCATTGTAACTGAACACAAGCTGGAGGAGATGTCTCCGTCTAAAGCTACTTCCCTTTCTGTCTGGGAACTGAGCTATCTTCTGGATAAGACCACGGTAAAGGAAATTATGGAAAGGAATGTGGTAACTGTCCCACCTGATATGACGGCTGAAGAGTCGTTAGCTGTTGCTCAGAGCAATAAGGTTGGTGCCCTAGTGGTGGTTGAGGATGGTAGGGTGGTAGGCATATCCACTACCAATGACTTCTTCTACAAAATTGTGAATCCGCTTCTTGGTCTGGGTGAACCTGGCGCTCGCATTGAGGTTACCGGGGGTGGCGAAGGTAAGGCATTAGAGGAAGTAATTTCAACCATAAATAAGCGTGGTTTGAAGATTACTACGCTCCATATTCTTGCCCCACCCGAGGCGACCAAAAGGGATATTATAGTTCATGTGGATAGCGAAGATGTTGCCCAGCTTATTGCTGAGCTGGAAGGTAAGGGGTACTCAGTAAAACTGAGGCAACGCTAAACTCTGACCTAAGTGGGGCTGAGCAGTATCTAGGCAGTGACCAAGCAGCGGATTGATAGCTTGATAGTAGACAGGGGGCTGGTGGAGAGCCGGGCTAAGGCTCAGGCGTTAATTATGGCTGGGGAGGTGGTGGTGGATGGGAAAGCCACTATTAAGCCGGGAACCCTAGTAACTGAGGAGGCGGTAATTACTATACTTGAGCCGCCTCCCTTTGTTGGTCGCGGCGGGATTAAGCTTGACTATGCCCTTGACCAGTTCCAACTTGATGTCTCATCCAAGGTGGCGGCTGATGTTGGGGCATCAACCGGTGGTTTTACCGATTGCCTGCTCAAGCGGGGGGCAAGCCGGGTTTATGCCATAGATGTGGGTTACGGCCAGTTAGACTACCGACTGAGGCGGGATAAGCGGGTGGTGGTTATGGACAGGGTGAATGCCCGCTATCCAATCCCTCTGCCAGAGAAGGTGGACTTGGCTACCATAGATGTGTCCTTTATCTCGGTAGAGAAGGTGATACCATCTGTAGCTAAAGTGCTCAAGGATAATGGCTATTTGCTGGTGCTCATCAAACCACAATTTGAAGCTAGGCGGGAGGAGGTAGGTAAGGGGGGAGTGATTAAGCAGCCCGTAGTGCATGCCAGGGTTCTGGGGCGGTTTATTGCCTGGGTGATAGAGCGTGGCTTCAGGCTGGGGGGATTGGTGGCGTCACCCATCCTTGGTGCTTCCGGGAATAAGGAGTTTTTTGTTCTATTGAGGCTATGATTAGAAAAATTGTGGCTCTGGAAGTAGACGGTTTGGAGATTGCTGGTCAGCTTTACCTACCCGGTGGCAAGATTCCACACCCTACAGTTTGCCTTTGTCATGGTATCCCGGCTCATA
>Ga0209979_1005347_pt1 | contig 10157 bp, 8 predicted proteins | sample AnhtaG_FD_183114 | JGI IMG/M metagenome (GOLD analysis project Ga0209979, IMG submission 183114) | Deep subsurface microbial communities from Anholt, Denmark to uncover new lineages of life (NeLLi) - Anholt_01485 metaG (SPAdes) (version 2) | ecosystem: Environmental > Aquatic > Marine > Oceanic >... | reverse complement strand
TTCCCGGTGTTGGATGCGGGAAGTGCTACTGGTGTGAGATTGCTAAAACCCCCACCACCTGCGAGGAAGGTTTTGCCTATGGATTCTTCTCTGACGGAGACAAAGAATACCACTTTACCGGAGGGTTTGCAGAATATGTATACCTGCATCATCCAAGAACAGCTATTTTGAAAACAGATCTTCCCCTGGAAGTTGGTGCTCTCCTTGAGCCCATCTCTGTTGCTCTCCATGCTGTTTCCAGAAGCAACATACAGTTAGGTGACACTGTGGTAGTTCAGGGTTCTGGTGCAGTTGGACTTAGCTGTCAGGTGTGCGCTAAACTGGCTGGAGCAGCTAAGATCATCCATATTGGTGGGCCCACACCTTTTAGAATTAAGATGGCAAAAGAGTTTGGAGCAGATATCACCATAAATATAGCTGAGGTTAAAGACCCTGAGGAAAGAATCCAGATGGTGAAGGATAATACCATCAAGGGAATGGGTGCAGATGTAGTCTTTGAGTGTGCCGGAGCACCCCAGGCAGTAAGGGAAGGACTTGATATGCTAAGAAGAAGTGGTAGTTTCGTTGAGGTGGGACATTTCACCGATGTAGGCGAGGTTTCCCTTAATCCCTTTACCCATATCTGCAACAAAAATGTAAGTCTCCAGGGCTCCTGGGGAGGAGAGGTAGAGGGGTTTGTAAGGGGACTTCCCATCCTGGAAAAAGGAGATTTTCCCTATAAAAAGCTTACAACCCATAAGCTTCCCTTAAAAAGATTAAATGAGATTATGCAGGCTCCTGATAAAGGTTATATTCTTGATGATAAAGAGAGTTTAAAAATTACCGTCTCATCAGAAACTTCTTAGAGAAAAGGAGGAGAAAATGCCATTTGGGTATTGGATGCATAAAGGAAAAGAGGATTAATAATGGCTGAAGTTGTTCTTAAAGAAGTTTGTAAGAATTATGGCAAAGTTGAAGCAGTCAAAAACGTTAATCTAAAATGCGAGGATGGACAGTTTATGTGTCTTCTAGGGCCTTCAGGATGTGGAAAATCATCGACTTTAAGAATGATTGCGGGATTAGAACAAATAACTGAGGGGGAGATATATATAGGAGATGGCTTAGTTAACGATATACCTCCGAAGGATAGAAATATAGCTATGGTGTTTGAAACTTATGCTCTTTATCCTCATCTTTCGGTATATGGCAACATAGCTTTCCCTTTAAAAATACGAAATTTTTCCAAGTCACAAATTGATAAGAAAGTAAAAGAAGTTGCTGAAATGCTGGACATGAATGATTTTCTCTCAAAGAGAGTAAGAAGTCTGGGTGATGGACAAAAGCAAAGAGTATCTATTGCTAGGGCCCTAGTGAGGGAACCAGAGGTATTTTTGATGGACGAGCCAATTTCTCACCTGGATGCAAAACTAAGAACCCGAATGAGAGGGGAGCTTAAAAGATTACAGAAAGAAACGGGGATTACCTGTGTTTATGTAACTCATGATCAGATAGAAGCTATGGCTTTAGGAGATAAAATTGCAGTCATGAATTTTGGGATTCTCCAGCAAGTTGGAACTCCTCAGGAAGTATATGACCACCCCGTAACTGAGTCTGTAGCCGGTTTTATTGGTGAGCCTCCCATGAATTTTTTGGACTGCGCTGTTGCAAGAGAAAAAGGGGATTTACTCTTATTATCACCATCATTCAAGATATATTTACCCAATAAGATAAAAAAGACTATAGAACAAAAAGGTGTACCTTCTGAGGTTCGTATGGGGGTGAGGCCAACAGATATAGAAGTATCGAGAGAAAAATCCGAACCTGAGTCTATTAGAGCAGAGGTCTATACTATCGAGCCAAGAGGAGATGGATTAGTTCTAACTGTCAAACTAGGCAAAAACCTTATTAGGGTGGAGTGTGCAGAGGAGTTTAAGTCAAGAACAGGAGATACAATCTGGTTGAATCCAGAAAAAGAGAGAATTCATCTCTTTGATAAATCTACTGGGGAGAGTCTTATTTGAGGAGATTTGCAATTGCCAGGAGTTAGTTTAAAAAACATATGGAAGAAATACGGTGGCGTAGAAGCAGTAAAAGGAGTAAATTTTGATTGCCAAAAGGGGCAATTTTTTTGTCTGTTAGGTCCTTCAGGGGCAGGCAAAACTTCTATTTTGAAAATGACCGCCGGCGTGGAAGAAGTTACTTCGGGAGAAATTTATATAGAGGACCGTCTTGTGAATGATGTTAAACCACAGGAGCGGGATATAGCTATGCTGTTTGAGAATTATGCTCTTTATCCCCACCTTACCGTATTTGCAAATATGGCTTCTCCTTTGAACTCACCTATCAGAAAAGCTAAGTATTCCTCAAATGAAATTGGAAAGATTATCAGAGAAACAGCGAGATTGCTTTCCATAGAAGAACTCTTGGACCGGTATCCCAGACAGCTATCAGGTGGCCAAAAGCAGCGAGCAGCCCTAGGTAGAGCATTGGTTAGAAAACCCTCGGTATTTTTACTAGACGAACCTATCTCTCACCTTGATGCTAAATTAAGGCACAATATGAGAACAGAGCTCAAGAAAATTCACGAAGAAGTGGGAGTTTCCCTCATTTATGCAACTCCCGATCAACTTGAAGCTATATCTATGGCAGATGTCATCGCGGTTATCAATAAGGGAGAAATCCAACAGATAGGAACTCCCGAGGAGGTATTTGACCACCCTGCAAATGAATTTGTAGCTGGTTTTATTGGTGAACCTCCCATGAACTTATTTAGCTCTTCGTTACGGAAAAAGACTGGAGAGTTATTTCTGAGAATAGGGGACTTTGAGCTTATGCTTTCCCAAGAAGTGAAGAAAAAATTGGAAGAGAAAATGGTGTTTGATGAAATAAAAGCAGGTATAAGACCGACCAATTTGCATGTAACAAAAAATAAAAAAGATAAAAATTCTATTGCTGCAGAAATTTATGTTTTTGAACCGCTGGGAAGATACAGCATTGCTACAGCAAGAGTTAATAACATACTCTTAAAAATCAAAATAAGGGGACATTTCGAAGCCACAGAAGGTGAACAGGTGTGGTTGAATTTTGACACAAATAAGTTTCACTTCTTTGAGACAAAATCAGGTTCTGCCATAGTTACCTGATAATATGCCGATTCAACGTGTACTAGTTTCTCCTGAGAAGGAGAGGTCTAGATATGGAAGAGAAGTGAAAGGAGGTGAGGTAGGCAAAGTTAAGAGAAAAAGGCGAACGAAAGGAGATAAACTCTCATGAAAAAAAGCACGATAGTTTACCTGATGGTAGTTTCGTTAGCTGTGGCACTGGCTTTTGGTACCTTCACCGCACATGCCTGGACTCCCGATGAGCAGGCTCTTCTTGACAAAGCTAAGGAAATCGCTTCAGACAATGCTGGTGTGTGGTCTCTCGAAGAAGCCGCAAAGCCTTACAGAGGGGTAACCCTGAAAATACTGGCCGACGCTGCAACAGAAGCCGATGCTCCACAAAACTATGATTCTGAGTTCATCAAAATGACCGGAATTAAGGTGCTATGGGAACAGAATCCCTGGGATGAGCACAGGTCAAAAATGTTTATGGATTTTGCAGCGGGGACAGGAATCTACGATCTGGTATGGGTACCTTTTGATGATATGGCCAGTGTCACGGGAAAAGGATACGTACAGCCCGTTGATAAATTTATGCTCAACCCTAAGCTTCTTGACCCCAACATCAACCTGGATGACTACTCAGAGGCTCTGTGGAAATATACCAGCTGGTACGGAAAACCCGCCAAGCCGTATGGATTTCCCTGCGAGAATCCCACTATGATTCTGTGGTACAGGAAGGACCTGTTCGACAACCCTACAGAGAAAGCCAATTTCAAGAAGACCTACAGATACGAGCTTCAGGTACCGAAGAATTTTGAACAGTACAACCACATTGCTGAGTTCTTTACCCGGAAAAAGGGAGAACGATTGGCGGGTGAGGTTCTTGACCGAGATTTCTACGGAGTCGGCCAGTCTGGCAAAAGACACTGGGCATCAGTCTGCGAGTGGATGAATCTTGCCTCCACCTGGGGGGGTCCTACCTGGGGTGGAACTCTGGATGAGAACGACGATGTAGTAATTAATCGCCCGGAGAATGTGGAGGCTTTAGAGTACTGGATATCCCTTTTCAGGTTTTCCCCTCCTGGTTCTGTGGACTGGTACTGGGATCTAAAAAGTACAGCTTTCCAGAAGAATATAGTGGCTATGGCTTTAGCTTGGAATGATCAATCTTATGAGATAGAGGATCCTGAAAAGTCTGAAGTTGCCGGAAAGATGGGCTACGATTTGATTCCCATCCAAAAATACCCGGTGAGTCACTTTGGTTCGTGGAGCTGGACTATACCCACTAAAGCTAAGAATCCCGACGCTGCGTGGCTGTATCTACAATGGGTAAACTCCAGAGACATTGCGCTCAAGTGTGCTTTGGAAGGAGCTATGCCCTCGAGAAAGTATGTTTTTGACAGCCCGGAAATTTCTGCTATTCCGTTTATGCCAGCTACCAAAAAGGCTTTGGACCACGCTTTTCCAAGACCCGTGCACAGGCCCGAATGGGGCGAAATGGGTGAGATACTTGCACTTTATCTGACCAAGGCACACCGAATGGAAATGACAGCACAGGAAGCTCTGGACAAAGTAGCCGTAGAATGGCAAAGGCTTCTGGGGACAAGCATAGTTCATCCACCAAAGACATAGTAAAGAAGGTAATACCCGGAAGATGGGGTGGGTTTACTCATCCCGTCTTCCGGTCAAGATAAGGAGAAGACCGTGCTAAAACGGAAGTATACTGGATATCTCTTACTCCTTCCAACTTTGGCTTTGTTGGCGTTTCTCAGTCTAGTTCCTTTTATTTATGCTTTTAACTTGAGCCTGCGTGACTTGAATCTGAGAATCCCTCGGTTAGCAGGACAGTTTGTTGGCGTGGATAATTTCAGGTATCTAATGAGAGAGGATTCTGAATTCTGGCATTCCATGGGGATCACCGTGCTTTTTTTGGTAGTGGTGGTAAGCATAGAGTTTGTAGCGGGGTTTGCTTTGGCTCTACTCTTAAATCGAGAGTTTAAGGGGAAAAGGATCGTGGTCTCTTTAGCCGTAATTCCTATGATGATAGCTCCTGTCGCAGTGGGACTGATGTGGAGGGTTGCCCTCAACTACGAACTGGGCATAGTAACTTACCTCTTGAAAAGTATAGGTATACCTATGAAAGAGGCATTATTGGGAACCTCTGCTACTGCACTAGCCACACTTATGGTTATTGATATATGGCAATGGACTCCCTTCATATTTCTCATAATACTAGCTGGGCTTCACAGTTTGCCCAAAGAACCGTATGAGGCTGCTCAGGTGGACGGCGCTTCTAAATGGAAAATATTCCGTCTGGTAACTCTTCCCTTGCTAAAACCTTTGATAATCATTGCTTTACTTTTAAGGGTAATAGACGCCTTCAAAACTTTCGATCAGGTTTATATTCTCACCGGAGGCGGACCAGGAAATGCCACTGATTTGGTCTGCATGTTTGCTTACAGGACTAATTTCAAGATATGGAATCTGGGGTATGGAGCGGCTGTAGTGCTGGTCATTTTTCTCGTGATCCTTATAGTAACCGCTTTCTTTTATGCTGTTACTCAGAAAAAAGAGGAGGAGGTAGTATAAGTTGAAAAAAACAAAAGTCCTTACTTCGAGAAGACAGTTCATAGAGATAGGGCTTCTATCCGTGGCTGCTTTCATCGTATTTCTGGAAGTTGCCCCTTTTTTGTGGATAGTATTAATGTCTTTTAAGAGCAGACTGGATATTTTTGAGATTCCACCTAAGTTAATATTCAATCCTATTCTGGACAACTATTATAATGCTTTTGTGGAAGGCCCTTTTAGCAAGTATCTGATTAATTCCTTGATTATCGACTCCTCAAGTACGGCTCTGGCAATTCTGATTGGAACTCTGGCTGCCTATGCTTTTTCCAGATTTAGAATATGGGGTGGAAAACAAATTTTCTTTTACATTCTTACTACCAGGATGTGTCCTCCCGTTGTGGTTGCTCTTCCCTTGTTTATGATTTATTCAAAGCTAAAGTTATATGATACCCATATTGGAGTAATTCTGATACATACTATTTTTAATTTAGCTCTGGTTATATGGTTGATGAGAGGTTTCTTTGATGAGATTCCTCAAGAAATAGACCAGGCAGCTATGATTGATGGTCATAGTGAGTGGACTATTTTCAGAAAGTTTATCTTTCCTTTAGTTCTCCCCGGAATTGTAGTTAGCGCTATGTTCTGTCTGGTATTCTCCTGGAATGAATTTTTATTTGCCTTGATCCTAACCCAATTTGACGCAACCACTCTACCCGTTGGAGTTCCTCAACTCGTGACTTCCAGAGGGACATACTGGGGACAAGTTGCCGCAGTGGGAGTGGTTATTACCCTACCGGTATTAATTTTTGCTGTGACTTTCCACAGGTATCTGATAAGAGGGCTCACTTTCGGTGCTATCAAAACATAGTGATCATACATCTCGAGGCGATCTAATATGTCAATAGGAGACCGTATATTCTGGTCGATGATTTGTTTCTTTGTAATTTCTCTCTTATGGTTGAAATTTGTAGAACCGTTTGTGCCTCTGTGGGGTTCTTTGTTTGTATCAGGAGTAGTGGCAGTTGTAATTGCTACCCATAAACTGAAAAAGAAATAATTCTCAAAAAAGCTAAACCTACCTGTAAAAATATTGCGGCTGAGAAGTTCAAAATATTTCGAGAAAGCCTAGTTTTTGCGCCCATTTGAAACCTCCTCTTTTCTTATTATACTTACTTTTGAGGACATCTCAAGTCAAAGTCATAACAAATTAGTTTCTTTTTGAGTCCCACAAGGTCTGAGACATTTCAAGATGAAGAGTAAAGTTATAAGTGAGCGGACAATCAATAGTCTTTATGGAATAATTCTAATACTATTTTTCTTTTCTGGAGTTAGTGCCCTAACCTACCAGATAATATGGGTGAAAACGCTGGGCTTGGTGTTTGGAGTTGCTACTTTTGCAGTAAGTGCGGTCTTAAGTTCCTTTATGGCCGGGTTGACATTGGGGAGTTTGTGCTTTGGGAGAGTCGTAGATAAGCACAGGGCTCCTCTAAAAATATTTGCCTTCCTGGAGCTGGGAATCGGAGTATTTGCTTTATTATTCCCTTTTCTCCTTTCCAAAATAACCCATAGTTATATTTACACGTATTGGCATTTTCACACCAGTTTTTACTTGTTTAGCTTACTCCGTTTCTTAATGATCTTTTCTCTGCTGTTGGTTCCTACTTTTTTGATGGGAGGTACCTTACCGGTTTTAAGCAAGCTTTGTGTTAGGAACCTGAAAATTTTGGGTCAGAAAGTAGGAACCCTTTATTCAGTTAATAATTTAGGTGCAGCTTTTGGCTGTTTCCTTACCGGTTTCTTTTTGGTCCGTTTAATCGGACTTACTAACAGTATTTATCTTGCTGCTGCAATAAACATTTCAATAGCAATAAGTAGTCTTATTTTAAGTAGGTCTTCCTTTACGTTTCCGGAAAATCCTACCCCCAAGGGAGCTAGTTCCCGGATGATAAACCCGAGACCAGTTCCCAAAAAAGAGAAGAAAGCTGAACACTCCAGTACTTTCTTGATTTACCTTTTGCTGATAATTTTCACTATAAGCGGGTTTATCTCCCTGGCATACGAGGTCATCTGGACCCGAATTCTTTCTGCTTCAGTACTTGCTAACTCTGTTTACTCTTTTAGCACAGTAGTAATTACTGTTATAGTGGGTCTGGCTGTGGGGAGTTTTATTTGTGCCAGATTTATAGATAAAAAACAAGATGTATTAACTTTGTTTGGTATTGTTGAAGCAGGTATTGGAGTATCTGCCTTTTTGCTATTGCCAGCTTTTAACAGAATACCTTTTATAATTGGAAGTATATCCCCGGCTCTTTTTGGTTCCGCACCCTCCTGGAGTATGTCTGTAGCCTCAGAATTTGTTCCCGCCTTCTTGTTGATGATCATTCCTACTACTCTTATGGGAATGACCTTTCCTTTAATGAGTAAGATTTACACAAGAAGTTTGCGTAAATTGGGAAGTAAGATTGGGGAAGTTAACAGTCTTGATACAGCAGGAGCTGTTTTTGGTTCTTTTGCTGCAGGTTTTTTATTTATTCCTTGGCTTGGCATGCAAAAAAGCATTGTGGCACTTTCTCTGTTGAGCATAGGAATGGGTGGTATAGTTATTTATTTTAATCCCCACACTAGAAAAATGCTAAAATGGGCACTTATTTCTCTTCTGGTGGTGATAGTAATGGCAAGTATTGCCTTTATCCCGCGTGATTTTGATTTTTGGAGAAAAGGTAGGGTACCTGGAGAAAGGCTGCTGTATTACAGGGAAGATGCTGCAGCCACAATTGTAGTGCGAGAATATCCCCAAGGTGGTCGATTAAACCGCGTTTTGGAGGTTGACGGTACAGATGTTGCGGGAACAGATTATATGCTTAAGAGCACTCAAAAACTCCAAGGTCATCTCCCTCTACTGATCCATAAAGCTCCTGAAAAAGTCCTCATTGTTGGATTCGGGAGTGGAGGAACCACCTGGGCAGTATCCCGGCATAATGTGAAAAGGATAGATACCGTTGAGCTTGTTCCCAGCGTAATAGAAGCTGCTGCCAGACATTTTACCGAAGTTAATCATGGGGTAATAAACGATCCTCGAGTCAATATCAAAGTTGGTGATGGTAGAAATTTTGTTCTAACCACTCAGGAAAAGTATGATGTAATACTAACCGAGTCAATTCATCCCATATATGCTGGTAATGGCAATTTATACAGTCGGGAGTATTTTAACTTATGCAAGGAGAAATTGACGGAGAATGGAATTATGAGTGTATGGATTCCTCTATGGGCTTTGCCTGAGCAGCATTTCAAAATGATTATAGAAACATTCCGTCAGGTATTTCCTCATTCTACACTCTGGTATGTAGCAAACTGTTTAAATCGGCAGGTATATCTAATAGGCAGTAGAGATAAGCTTAAAATCGACTTCAAATCCTTGCAAATCCGGATGTCTATGGAAAACGTTGCCCAGGATCTGGAAGAGATTGGGATGAACAATCCATTTCTTCTGTTAAGTTCATTTATGATGAAAGAGGTTTCTCTCAAAAGATACGCAAAAGGAGTAAAAATAAACAGCGATGATCATCCTCTTCTGGAATATTTTGATTACCCCTATTTAGAATTCTTTCCCTCTGAGAGCTTTCATGTAAGAACTGTATATGAGAATCTTTCCGCCATTGAGGACTACAAAGAGGAGGTAACGCCCTTTTTGATTAATCTTGGAGATGATAAAGAAGAAGTTGAAGAAGTAAAGCAAATGTTGTCAATATATTCTAAATCTACAAAGCACACCACCAAAGGTATAATTTATTCTTTAAGGGGGAGACTGAAACAGGCTATTCAGGAGTATGGGAGAGCTTTAGAGACAAATCCTCAGGATAAATCGGCTCAACGGTTACTAACTCACTTACTCGAGCATATTTATGTGAACAGAGGCAATGAGCTGCAATATAAAGGGGATATCGAGGGGGCAATTGTCTCTTACAAAAAGGCGCTGGAAGTGAATCCTAATTCTACTATCGCCCGTTATAACTTAGCTCTAACTTATTTAAGGAAAGGAATGAGAGAAGAGGCAAAGATTGAATTAAAGAAAGCTTTACAGATAGACCCCGAAATGAAAGCTGCTCAGAGACTGCTGGATCAGTTGGAAAAGTTTGAATACTAAATGGCACTCTTACAGGAGGGCTCCCTTTTTGTAGTGATTTTATTGATAATTAGAAAGTACTTAATTAGAGGAATGACTCTGGGAATTACAAAATGATAGTGATATTTAAATAGATGGGGCTTCATTTTTCAGAAATTTGTAATTCGAGCTATTGACAAAATTTTCGAATATGGTATTTAATATTCAAAGACAATTATTTGTAGGCGAGGTTTCCCTTAATCCCTTTACCCATATCTGCAATAAAAATGTAAGTCTTCAGGGTTCCTGGGGAGGAGAAGTAGAAATTTCTTGAAGAAAGGGAGGAGAAAATGCCGTTTGGATACAATGGAAAAATTCTGCGGGTTGATCTATCTAAAGGAGAA
>Ga0209979_1005345_pt1 | contig 10158 bp, 8 predicted proteins | sample AnhtaG_FD_183114 | JGI IMG/M metagenome (GOLD analysis project Ga0209979, IMG submission 183114) | Deep subsurface microbial communities from Anholt, Denmark to uncover new lineages of life (NeLLi) - Anholt_01485 metaG (SPAdes) (version 2) | ecosystem: Environmental > Aquatic > Marine > Oceanic >... | reverse complement strand
ATTGAGCCTCGCTCCACGTGAGCCCCGTTCAAAACAATAGCGCCCGTTCCGATGAGCGCTTTGTCGTCAACGGTGCATCCATGGAGTTGGGCTCCGCGACGTGATCACCAACGGAGGTTCCGCGGTATTAGGACCGGTGCCGGATACGGCGTTCCTAGATGTTTGTACCCGGCCGATTCTCATCTCGTGCACGTCGCCGCGCAGGACGCAGCCGAACCGCATGCTCGACCCATTTGAGACGGGCCGGGCACGACATCGCCGCTGATTGTGAGATCGGACGCGATGAATACGTCCTCACTTATGTTAGGCTTCTCGCTGCTGAATTCCTTGATGATCCGGAATTCTTCGGATTGTCTGCTCCGCGCCGCACCGGCAGCTTTGTGCATAAATGCGCAATAGTATATCATAAAGGCTCAGTTTGGGTCAACACGCAGGCGGGCTCGCGAACACATCCAGGCGCGGTTTCCGCGTGGCTGTCAGGCCGAGCATTGTCCTCCGGGAAATCGGCCGCTCTGGGGCGGAGGTGCGCCCTGCCTGAAGCCACGGATGCACGGTCCCGATAATTGATCGAGCGAGTCGGGGTGTTTTCTGTTCCAGGCCGACACGTGCGATGCTGGGGAGGTCCTCCATGTTGAGAAACCATAAGCGCTTGACAACCGGCTGTTGGCATGCTACATTTGTGTCAGACGCAAAAACCTGAGGTTTTTCCGGCCTCCCCCCTAAAGATCGGTGGAGCCGGACCGATAATAGTACAAAACGCATAGTTAGAACGAAAAAGGCAAACTCTTCGAAAGAAGGGGACGCAAAGCCAAGGGTCTAATCTCGGAAGGTTACGGGAATGACAGCCTGGCTGCCGTCTTCAGGTTCGGGAGAGCTTGCCTTTTCTGATTGCAGGGCAGGAGCTCCCGGGCGGAGAGGGGGCGAAGAATGCAGATTTCAGCAGTAGAAGTTGCCAAGCTGCTCGAGGCCGAGAAGGCAAGACCGCCGAAGTCCGGAAAGACCAGTCTCAAGTTCAAGGAGATTACGCCGGACGCCCTGCCGGAACATGAGGTCGTGGAGCCGGACGCGTCTGAAGTTGCCCGAGTTGTACAGATGGTGAAGGAGACGCCCGACGTCCGCGAAGACATCGTGATGCAGCTGAAGGAGCGGATCGAAAAGGGCGAATACGAGATCAGCAGCGAGGAGATCGCCGAGATGATGGCACGCCGGATGAAAGCGGACCGCATCAGGTAGGATAGGCCTGGCTCGCTGCAATTGATGGTTCACAGCAAAGGACGCCTGGTTTAACTCTGGGCGTCCTTTTGCCAGTATTGACTACCGGCGGCCCCCTCTGTGCCGCTCAATGCGTTCGCTGAACCCACGATTTGCACCTCCATGTTGCCGTGGATGGCAGCTTGCGACAGTGATTGCTGATCTCCGCCTACTTCGCGATGGCCCCGATACATTCCCGAGGTCCGAACACCGCACAGCACGCGATTATGAGCCATCGTAGATGTCCATCTGCACGGTCCTTGGGAGCTTTTCAAAACGAACGCCCTGAGGCACTAACCCCGTGTGCCCGATTAGCCCTCACTTGGCGGTGGCGCATCGAGGGCCGGGCAGGGAGGCGCAAGTCCGTGCCATACAGCCGGCCCAAGCCGCGTATTCCGGGATGGTGCCGAAAATCGTCGGCCGGAACTTCCAGGAGGATATGTCTATCGGGCCGGTGAATCTAGTGCTGAGTTTGCATATGTGTCAACGGCGTCATAGACGGCGCGAGGAGTGCGACCGCATGGAAACCGTCAGGAGCGAGTTTGACCGTCAGGTACCCGAGCCGGCGGAGATCCTATCTGTCATAGACATAAACCTCGACACGATACGCCTGAGTCCGTACCAGCCCCGGAAGTCCTTCGACGACGACGGGCTGGACGAGCTGACAGAGTCCATCCGGCGAAACGGAGTGCTCCAGCCGGTGGTGGTTCGGCGGGTCGAGGATGGATCCTATGAACTGGTGGCCGGCGAGCGTAGATTTCGGGCGGCGGTGCAGGCGGGGCTGAAAAGTATCCCGGCGGTCGCGCGGGTTCTGACCGACAGGGAATCGCTGGAGATCGCGTTGATTGAAAACCTCCAGCGCGAAGATATCAAGCCGATGGAGCGCGCCCAGGCATACCGTCGGCTGATAGACGAATTCGGCCTGACCCAGGAACAAGTTGCGGCGACAGTCGGGAAAAGCCGTCCCGCTGTGGCGAACACCCTCCGGCTCTTGAACCTGCCCCTCCCGGTCATCGAGAGCGTCGATCGTGAGGAGATCAGCGAGGGACATGCCCGCGCGCTGCTTTCAATCGCCGACCCCGAGACGCAGATGAGTGTCTGGGAGAAGATCGTCCGGAGAGGGCTGAGTGTGCGGGAAGCCGAGCGTTTGTCAAGGATGTCAGAGGCTTCCGGGACGTCTAGGACGGCGCATGTTCCACGTGAAACATGTCATGGACGTCGAGATCCGGCCCTGGCGGATGTCGAGGATAAGCTCCGACGCTACCTGGGCACCAAGGTTGTCATCAGCCGGCGCCGTGACAAGGGCAGGATCGAGATCGAGTTCTACGACGAGGACGACCTTATGCGGATTCTCGATCTGCTGGCGTCAGGCTAAGGAAGGAACACAGAAGCACAGAAGTCCACAGGAGCACGACAGAGGGAAGTGCGAAACCCTGGAAGTCACACTCTGGGTCTGGGAGGAGGCTTGGGATTTCGACGGGAGCGTGTGTCGTCCCGGCTCCGAGGTCCAAGGCCTAGAGTCCAAAGTCTAAGAGCTCTCTCTGTACCTTCCGTGCTTCTCTGTGTGCTCTGTGTTCTAGTATGACTGGCACTGCATGAACAGGATGGACAAGACCATGAATGACGTTGTCTATGACGTCCGAATCAAGGAAGTGGCGAAGATCCTGGATAAGAGTGATCGTCAGGTGCGGCGCTATGTCAAGGCGAGAAGGTTGAATGCCATGCCCCTGCGTGTGGACGGGCACATACGGCTGATGTTCAACCGCGGGCAGGTGATCGCGTTCAGAGAACGCGTCCTCAGCGACGGAGCTTTTCGCGAATCGGGACGGGAGATAATCGCAGACACACACCTGATCGGGGACAGCGCGACGACGCAGGGGGCGGAGGCGACCGTCGCTCAGGGCGCCGACATCGGGCAGTCAGGCGCCGTCAAGTATGTCGTAGACGCGCTGCGCGAACAGATCGGAGAATTGCAGAAGGAGAACCGAGATCTTCACTACCAGTTGGAGCAGCGCTCAGGGCAGGTGGGTTTCCTCCAGGGCAGGGTGGAGATATTGCAGGATGAGTTGAAAATGCTCGCACCTGCGGCTGAGTCGCAGGAGGAAATCATCAAGCGAAAACCGTGGTATCGGCGCGTCTTCGGGCGCGGCTGATTGCACGGTCTGTCTATCTGATGTCATCAGCGCGCTTTATGCCCACGTCCCCGGACGTCATAGACATCCAGGACGACATCGGGGCTGTAACTGTTGACCAGCGGGATGGCGAATTGAGCGACCGCGGCGTGGATTGCCTTCTCCACGTGATGACCGGTCGAGCTGGACCCGGAAGACTCGCCTGATGTCGGCGCACTTGGCAGACGGGCCGGCGCGTAAATACTCGTTTGCTTCCTCCCAGAGATCGTTTTCGGTCTTCTATCGCCCTGCCTTCCAAGATCCCGCAGGGAATTCCGTCCCTCGAGGCTAATCTACCCGTGGAGTGCGCCATCGCTGACGGAGGAGGTCCGGCATGTTCGGTTGCCCGCCGTCGCTACAGCTTCTCTTCCTGGCGGCCGACCGTCTAACCTTTACCCGAACGCCCGCGACTCTATGGAGACATCGCGTTTGTGGAGTAGATTATGGACATCCAATCCGGCGGAAGGCGAGCGCTCACCGAAGACGATCTTGTGGAGCTGTCTCGTCGGCAAATCCACCAGATGGCCATCTCTGGTAACGGCTGCCGGGCTGCCGTCGTTACCGGGTATACCGACGATGTTCCGCATAGCCAGTATAGTCGGGACATAATGCGGCGGTGCCTCTGGGTGATGGCGCACGATTCCCCTGGCCAGACGTTGCTTTGCGACCAGGACGCACACGCTCCGGCGTGGTCCAACTCCGGCCAAACCGTCGCTTACCTCAGCCGAGCGTCCGGCACGACCCAGATTTGGCGCATTGCTCTCAACATAGACTCCAAACAGCAGCTTACGGGCGTCCAGGGACGTGATGGCAACGCCTTCCAGAGATGCCAGCTCATCTGGACGCCCGATGACCAGCGTGTGGTCTTTACCACAACGGGCGCGAACGAACCGGAAAACGACACCCAGCCGGGCAAGTACAAGAACCCGGTCGATGTGCAGAGCACGCAAAGGCCCCAAGAGGCATACAGACCCGGTCCCGTGCAACTCTGGTCCGTTGCAGCAACCGGCGGCGAACCGGAACTGTTAGCGACACTCGATCATCCTTTCCGCAAATTGATCGGCTGGCCGAGCGACGGTGACACACTACTGTTATCATGTGGCGCGGACATACGCTCGGTATCGCTCTTGACTGGTGAACAGAGATTGATGATACGCAAAGGTCATCGGCTGGCAGCTCTGGACCAATCCGGCGAACTCTGGTTGCTCGAAGGTAACGATGGTGCGCTCGAGATCGGACGCGTTACGAGAAGCGGCTGGGAGCAAGTGCGCTCCTTCGAATATGATGCCTTCCTGGAGGAGCCTCTCGCGCTGCTACCCGATGTTGGCAAGCTCTATCTCCTTCGCCGTCGCGGTGTGATTCGGCGATTGGTGGCTGCCGATCTGAATACCGGCAACTCGCGCACGATTACCGGTTCTGATGAGGTCGCTGCTGCCGATCACAACCCGTCCGAGCTGCTGTCTGTGCCACCTGGGGGGCCACTCTGGCTTCCCGTGTCGACACCGGATCGCCCGGCGGAGATATACGTCAATGCACCTGACGTTGGCAAGCGTCGGGTATCCGACCTGAATCCGCTTGCTGAGAGGCTTAAGCTGCCGGAGGTGCGAAGAATCACCTGGCAGAGCGACCGATGGGAGATAGAAGGACTTCTGGTCCTGCCGACCAACGGTGGGCGCCGTGGCCGCTGTCCGACGCTCGCATATTTGCACGGCGGCCCGGAGCGGCTGGTCGAATACTCTTTCGAATCTCTCAGCTCGCCACGGGGCGAGAGCGCGGCGTACTATCTGGCAGGCAATGGTTTCGCCGTGCTCTTGGTCAACTTTAGAGGCAGCCAGGGTTATGGCAAAGAGTTTCTGTCTCAACTTGGCGATTATCACCTTCTTGACCGCCCATCCCAGGATGTTATGGCCGGTGTGGATGCATTGGTGGCTGACGGCATAGCGGACCCCGAAGCTCTCGGCATCTACGGCCAAAGCTACGGCGCCATGCTGACCGCATGGACGATCGGACATACCGACATGTTCAGGGGGGCGGTGATGGCGGCGTGCGGCCACTACGACTTGGAGCTCCATGCGCGATACTCCGGCCGTGGCTTTCATACTCTGAATGACATGCGCAAGGGGAGTGCCGACCCGAACGAGGTGTGGCAGCGCCCGGAGCTGTGGCGTCTGATCTCGCCAATGGAGCACGTTCATAAGGTACGCACGCCGGTTCTTTTCGTCGAGACATCAGCCGAGCGCAGACCTGGGCAAGAGGCACGCCCGTTTTTCAATACGCTTAGAGCCGTTGGCGTTGAGGCCTGCATGGCATACTATCCGAACGCTTTTCACGGGGGCGGCTGGAATGATGGGTACAAGCGGGATTACATGCGGCGCACGCTCGTCTGGTTTCGCCATGCTTTGCTGGATGAAGATCTGCCAGCCTGGTTTTCGGAGTCACCGCACGAGTGTGAATGAGCAAGCGAATGCGTCGGTCCCAGCTCCAACTGGGCCACACAGAAAGCAGGAGATGACACAGCAATCCCCAGAGGATATAACAAGGGCCATCCCGCCCGTCATGTTGCAGGTCATGCGATCATTGGGGAATTGGGCGGGCTCATCGTCGTTGATGCCCAGGTTACTTTTCGCGGTCACGCTGATGTTCGCGTTCCCAAGCGCGTGCCTCGGCGACTACGCTGGGCTTCCTGTCAAGCTGGACTTTGGGACGAGCGACTCGCCCGTCTATGACGTCTATGACAGAGCGACGGCGCTTAGCGTCTATGACGGCAAGGCGGGCTGGACAAGAGCTGTGCTCTTCGAGGAACGCGACCGCGGCGGAGACGATCTGCTGACCCGGGACTTCATATTTGCCAGGGAGCCTGCGACGTTCCGAATCGCGCTGCCGAATGGGATGTATCGTATCACGATGGTGTACGGCGATCTGTCTTACTCGCATCCAGCTTTCGCATTCAGGGCATCCGGCGCGGATGCGTTCGAAGTCCCTGCGCTGAGCGCCGGGCGGTTCGCGGAAGTGGTGTTTCGCGGGGGTGCGCGGAAGGGCATTCTGGAAATCACATTCATCCCGATAACCAGCCTGTGGCTCGTAAACGGGATGACGATAGAGGCGATGCCACCAGGTCACACGGCTGAGCCCCCGAAGTACAGGTTCACAGATTCCGAAGACTGGCGTCCCGCGGCGCGGTCAGGCGTGTACCCACTGGACATCAAGAAGCTTCGGATGGTAAAGAAGCCCCGGTACGACTCGCCGTCGTATCCCGATCTAAACGATTACATGCGGGTCCTCGAGCGATTTCCTCTCCTCGCCGAGCGGGGATGGCACGCAAACTACAACGATCTGCCGGACGTCGGGTACTTCGGCGACGGAAGCCACGCCGAGATGGGCCTCCGCTCCATGGGGAATTTCATCTTCACGTGTGCGCTTTTGGCCTCGGATCCGGCATACGATCCCCGGCAGACCGGGATCGGCCGCGACCGAATGCTCGACTACGCCCGCCGGTGCCTTCGGTATATGACCCGCGCCCACGTGACAGGCGACCTGACCTGCGCGGACGGCAAACAGTGGGGAGACCACTGGCAGTCGGCATGGTGGACGGCGAAGATGGCGGCCGGGGCAAGGCTCATCTGGGATGAACTCTCGCACGATGAGCGTGTCGCGGTCGAGCGGGTCGTCGTCCACGAGGCGAACCGCCATCTGGATCGCAAGGCGCCCGGCGGCTCGACCTCCAACACGCGGTCGGAGGAGAACGCTTGGGACACAGAGGCGCTCGCGTGGGCCTTCGGACTCTTTCCCGAGCACCCGAACGCCCCCAAATGGTGGCGGAAGCTCCAGGAGTTCTGCATGAACACGCTCTCCGTCCCCCAGGATCGCGAGGATTCCCGGCTGGTTGACTTCCGGCCGGTGAATCGTTGGGTCTACACCGAGAACGTCCACGCCGACTTCACGATCGAGAACCACGGCGCCTATCACTTTTGCTATATGGCGTGCCCTCTTCACTCGCTGGCGTGGGGATGGTACGGCCTCATCAGCAACGGTCAGCCCGTCCCCAACGCGCTCTTCCACCATTACCGCGACGTGTGGGATGTCATCCGCAGGACGTTCCTCTACGAGAGCAGGTTCGCATATCTGTCGGGGAAGGACTGGCCCAGGTATGCGTACGGGTTGTACTTCATCATGCCGGCGCTCGTCCTCCTACAGGAGGAATACGGCGACCGGGACGCGAGGCTGTTCGAGAAGCTTAGGTTCAAGACATTCGAGCGCGAGCAGATCATGAACGCGGATGGCACGTTCTACGGGCGGAGGTTTACCCGAAACCGCATGCTCCACCGGCAGCTCGAATACGAGACCGACACCTATGCGAACCTGGGGTTGTGCTATTTGATGCATAAGGCGGCGGTCTCACGTAACGTGGAACATGCTTCAGAAGTCAGTCATGGCCCTTCGATACATCCCCTTCGGGGACACTCAGGGCAATCGGACCGACAGGACCCGCCATTCCTGAGTAGCCCGCAGGGCGTATCGAAGGATGATTCCACACTTCTGAAACAGCTTGTAGCCTATATTGATCCCTCCGATCCCGATGACTACCAACGGCGCGTCGCGGGCACGTTCATCAGCAAGGATTCGGCTTTCGCGTTCAGTCGGTCGCCGAAGGTCTTCACCAGTTTTAGCTGGCGGGAACTGCACGGCCCTTACCCGGTCGGCCTCTTCATCCCCGCCGGGTGCGACCACATGGTCGAGTGGGGCAGAAACCAGCTCGTTGGCAGCTTCTCGATCCAGGGATGTAATCCGAAGAAGCGGGACGTGCGCCACTTTGAGGAGTCTTTCGAGGGCGGCTTCTCGACCGTCGGGTGTATTACCTACGAGAAGCCGGACGGGTCATCCGCTCTGAACCAGTACCTGGCTTTCGTCTCCCTGGCAAAGGAGGGAATCGCTCTGATCTTCGATCGAGGGATAGCAGCGTCCGACATCATGGTCAACTCGCATGAAGGATTGTGTCTATACCTGGCGAACGATATATTCAATTCCGGTCGTCGTACCGTCAGGACCCCGAGGGGCGAAATCACGCTGTGGGGCGGGGAGAATACCGCCAGAACGCCGGCTGATGCGGGCGTGCACACCCTGGACGTCCCCTGGCTGAGCATAGATGGCAAACTCTCGCTGGTGGCTCTTACGTCCGGTTGGCCGTTTACCGTCCGCGACATCCGTGGGCGCGCGGCCCCATGGAACAGCATCGAGTACGAATTGATCGCTCTGCCCTACGTGACGGAGCCGCGGGAGTTCGCGGCGGGGGAAACCGTTCGGGACATCGTCTTGATCCTGGCCGCAGGAGACGATAGATTCGCGGCGAACTTGCACCGAAACAGCCGGCTCGTACCGACAGGCAGTGCGAACGTCAGATGCGCGGTTGTGAGCATAGACGGGGAACGAGCGCGTTTGGTCGCAGTGAACTTTGGGGATGAGCCGGCCGTTGTTCGAACAGAGATCGCCGGTCGTTCGGTCTCACTTGATATTGAGGCGACGTCTGCGGTGGTCAGGCCGGTCGATTTGCGCCGGGGTAAATCCCTGCGCTAAGGTTACGAAGCCGACTAAAGATCGGCTGGGATTGCAGACGGTTCTCGGTATGAGCCCAGCCCGCTTCAGCGGGGTTCGTATGCTTAGCGGAGTTACCCGCACGCACCAATTGGAGAAGCAGCGTGTCCAAGATATACTGGCAGCTGTTCTACCACTTCGTTTGGAAAACGAAGAACCGCTTACCACTTATTTCCGAAGAAGTCGGGGAAACGGTTCTGCGATGTATCCGGCGCAAGTGCGACGACCTCGCCTGTACGATTTACGCCATCGAGACTGTATCAGATCACGTACATATGCTCGTGAGCGTGCCTCCAAGCATAAGCCTCTCCGATTTCATCATGAACGTCAAAGGAGCTTCGTCACATCTGGTGAACCATAGCCTGGAGTTGGAATCACCGTTTAGCTGGCAGCGGGGATGCGGAGTTCTCACCATATCGGGTCGTGAAAAGCCGCGAGTCATCGAGTACATTCAGAGCCAGCAACGCAGACATGAGAGCGGAGAACTCTGGGCGAGCTTGGAGTGTACTGAATCTGATGGACCCGTGCCTGAGGAGCGCCGGGGCTGAAAAGGCAGCCCGCTTCAGCGGGGTTCGTACGCTTAGCGTGCGGATTTACCCGCACGGAGGAGACTATGCAATGCGCGGATTGCTAGTATTCACAGTGATTGCCATATCCGTTGTCGGGTGTTCATGCATCTCACAAGCCCAGGAGGAGGCCGTCTCACCCACCAAACCCATCAGTCATGGGGTATACGTTGACCGCGACGGCGTCAAGCATCGCTGGTACGTGAACCCCGCCCACACGCTCATCTGGGACGAGAAGCCGTATCTCCCGGTCGGTGGGATGTATTGTCCGCCCTACACTTGGGAGCAGAGCGAAAGCGGCTGGGCGCTTACCAAGGCCCAGTTCGACATGCTGAAATCGAAGGGCGTCATAGACCTCTATATCCATTTTGCGATGTCATGCCCGCCGGAGAACCTCCAGCGCATGATTGACTATCTGGAGGACCAGGAATTCCGATACGGCATTGAGCTCACCTCGGGCCCCGAGTCCGGGCCGGGATACGCCGTCCAGCGGCGCGGCTTGAGAGTCGAGCACATTGAGGCTTCCGGGACGTATGGCGTCGAAGTCGCCGATCCTCTTGGGGGCGTGTACCTTCTCGTGG
>Ga0209979_1005343_pt1 | contig 10159 bp, 8 predicted proteins | sample AnhtaG_FD_183114 | JGI IMG/M metagenome (GOLD analysis project Ga0209979, IMG submission 183114) | Deep subsurface microbial communities from Anholt, Denmark to uncover new lineages of life (NeLLi) - Anholt_01485 metaG (SPAdes) (version 2) | ecosystem: Environmental > Aquatic > Marine > Oceanic >... | reverse complement strand
AAAATTTTAAAGTATATATAAATAATTTTCTTTTTAACTAAAATTGTAAATTAAACTTGTGTCAATATATTTATCCTACATTCCTTAATTATAATCTTTTTATTTTCATTCTCAAATTATTATTGAATCTTTTTTAATCTATTCTGTAGCAATTTCATAGAAAAACAGAAACTTTAAAGGGTTTCGAAAGAGATTAAAGGAATTTCTGCAAGATTATGAATGATTTCAACATTATTTATGATTGTTAAGAAAAATAGAGAAATTTAATTAAAAATAAACAGTATCAAAGGACTTTAAAGTCTGAATCCTAATGAACTGTGGCTCATTTTATTTACTTAAAAAACGCGGTTGATATTTTGAAATATTATAGTTTTGCATTTCTTTAAATCTTAAGAGTAAATCGTCTTAATAATAGAAGTCCTAAAAATATTTTTCTATATAATCCTAAACGATGAATTCTCCTACTTTTTTAAAGTCAAAGACGTTATCTTTATTATAATCAACTTCTAAAATGTCTCCTTCAATAAAATCACCTTCTAATAATTTCAAAGATAACGGATTTTGAATGTATGTTTGTATTGCTCTTTTCAGCGGTCTTGCCCCGTAATCTGGATCAAACCCTTTTTCACTAAGAAATTCTTTTGCTTTATCCGTGAGCTTTAATTTAATTTTATTACCAGATAATATTTTGTTTAATTTTTTAAGTTGTATATCTATGATTTGTTTTATCTGATCTTTTTTTAAGAAGTTAAAAATTATTATGTCATCAACGCGATTTAGAAATTCGGGCCTGAAATAACTACTTAGTGTCTTCAATATTAATTCTTCAGTTTCTTCTTTGCCCTTAAGGCGGGATTCTAATATATATTGACTACCGATATTGCTAGTCATGATTATAATTGTATTCTTAAAATCTACAGTCCTTCCATGACCATCTGTTAAACGCCCATCATCCATAATCTGCAATAATATGTTAAACACTTCTGGATGTGCTTTTTCAATTTCATCAAAGAGAATCACTGCATAAGGTCTTCGCCTTATAGCTTCTGTTAAGTATCCACCTTCTTCATAACCAACATATCCTGGAGGGGCACCAATCAATCTCGCTATGCTGTGTTTCTCCATAAATTCTGACATATCAATTCTTACCATAGCATTTTCATCGTCAAAAAGAAATTCCGCTAAAGCTTTAGCAGTCTCGGTTTTTCCGACTCCAGTTGGACCCATAAAAATAAAAGTGCCAATTGGTCTATTCGGATCTTGAATCCCTGCCCTTGCTCTCCTAATAGCATTTGAGATTTTTACTAATGCTTCATCTTGTCCAATTACTCTTTGCTTTAATCGATCTTCCATTTTTAACAGTTTTTCTCGTTCTCCCTCCAACATTCTTAAAACGGGAATACCAGTCCATTGAGAAACTACTTTTGCTATGTCTTCTTCATCAACTTCTTGCTTTAACATTTTATTATTTTTTTGAATTTCATTCAATTCTGTGTTATATTTTTCTAAATCTTTCTTCAATTGATTAAGTATACCATAAGTTAATTCGGCGGCTTTCCCAAGATCTCCACGTTTTTCAGCTTTATCAGCATCTATCTTTGTTTCCTCCATCTTTCTCTTAATTTCGTTAATTTTTTCTATTTTTTCTTTTTCGTTTCTCCATTGAATCTGCATTTTATCGCTTTCTTCACATAGATTATGAAGCTCTTCGTCGATCTTTTCAAGTTTGTCCTTGGCAGATTTATCCTTTTCTTTTTTCAAAGCTTCTTTTTGGATTTCTAATTGAATAATTTTCCTCTTAATTGCATCAATTTCGGTTGGCATACTATCTATTTCTATTCTTAATCTAGAAGCAGCTTCGTCTATAAGATCTATAGCTTTATCAGGTAAAAAGCGATCTGTAATATATCTATGAGATAAAGTAACGGCTGCAATTATCGCAGAATCTGTTATTCGAACTCCATGATGTATTTCATATTTTTCTTTTAAACCTCTTAGAATTGCTATAGAATCTTCTACAGATGGCTCAGCGATATAAATGGTTTGAAATCTGCGAGTTAATGCAGCATCTTTCTCAATGTATTTACGATATTCATCTAATGTTGTAGCGCCAATACATCGCAATTCTCCTCTGGCTAATGCAGGTTTTAACATATTTGAAGCATCAATCGCTCCTTCAGCCGCACCGGCTCCTACCAAAGTGTGTAATTCATCAATAAATAAAATATATTTTCCAGCACCTTCTTCAACTTCTTTTAAGAATGCCTTGAGACGATCTTCAAATTCACCACGATATTTCGCTCCGGCGATGAGAGCTGCTAAATCTAAAGATATAAGATCCTTTTCTTTTAAAGAATCTGGAACATCATTACTAGCAATTCGTTGAGCTAGACCTTCCACAATAGCGGTTTTTCCAACACCAGCTTCTCCAATTAATACGGGATTGTTTTTTGTGCGTCTTGAAAGGATATGCATAACCCTTCTTATCTCTTCGTCTCTTCCAATCACGGGATCTAGTTTTCCTCTTCTTGCTAAATCCGTAAAATTGCGACTATATTTCAGAATTGCTTGATATTTTCCCTCAGGATCTTGGTCTGTTATTGTTCGATTCCCTCTAATATTACTTAAGGCTTGAAGAATCCTGTCTTTAGTTATTCCATAATTTCTTAATATAAGATAAATTGATAGAGACTCGTCTGCTGCTATTGCAATTAGTAAATGCTCAGTACTTAGATATTGATCTCTTAAAAATCCTGCTTCCTTCCATGCAACATCGAATATTTTTTTAGTTCTTGGTGAGATCCTGACATCAGAAACTCCAGGTCCAGTAACTTTTGGTAACTTATCCATTTCCGCTTTCAAATCATTTAATAATGTGTAAAGATTTACTCCGAGTTTTTGAAAAAGTGGTGTAGCTATTCCATCTTGTTGCTCGATCAACGAAACTAGCAAATGAAGGGGTTCTATTTGCTGATTTTCATTATTTTGGGCTAATGATTGAGCAGCTTTCAGACCTTCTTGAACTTTAATCGTGAATTTATCAAATGTCATCGTATTATAATTTTACCTACAGACCTGTTTTTTGTAATTTTTCTATTAATTCTTTTTGTGTTTTATTTAATTTTTTAGGGATTCTAATCGAAATTTTTACTAATAAGCTGCCTCTTTCTTCTGTTCCCGTCTTAAAAAATCCTTGATTTTTTAACCTTAAAATCGCACCGTCCCGTGTTCCCAGAGGAACTGTCATATTTAAAGTTTTTTCAATTCCAGGAACATCTACCTTACCACCTAAAACTGCTGTGGTAAAAGATATTTCTTTTTCTATGTAAATATCGTCTTCTTCTAATTTAAAAATTGGGTGTGGTTTCACATTCACATTAATATATAAATCCCCTGGAGGCCCTCCATTCATACCAGGCAAACCTTTTCCTTTTAATCTTAACTTCTGTTGATCTTTTATTCCTCTTGGAATTTTCACTGTTAATGTAGTTTGTTGGCCAGTAGAGGATTCCCTATAGGAAATTTTACTTTCTCCACCATAATATGCATTCATAAAATCAATTTCCATATCATACCTTAAATCTTCTCCTTCTACAGGACGATTTCCAAAACCTCCATCTCTCACTCTTGAACTTGTCCCTTGTTTTGAAAATACATCAAAAATATCTCCTAAATCATTAAAGTAATCAAATCCTCCAGAACCACGACTACTTCTCGATTTTCCTCCTTTACCAAAAATCTCACTGAAATCAAATCCTCTTGGACCTCCAGAAGTGCTATAGTAATACGTTGTACCATCTGGGGATTGATATGCTTGTCCTCCTCCAGGAAATCCTCCCTGTTGCTGATAGGAAGATGGATCTCCTTCTACCACGCCAAATTTATCATACATCTCTCTTTTTTTATCATCACTCAAAATACCATAGGCTTCATTAATCTCTTTGAATTTTTCACCTGGTTTGGGTTCATCAGGATTTACATCTGGATGATACTTCCTTGCGAGCTTCCTGAAAGCCCGTTTAATTTCATCCTTAGTAGCCGTCTTATCAATACCCAATACTTGATAATAATCTTTTACCATGATTTTCATCCCTTTCTTTGAATCTTGATTAAGGATTTTATGAATTTAAGAATTTTAATAAAATAAAAAAAAAATAAATATTAATTAAAAAAAAAACCTAAGAATAATCCGTATCAATTACATCATCTTGTCCTGTAGCCCTTCTAAATTTTTCTGCTTGTCTCTCATCTTCCGTCTTTGCTTTAGATCCGTAATTTGCCCCATTGGTCGTGTCACCCATACCACCAGGTGGGGTTCCTTGATATGCTCCAGGTTCCGCTTTTTGACCGTACATACGACTGGAGACTTCATGTAATTCCTTTTGTAAGGCTTCCATAGCACTATTTATTCGTGGAACATTTTCGCTTTCCATAGCGGCCCGTAAATCAGAGATTTTTCTCAATATGCTATCCTTTAAATCACCGATTACTCCTTCGTTTTCTTTCATTAGCTTTTCGGTTTGATAAATTAAAGATTCAGCATGGTTCTTAGCTTCAGTTAAATCCTTGAACTTTTTGTCTTCTTCAGCATGCATCTCGGCTTCACGGATCTTCTGATTGATGTCATCCTCAGACATCTTGGTGGATGCGGTTATTTTAATGGATTGACTCCTACCTGTACCTAAATCTTTTGCGGTCACATTAAGAATGCCATTTTGGTCAATGTCAAATTTAACTTCTATCTGTGGAACCCCCCTAGGAGCAGGCGGAATTCCAGTCAAATGAAATCTACCGAGTGTGATATCATCTTCAGCCCTTTTCCGTTCTCCTTGTAGGACATGAATCTCTACAGCAGATTGGTTGTCTGCAGCAGTACTAAATATCTCTTTCTTTTCTGTTGGAATAGTTGTATTCCGCTCAATTAATTTACTAAAGACTCCTCCTAATGTTTCAACGCCTAGGGACAATGGAGTGACATCTAATAATAATAAATTCTCAACTTCTCCCGTTAAAACACCACCTTGTATTGCAGCTCCTAAGGCAACACATTCCATTGGATCTATACTGCGTTCTGGTGTCTTCCCTAAGAAATGTTCAAACTTCTGTTGAACACTAGGCATTCTGGTAGGTCCACCAACTAAGATGACTTTATCTACAACTCCTTTAGATAACCCCGCATCTTGTAATGCTTTCTGAATAGGTGCGTCAAGTCTCTCTAATACGGGGTCTATCAACTGTTCTAATTTAGCTCTGGTCAATGTCATATTCAAATGTTTTGGGCCCTCATTGGTAGCGGTAATATAAGGTAAATTCAAATCGGTGCTGACGGATGTAGATAATTCAATCTTAGCTTTTTCTGCAGCTTCACGCACTCTCTGAACTGCCATAGAATCCTTTCTTAAATCGATTCCTTGATCTTTTTTGAACTCATCAATTATATAATCAACCAATATTCTATCCATGTCAGTGCCTCCTAATTGAGTATCACCCGCAGTAGAAATTACTTCAAATACCTTATTATCCATCTCCATGATGGTCACATCAAACGTACCTCCACCTAAATCTAATACCGCAATTTTCATTTGAAGGCCTTCTTTATCTAAACCATAAGCGATAGCAGCGGCAGTGGGTTCATTGATTAAACGCTTTACATTTAATCCTGCGATCCTTCCCGCATCTTTTGTTGCTTGTCTCTGGTTATCGTTAAAGTAGGCAGGAACCGTAATAATAGCATCTGTTACTTCTTCACCTAAATAAGCTGACGCATCTTCCTTTATCTTTCTTAAAAGCATCGCAGAAATTTCTTGAGGGGTATAATCCTTGCCATCAATAACTACCTTAAATGATGTTCCCATTTTCCTTTTAATCGCAGTAATTGTCCTGTCCGGATTAGAAATTGCTTGCCTTCTTGCAGGTTCTCCTACTAACCTCTGACCATCTTTCGTAAAAGCTATAACTGATGGAAAAGCTTTCCCACCTAGTGTAAGCCCCTCCGCACTTGGAATAATTGTTGGTTTTCCTCCTATAAATACAGCGGCTGCTGAGTTGGATGTTCCTAAATCAATTCCTATTATTTTTCCCAATTTTTTTCCACTTCTTTTTTGTTTTATTTTTAATTTCTTATTGAGTCTTTTTACATAAATTTGAATTTTTGGAAATTATGACCTTTGCAGGTCGTAATATTTTGTCATTAAAAAAATAACCTTTATCTAATTCTTCTATTATAGTATTTTCAGGGAGATTGCTTTCAATACAATTCAATACTTCATGTTTATAAGGATCAAAGATTTGTCCCTCGGAATTCATGGGTTTCACACCCTCCTCTTCAAGTATCTTTTCGTAATTCTGTACAATCATCTCAATACCTTTTCTGATCGACTCATCAATTCCTTTTGCTCCTAATACTCTTAAAACTCGCTTTAAATCGTCATAGTGGTTAATCAACTTCAGTAAGATTTTTTTCATAGCATAGAGTTGGTAATTTTGATTTTCACGATCTATTCTCTTTTTATAATTCTCGAAGTCTGCCTGAACTCTTAATAAAGATTTTAGATATTTTTCATTTTCCTCTTTCAATTCTTTGTACGGTTTAGCATCTACTTTTAAATCTTTTAAAATTTCCTTTAATTTCTTATTTTCAAGTCTTAATGTTTTAACTTGACTAACTGCAGATTTATATTTCTCCGCACACTCTTTTAAACCTTGAAACTCTTCTTTGGACATTTCTATATTATTTGAAGTTTTATTTCTGTCGCTTACGGACTTATCAAAATGGCCCCCAAATACCATATTTAAATCCTCTACATTTTTTTTTCTATATTGATCTTAAGTGATTAAGTGATTTAAATTTATAATTATAGTGATTATAAAATATATACAGAAGATATTATTTTTATATTATACAATGAATTATATTAATTCACGCTTGATACTTTTGGACATAAACGATCCCTTTTTGAATCAAGCTTTTGATGAAGTCTTGTTAAGCTCAGGAGTAATAGAGAGTATGATTTGATCTTAAGATTTTGGAGATCAGAACCTTCTTTAATAAGGTTAGCTTCTTTTAATGCTTTCAAAATGGGAGCATCTAATCGTTTTATCACGGGATCCTTTAATTGTTCCAATTTTGCCCTTGTAAGTGTCATGGTTAGATGTTTTGGAACTTCATTTGTTGCAGTTTTATATGGTAAATTAATATCAGTAGTTATTGAAGTAAATAATTCAATTTTTACCTTTTCAGCAGCTTCTCGAACCCTTTGCATTGCCATTAAATCTTTTCTTAAATCAAATTGGTATGATTATTATAAATTTTCAGAGCTTTATTATTCCATAAAATACTATCTAAGTAAACCAAACCAAAGAATTTAAGATGTTCGACTATAAAGCTTATAATGATGTTGACTTAAAGGGAAAGAAGATTTTATTGAGAGTTGATATCAATTCTAGCATCGATGTTGAAAATAATAAAATTCGCGAATCACCGCGTATTCACGCACTCATACCCACTTTAAAAGAATTAAAAGATAGTGCTGTAGTTATAATGGCTCATCAATCTCGTCCTGGTTTAAAAGATTTTACTTCACTTTCACTTCACGCAAAAGAGATAAATAAATTAATGGATCGTCCAGTAAACTATGTAAACGATGTGTTTGGTAAAAAAGCAATTCAAACTATAAAAGATCTTAAAGTTGGGGGTGTATTGATGCTTAATAATGTCCGTACTTGGGATACCGAAAATAAATCGTTTAATATTTTTGCCGAAGCTGAAAAAACCGAGATGATACAAGCTTTAGCCCCATTGTTTGACTATTTTATTGCAGATGCCTTCGGAGCAGCGCATAGAGCTCAACCATCAATAATAGGATGGCCAACGCTTTTAGCCGGACCTACTACTATAAAAGAATTTGAATATATGACTAAAATTTTGGATGACCCAGAAAGACCTATGATCATGCTTATTGGTGGAGCGAAAGCTATTGATAAATTCAACGCTATGAAATATAATTTTGAAAATAATAGATTGGATTATGCTCTCTGTTCTGGATTAACCACTATTTTAATAATGGAGGCTATTGGAGTTTATACTGGAGAACCTAATAAAAATGCAATCGCAAAAGAATTGGACAAAACTAAGAGTAATATTAAAGCAACCTACGAAAAATTTAAAGATCATATAGTTTTACCAAAGGATTTAGTTATAGATGATAATGGAAAAAGAAAGGTTCTTTTAATTGACGAATTAAAAGATCATAACGCTGTCATAGGAGATATAGGACCAGAAACAACTGCCGTATTTAAAAAAATTATGTTAAAAAGTAAAACAATCATTGCCAGTGGACCTCCAGGAATATTTGAAAAAGAAATTTTCAAGCAAGGGACAAAAGAGTTAATAGCTTATATGGTTGAAGCTACAAGGATAAATAACGCTTTAACTATTATTGGTGGCGGTGAAATGGGCTCTGCTGCAGAAATGTTTGGATATGCAAAAGATGTCTCGTTTATTTCTACTGGAGGTGGGGCAATGTTAGAAATTTTGTCAGGCAAGGAAATTCCTATGGTAAAAGCATTAAGAGAGAAAAAACCTTAAAATTTCTGTTTTTTAAGATTAGTTGCTCCAGATAAGTGGATGATCAATAAAATTTCTTTATTGTTTGTCCATAACTTGATCCAATTATACTCAAAGGTAGTAAAACTATATTGACTCCACCTAACATAGGATAACGATGATTTCACGAAACTTTTATGATGCAATTAAAAAAGTTTTTTATTAAATATTTTCATTATAATTGAATTAATTAAAGTAATATAATTAAGAGAATTTTTGGCAATGAAGGTTGTATTAAGATGAAGAGAATACTAAGGAGTATGCGTTGGAGTTGTAAATCGGAACCCGTTCCTTTCCATACAATAGTAAAAGTATCAAAACGACAGAAGAAAGTAGTGTAAAATCGATACTCCATGCTTTGTCATTATTATTGATATAATATAAATATTTTTTACTTTCAAGAATATCTCAATTAAAAAGCAAACAGAAATATCTCTAAAATTATAAAAATAAGTTACGCTTTAATTTTTCGATTTATATAGAAAAACTTTTTATTATCATTTTTACATTAAAAACATATGAAAGTTCCAGATAGAATTATTATTGATGCTAAAATATGTGCTGGAAAACCATGTATTCGCGGTACACGTCTCTCTGTAGATTTTATTTTAGAATTATTAGCATCTGGATGGAGTTTTATTCAAATTCAAGAAGAATATGAAATAGAAAATGATGATGTTTTAGCAGTGTTAAAATATGCCCATCAAGTTATTAGCGAAGAAAATATTTTTAAAATTTCTACGTGAAGCAATTTTCTAAAAAACGTTAAAGAAAAGCTTCATTTAAATAATCGGGGATATATACAAATGGATTTTAAACTAATTATTGACGAAAATATTCCAAATACAGTAATTAAGCGATTACAACAGGATAATTATGAACTAATTTCTATTCGAGAAGTTCAAAAAGGAATGGATGATGATGAAATAATCAAATTAAGTAGAGAAAACCAACACGCCATTTTAACAATGGATAGAGATTTTGGATATTTAACTTATCGTCTATGACTGCAACCATATTGCACAATATTACTTAGAATCAATCCGCAAAGCCCTGATATTATTTATTCTACAATTATACATGTGTTAAGTTTAATAGAAGATCAGAACATAGATCTAAAAAATAAATTTATAGTTACCGATGGAAAAACTTTAAGAATTCGTAAATTTTAAAATTATATAAAACCTCATGCGTGCTTTTTCTAAGAAATACTTAGAGGACTATTCAAACCTACGAGATCAAGTATCATCCATAAATATATGACTATTTATATTATCATTATTTGATTTATCCTTTATGGTTAAAAAGTGAGTTCCCAATTCTTTTTAAAACTTAGTTTAAAAAAGGTGAGGAGAAATAAAATTAAATTTATTGAATTGTTTTCATATCTTTGGTAATTAACTTACCAGAGATGGAAATTATCCATTTCTAACGTTTTAACAAAAATATTTTGGATATTAAAAATAATGCATTTTATTATATAATTACACTGATAATTTCACAAATTATAAATATTTAATTGGATGAAAGGATACTGAGGTTTAAAAATGAACA
>Ga0209979_1005342_pt1 | contig 10160 bp, 11 predicted proteins | sample AnhtaG_FD_183114 | JGI IMG/M metagenome (GOLD analysis project Ga0209979, IMG submission 183114) | Deep subsurface microbial communities from Anholt, Denmark to uncover new lineages of life (NeLLi) - Anholt_01485 metaG (SPAdes) (version 2) | ecosystem: Environmental > Aquatic > Marine > Oceanic... | reverse complement strand
TCCTTGCTATCTTCAGCGGCGATGAACCCAAAACCTCTTTCCCGGATGAGCCTCCTTATCTTCCCTTTCAAGCGCCTATCCTCCTTTTTGTTGAAGCCTATACTAGCTGCCGCTGTAATGTCAATTGCCCGCGCTAATTGCACTTGTTGGCTGATTGTTCAGCCCGGGAATGCCTCCAAGTTCCCCACGACCTTCAATTACCAACTCCCTATGGCACAACCATCTTTACGGGGATCTGAACCAGCTATGAGGGCATTGCGTGAAGGGTGCACCATAATGGCCTGCCCTCCACCAAATTCCTGAGAGTATGGGTCATCCAATTCAATGACATTGTGTCCTTTGTCAGCCAGTTCTTGAAGAACATGAGGAGGGATAGTCGGTTCGAAGGCACATTCATTGCCTCGAATATACTTGAATCGAGGGGCATCAAGAGCCGTCTGCACACCCATACCGAAATCGATAATGTTGAGTAGCACCTGGATATGTCCCTGCGGTTGCATAAATCCACCCATGATGCCGAAGGTAAGAAACAAATGGCCATCCCTAAAGACCATGGCCGGAATTATAGTGTGATATGGCCTCTTGTGAGGCTCGATGCAGTTGGGATGGCCAGCCTCAAAAGCAAACAGGCTACCGCGGTTTTGCAAGCAAATACCGGTATCTTCTACGACGATGCCAGAGCCGAACGACTGGTAAAGGCTATTGATAAAAGAGACGCTGTTACCATCCTTGTCAGTCACCGCCAAGTAAACGGTATCTTCCTCAGTATCCAGGATGCTTGCCTCCATCGCTTGCCCTGCCTTATTTCCATATATAAGGCTCCTTCTTTGCTCCGCGTAAGATTTGGAAAGTAATTTCTCCAAAGGGAGGTCAGCAAAATCTGGGTCGGCCACATAGCGGCTGGCATCGGCAAAGGCTAGCTTCACAGTCTCTATTAGAAGATGTAGATACTCAGCAGAGTTATGCCCTAGAGACTGTAGATCATAACCCTCCAGCATATTCAAAGCTAGCAGCACGACCAGCCCCTGACTATTGGGCGGGCATTCATAGATGTCATATCCACGGTAATTGGTGCTTATTGGTGTTAGCCATGTAGAAGCATGGTCGTTCAAGTCTTTCATAGTAATTAACCCGCCGTTCTCTTGAGAACAGGCAACTATAGCCTCAGCAATTTCTCCCCTGTAAAAGACATCACGTCCACCCCCGGCAATCTTCTTGAAGGTCTTGGCCAGGTCTGGCTGCACGATAACATCGCCTGGCTCGGGTGCCTTCCCAGCCGGCAGATAGGTACGAGTAGCACTGGCATTGAGTTGCAGTTTAGCGCTGTATATTTTCCAAGTATGTGCAATAATCTCCGTGACAGGAAACCCGTATTCCGCTAACTCGATGGCCGGCACCAGTACCTGAGATAAGCGCATAGTGCCGTAATTGTCAAGCAGTGAACACCACCCATCCAAAGTTCCAGGAATTGTCACCGTATGAATGCCCGTACTAGGCATTTCTTGGTAACCGAAATTTCGAAGTGTATCCAAACTAGTTTCATAGGGAGCCCGGCCACTGGCATTCAATGCCTTTAATTGGTCGCTTCCGCTTAAATATACTAGCGCAAAGGCATCTCCCCCCAGACCAGTCATCATGGGCTCCACCACATTCAAAGCGGCAGCGGTAGCGATGGCAGCATCTATCGCATTGCCTCCTTGGCACAGCATACTCATACCAGCTTGCGCTGCTAAGGGTTGGCTGGTGGCCACTATTCCACGATTACTCATGACCGCAGAGCGACGCGACGGAAACGAGTATTTCAAATCCATGTCTCTCCAACTTGAAAACTTGACAGGCCGTGCCAATATTGTAGCCTAGTTTAAGCTAATTGAAAAACTATCGTGCTGGCTGACCACATGGGTAACACTGGGCTACGGATTTTAGCAAGTTCCTTTTCAATATACTCTACCGGAGTGAGATAGGCAAGAGCCTGGTGCGGGCGGTTGAAGTTATACTCTATAAGCCACTCAGTTAGCCGGGGATTGAGCTCTTCAGGATCTAAAGATAGATTTAAGTTGTAAAGCCATTCATACTCCAAGGTCTCATTGAATCTCTCTATATCCAGGTTATCCTTTGGCGTTTTTACGCTGGAGAAATACCTGTGAATACCTAATTTGGCGGTAGCTCTTTCAAAACCAGCCTGGACATCCGGAAGTTTAGAATCAGAGCAGCCGCCACAGACCAGAGACAGGAGATTATAGAAACGCGCCATCTGCGCACCAGCCATCTGCATGATGCCATATTCCGGTGAATTTGCCATACTCCCTGTTTTAACATCTATGCCTCCAACCACGGTTCTTAAATGGATTTCCTTTTTGTCCGGCATGAAATCGTATTTCGGGTTCGTGGCACACTATTTTATTGCCTCGGGAGCTCTCTTTAATGCCTCTTCAACTAAATTTGCAGGAATAGTGGCATAATTCTTTTCGTAATCTACCTTCGCTCCTGCCTCCCGTAAAACATCAAGGGCTTTCTTGCTCATCGCCTTGACGCCCGTCTTCTCCAACACATGTAATGAAGCATTGTGGATGGCTTTCAGCTCGTCTTGGGATAAAAAAATTATCCTGGATTCACTTGTTCTCTCTTATCCCCCATTCCATTCCCGGTTTCAAAGTACACAACTGCGGCACTCTATCTTGTTGTTTTTCCTCCATCTATCATGAAGTCCGCTCCGGTAACCCATCTGGATTCGTCAGAAGCAAGATACAAATCCATGTAAGCTATATCTATTGGTTCACCAAGAAACCCAATTGGAATCAGTGGCAAAACTTCTTTTTCAAGATATTCCTTACGCGGCAATCCTATACCCTCAAATAGCATCGGTGTATCAACTCCGCCAGGATGCACAGCATTAACTCGAATATTGTATCCCATTTCTGCACAATGAAGCGCTGCTGCTTTAGTCAAGAGCCTTACGGCGCCTTTGGATGCACAATAGGCTGCCGCCTCTCGATCGCCTATTATCGCATCAACAGACCCTCTGTTTATTATTGAGCATAGCTCGCCATTACCCTTCATGGCTTCAATGGCATATTTAGTACCCAAAAACACTCCAGTTGAATTTATATCCATTTGCCAATTCCAGTCGTCAACGGAAGTTTCCTCTATCGTCTTGCACAATACAACACCAGCATTATTCACCATAATGTTCAGCTTGCCATATCTTTTAATTACTTCACCAATCACACTCTTCCAATCACTCTCTTTTGTTACATCAAGCTTAAGAAAAATGGCCTCTCCGCCCTCTTTTTTGATCTTTTCAGCCAACGCTTTTCCTTCAACCACTTTGGCATCCGTTGTAATTACAACTTTAGCTCCCTCTTTAGCAAACAGCTCTGCATCTCCCTTCCCAATACCTGTAGCAGCTCCAGTTATTATCGCCACCTTGCCCTCCAATCTTCTCATTTCTACACCTCCTTTATATTCCATATATTTTATTTTCTAATTTAGCGAATTATGAGATGGATGCCTTCCTTGAAATGGTAATGATGGCTCCTTGTGTTTCATTCCTGCCATCATCACTACTTACAAACCCAGTGTTGCTTCAGGGAGGGCGCCCTGAGGCGGATTACCCGGATTTAGGCGGACAACAAATACCCTCCCTGTTCGTGGTGCTGTCATCACAATCACCTCCTTTGTCCCACGGGGATTTCTTCCTCCGTTTCACCTTTGGATTCAATCCATGATTGGGCACATCAATATGAGGATAGTGCTCCGCGAACCAACAGGTTTCACTCACATACAAGGTCACCACCCCCAATCAAAGTCGAGCCCTAGCCTGCCACCTCAATATTATACCACTCTTACCACTGGAACAAGTCATCTGTGCGCACGGGCAACCCGAGGGTAACATTTCCGAGGAATGTTGGATAACAATCCGATGTTTTGCTCAGTAAGTCATATTAGCCTTTTTTGAGTAGTGAGGCACATTCCATCGGGTTGGGGTTGTTGCCTGTTATATACGTCCCTCGAGTTGATCTAATCCTGCTTCTCCCCGCTCTTCGCTCCGTTGCTCTTTTGCATGAAAGAGCATGCACAATGGAGCGGAGAGCGGGGAGCGTAGAGCAGGTGTTGGAGAGTAGGAGTACGGAGCGGAGACCCAAAAGCAGAGAGCGGAGAGCACAGAGCGGAAACTGAGGCGGAAATCAAAGCGGAAACCGGGAGGCAGATCCTGAAGACACAATTTGGCTGATTGTTAAATATACCTATTCTCATTGTTTATGGTAAAAACTCCCATACTGTAGGAGGTCCAATCTAGGAAAAGGTGTCTTAGTCTCTTGACTGCTTGGACACCAGGGGGATAAACTGTTTGAAAATAGGATAGATTTTGTTGACTAGCTAAAACTGAAATTTCACAACGCCGAGGCACTTTCGATATGAAGACTGATGTGGAAGCCGTAGAGGCATTTCTCCTCGATAGCGGTGAACTCGAGCGTTTAGAAGCTATCGTGGCGGAATTCAATGTCCTAGACACATTGGGTATTAGCCAAGCCGAAATCAGGCACAGTAAAGTATTATCGTGGCTTGTCGACCCTGAGGCAAACCATGGTCTCAGTGATTGGTTCCTACGTAGATTCCTGATGAGTATATTGTCCCACGAATTGCTTAATACATCATTGTCGGTGACTGTATTTGATATAGATCACTTCGACTTCAGTGATGCACAAATCCATAGAGAGTGGCATGGTATCGATATCGCTCTCATATCTAGACAGAATGAATTTGTCCTTGCGATAGAAAACAAGATAGGCAGCTCCGAACATAGTGATCAACTAGCTAGGTACAATAAGACTCTGCATGAGGAGTTTCCAGATTTCAAAACTGTCCGGGTATTTCTTAGCCCAGGCGGGGAGACACCCAGCGACGAAGAATGGCTAGCCCGTGACCATGCAGCTGTGCTAGCACTTATCGAAGAGACCATCGAGAGAAAAGGGTCTACAATATCTTCAAGAGTATTAGATTTTCTCGGTCAGTATGCTACCAGCCTTAGGAGGTATGTTGTGGGAAACTCAGAAATTGAACAAATATGTAAAAACATCTATCGCAAGCATCAAAGAGCTCTCGAACTCATATTTGAATATCGCCCCCAAATTGCCGATTTTATACGCGATCTTATTCAAAATGAGGCAAATCTCGTTCTGGACTCGACTACGAAGACATACGTTAGGTTTACAACCAGTAAATTAGACAAGCTAGTGCCAGCGGAAGGTTCTGGTTGGACTTCAACCGGCAGGGTGTTGCTTTTGAGTTTGGAACATGGAGTAAGAGGGTAGACCTACGTCTTTATATTGGTCCTGCCTCTTCAGAACTGAGGGAACGTCTCCATACTTTAGTCAAAATTGATGATAAACTATTCAATAGAGCCAGTAGAGCCGGTGGCGTGAAGTGGTCTTCTATATATCAAAAGGAGTTCGCTCGACCACAAGACTTTGACAATCCAGAGGAAGGGCACCTAGAGGAGTTAGTAAAGGAGCGATTCCAAGTTTTTCTTAACGGAGACCTCGGCAAAATAGAATCTCACTTTGAATCGAACTGGCGACAGGCCTAATACACCCATCTAGCTAGGATCACAGTTAGTGGCTTCCTGAAGCTTCCCTTGTTTGTTTTGGAGCTGTACATTTTGCCGGAATGTGGTGCACCGAATCGCCCTTGCATATTGCGACAAGAGTGCGACTCGGTACCCCGGGATTATGACAGGCGGTATATCTAATAGTTGCATATGCGGCACAGCTTCCATTCCGGAATAGTTAGAGATATAATTGAATCAAGAGGGGATAAGAATAAACGGACATTGATAGAAGGATCACCTGAGACGCGGAGAAGAACACGGTTGATCAACCCTCAAAGGAGTGAATAGATGCGTTTTCTTAGAGTCATCTACGTTGTGGCTATAGCGGTTGTGCTTGTCCTGCTTGTCATCGCGGGCGTCGAGGCTTTCTATCCTGCTCCCCAATACCCGGAATATCCCGAGCGCCCACCGCCTTACGATAGCCCTGAGTACGAGGAGTGGGAGCAAGAATGGATGGAGGTTCAGGCAGAATATCAGCAGGAAGCAACGATACATGACAAGAACATGTTCTTCATTGTCTTGCCTTTGGGGCTGTTGTTTGCTGTCGGGGGCACCTTCATTCAACGCAGAGTGGATATCTTCGGGGCCGGCTTGATTTTAGGCGGCCTGGGGACGATGATATATGCAATTACACCTTATGACCTGGACAACATACTGAGATTTGCCGGCATTGCTGCCACCCTGGCTGTTCTTGTCTTCGTGGGATATAAGGTCTTCCTCTCCTTAAGAACACGCTAACAAGTTTCTCTGAGCATTGGTCATAATCCTCTTCGTGCGGCCCCGAGAAACAAAGTCAGGCCTTCCGGGGACACCATACCGGTCAGGCCTGTTACATATCGGGTATTATGTCCCCAGAATATAACATGGCTTCGCCTTCAGCTATTATACCTTGTCTTGCCGGTATTTTTAACAGGAGCATCTGCCTGAAGCCTGATAACATCGCGCCTGTCTAAACCCTTTGACAGAATATTCAAGCTGAGTACAATTGTAGTGGGTTCTAATCCCTCCAGGGGCATCATCAATACAAGAAGAGCAACTGCTTCTGGGACGTCCGCCCGTTTGAGTGCAGGAGCGTCCGGGGCAATGATATTACTTCGCCAAGGATGTTGCACAAAACGCCTAATTGTGTAGATATCTGACAGAGTTTGCCTGAGCCGAGACAGTTCTATCGGTCAGTATCACAGTCCAGGGGCTGCACCTCTTTCTGAAAATATCGGTGAAAGCTACGAGGCAGGTCACGGTAATCAAGACTGGATATAGATTCCGGGAGACACCTTGAGTTTAGAGTGTTCCAAAACAGGACCGATTTGCCTTGCAAACTCCCATTTTTCACGTCATCAATCAGAGCGGCTAGGGTTTTTCCAGTATAGGTGCCATCCAGCTTGATGCCTTCACACTCCTTCATTAGAGACACTGCCTCCATTGCCTCCTTTGTGAAGAGTGCGTACCGTTTCCTAAAATAGTCGTGTCTGATGTCAACATCCGTTGCGGAGAATTCAAATATCGGGAAGGAAACATCCAGAGAATGAATTAATGAGTTAGTCCTGTTTATGAGTTTAATCATTCCTCTGGTATTGACGAATTTTTCACTGGTTACACGTACTGATACTACGCGACTGTCGAGCCTTGCTGCCCTGAGTCCAAGAAGCAATCCAGCAGCCGTGCCCATCGTACCGCAGGCGACATAGATATATTCTGGTTCAGGCATTTCGCCATTGGTGATTTGTTTTCTTAATTCAAATGCCGCATTGACAAAACCGGTGGAGCCAAGGGGCGAAGACCCGCCCGGAGGAATCAGGTGGGGAAAGCAACCGCTCTTTAGCCTGCGACGTATGAGCTGATACATCGTTGCTAGGCATACTAATGGCATATTTCTTACGGATCCCAACTCTGCCCCGCATGAGTGTAGTTCCGCGCCGTAATAATGGCTTATAAGCAAGTTGTCACGAACATACCGAGCATTCGGCTGAGGCATTAACATAGAAATGCTCTTCAAACCCAGGTGCTGTGCGTATATGGCAGTGGCGAGGGCATGGTTTGACCCGGCGCCGCCGAAAGTCATGACCTCCCTTGCCCCTGAACGGACAGCGTTACCCAGGATGAACTCAAGCTTGCGTGGCTTGTTACCGCCATAGCGCTTACCGCTCAAGTCATCGCGCTTTATATAAAGCTGACTGATGCCTAATTCCGTTCCTAATCGTTCAAGCTTTTGTACAGGAGTAGGGAATTCACCAAGAGATATATAAGGGAGCCTTTCTCCTAACAGATGATACTGCTCAAATAGCGGAAGCGTTTCTATTCTTTTTCTAATGGTCATACAGGCCAACTCTCGACAGCCCTGCTTTTCCAAAAACCATGATGACATATTAGCACAACAAGCTCTCACTGGCAATCTATTGGTAATGAGGAAATTTAGTCCCTGATAATTAAACGGAGAGGGGGCGTTACTCGGGGAGTAGATTGAACATTCCGCTAGAAGGTGCAATGAGATGAGCATAGAAGTAACACATCAAAGATAGGACAGACCACCCATAGCAATAAATTCACAGGGATAATACCAACGGTGATATAACCGCACCTCCGACTTTATGGGTGGAGATACAGGGGAAAGCTCAGTTCAGCGTTCAGCCGCCGACATCGGACTGCCCGTAGTCGTTCCATCCCACGCCGACCACGGTGCCGTCGGTCTTAAGCCCCACGGTGTGATCGTAGCCTGCGGCGACCATCTATGGAGCAAAGTTGGCGGTGATAGTGTAGTCACCGTTCATGGTAATGGTGGTGGTGGCATCATTAATATCGGCGATGGTGCCGACGTTGCCGGTCCAGTTGACGAAGTGGTAGCCCTCCTCAGCCTCGGCCACTAGGTTGACCACTGTTCCCTCGCCATAGGTATAAGGCCCTGCCTCTCCAGGGGTGGTTACCGACCCTCCAGTGGCACTGGCGATAGTGAGGTCATAAGAAGGAGCAGACAGCCAGCTTACCATCCCCACAACTAAGGCTACCGCAACCAAAACGATGCTAACTATTGCCACGTAACGGTGCCTCTTCGAACCAGGTATTATCTTCATACTCCACCTCCCTAAATAAGAAGGATTCCTTTCATCGGCTTTCCAATAATTCAATTATACCCCCAAGAAGCCTCAAATAGAATACATTACAAGAGAACAAGATGCAGATTGTGGGGACGCAATAACACACAACTTCTGCCGTTTAGGGTGCGTGTTTAATGAGGCATGGGCACAATACAACATTCCCAGTTTATGTAATGAGGTAACAAAACAAGTGAATGTGCAACAAGACAAGCTATTGTTCAGCTAGATAACATGACACTAAGAAGTGCAACGCGGATTGGCTTGACAAAATACTATAAAGCTGCATTTGAACAGGCCTAAATTGCTTCAGCTCCCAGTCTCGGCACGAGTTTGATCTCATTTCTTGCTGCTTGTCTGAGGCCGAATCACCAGTACAGGTTTTCCTGACTCTCGAATTACCACGTCCGCAATGCTTCCCATAACAGCCCGCTTCAGTCCGCTCTTGCCATGGGTAGTCATGACTACCAAGTCTATATTTTCCTTTTTGCTGAATTCCATAATAGACTGGGCGGGGTCCCCGATTGCCACCTGATACGAGGCCTTTGTATGTCGAGACCTTATTGCCCGGACTTTGTCACGAAGGTATCGCTTAGCACGAGCGGCGTTCCGTTTATCCGCCTCAAGCGCTGCCTGCACAGCAATTTCTGCCTCGGCTGGGCTGGCGACACCGTGCGTTCCCGCAGCAATGACAGGTGTTGTGGGTCTTATTACCCGGATCAGGATAACCTCTGCGCCAAAGCGTTGTGCAACCTCGGTGGCATATCTTAGCGCTCGCGACCCAAAACGAGAGCCATCAAGCGGAACTAGTAGACGCTTAAACATGGCTTGTCAGCTCCTCTTTCGTTGTCCCCTCTCACTTTTCTCACTCTGCCTAGTCATTGCAGGGTTTGGTTTTACAGATTCGTGTACTGGCAGCACACGCAAGTTCTCAGTCATGCCCTCTACCGAGTCCAGAATATCCACAAGCTACTCCCCTGCCCTCAACCTCTCTGGCGCTTCGGTTACCATCATAATGCTGGGTGGTCTATCCAGCACATCTATCTCAGCTGCACGGGTTTTTCCCCGTAGAAGTCAGGCTGCCTGAGCACTATTTGCATGGATCAAGTCAGGTTGACATTTTCCAAGATTACGGCCTTTTTCCAAAGCCGGGATCGGCCTGAAAACTATTCAGTTTCTAAACAATCAGGTTGACAACCTTTAGAAAAATACCAAAGGCCCCAAATTATAGACCCAACATAACATTACCGCGATTTAGGCCATTTGTCAATGATGTGTACTCGTTCATATGATTAGTGACACTTTCTCCTTTCTCTGATTTTGTTGATTGTGCTTCAGAAATTCCTGTGGAGTAAGATATCCCAATGCCTGATGAGGGCGGATAGTATTATACACATTCTCCCACTTCAGCAAAGCTTGATTCAGTTCCGGTATATTGAAGTTGGCATCTGTTACCTCGT
>Ga0209979_1005341_pt1 | contig 10161 bp, 8 predicted proteins | sample AnhtaG_FD_183114 | JGI IMG/M metagenome (GOLD analysis project Ga0209979, IMG submission 183114) | Deep subsurface microbial communities from Anholt, Denmark to uncover new lineages of life (NeLLi) - Anholt_01485 metaG (SPAdes) (version 2) | ecosystem: Environmental > Aquatic > Marine > Oceanic >... | reverse complement strand
CATCTTTTCTTCCATCCATTTGAGAGAATCAAGAGGTGAGAGTCTCCAGCAGGTAGGGCAGGGGGAAAGAATTTCTACCAGAGCGAATTTTTCTCGCTCAATCTGGATAGTAAAGCATTTCTTAACAGCTTTCTTTGCTTTTGTAATAGGAGCTTGACAACTTATAGAGAAGTCGAGTCCGAATTTCACAGCCCAGAGTTCGGCAGCTTATAGAGAGGAGAAAGGAAAAAAGGTCAAAACATCTTGTCTGTTTTGTAAGGAGGATCTGAATGGCTAGGTACAATAATATGCAAAAACTGGATAGAGAGAAAGCCCTTCTTTTGGATAACAAGGATTTTAAGACAGATAGGAGAGATCTTTGCCGAGTACTTTGTACTTAATATTCTTCAATCTACAAAAGTGAATGAGCTCATTCACGTACTCACCATAAACCCCATGCGTGTGATTGCACGGATAGTGCCTCAAGAAATCCTCTATGGATGCATCAATTCGAACATATACATGTGGCCATTCTTCTTGTACTCTCTTCGCAAGTTCCTCGGCTTTTTCTTCTGGAAGACTAACTATCTCCGCCGGGACAATAGAAATAATGTATTTGCCGCTAATCCTCGCAAGTCTTGCTAGAGTTACTCTTCCTGGAACTGCTATATGCCTAACAGCCGCACCCCCGGCGGGAAAATAAAAACTTTCAGGGTACAGAATCACATTTTTAAGATTTTCCTCCGGATCCGTAGAGCCTCCTGCAAAGTATGTCGCACGTTGACCGGAATTACATAAATCAAGTAGGTTTTCCTCCTTGAAGTAGTGTCTCACGTCCGCGAAAAGAACAGGTTTTTGGGCAATGTGTTTTAGTATTTCCATGGTTAGCGCACCATCCATATCTGTTTCTGTCGCTGCAACAATAGGCTGTTTAGGTCCATCCCAATCATATGGATCATTTAAAAATGCTTCTGCGATATTCATAGCAGCATAGTGAGTAGTCATCTCTGGTTGTCCTTTAAAACCGACGAAATCGAGCTCGTATTCATCGATCAACTCTCTTGCCGCGTAATAAATAGCTATCTGTTTTTCAAGGATTTCCGGCGTTAATTGCTTACCGTCATAGCGAACTTCTTTTACCATTTTTTCCAGCCATTCACGAGCTTTTGCTTTTCTTTCAGCTGAAATCTCCTCTGCGCGCACAACCAATTCATATTGATCGATCTGTTCAACATCTATGCCAAATTCTTTCATCCACTGGTCGCCGTTTGCACTGGCAGTGTACATACCCATTGGCCGTCCTCCAAACATACCGTATCTTTCACCTTTTAACCTATTTATTACGCTTGCTGCTCGAATGAACTTCATAACTTTAGCGATGACCATCGGATCCTCTGGCTCTCCCCAGATTCTTTCTGCAATGATTCCTATTTGTTCTAAGGTACCTGCAGCTGCCAAAAGACCAACCATTCCGGGGTACTCTGGATTTATTTGGCCATACACGAGGTATGGTCCTGGAGCATACAGCGATGCGATCGCTGTAAGATGAGGCCAGCACCAAATCGCATAGTTGAACACTGTAACTTCAACTTCAGCTTTCATTAGTTCTTTGCCAGCTTTTTTTGCCAGCGATGGCTTCCACACTATATCGGACGCAGTAACAGCTTCTGCCTCACCGGTAGCTTCCAGTGTTTTTACCAATCTGTCCTGAAATTTTTTGTTCATCTCCAACAGCTCATTATGAACAAATTCTCTACTATCTGATAATGTAATGATCCCAACTCTTCTTTTTCTCATGATCTTCCCCTAAACTTCTATAAAAATTATTCTCAAAATGAGTTCAAATTCCTATATTTACTACAATCCAGAATGGAAACAAGTGGACGAATTCCCATAACTGATTTGGATTGTTGGATTATGTGAAAACCAGTTATCTTGTTAAGTTAAGGAGTCCAGTAGTAGCTCCTGACACTGGGTCAAATTAAGAATTATCCAGTCCTTCTTGAGGGTCCCGATTCGAAGAAAATTGGAAAAATACATATCTTGTGTCGACGCCAAATTTTTCTAAGATTTTTTCTTGGAACTTTATTATCCATGGTGTATTTTAATGTTTCTTCTACCTAGGAGAAAGGAAAATTTCTTTAGAGATAGAGTGTTTTAAATTCACCTTGCCATTCTCAGCCAATCTAACAGCCTTGGGATGCATATTGGTGTACCGAAAAAATTATCTTCCTGGCTTCCGAGATACATAGCGGTTATCTTCGACTTATTACTCCACATAACGGCTTGCTGAATAAACTTGTTTGCCGTATTTATAAGCACTTTCATAGACTCTAACAATTTTCTCAGGAGGAATATCAGGTTGAATATTGTGTACTGTTGCAAAGACGAATCCTCCTTCAGGGGCAAATATAGAGATGTTTTTCTTTACTTCTTTTTCTATGTCATTTAAATTTCCTGTTGGCAGAACTTTTTGCGTATCACAACCCCCTCCCCAAAAAACTATGTCTTTACCAAACTCCCTTTTCAACTTCTCCGGCTGCATATCCTTAGCATTGATATGTACGGGATTTATTATATCAACCCCTGCTTCAATAATATCAGGAAGGAGCTTGGCTATTGATCCACAGCTGTGAAGGAAGATCTTATAATAGCTCCTTCTTTTAACAAAGTCCCACATCTCTTTATGTCGGGGCTTAAAAAGTTCCTTATATGTAGCAGGTGAAATTTGTGGACCTGTTTGCATTCCAAGATCATCACCGCCAAATCCAATTATGTCTGCGTTATCTCCAATTGTATTTATAAATATCTCTAGAGCTTTTAAGTAATCCTCAAGGAGCAGATCAAGCAAACATGAAACTATTTTTTTCTCTTTATTCTCTGCCATATCAAGATACCATTGCTCATAACCCCGCAGATATTGTCCCATTTCGAATAAGCTACCACCGAACCAAGCCAACAGGGCATATTCTGTATTTTCCTGTAGCTTTTTTGATTGGGTTCTTAAGTAATGCTGTTCTTCAGATGTGATACCCTGTCCCTCAGGGAATAGACCCTTGTATTGTCCTTTTAATTCAGTAGTATTTTTAGCTTTTCCGAGAGGATGATATATCCCAACATGGTCATAGTATAAACCATCCTCACTTCTTTTTGCAACCGTTTCGCCTTTTTTATTTTTTATCACGTAGAATTTGCCTTCCTTGACAGGGCTAAACCCCTTAGGGACCTCTGCCCTTGTTCCATCAATTAACCGACCCTCCTTCCACTCATCTAATTTTATCTCCGGGTTCCACCATACCGAATATAACCGCTCAATAGATCTTACATCTGTATAAAAATACTCCAGAATATCTTCCTCAATCCAGGCTAACTGTTGCCATACATCGTATAGCTTTATGGGACGGTCATTGATATTTAAGTATTCTTTTAATCTCTTATAAGCAAGTGCCCCTATTCCAGTTGATCTCATACCACCTAAATCTATAGGCACTCGATCAGGCTCTTTATGATTAAGGGATCTTAAAACTCTTTCTCTACTGGTCATAACTTTCCTCCTTTTACTTTATATTTAGGTTTTATTATAATCACAGTTTTACACGCGCTAACTCCCTAAATAACACAGCTTCTTATTCCCTCCCGGCTGTTCGTAGAACCAAACCTCTCACAGAAAATTGCTACAAGGTGAGAAGGATAACGATGGTGGTAAAGAAGCGATAATATTCCCTGCTAAGGTCACTGGCTCAGGAACTCCCCCACGATGGCCTTGAAGCTTGGAGAGAGCAATCATAATAGGTCTTACCCCCCTCATCCAGAACGAACCCAAAAAGCATCTCATTCTAGATCCAGGTAAATGAAATATAAACACTACCAAAAGGATAAAACAAGCCTTCCACTCGATTTTTATTTCCCCACTTTGGCCGATTCATCAACACTATTTGGAGACCAAAATTGTGGTGAAAATATGTGATTAGACTCAAACATAGGACTGATGGGAAAAACCCATGAAAAAATCAAAATGGAAACAGTTCGGAAAAGAGCGGTTTAGCTTCCCTAAGGCCCTCCAACTATCAAAAAGGTAAAAATTTTCGCAAGGAATTTCAGTTTATAGACTGGATACTTTTACAAAGTCTCTAAAAGGAGTTTTAGCAATAATCTTACCATTAATTGAATGAGTAGCTATTTTGCTCTGGATTCAAAGATCTATGTTGCGAACGCATAAATATTCCGTACACCTCAGAAAAACTTCACCTCAACATTTACGCTAGACTACCGATGCCTAAAAGTATCAGACAAAATTGCAATGAAAATAATCAATCCATTAACGATTCCGTATATATAAGGGGAAGCCCCCAATATATTCAATCCATTAATTATTATCACTACAATTAACGTTCCGAACCATGCTCCGAACAAATTGCCTTCGCCTCCTGCAAGACTTACTCCACCCAAAACAGCTGCAGCAATCACCCAAATTTCCATCTCTTTTCCCATTCCCGCAGTAATTTTCATAAATTGCGCACTCCAAGCTAATGCTGCTACTCCCACACAAAACCCACATATTAAATAAACAAAAAATAAGGTTTTATTTAGATTAATTCCTGCTGTTTTTGCATTTTCAGGGGCATTTCCCACAAAGTATATCTTTCTGCCAAAAGACGTTTGTGTCAAAATAAAGTATCCTATTAAGTACATCAATAACGTCATCAAGATGGGCACCGGTATGAATCCTAGCCTACCACTTCCCAAAAAGCGGAAAGAATCGGGCACAACCAAATCTCGCCAACCGCCATGGCGAGTTTGATATTGGGTATTGAGAGCCACACCTCGGAATATCCCATAAGTAGCTAATGTAGTAATCAGAGGACCAATTTTCAGCTTGGTGAGAAGCAATCCATTGAACATCCCCGCCATTGTCCCGGTTCCCACAATGACCAGAACAACGACCAAAGGAGGAGCTCCATAAAGATAAGATAGCGCTCCCATTACACCGGCCAAATACAACATAGGTCCAACAGATATGTCTATTCCTCTGGCTAAGATTACAAATGCTTCTCCCACACTGGCAATTGCAAAAATGGAACTTTGAATCAGGATATTCTCTATATTTCTTACCGTCAAAAATCTATCAGACAGGCAGGAAAAAAATACTATCAGACCTGAAAAGAACAAATAAATTCCAATTTTTGCTATCCCTCGTTTAACCCGCTTGACACTAATAGTCTTATAACCAAGCATTGAGTTACTTTTCCACCCTAAAATAGATATGGTGATTCTTTCTCATAGAACCGACTAGCCACCAACTCATGAGTTTTCCTGAGTCACATTACTTAAATAAAGTTTGTTCATCACAAAACTCCCGTAATCAACTTTACAATTTCATTTTCGTTCGTTTCCTCCACCTTTCTTTTTCCAATCCTTCTCCCATGTCTTAGCACGATTATCTCGTCAGCCACGCTGAAGACCTGTGGCAGGTTATGGCTAATAAGAATAACTGACGTCCCTTGTTCTTTTAACTGTTTGATAAAATCTAAAACTTTTTTGGTTTCCGCTACACCAAGTGCTGCAGTTGGCTCATCCATAATAACGATTTTTGCTCCTAAATTCAGGGCTCTACTGATTGCCACTGCCTGTCTTTGACCACCCGAGAGAGTCATCACTTTTTCGCTGAGAGAACCAATTTGCATACCCACTCTTTCCAGGAGTTGGTTTGTCCTACTGTACATTTGCGCTTTGTCCAAGATAGGTATTCCCATAACCCTTTTTTTCAGTTCATGCCCAATGAATATATTGTCAATAATGTTCATTTTGTCAGCCAAGGCGAGTTCCTGAAATATAGTTGATATGCCCAACTTCCAGCTATCTTGAGAAGTGTTAACAGTAACCCTTTCCCCTTTAAAAAAAATCTCTCCGCTGTCGGCCGTGTACACACCTGACAAGATCTTAATAAGTGTTGATTTTCCTGCTCCATTATCTCCGACAAGTGCCAATATTTCACCTGCTCTCAGTTCTAAATCAACGTTATTTAGAGCCGTAACTCCTTCAAATCTTTTTGTAATCTTTCGTAACTCCACGATATACTCATTTTTCATAGAGTACCTCTTCGTCAGAATCTTTAAATTATAGAGAGAATATTCTCCTGGTATCACCCTTTTTAAGTAACGTATGAAACTAAAATATCCTCATGGCAATCCATCGATAGTTATACCACAACGAGATCAAAAATTGAACCTCAACTTCTCATGGTTCTCAACGTATTTAGATATACTGCAAATAGAATTAACCCTCCCTTTATGATCATTTGATTGAAAAAAGAAACACCGTAAAGGTTTAGCCCACTGCTAATTGTCTGCAATAGAAGCACACCTATAAGAGAACCCAGAATAGTCCCCTCTCCTCCATAAATGCTGGTACCACCAATTACAGTTGCACCTACGATATCGAATACCAGGGTGACGCCTCCGGTACTCACACTTACACTATTAAGTCTTGCTGTCAAAATTATTCCGGCAACGGCAGCACATAGACCACTAAGCAAGTATGTCAAGAAAATAATCACTCCCGCATTGATGCCGCAAAGTTTTGCTATGTTCAGTCCGTTACCGACGAAGTAAATCCTTTTTCCTGTACTAGTGTTTGTTAATAGCATATGTCCCACAATACAAAAAACCACTAAAACTCCTATCGAAATTGGATATCCAAAGATTTCACCCTCTCCAATGTAACGGAACGCTGAAGGCATTTTATAAATTGTTCTTGCCTGGGTCATAGCAAGGGTTATTCCTTGATAAAGTATCATCGTTGCCAGGGTTACAGCAAAGGCCGGCATTTTATATCTTCCAATGAGAAAGCCATTAATTCCGCCGAGAAATAACCCCATAGTGATTATAATTAGAATTCCTGGTCCACTTCCCCCCCCCTTGACCATTAGACTTGCACCCACTGCGCTTGATAGGAGTAAAATAGATCCAATGGATAAATCAATGCCTCCTCCTATCATAACAAACGTCATACCAATCGCCGCAATTCCAATAACCACAGAGTTAGCAAGGAGTACCGCAATGTTTCGAGATGTAAAAAAACTCTCTGACACAATGCTAAAGAATATGAAGATAAAAAACAACACAACAAGAAGTTTCTGGCGTATCATTAATGTAAATACTATGTCTTTTACCTTCTTGAGTAGTATAGACGATCTTGACATGAGAACACCTGCGGTACTTTTTCTTGTCCTTCAATACACTTAGGTTTTCCTCGAAGTTAAGCACCGAATAGGGAGGAATAATAAAGAGAATCTACCAGAAAAGGATAGCCTAAAGGCTATCCTTTTCTGGTAATCCATTCAATATATTTTACCCAGTTCTGCGTTTACTACAAGTCACGTTCTCTCCTTGAACATCGATCGAAGAAGCAGCCAACTGAAGGAAAAGGGTTGTACACTCCTATTCCTTCTTAAATGTCCGGCCTTTGAAGGCTATACCCCATATCTTGTCCCCTAAGTAATCCATGTTTTGTTCGGTGGCGAGAAAGGCTCGAGTAAGTTCATCCCATTTCCGGATTTCAGCCTTTGTTACCTCCTTACCGGTGGCTGCCCAATATATGGCTTCAGCCGCCGCCTCTGCCATCTCCCTATAAGCTTCTACGACATCCGCATCAATATAGCCTTTCTTTATGTTGTCCATCCCGACAGGATCCCCATCCAAAGTCACTATGGTGATGTGGTCAGGATCTCCCTTCACCTTAAGACGTCCTATGGCTTCCAATGCTGCTAAGGTCGGAGGCAATAGATAGTCTGACGCAACGAACAGCGCATTGATTTCTGGATGAGCTTGGAAAGCATTGACTACTCCATCTTTGGCTTTCTTTAGATCCCATTTAGTAGGTATTTCAGCGACGATCTCCAATTGGGGCCACCTAGCGACTTCTTGCGGGAGATATTCGTGCCTCTCCAGACCATTTATATCTGCAAGATCTCCCATCAAGTCCAAGATTTTGAACTCTTTTCCCTGCAGAGCAAAGTAAACTACAGCCAGGGTTACTGCACTTTTTTCATCCTGCCTCGCGTCGTACACAACTTCCCCACCAACTGCACTTCGGGCACAAGTGACCACCGGAATTCCGGCCTTGTTTGCTTTCTCGATCCCGGTTACAATAGCCTCTGCATCGATGGGACCTATTACTATACCATCAACGTTCCTTGCAATCAATTGCTCTACTTGGCTTAATTGTCGTTGGACATCAAAATCAGCATTGAGAATTATTGTCTTCGCCCCTAATTCTTTGGCTCTCTCGACAAAGGCGGTTTGAATCCCTAGCCAGCTCAAAGACCCGTACATTGGCGTCAAAAAGCCAACAGTTACTTGTTTTTTCGCCATTGCCAATGGTACGTAGTGAAAAGTCGTCATCACTAATAACGCTGTTATCAGCAGTACTTTTACGGCTTGTTTCCACTTCATTCTTCCCCTCCTTTTTATTAAGTAATCTTTGTGGGCTTCTCTTTTTGGAAAGCCTTCGTTCTGCTTAGCTGATAGGCCCAATCATCTCCTCACCTCCCTCTGGCCATATTCTCAGCTTTCCGCTTGCTAAAGATCTCACTATGGTGGTGTTCATGTTTCTTTTTTTAGTTTTTAGCTTTATTTCTGCTATTCTATAAGAATAGCAGGCTCCTTAAAAATATCTTGCAATACACAAATAGCTCCCCCTAAAGCAGCTGCGTTCTGATCAATTTTAGCATATCTAAGATCAAGATTATCCCTGTAGACTGAGGTTAGCCTTTTCCGACTTGCCTCCCTGACCCACTCTAAGAATAACTCACCAGCTTTTGTGATGCTTCCTCCCATTATTACGAGCGGAATATCCAACAAGTCCACAACATTTGCAATACCTAGTCCCAAATACTCTGCTGCTTCTCTTAGGATACTTCGCGCAAATGCATCACCTTCTGTAGCGGCTTGCAGTATTATTTTTATGGTGATCACATCTGCTTTCTTTGCCGCTAGTTGACTAATATTTGTCTTAGTTCCTCTTTTAATTCCCTCCTTCGCCTTATTAATAATTGCAGGCTCATCGGCAAACAGCTCCAGGCAGCCTTTATTGCCACACCGACACCGAGGTCCTTCTTTTTCTACTGTAGTGTGACCTATGAAACCAGCGTTTCCATAAACACCATTAAACAGTTTCCCATTTATAAAAATTCCTCCCCCTATTCCTGTCCGAAACCCAATATAAATCATATTTTCTTTGTTTCTAATTTCCTTATTTAATGTTTTTTCTGCAATAGACATGAGCGTAACATCGTTTTCTAGAAACACAGATACTTTAAATTCTTCCTTTAATATCTGTACAAGAGGCACATCACGCCAATCTGGAATGCGTTCAATAGACACAGAGGTTCCTCGGGATTTATCAATTAGCCCAGGAACTCCTATTCCTATACCAACGAGTTTGGTTTGACTAATACCGGACTTCGTGAATATTTCGCGATTTTTTATCTTTAATAAATCTAGGATTTTCTCCTTTTTTGCAGAAAGTGAGAATGTTGTTTTAGACGTACCAATAACATTAAGTTCTAAATCTGTCAGAAGAATGGTTAAATGGGGTGACTCCATATCTATTCCGACAATGTATCCTGCTTTGTTGTTAAGTTTCCATAGATTGGATTTTCGTCCTCCGCGGGAAGATCCCAAACCCTCTATTTTAATAAAATCTCTTCTCTGCAAATGGCTGATAAAACTATCTATAGTGGGTCTACTTAAGTTTGTGATTCTAACAATGTCAGGAATACTAATAGGTCCTTTTTTCCGGATCAAATCCAGAACTACGTATTCATTGATCTTTTTGTCTAACCTATAACCAGAAAAAAACCTTTCTCTAATTAACGAAACTTTTCGCATGGACTTTTTTATAAGACTTTTTATAAATACATTATAATAAAATTAAATAAAAGTCAACCCCCCCCTGTTGCGTTTGCCCTCCCCCAGTTTTTCGGATAAAGAGCAGAAAAGACGCGGGCATAGGCGTTTTTAAGGTAAAAATTTCACTAAAAATAAAGGAGAAAAAGGAGTGTGCGGGATATTTGACTTAAACTTCCAGGAGGGGCATTAGAAACTATACTGGGAGGCTAGGTTCTTCTTTTATTACTCCCAGGGGATAGTAGGGGATCATCTTTTCTTCCATCCATTTGAG
>Ga0209979_1005340_pt1 | contig 10161 bp, 8 predicted proteins | sample AnhtaG_FD_183114 | JGI IMG/M metagenome (GOLD analysis project Ga0209979, IMG submission 183114) | Deep subsurface microbial communities from Anholt, Denmark to uncover new lineages of life (NeLLi) - Anholt_01485 metaG (SPAdes) (version 2) | ecosystem: Environmental > Aquatic > Marine > Oceanic >... | reverse complement strand
TTCATCCTCTGAAAGTATTTTATCTACCTTTTCTGAGAGAATGAAGGATTTATTTTTAAAATAATCTATCCAGATTGAAGTATCTATCAAAACTTTCTTATCGTTCATAATGCCTTATTTCTTCAGCAGTTAAATCAAACTCCAATTTGCCCTTCATGGATTTGATCCTCTCTATTTTTTTCGTCTAAGATACTCATTAATAGCTTCCCTAACTGCAGAGGCCTTACTCTTTGTCTTTGTTTCTTTTAAAAGTCTATCTAAAATTTCTTTCTTGATGGTTACTGTGGATCTCATAACACTCCTCTTAATTAATTTTGCACAAATTATATTAACAAAATACTTCATTTTTGTCAAGCTAACTTTATTTTTAAATGCATAATAATATTTTTATTTATTGTGCATTATATTATCACAATTTTCATTAAGATATTTATAAACTTAATTTTAGAAAGTAAAGTGATATTAGAATAGATAACATTATAATTTTTCACAAACTTGGAAAAGAAGAGATTAGTAAAATAGTTAATTTACAGGTTGAATATCTAAAGGAAAGATTAAAGGATAAAAATATAATTGTAGAGCTAACAGATAAAGCAAAGGAGCTATTAGCTAAAAAGGGATATGAACCAGCTTATGGAGCTAGACCTCTTGAAAGAGTTATAAAGAAAAACATTCAGGATAAGTTGGCTATGAAACTTCTTTCCGGAGAATTTAATGAGGGAGACTTCATACTTATAAGTGCCGAAGGTGATATTCTCAATATTTGATCTTAATTTAACACTTCTCATTAGATTATTTATCATCTATTAATTTACCATCTCTTAAGTTCAAGATTCGATCAGTTTTTTGAGCCAAAGCTATGTTATGTGTTACTAATATAATGTTAACACCTCTTTTGCGATTCAACTGTTGTAGTAAAGCTATGATATCATCTCCAGCCTTTATATCTACATTACCAGTTGGCTCATCAGCTAAGATAAGATTTGGCTCATTTATTAGAGCTCTTGCAATTGCTACTCTTTGTTGTTCTCCTCCTGAAAGTTGACCTGGGAGATGATTTCCTCTACCTTCAAGTCCTACAGAAGATAAAAGTTCTTTAGCTCTATCATTTAGATTAAATTTGCATTCTTTTAGATAAGGAATTAAAGGAATCTTAACATTCTCTAAAGCTGTTAAAATATCAATTAAATTAAATAGCTGAAATACAAAACCTATTTTCTCTCTTCTAAAGTCAGACAATTTGTTTCCTTTTAATTTACCTATATCAACTTCATCAAATAATACATTTCCGGATGTAGGCTCATCTAAAGTTCCAATAAGATTTAAAAGAGTAGTTTTACCACTTCCTGAAGGTCCAGTAATAGCTAAAAACTCACCTTCTCTCACACTTAAATTAACATTATTTAATGCTATTACCTTTGTTTCTTTCTCACCATATATCTTAGTTAAATTTTCTGTTTGAATTATCATTTTTTCTCACTTTCAAGTTCAAGTATTAATTGATAAGCTAATGCTGATGCTTTACTTAGTGAACTTTCCTTAATTGTCTTTATAGTATCGTAAGGTGAACCTGCTAATAAGTTACCTTCTCCACACAAGATAATTGTTGGTATTTCCTTATATAAAAAGCTGTAATAATCTCCAACACAAGGATAATAACTAGTTTCAGCTTTAATATCTAATGATTTAGCTACAGATTTTGCTTTTTCTAATAATTTATCAGGGCTCTCAGCTAAACCACATGAACCTGTCAATAACTTATCCACCCAATCAATTAAATTAGGGTCATCTAAATTAAGAGTTCTTACCCAATTAGCTCTAATAACAAATTGTCCTTTTCGCCGTTCCTTTTCAAGCTCTTCTTTATCAAGCATTAGTTCTTCTAAATTAGCAGCGTCAATATCATGTCCAATAAGTATCTTTTCAAATGCTCCTAATCTATTAAATTCAAGTGCTGCAACTATATTTTTTGGTTCAATATCATGAGCTAAAAAGTAAGCTATACTTCCCTCAAGACCAGATTCAGTACCAGCAAAAGCTAAAAAGCGAAGTGTAACTGGTGGTCCTTTATTTGAAAATATCCTTGCTAACTCAAGTATAACTCCTATACCAGAACCTCCCTCATCTGCTCCAGGACAATTGATATCAGGATCTGTATCATAATGAGATATAATTAATATCTCCTTTTCTTTCATCTCTTTTCCTGGTATTGTAGCAACTATGTTTTCTGCTACTGGAATTTTAGCTATTATTTTTTCTTTTTTAAGTAATTTTTCAAAATCTGATTTTTGTTCAGACCAGATAAATATACTAACAGCTGCTTTAAAAGTATAGTTGTCTTCATGATGAGCTAACAGTTCACGAAGAGCTTTATTAGGATTATCTTCATCATCAAATGAATCTGCTTCAACTATAACAATTTTATCTATAAGTTCATTAGGATCTGGTAAAGGTTCATCACTTGTGATAAGGTGTACTTCTCCAGAGAGTGGTTCATTTGCCTTGAGATCTTTAAAATTAGCTGCTAAGCCTTTAATATGTAAATCTTCTAGCATACCTTCTGGAGCACTAAGTTCTGAGCCATCAGTATTGTAAAATTTTACTTCTCTTAGTGGAAAAGCTTCACGCTCAACTTCAAGTTTTAAATTTTCTAACTTTTTAGCAATAAGGTCAGCAGCTCTTTTTTCAGCATCATTACCTAATGTTCTTGGTCCTAAATCTGCTAAGGCTTTTACATCCTTTATTACTTTCTTACCAGAAACTAACTTTTCAGCTGGATGAGAGGGAGGTTTTTTTGTAGTTAATATTTCAAATCTCTCTCTTATTATCTCAGGTTTTTCACCTAAAAGAGCTAAAGCTAATAATAGAATAACAATTAAACCTAAAGCCAATGCCCATCTTAAAGCATTTGTTCGTATTTTAGGAACAGGTTTTTTGCTCTCAAGTCCAACTATACTCTCTGCAGGTGTAAATAAAGCAGCTTGTCTTGCAGGATAAATTGAAACTACTATACTAAGAAATATAGCACCAATTACTCCTAATATTACTATTGTTAAAATCTTAAGTGATAATTTTCCTGATAGAGCCCAAAATATTAAAGCTCCAAGACCTCCTCCTAAAAGACCTCCTATAGTTCCAATTATTAATCCTTCTAATACTATACAAAGGCTAATATGATTTGTTTGCCAACCCATAGCTTTTAGTAATCCAAATTCTCTTTTTCTCTCTATTACTGAAAATAAAAGATTCTCCAGCACAGTTAAAATAGCCATAATAAGTGCAGCTGTTATCATAATAATATGATAAGGTCTAATGCTAAAAGCAACATACTCTCCAAGTAAAGTAACACGCAGTATACCACCTAATTCTTCTAAAACAGAAGCTAAAACAACAGCTAAGGAAGTACTAAATAAAATGGTTAAAATAGAGATAATAGAACGTGTTATTTTTCTAAATAGCTGTTTAAAAGCTAATCCAATAAGATTAAGAGGTAATGAAACTTTTAATTTAGTTTTTAAAGGTTTTATCTCTCCCCAGCTAAGTAAGTATGCTGGATATTTATATGTTTCTTTATATGCAGGATATAATGTAGATAATATGTATAAAGTAGGTGCTGCTAAGAAAATAATAGCTAATACTATCCAGGATGGTTCAAGAGAAAATAATTTTATCATAGCAAAGGATGTAAGAGTTGAAAGTATAGCTGTTAAAATACCTAAAACAAATGCTTCACTAAGTAGATAAGTAAGTAAACTATTTGTTCTCCATCCCACTGCTTTTAGCAGCCCAATCTCTTTTCTTCTAGATAGAATAGAGAGTTGTGCAATTCCAGATATATATAGAGCTGATGTAGCCAGTAGACATGAAAGTAAAATTATGTTTGCTAAATTTATTCCACTTGTTATTTTGGCTGCAGTACCAAGTGTTGTCCAGTTCTCCTGTACATAACCTAAATCTTTAACATATACTAATACTTTCTGAGGAGATGAACCAGCTACAATGTCAACATGTAGGCCTGTTTTTTCTACTATTTCTCTTGCAACTCTTTCTACCTTTTCAACATTTTCAGGAGTATATCCAGTTATTCCCTTTACTCTAACACGTATTGCATCAATAAATTTTTCACCCCTAAAGAACTCTGCTGCTTCAAGTGTTGTTAAAGCTAACGGAGGTCTAGGGATGAATCCAGCAGGATTAAGATCTGGTCCAAGGTGAATTGGATTAATTTTATTACCTTCTTCATCATATTTTAATGTAGCTAATGGAGGTTCATATATACCAAGTGGAACATATGATAATGGGTCTTGTTTAACTTCTAACTTTTCAAAGTCATATGTACCTTTTACCTCAAACATAAATGGAGGTGGTTCATAAGCTGCAAGCGGTCTAAATATAGGTGAATCATCTGAAACATCTAATCGTGGAGCAAACATCCAACTTCCCATCCAAGCTTCTGGAATAAATTTTTCTATCTGTGAAGAAATATCTTTACCCCAACTACCTTGAATTTTAGCTTTTAAAGTTAATTCTTTCCCACTTTTTTCTGGATGTGATGTTATTTCGTATTTAACTTGTTTTGGATATAACATAACATTTCTAGCAGTAGATGACCATCCTCCAATAGTTCTACTTGCTTCTACTTCCTTTTCAGGTCTGAATATGAAAGCTTCTCTTCCCATGGGATGAATATAATCATTGAGAGCAATTTCTTGATTGAGAACAGATATTGAAGAAAGTGAACGGAATAGTGATTCAGCCTTCTTTTTTACTTCATTATGCTCCTCTTTAGATTCAGACCTTAGTAAAGATTGAACGTCCTTTTCAGTTAGTTGTACGGTTTTTACTTCTATTTTACAGTTAAGATCTAGAAAGGCATTTTTACTAACTAAAATTGGTATAATAGTTGCCTTACGTCGAAATGTAAAATCTTCTCCTTCTTTTAACTCTCCGTCTGAAGGAAGGTAAACACCACTATAAACATTATCCAAGTCAACTAACTTAGCTTCTTCATTAGGGTCTATACCTGCAACCAAAGTCCATAGAACTGGTAATTGGGTTAAATCAGTAATGACTCTCGTCTTACCATCAAATATTTCTTCATAGGTAAAGCTATCTAAGTTGAATGTAAAACTCTCTCCAAAAGCATGTATCATGAAATAACCCTCATGATGACACAATTTTTTAAGATTTGGTTTCTCAATAATAACTTTACACCTGTAAAGTGTATCAATCTCACTTTCAAACTCAAAATTTACTGTACCTGTATCGTTTTGTAGAAAACCAATAGTTGCAACAGGTGCTGCAACTTCAATATCATCTATTTTCTTTATGATATTATATTGCTCTCTGGTAATCCCTTCAGAAGGTATGCCAAGATAATTACCTTCTACTAATTTTGTCTTTCTCTCAATTTCTAAAATAGATGAAGGAGGTCTTACTAATATGTCATATGCTCCACGCCAGTGTTCTGATACTTTGGTTGTTGCTGTTACTTCTAATGTATGAGCTGAGATAGCAAAAGTAGATAGACCAACACATATTACCAATAAACCAACAAATCTCAACCAAAATGCTTCTTGACGTTTTATTAGGTTCTTAATTACTTCTATAAGTATCTGCACCTTCTCTTATATTAATTATATTACAAAATTACACATTAGCACTCTTAGTATTTTGATATCAACTTTATAATTTATTTATTATGATACACCTTTGTATAACCGTAATATGTTTTACTCTCAGATCTGATGGCTCTCCATATTTGGTTGAAGGTTTTTACATATCATCCATAGAATGTATAATTCGTCTCAAATTTATTAGTAAAGATAGTCCAATTTCTAAAAGGACTATAATAACCCCAAACAGCTTTAACATATAGTACATACATTCCTCTAGATAGTCCTGAAAATCCATTTTGTAGTACCTTTACAATAACCAGTGTAACTATAAAAATGTTGTGTATTTTACTTTATGGGTTATTTGATATATAAATATACCTTTGTATAATCGTAGTCTTCACCACCCCCAGCTCTCCATACTTTCCATGTCTGGTAAAACCACCTTGACGACCAACTACAATAAGGGTGGCTATGAGGAAATGTAGTTTTGTAAGTACTATAAGTATATGCTTTACCATCACCATAACTAACCCTGTAATAGTATGGTCCAGATGTTCCTCCAGATAATCTTACAGTCCAATTTGCATCTCCACAATAAGTACCACTGATATATTGACTATAAGGTGAAACGTCAATTTCTACTGGTATACCTAATGGTCCTTTCTTATCAGCAAACACCATTGAGGGGACTATTAAAAGTCCTATTGTCAACAATGTCACCAGCACAAGCATTATAAATTTATTTATTCTTCTATTCCTTTTCATCTTTTTTTCACCTCCTTTCACTTTCCAAAAGTGTTTATTTTATTAAGAAAATTTTATACAATATATTTACCACCTAAAAAATGTTAATGATCGACTTTTCCTATAGCTTGTAATAGGTGGCTTTTTAATTAAAATAATTATTCGTAAAATAACCTCCTCACATGTTAAGTTATTAAAAACTACTCATTATTTTTAATCAGCTTTTTGTTAATTAGACCTAAATATTTAAAATCATTTATTTTATACCCTCTATATACATAGACAATGATTAATATTGTTTTTTTTCTAAATTTAAAAATTTTTATTTTTTTAAATATCGTATATATATTGATTTAATAAAAACATGACATTTTAACATCCTTGATATTAAGAGGAGCAAAATTGAAAAGATGATTTATACAAAATAATATAGGGTAGAGCATGTGTATTAGATTTAATATAAGTCAGATAGAAAAAGAAGATACAAAATTATTTATGTGGTTTTTAATTTCTTATATATAATTATTATTAATAGAAAATAATATAGAGAAGTAAAATGAATTGTGTTAGTCGGTTTTAACTGAGTTAATAACTTATCCAATTTATTTTTTTAATCAATAGTGATATGAAAAAGATAAAAAAGTAATAATTTTTAAAAAAAATCAACATTTATTTTTGTCTATATATGAAGAGTATTTTTAAATGGGAATAGATAAAGATCTAGAAAATTCAACTATATATAAAGCTAAATTAGGTGACAATAGTGCTTTTGAAGAAATAGTTAAGAAATATCAAAAATCTATAAAAGTTTTTGCATATGCATTTTTTAGAAATATTGATGTAGCTGATGATGTATCTCAAGAGATCTTTATAAAGGTATTTAAAAAATTAAAAAAATTAAGAGATGTTTCTAATTTTAAGAAGTGGTTATTTAAGATAGCAAGAAATACTTGTATTAATTATTATAGAAAATCTAAGAAGCATAAAGATTTATTAGAATTTAATGAATCAATCTCGATTCATAATGAGAATAAAGAGGATAAATTTATATTAAAGGAAGACATAAAGAACTCGTTTTTAAAACTAAGTTCTGTGGAAAGAAAAGCAATAATATTAGTAAGTTTAATTGGATTCTCGTATAAGGAAACTTCAGAGATTCTAAATTGTCCGATAGGAACAGTTGCAAGCAGAGTTTATAGAGCAAATAAAAAATTAATAAAAAATTTATCTTAAAAAAAATAAAATGGAGAATTTTAAAATGAACTGCAAAAAGTTTGAAGAGGATATAACAAGACTTATTTATAATAGTCTACCAGTTTATAAGGAAAAAAGGCTGATGGAACATATAAAAACTTGTCCAGGATGTAAACAAATGTTACAAAAATCTAGTATAGTCAGGAATAGTTTAAGCAAGATAGAATTAGAAGATGAAGAAATATCCATTAAAAAAATAATGTCTCAGATCAAAAAACTTCAGCATGAGAGATTCTCTTACGGATTAAAAGATAAATTTATAAATATTTTAAAAAATAAAAGATGGATTGCTCATGCTATTACAACCCTATTAGTTTTAATTATTTTTGGCTATGTATTAGGATTTTTTAATATTTTTACAAGACCACAAGAATTAAGTGCTCAGGAGATTTTAATAAAATCCCTAAAATTTCCTGAGGAAATTCCTGAAGAAATTAAATCAATTCATAAAAAAGAAACGCATATATCTTATCCACATTATGAGTTTAGTTATAAACAAGAATATAAAATAGAAAGGTGGTTTAAGACTCCAGATAAATACAGATATATTTCAATATGCAGTTATCCCGACGACCCATATGTTGAAGAATATTTTGGAGAAGAGGTTTTTGATGTCATTATATTAGGAAATAAGGATTGGCAATTGCAGCCAGATGGAACATGGATATTGTATAAAAGGAGTGATACATTAGGTTGGTTTAATAATACTAAAGAAAGAATAGAAGAAGTTAGAGAAGATATTTTGAAGTTTCGGGAAGAATCAGAAACAAATCTCATAAAGGAAGATGAAATAGCAGGTAGAGAAGTTTATGTAATTGAATATATATATCGTAGGTACGGGAGAGATACCAGTTTTGTTTTATATATTGATAAGGAGACATTTTTAATATTGGCTAGCAAAAGTTATGATAACAATGAACTTGCTTCTGAAACAATATGTGATCTTATTGAATATAATATTGAAATAGATGACAGTGTATTTAAACAACCACCAGATGATGTAGTTATAGATGCAAAATCATTAGGATTGACGGACTTTGAAGAAACAAATAATATTTATGAAGCTGAGAAAAAAGCTGGTTATAAAATACCAATACTTAAATATATCCCAGAAGGATATAATTTAAGTTTAATAAGAATTTATCCAGAGAGAGGCTACATCAATATTTTTAATCGTTATGGTAAACTTTTAAGAACTGAGGATAGGAAAGATCCTTATAGACGTGTTTCTATATATTATACTTTAAATAAAGAGGAAGGTAATATTACATATTTTGGAGATATCACAATAGAATTTGATAAATTAGTAGGACTTACTGATAATGAATTGTATTCAGTTTTTATGCCTTTAATTGAAAGGTCAAGAAGAGAAGAAATACAAATTAATAAAGAAATAAAGTTTTTTTATAAACCAGAATATAAAAGTAAATATACTAATACTAAGGAGCATCAGGACCTGCAATTTGCATATAATAATATCTGGATAAGAATAGAAGCAACAAGTGACATATCAAAGAATGAATTAATTAAAATAGCAAACTCAATGCTAGGTCAAATTTAAAAATTAAAAGTTTTTAATACTACAGAATAATAATCTCAATAATTTTAATATCAATGATAATTAGCTAAAAAGGGATATGAACCAGCTTATGGAGCTAGACCTCTTGAAAGAGTTATAAAGAAAAACATTCAGGATAAGTTGGCTATGAAACTTCTTTCCGGAGAATTTAATGAGGGAGATTTTATATTAATAGGTACTAAAGGCGATAAGTTAACATTTGAGAGAAAAAAATAATATATAATATAAAGAATTATCAATTTTTATTCAGCTCATTTAGGATTATCAAGTATATTTAAACTATAGGAGTTAATTTAATTCTAATAGTTCATAGATTATAAAATAAGGAAAGAAATTGGCAGTTAGAGATGTTTTATTATTAGGAAATCCAAAATTGTACCAAGTTTGCGACCCAATCAAGAGAGATGAATTGGAACTGTTGAAACCAGCTATCACAGACTTACAAGATACATTATTAGATTTTCGCAAACGCTATAATACTGGTCGAGCAATAGCTGCTCCGCAAATTGGTATCATGAAAAGACTTATCTATATGGAAATAGATAAGTCTCAAGTCTTTATTAATCCAATAATTACAAACAGAAGTAAAAAGATGATAGATCTTTGGGATGATTGCATGAGTTTTCCAGAGCTGCTTGTTTATGTACGTAGGCATACGCAGTGTGATATCAAATTTCTTGATCTTGAATGGAAAGGACATACCATGACCTTGAAGGATGATTTATCGGAGCTATTGCAACATGAATGTGATCATTTGGATGGGATATTAGCTGTAGCGAGAGCTATTGATAGTAAGTCTTTTGCACTTCGATCTCAACGTAAATTCCTCTAATTTCTAGATATTATTTAGGACTTGCAACATATTAAAATAAATTGAAGTGTAGAGCTAAATGAGTTAAACACATATCTTTTAAGAGTTAAAAAATTAATTTATATCGGTTTAAATCGAGCCAAGAAATGTCTTAA
>Ga0209979_1005338_pt1 | contig 10164 bp, 5 predicted proteins | sample AnhtaG_FD_183114 | JGI IMG/M metagenome (GOLD analysis project Ga0209979, IMG submission 183114) | Deep subsurface microbial communities from Anholt, Denmark to uncover new lineages of life (NeLLi) - Anholt_01485 metaG (SPAdes) (version 2) | ecosystem: Environmental > Aquatic > Marine > Oceanic >... | reverse complement strand
CCATAGTTCGTCTGAAATCCTATATCTGTTTCTTGTTTTTCGTTTTTTCATCCCTGAATCCTTTCAAAGGCATCATTGCCTTTGAATATATCGGCCATTCAGGAGTTATTCGGATAGGCTCTTAGTTGCCAGTCGCCGGTTTCCAGTAGTTCGTAGTTCATAGTTCTTAGTTCTTAGTTGGTTTGGATTCCGCAATAGGTGCGGAATGTCAAACAGGCGATTCAATGAAAGATTCCGCTCCCGGTTGCATCACGCATTTAGGCCCCGGTTAGATAACGCCTTGCTATCTCACGGGGCAGGCAAAGAAAATAACACAAAGGTCTTAATGTGTCAAGTCCAAAAAATGACAAAAACCACGGCAAAAACCTAAAATCTCCCCCCTCCTATTTTTCAATTCTCAGTTTTTAGCCCCATTTCCCCCACGGATAAAAAAATCACCAACCACCAACCACGAATCACGTCAGCCGTTTTTTATCTCCCCTGGCGCCCTGCCTTCTTCGATAGCCGATATCTTGTTCACCCTTCTTTGGTGTCTTCCCCCGCCGAAGTCCGTACTCAGCCAGACCTCGACTATTTTTCGCAGCAACACCTCTCCGGTTTGGTCTCCTGATATACAGAGCACATTTGCGTCGTTATGGTCGCGCGAAATCCGAGCATTCAATTCGTCGTGGCAAATTGCAGCCCTGATTCCTTTTATTTTGTTTGCCGCTATGCTCATTCCGATTCCCGTTGAACAGGCCAAAATAGCCATATCTGCTTGCTTATTCGCTACTTCCATTGCCGCCAAATAAGCCGGGTCGGGGTAATCAACCGGATTGTTGTCGTCGGTGCCAACATCGATACACTCGTGGCCCAGCTGAGTGATTATCGTCTTCACTTGCTGTTTGGCCTCGAAACCACGATGGTCGCTTCCAACTACTATCTTCATATCACAAGCTCACCAATTCTTTTTTTCACAGCTTTCTCTATCATTTCAGCACAACTATTATAGACCTGCTGCGACTGGCCTATAGGATCAGGAATTTCTTCAGTCCCTGCCAACAAAACACACATATTTCCAGCTTCACCGCCAAGAGCAATAACACGCTCGCAATGCAGCCGGCACATCCCAAATACAAAATCACTTTCTTCTATAAGCTGTTCAGAAAGCATCCTGCTCTTATGACCTCTTATGTCAATTCCCTTAGCTCTACAAGCTGCTATCGCTTCTGTGCTTGCCGGGCAACCAGCCGTATCAATAACGCCTGCAGAAGACATTTTATAACCCATCTTATCGAGTTGGTCAACTTCGCATCCCAATTTTTCTGCCAGATATTTCCGGAACATTCCCTCTGCCATAGGGCTTCGGCAGGTATTGCCCGTGCAAACAAACAAAAATTTAACCTGCGATATTGCTTCCAAGTCTGCCTGAGAGAACACACCCGGCCTCAAAACTTCCAAGCCTTTCTTACCTATTTTCACAACCGTACTGCTTTTTTTGTATTTGCAGGGCCCTGCGTCCAGTAATAGTTCAATCTGCCCGGAGAATTGGGCAAGAACTTCTTCTGCATCCACCGCCGGTGGCCGGCCTGTTATGTTTGCACTCGGCGCCACCACAGCATTGTTTGTCTGCTCGAGCAACATTGAAGCTATTGGATTATCAGGGCAGCGAATACCTATGGAATTATCTTTGTACAGGCTTTCGAAAACTCCTCTCTCAAGGCTGTTTCGCTGTTTCTCAATGTCTTGGGCGTCCAACTCAAACACTATCGTCAAGGGGCCCGCCCAGGCATGTTCAATCAGCTTTTGTGCCCTTATTCCCACAGTAGGCACATACTTTTTGACATCACTCTTTTGGCTGATATGTAACGTATAGCGTTTCTCAGGGTCTCGGCCCTTGAGTCTGCCGAGCTTCATTAGTGAGTCAGTGTCGCCCCGGCAGGCGATGCCATAAACCGTTTCAGTAGGAAATGCCACGAGTCCACCGGCATCGACTAACGCTGCCGCCTCTTTGATTTTCGCTACATCCGGTTTGGTAGCATCGAGTTTTACAACTTCTGTCTGCATCGGCTTTACAAAAATACACTAAACGACCCACTATCGCAAGATAATCGCCAGAAATCCTGCTGTAATATGGATTTCTATACTTACAATGTGCACCCGCGCGGCGTCCGCAGACATCCACAGACGCAAGAATATTCGCCGGGATGGTAGGTGATGTTCATCGGCGAAGTTTTTTGGATGGTCTTAGCAAAAAAGGCAAGTCCCATAAAAACGGCCCAACCAAACCACCGGTCTTGAAACGTAAAAAAAACTTTCAAAAGCAGCTATTTTGCCTAAATATACTAATCTATCCAAATTAACATTGCCGATAAATGTTATCAATTGATGGAACGACTGTTTATAGGGAGAATCAAATTATGGAGACTTTAGTTGAGCAGCGTAAGCATACCCGAACCAATCTTTCCTGGCCTATAAGTATCTGGTTGCCGGAAGCTAACAGGTTCTTTAACGGCCGAAGCACAAACATTAGCAAAACAGGCGTTTTCATTTCCATTCCCATAACCACTCCGGTTCGGCCCGGCCACATCGTAGAAATCAATTTCCCACGCACAGCCGCTTTAGCAAAGGAAAAAGGGCAATTTGCCCGAATTAAGAGCGGTAAAGTGGTTAGAGTCGAGCGCAAAAATATGCTCAAAGATGCCAATATCGGCGTGGCTATCCGGTTCCAGTAGTTGTCGGATCAAGTAACTGACAGACGCCTGTTTCTGCAATCCGCAAAGCCGATGTAATTTTTCTGCCAGCTCGATATACCTGCCTGTGTGAACTGCATATTGTCCTTCACCCTACTGTACAGAAAAGAAATTTATGTGCTTGAAAAATCGAGTTTGAAGCTCTATGATGTGTGGCTGACTTGGGTGATTGTTTCGGTATTTAGCCGCAAGAAAACCGAAAAGCTTAAATACTTTAGCGTTGATTGTGTGCTCATTATGAGTCTCGACGACAAAACAGTCCAGAATAAAGAACAAACAGTTCCCGAAACTAATCGAAAAATAACACCCTCTACTGACGGGAAATTCGTACCAACATGTAAGATATGCGGAGAAAAACATTGGCCTTTCCATCCTTTGATTCCTTGTGTTAATAAGAAAAAGGCAATAACTAAAGCTAAATCAAAGGCAAAAGCGCAAAAAAGAGCAAAGGCTGAAGCCAAAGCAAAGGTAAAAGCCGAAAGAAGAGCCCTCGCTGACGCAATAGCCAAAGCTGAAGAAAGAGCAAGAGTTGAAACCCAAGAGAAAGCTAAGGCCTATCGAGCCTACACCCAATCACTAAGCAGAGTGGAAGAAAAAGCAAAAGCCGAAGCTGAAGCCAGAATCAAGGCTGAAGAAAATGCAGAGGCCGAGGCCAAGGAAAGGGCAAAAGCTGAAGCAAGAGCACAAGCCGAGGCAAAGGCAAGAGCTGAGGCAGAACAAAGGGCCGGCGAAGAAGCTGAGGCAAGAGTCACGGCTGAAGAAAATGCAGAGGCCGAGGCCGAGGAAAAGGCGAAAGCCGAAGCAAGAGCACAAGCAGAAGCAAAGGCAAGAGCTGAGGCAGAGCAAAGAGCCCGCGAAGAAGCTGAGGCAAGGGTCAAAGCTGAAAGGCAGGCGAAAGCTGAGGCTGAGGAGAAAGCCAGAGCCTATAGGACCTACACTGAGGCAATAAGCAAAGCTAAGGAAACGGCAAAGGCAGAGACTGAGGCAAGAGTTAGAGCTGAAGAAAATGCAGAGGCCGAGGCCGAAGAAAGGGCGAAAGCTGAAGCAAGAGCACAAGCAGAGGCGAAGGCAAGAGCTGAGGCAGAGCAAAGGGCTGGCGAAGAAGCTGAGGCAAGGGTCAAAGCTGAAAGGCAGGTGAAAGCTGAGGCTGAGGAGAAAGCCCGAGCCTATAGGGCCTACACTGAGGCAATAAGCAAAGCTAAGGAAACAGCAAAGGCAGAGACTGAGGCAAGAGTTAGAGCTGAAGCCTCAGCAAAAGCCGAAGCTGACGCAAGAGTCACGGCTGAAGAAAATGCAGAGGCCGAGGCCGAGGAAAGGGCAAAAGCCGAGACGCGAGCACAAGCAGAAGCAAAGGCGAGAGCTGAGGCCGAACAAAGGGCCGGAGCCGAAGCTGAGGCAAGGGTCAAAGCTGAAAGGCAAGTGAAAGCTGAGGCTGAGGAGAAAGCCCGAGCCTATAGGACCTACACTGAGGCAATAAGCAAAGCTAAGGAAACAGCAAAGGCTGAAACTGAGACAAGAGTTAGAGCTGAAGAGAATGCAAGGGCTCAAGCCGAAGAAAGGGCAAGAGCTCAAGCGCAAACGCAAGCCGAGGCAAAGGCAAGAGCTGAGGCAGAGCAAAGAGCCCGCGAAGAAGCTGAGGCAAGGGTCAAAGCTGAAAGGCAGGCGAAAGCTGAGGCTGAGGAGAAAGCGAAGGCCTATAGGACCTACACTGAGGCAATAAGCAAAGCTAAGGAAACAGCAAAGGCTGAAACTGAGACAAGAGTTAGAGCTGAAGCCGCAGCAAAAGCCGAAGCTGAGGCAAGAGCCGAAGCGGAACAAAAAGCGGAGGTAGAAGCCGAAGAAAGGGCAAAAGCCGAAGCAAGAGCACAAGCCGAGGCAAAGGCAAGAGTTGAGTCAGATCAAAGAGCCCGCGAAGAAGCTGAGGCACGAGCCGAAGCAGAGCAAAGAGCGGAGGTAGAATCCGAAGAAAGGGCAAAAGCCGAGACGCGAGCACAAGCAGAGGCAAAGGCAAGAGCTGAGGCCGAACAAAGAGCCGGAGCCGAAACTGAGGCAAGAATCAAGGCTGAAGAAAATGCAGAGGCCGAGGCCGAGGAAAAGGCGAAAGCCGAAGCAAGAGCACAAGCACAAGCAGAGGCAAGAGTTGAGGCCGAACAAAGAGCCGGAGAAGAAGCTGAGGCGAGAGTCAAAGCTGAAAGGCAGGCGAAAGCTGAGGCTGAGGAGAAAGCCCGAGCCTATAGGGCCTACACTGAGGCAATAAGCAAAGCTAAGGAAACAGCAAAAGCCGAAGCTGATGCAAGAGCCGAAGCGGAACAAAGAGCGGAGGTAGAAACCGAAGAAAGGGCAAAAGCCGAGACGCGAGCACAAGCCGAGGCAAAGGCAAGAATTGAGGCAGAACAAAGGGCCCGCGAAGAAGCTGAGGCGAGAGTCAAAGCTGAAAGGCAAGCGAAAGTTGAGGCTGAGGAGAAAGCCCGAGCCTATAGGGCTTACACTGAGGCAATAAGCAAAGCTAAGGAAACAGCAAAGGCTGAGACTGAGGCAAGAGTTAGAGCTGAAGCCGCAGCAAAAGCCGAAGCTGACGCAAGAGCCGAAGCGGAACAAAGAGCGGAGGTAGAAACCGAAGAAAGGGCAAAAGCCGAGACGCGAGCACAAGCAGAGGCAAAGGCGAGAGCTGAGGCCGAACAAAGGGCCGGAGCCGAAGCTGAGGCAAGGGTCAAAGCTGAAAGGCAAGTGAAAGCTGAGGCTGAGGAGAAAGCGAAGGCCTATAGGACCTACACTGAGGCAATAAGCAAAGCTAAGGAAACGGCAAAGGCTGAAACTGAGGCAAGAATCAAGGCTGAAGAAAATGCAGAGGCCGAAGCCGAAGAAAGGGCAAGAGCTCAAGCGCAAATGCAAGCAGAGGCGAAGGCAAGAGCTGAGGCAGAGCAAAGAGCCCGCGAAGAAGCTGAGGCAAGAGTCAAAGCTGAAAGGCAGGCGAAAGTTGAGGCTGAGGAGAAAGCCAGAGCCTATAGGACCTACACTGAGTCAATAAGCAAAGCTAAGGAAACAGCAAAGGCTGAAACCGAGGCAAGAGTCAGAGTTCAGGCCGCAGCAAAAGCCGAAGCTGAGGCAAGAATCAAGGCTGAAGAAAATGCAGAGGCCGAGGCCGAAGAAAGGGCAAGAGCTCAAGCGCAAATGCAAGCAGAGGCAAAGGCAAGAATTGAGGCCGAACAAAGGGCCGGAGCCGAAGCTGAGGCAAGGGTCAAAGCTGAAAGGCAAGTGAAAGCTGAGGCTGAGGAGAAAGCCACAGCCTATAGGACCTACACTGAGGCAATAAGCAAAGCTAAGGAAACAGCAAAGGCTGAAACTGAGACAAGAGTTAGAGCTGAAGCCGCAGCAAAAGCCGAAGCTGACGCAAGAGTCACGGCTGAAGAAAATGCAGAGGCCGAGGCCGAGGAAAGGGCAAAAGCCGAGACGCGAGCACAAGCAGAGGCAAAGGCAAGAGCTGAGGCCGAACAAAGGGCCGGAGAAGAAGCTGAGGCGAGAGTCAAAGCTGAAGAAAATGCAGAGGCCGAGGCCGAAGAAAGGGCAAGAGCTCAAGCGCAAATGCAAGCCGAGGCAAAGGCAAGAGCTGAGGCCGAGCAAAGAGCCGGAGCCGAAGCTGAGGCGAGAGTCAAAGCTGAAAGGCAGGTGAAAGCTGAGGCTGAGGAGAAAGCCCGAGCCTATAGGGCCTACACTGAGGCAATAAGCAAAGCTAAGGAAACAGCAAAGGCTGAAACTGAGGCAAGAGTTAGAGTTGAAGCCGCAGCAAAAGCCGAAGCTGACGCAAGAGCCGAAGCGGAACAAAGAGCGGAGGTAGAAGCCGAAGAAAGGGCACAAGCCGAGACGCGAGCACAAGCAGAGGCAAAGGCAAGAGCTGAGGCAGAGCAAAGAGCCGGAGCCGAAGCTGAGGCGAGAGTCAAAGCTGAAAGGCAGGTGAAAGCTGAGGCTGAGGAGAAAGCCAGAGCCTATAGGACCTACACTGAGGCAATAAGCAAAGCTAAGGAAACAGCAAAGGCTGAAACTGAGGCAAGAGTTAGAGCTGAAGCCGCAGCAAAAGCCGAAGCTGAGGCAAGAGTCACGGCTGAAGAAAATGCAGAGGCCGAGGCCGAGGAAAAGGCGAAAGCCGAAGCAAGAGCACAAGCCGAGGCAAAGGCAAGAGCTGAGGCAGAACAAAGGGCCGGCGAAGAAGCTGAGGCGAGAGTCAAGGCTGAAGAAAATGCAAGGGCTCAAGCCGATGACAGGGCCAGAGCTCAAGCGCAAACGCAAGCAGAAGCAAAGGCAAGAGCTGAGGCAGAGCAAAGAGCCGGAGCCGAAGCTGAGGCGAGAGTCAAAGCTGAAAGGCAGGCGAAAGCTGAGGCTGAGGAGAAAGCCAGGGAGTACGCTGAAGAGGTAGGAAGAGCTAAAGAAAGAGCAAAAGCAGAAACTGAAGCGAGAGTCAGGGCTGAAGGTGCGGCAAAAAGCGAAACTGAAGCAAGAGCGAGAGCTGAAGCCGCGGCAGAAGCCGAAGCTCAAGCAAGAGCCGAAGCGGAAGAAAGAGCAAAGGCTGAAGCCGAAGAAAGGGCAGAAGCCGAAGAGAAAGCACGGGTGGAAGCAGAAGCAAGAGTTGAAGCAGAACAGAGGGCCGGAGAAGAAGCTGAGGCGAGAGTCGAAGCTGAACATAAAGTAAAGGCCTATGCCCAGGAGATAGCCAGAGTCAGGGAAAGGGCTGCGGCTGAAGCTGAAGAAAGGGCAGAAGCCGAAGAGAAAGCCAGGGCTTACGTTGAGGAAATAGCAAGAGCTAAAGAAAAAGCAGAAGCAGAAACCCAAGCAAGGGCCAGAGCTCAAGCCGCGGCAGAAGCCGAAGCTCAAGCAAGAGCCGAAGCGGAAGAAAGAGCAAAGGCAGAAGCCGAAGAAAGGGCAGAAGCCGAAGAGAAAGCACGGGTGGAAGCAGAAGCAAGAGTTGAAGCAGAACAAAGGGCCGGAGAAGAAGCTGAGGCGAGGATCGAAGCTGAACATAAAGTAAAGGCCTATGCTCAGGAGATAGCCAGAGTCAGGGAAAGGGCTGCGGCTGAAACTGAAGCAAGAACCAGGGCAGAAGAGAAGGCAAGGACCGAAGCCCGGGAGAGGGCCGAAGCGGAAACCAAAGCTCAGGCAGAAGCGAAGGCAAGAGCTGAGGCGGAACAGAGAGCCGAATCAGAAGCTCAAGCGAGAATCAAAGCCGAAAAGGAATGGAAAACTGCGGCCGAGGAAAGGTCCGAGCCTGACGTCGGGCTAAAGGCCAGAGTCGATGCCAGAGCGGAAACGGAGAAAAGGAGAAAAGCCAAGGCAAAGGCAATCGAAATTGTTGGCATTCCAATGAGAACGGTAACTTGCGAATGCTGCGGCAAGAAGAACATTCCGGAAAATCAGTCAGTTAGAATCGACTCAGGCCAACTGTTCTGTTCCGACTGCCTTAAGGCACTAAAAGAATCACGCTTGTTGTAAAACCAGCTACACCTCTGCTGCTCAGCTTGTCTGCACGTTAACAACGAATTAAGACTCCGATTAGCTATAAATCAGCCCATAAGAAGATGATTGCGGAAATGCCGCTTGTAAATCCGCCGACCTGCGACTTTGCTCCCCCCTCAAAATAACAATTGACAAACAGCAACAACACGTCTTATCTTACAGCCAATATGAGCAGGTGTGTGCTTCAAAATACATGATCGAGTCAGGCAAAGCACCCAGACCCATAAGTGGCTAAGCAAAGGTCATCCGGGAAACCATGATTTGTAGGGAGTCAAATTATGAGCGGTTTTAATAATAAATCGACGGGAGTTTTTGCAGGCAGGCGCAGCAGGAGCGGGAGCTATGCTGCTGGCCGGACAGTTGGGCGGCAGGTCCGCGATAGCTGACGAAGGTGCAGAGTGGCCGCCCAAGATGCCCGCCGTGAAAATCCACAGGGTCTATGTTGGCAGGACCGGCGGCATCTATTTATCCAGGCCGACAGAGGAAATCGCCAGGTTCGAGAAACACCTCGCCAGGGTGGAACGCAAACTCGGCGATGTAAAGTTCGTTGGCGGCGAGGTGGTGCCCCCGACCGAAGCGGCCAATGTGGTGGCAAAACTGGACGATGCTGATGGCGTCCTGTTGTTCCATCTTTCCGGGCATGGGGGCGGCGCGCCGGGACAGGCGCTCGGCCAGATGGTCGATGCGGGACTGCCGACAGCGGTCTTCTCACAGCCCTTCAGCAGCCACGGCTGGATGTATTTCCCTCAGTGGCAGAAGGCCGGCAAGAAGGTTGTACTACTTCCAACCAGCGACTGGAGTGAGATCGACCAGGTAGTTGCACTGATGCGCGTGGCGCCGCGGATGCGGCAGACGCGCATCATCGCCATGCAAGGGCCCCGAGGAACAGCGGCCGCCTGCTCTGCCAAGCAGGTCAAGGAACGTCTGGGCACGGAGGTAATCCCGATTAGCGTCGAGGAAACGGTCAAGGCTCACCAGGCCGTCGATCTTAAAGCCGCTGAGGCTGAGGCCCAGCAATATTGGATTAGCCAGGCCAAAAGAATCGTCGAGCCCTCCAGAGAACAGATCATCAACTCGGCACGTCTATATCTGGCGATAAAGAACATAATGATCAAGGAACGGGCCCAGGCCGTCACGAGTTCAAATTGCATGGAGCGACCGGCCAAGTGCTGCCTGACGTTCAGTAAGCTCAACGACCGCGGACTGGTCGGGGCCTGCGAGGGGGACATGGATTCAACGCTGACCATGCTCATATTCGCCTATGCGTTCGGCGTGCCCGGCTTCATCACGGACCCGGTCTTTGATACCGCCAGAAATGCGCTAATCCACTTCCACTGCACCTCGGCAACCAGGATGGACGGCTCCGCCGGCAAGCGTCTGCCCTTTACCATCCGCAACCAGAGCGATACTGAAAAAGGGGTATCGCTGGACGTGGAGATGCGGGTCGGGCAGATTGTCACCTGCGCCAAGTTCATCAACCTCGACACAATGCTGATCTCCACCGGCAGGATTATTGAGATCACCCACGACGAGCTCGGCTGCCGTACCCAGTTTTGGACCGAGGTGGCCGATGCTGGCAAGATGTTTCATAACTGGGGCGCCGACATACTCGAAGGAGGAACCATGACACTACTGCATCGTGTGGTTTTCTACGGCGACCACCTCCGGAACATCAAGAATCTCGGCGTCCTGATGGGGTTTAACCCGCATTTCTCACAGCTATAGTTGAAAAAGGCTCCTTGTTCTGGTATAACTTATTGAAAACAAGGAAGTTAACCCAGAGACAAGGAGCCGTCTCATGGAAACACACTGTAATCAAAAAACTCTCCCATTTCAAACACAAAATTCCCGCAAAATTGTGGCTCATTTCAACGGTGGTAACATCACATCCGATGCTGGTGGGCTGTTACTACAGCAGGCTGAGCGA
>Ga0209979_1005336_pt1 | contig 10166 bp, 7 predicted proteins | sample AnhtaG_FD_183114 | JGI IMG/M metagenome (GOLD analysis project Ga0209979, IMG submission 183114) | Deep subsurface microbial communities from Anholt, Denmark to uncover new lineages of life (NeLLi) - Anholt_01485 metaG (SPAdes) (version 2) | ecosystem: Environmental > Aquatic > Marine > Oceanic >... | reverse complement strand
AAGCCGCCAGCAAGACCAATGATGCTTGTGGTGATGGTACCACTACCTCAACCCTCCTGGCTCACGCCATTATTACCGGTGGCTTTAAGAATGTGGCCGCCGGCGCTGAGGCCATGGAGCTGAAAAAGGGCATTGAGAAAGCGACCAATGCCATTGTTGATGAGCTGAAAAAGGCGTCTACTCCGGTGAAGGATAAAGAGCAGATTGCTCAGGTGGCCACTATCACCGCCGTTGACCGACAGATTGGTGATTTAATTGCTGAGGTGATGGACAAGGTAGGGAAGGACGGAGTAATTACTGTTGAGGAGTCCAAGGGCATAACCTATGAGACAGAGTATGTGGAGGGGATGCAATTTGATCGTGGTTATATCAGTCCCTATTTCATCACCAACCCCGACCGTATGGAAGCGGAGATCGAAGACCCCTATATTCTGGTTACCGATAAGAAAATTTCGGCGGTAGCCGACCTCTTACCGGCTCTGGAGAAGATACTGCAGGTATCAAAGAACCTGCTTATTGTTGCTGAGGACGTGGATGGTGAGGCCTTGGCTACTCTAGTGGTCAATAAGTTGCGGGGTACCATTAATGTTCTGGCGGTTAAGGCGCCTGGTTTTGGCGACCGACGCAAGGAAATGCTGAGAGATATGGCAATTCTTACCGGTGGTGAGGTGATTTCAGAGGAGGTGGGGCGGAAGCTGGACTCAGTTAAGGTGGAAGATCTGGGTCGGGCGCGCCGGGTGACCGCGGATAAGGATAAGACCACTATCGTTGAAGGTAAGGGCTCCGAAGAGGCAATTCAGGCGAGAATCAAGCAGATTAAGGCTCAAATCGAGGAGACCACTTCTGACTTTGACCGTGAGAAACTTCAGGAGAGGCAGGCCAAGCTGGTGGGCGGCGTGGCCGTAATTAAAGTAGGTGCGGCTACTGAAGTTGAGCTTAAAGAGAAGAAACACCGGGTCGAGGACGCCTTATCGGCAACCCGGGCTGCGGTGGAGGAAGGTATTCTACCCGGTGGTGGCGTTGCCTTACTTAATTCACTCTCGGTTCTGGATAAACTGACGGTTGAAGGCGATGAAGCCACTGGCGTTGATATTGTGAGGAAGGCGGTGGAGGAGCCGATTCGCTGGATCGCCATCAATGCCGGTCGGGATGGGTCAGTGGTGGTGGATGCGGTGAAGAAGAGTCCGCCTGGAGTCGGTTATGATGCCGAGGCCGATGACTTCGGAGACATGGTGAAAAAAGGTATTATTGACCCGACCAAGGTGGTGAGAACTGCCCTGCAGAATGCCGCCAGCGTTGCCGTTATGGTCTTGATTACGGAATCACTGGTTACCGATATTCCGGAGAAAGAGAAGACACCGTCAATGCCAGGTGGCGGTATGGAGGGCATGTACTAATCTACCCCCAGCAGGTATAGTCGTTAAAATAGCCGTGGTCTTTCAGGCTGCGGCTATTTCTTTGGTGTTTAATTGGTGTTTAAGAGGTAGGTAGAATTCCCAAATATAATCAGGGGTGTTTAAGAGGGGCGAGGTAGATAAATTACCTCATAGCTTCAGCAATTCTTCCAGTGGCTCATCCGGCTGAACTGGACCAACTACTGCCAGGCGGAGTTGAGCACCTACCAATAGTTCCTGAGCTATCCGTTGCAGCTCTTCAGTATTAATGGCATCAATGAGGGACACTACCTCATCAACGCTAAGAATGCGCTCGGTGAGAATTTCTTGCCCACCCATCCAGCCAGCAACACTGCGACTGTCCTCCATGCGCAGCAGTATTCGTCCCTTGGCAAACTCCTTGGCCTTGGCCAGTTCGGATTCAGGAATTGTTTCCCTGAGCTGGGAAAGTTCCTCCAGAATCGCCCGGATGGCTACTGGCAGGTTTTTGGTTTCTACCCCGGCCGAGATAATAATCGAGCCCGTGTCAAGGAAATGATCGACATAACTATTGATGCTATAGGCGAGTCCTAGCTTATCGCGAATCTGGGTAAATAAGCGACTGCTCATCCCCTCGCCGAGGATGACATTAAGCAGGTCAAGCGAGAAGCGTTTGGGGTGAAGGAGTGGTAAGCCGGGTAGTGCCAGGCACAACTGGACTTGCTCCAGCTCCCGGGTCTCAACTCGTAGCCGCGGAGCCGGTTGTTCTTTATAAGTTGAATATCCAGGACGAGGCTGCTGGTTAGTCCATTTACCCAGAATTTGATTGACGGTGGTTACTATTTCCTGGTGCTGGATGTCACCGGCAACAGTAACTACGGTATTGCTGGGCTGATATTGACCGGCCAGGGAACCAAGCAACATGTCTCTGCTGATGGCGGCCACAGATTCCTTACTGCCGGCAATATCGCGTCCTAGAGGATGCTCTGGCCATAGTAGCTCATCAATAAGCATTGCCACCCGCTGCGATGGGGAATCATTACTCATACGAATCTCTTCAATGATAACCTGGCGCTCCTTTTCTATATCGGCCGGGTCAAATCTGGAATTGAGGAGCATGTCTACCAGCACATCGAGGGCGAGGGCGAAGTGGGGTTGGGCTACCTTGCACCAGTAGATGGTTAGTTCCTTGTCGGTGCCCGCGTTGATGATTCCCCCCACACCCTCAATGGCGGTGGAAATTTCTCTGGCGGTTGGCCGCTTTGACGTGCCCCGGAAACACAGGTGTTCAATAAAGTGTGAGCTACCGGCTTGTGTCTCAGTCTCGTATCTGGAGCCAGTGCCGATAAAGAAGCCAATGGCTACCGAGCGAGTATGGGGCATAGGGGCGGTAATCAGCCGCAGTCCGTTATCTAGAGTGGTCTTCTGATACAATAGTTCACCTCTTCAATCGAAATATTTGACATAATCTCACTACCGAGGTCGCTCCATAGCCTTCCGGCAGCGGTTTAAGACGGAGATGACCTCGAAAGGCTCCTCTATCAAAGGAAAGGTCGGCACGCCTCTGGGTTCCAGGAATGCCTTGGCGGCTTCCATGTGCTTTTTCTCGGCGCTGAAAGTCACGTACAGTAACTTTTCCGGATATTTCTTTGCCAGCTCGACGAGAAAGTCCAGAGGAGGCACCCCAACCTCATCGGCAAGCATTAGAATGGGCACAATGGCGTCGATATTGGGGTCTTTCATCAGTGCTTCTATTGCCTCTCCATAACCATATTTAATGCCGTGGACTAAAGCGGAGGGCCAGATGTCCACGGGATTGCGCATCCGGATATAGGGTGGACTAATCTCTTGCAAACGTTGCCGGGTTACCTCCTCAAGCTCGGGGACATCCAGGCCCCACTGCTGGTGGCACAGGTCAGCTAGAACCACCAGCATCGCACCCGAGGGGGCCAGGAAGCTCACCCGGTTTCCCTTGGGCAGGGGCATACAGGCCAGGGCTTTGGCGGTAAGGAAGAGGTGAGAATATTTGTAGAGCCGGGTAATCCCAGCCTGGTTAATGGCACCATCAAAAATCCGTTCGTCCGATGCCAGGGCGGCAGTATGGGTCACTGCTGCCAGTGAGCCCTCTCTGGTACTACCCCCCATAAGCAGGAAGACCGGTTTCTTCCGCGTCACCTCGCGGGCAACATCAATAAAGCGTCTCGGCCTCTTGATGCTTTCCAGGTACATAAATATCGCTTTTGTTTCAGGGTCCTCCGCGTAGTATTCGAGTACCTCGCTCTCATCGATGTCTATTTTGTTGCCGAGTCCAGTGACCCTGGCCACGCCAAAGTTTTCTCCGGTGATAATGTAGCGCATGGTATGGGTAGCGAAGTTTCCCGTCTGGGCAATATAAGAGATATTCCCCCGCGGGATTTTGCCCAGAGGGAAAAGACTCGAGGTGAATTTGTACGGCGTGGAAGTGTGTCCTGAGGTATTGGGGCCGATGGCGCGAATGCCAGTTTCAGCGATGGTTTTGACAAGCTCTTTCTGCAGTGTCTCCCCTTCTTTATCCACTTCAGAAAAACCCCCGGCGGAGAGAACAATCGACTTGATGCCTTTGGCGGCACATTCCCTGACCGCCTGGATAGTGTCCTTGGCTGGTATTACGATGATGGCCAGTTCAATTCCTTCGGGCAGGCTGGCGATTGATGGGTAGGCTGGCATACCCAGGATCTCGCCCCCTTTGGGATTGACCAGGTAAAGTTTCCCGGCATAGTCATTGGCCAAGATGTTGCGAATGACCACGTATCCGGCTTTACCTGGGGTAGCCGAAGCCCCGATGACAGCCACGCTGTTCGGCTCAAAAAACCGGGTTAAATCTTTACTTGCCCACGATTCTTTAAGTTGACTTTGGGCAAATTGTTTCTTGGCAACATCAAGGGCAACCAGAGCATCGATCGCCACTGCCTTACCATCGGGTCGAATTTTTAGAGGGTTAATATCAATGGCGTGCACTTCCTCGTATTTAAGCCCAATCTCCCCAAGGGTTACTAGGATTTGAGACAAGGTGTCCATGTCAATGGCCGCTTCTCCGCGGAAGGGTTCAATGATCTTTTTATGTTGAATCTCCTTTACCATTTCTTGAGCATCCCCGGTGGTCAGCGGGGCAACACGGAAAACAACGTCTTGAAAGACTTCGGTTAAGATTCCGCCGATACCAAACATGACGCAAGGGCCAAACTGAGCGTCTCTAATTAGGCCACAGACAAGCTCCCGGTCACCCTTTACCATCTCCTGAACCAGTAAGGCTTCACTTCCTTTTATCTTCAGCAGGCGGCGGCTTTCTTGCTTCACTTCTTCTTCACTGGTTAAGTTTAAGGCAACGCCGCCCACTTCTGTTTTGTGAAATAAGTTTTCCCCGGTTGCCTTTAAGACGACGGGAAATCCAATCTTCGCTGCCTCAGCCGCTGCCGAATCGGCATCAAAGGCAACGGCTTCACGGCATACCGGGATGCCCAAATTTGAGCAAAACCTTTTTGAGTCGTGCTCACTCAGCGCTGTTTTGCCTCTTGCCAAGGCTTTTTTGATAATTTCCATACCCTGCTTTCTAGTTACTTAGATAAAACTTTCCGCATCAAATTATTGCATAGTGACATACCTGTGGCAAGGTTTTGTGTTTAAATTGACTTCACTACTGGACATTGCTAACATAATTAAATCGAAAGGTAAGAGCGGCCAACAAGTAAGTTTGGCAGCTTTGGCCTAAAAATTAGGCGCAATAGAAGGAAGGAGAGACAATTATGCCGGATAAAGTAAAGATTGCAGCAGTTCAAACGAATCCCAAGATAACCAAAACCAAGGAGAATCTTGATGAGATACTACTTCAAACCGAGGCTGCTGCCAAGAATGGGGCTGACCTAATAGTGTTCACGGAGTGTGCCCTGACTGGTTATGTATTTTCCAGCCGGGAAGAGGCGATGCCGTTTGCTGAGAATATTCCTGGCTCCAGCACCGACAGACTGGTGACTTGTTGCCGGGAGCTTGGTGTCCATGTCGTTGTTGGTCTTATGGAAAGAGACGCTGACCGGTATTACAATGCCGCGGTTTTGGTAGGGCCGGGGGGACTCGTCGGGAAATACCGAAAGAATCACCTCCCGTTTTTAGGTGTCGACCGTTTTCTTGACGCCGGTGACAAGCCTTTTCAGGTGTACCAGACACCGGTAGGCAATATTGGTCTCCACATCTGTTACGATTGTGCTTTTCCGGAGAGTACCAGGGTTATGGCATTGCTAGGAGCGGATATCATCGTTCTGCCTACCAACTTTCCCGAAGGCAGAGACAAGATGATCAACTATCTAGTCAATACCCGAGCCCTTGAGAATAATATTCACTTCGTAGCGGTGAACCGTGTCGGTAGTGAGTGCGGCACAAGGTTCATGGGCCGCAGCAAAATCATCGGTGCCGCAGGGGATACACTTGCTGAGGCCAGCGGTGATGCTGAAGAAATCATCTATGCTGAAGTCAAACTGTCAGAAGCAAGACAAAAGCACATCATCTTAAAGGCGGGTGAGTTTGAACTCGACCGTATGCGCGACCGGCGACCGGAATTGTATGGCGAGATCACAAGACCGAAGACCTAATCAATGGTCTGAACTATCCCAAGATAGGTCGAAGCAAAGAGGGCATTTCCCCGGTAGTTGAGTTCTGAATTGACTTCATTGTTGGGCATTGTTAACATTAAAGCGTGAGGTAAAAATGGCTATCAGGCAAGATGTATCCAGACTTACTCTTTTCCCTTTAACGGCTGAGGTGAATGAAAGAGGTCACTTAATAATTGGTGGCTGCGATACTGTCGAGCTGGCCAAAGAGTTTGGCACTCCTTTATATGTCTTTGATGAATTTAGCCTGCGCCGTAAGTGTGCCGAGTTCAGAGCGGAATTCGACCAGCGCTATGCTGATACTGCCGTTGTTTATGCGGGTAAAGCCTTCCTAAATAGGGCACTGGCACTCATCTTGAAAGAGGAGGGGCTGGGGCTGGATGTAGTATCGGCAGGGGAGTTGAGTATTGCCCATTCGGTTGGTTTTCCTCTGGATAGAGTCTATTTTCATGGCAATAATAAATCAGCCGAGGAACTCAGGTTAGCTTTGGAGTGGAAAGTTGGCCGTATTGTCGTCGACAATTTTACTGAACTGGCTCTGCTGGCTGAAATAGCCAAGGAGCGAGGCTGTGTAGCTGATATATTGCTGCGCCTGACTCCTGGGGTTGACCCTCATACCCATAAGCACATTGCTACCGGTATTGTTGATAGTAAGTTTGGTTTCCCTTTATCCAGTGCCGATGAGGCGGTAGTTAATGCCATGTCGGCACCTAACCTGAACCTGGTAGGATTGCATTTTCACCTGGGCTCTCAAATCTTTGAGGTCGAGCCGTATAAAGAGGCTATCAGGATTATACTCGACTTCACGGCGGCGATGAAGCGGGAATGTGGGTTTGAACTCCGAGAGCTGGATGTTGGTGGTGGGTTTGCCGTTCAGTACACGCTGGATTCGCCGGCTCCGCCCGTTTCGGTTTACGCTGAAATGATAGTTTCTGCGATTACCACCAAGTGCCGGGAGCTAAAACTGGCACTACCACAGCTAATTGTTGAGCCAGGAAGGACGATAGTGGGGCGGGCCGGGGTGGCATTATACAAGGTTGGGGCAATCAAAGACATACCTGGTGTCCGGTATTATGTTTCCGTTGATGGTGGTATGGCGGACAATATTCGTCCTGCCCTTTATGGGGCAAAATACGAGGCAGTGGTGGCGAACAAGGTGCTAGCAGAGGAAGCTGGAAAGGTTACCATTGCCGGCAAATTCTGTGAGTCTGGCGATATACTAATCAAGGATATCAATCTGCCCCCGGTTACCACCGGTGATGTGCTGGCGGTAGCTGACTGCGGTGCGTATTGCCTGGCAATGGCAAGCAATTATAACGCCTCATTTAAGCCGGCAGTGGTTCTGGTCAAGGAAGGTAAACCACGCCTTATCCGGCGCCAGGAGACCTTTGAAGACCTGACCAGGTGTGATTTAGTTTAGAGAGCGAGACTTTAAGTGTGGCAGGTAGTAGGACAGACCAGGACCGTATCCTTACTCCGGCGCAGTTTGGAGAGGAAATCTCTGGCGCATGCCTATCTTTTGGTTGGTCCTCCTCATGTTGGTAAGATGACGCTGGCGCTAAATCTGGCGCAAGCCTTGAACTGCGAGGCAACCGAGCGTCCTTGTGGGGAGTGTGTTGCTTGTCAGAAAATAGCTTCAGCGACGCATGCTGATGTTCAGGTAATCGGCTTGACCAAAGATGATAATTCAGGCGAGGCTAAGCTTCGAACCGAAATCGGCATTGACCAGATTAGGCAAATGCAGCATTCAGCCAGTTTGCCTCCCTTTGAGGGTAAGTATAAAATATTTATTATTGAGGGGGCGGAGTTTTTGTCAATTGAGGCGGCTAATTGCCTGCTTAAGACTCTGGAAGAGCCTACCGGCAAAGTAATTTTTGTATTGCTAACGGTAAATGATGGTCTTCTGCCGGCCACGGTGGTTTCACGTTGCCAGCGGTTGGAGTTAGCGCCTCTCGCGGTTACCGAGGTAGAGGCGGCGCTTAGTAGTCGCTGGGGCATTGAGCCACAAAGAGCTAAGCTTCTGGCCAGGCTCTCCCATGGTTGCCCGGGTTGGGCGCTTTCGGCTGCCTCTGATGACAGTTTGCTATCGCAGCGCGCGGAGAAAATAGACAGGTTGCTTGAAGCTATCGATTCTGATTATGAGGAGCGTTTTGTTTACGCTACTCAGTTAGCAGCCCAGTTTATTCAGAACAGGGGGGTGGTTCAAGAGACACTAGATTTGTGGCTTGACTGGTGGCGTGACCTGATGTTAATTAAGATAGGCTGCGATGATATCATTACCAATGTTGACCGGTTGGCCACGCTGGTTGAGATGGTAAAAGGTTATCGGCTAGCGCAAATAAGGGCTTTTATAAATAGTATTCAGGCGGCTGGGGAACAGCTCAGGCAGAATGCTAATCCGCGACTAGTGCTGGAGGTGCTAATGCTTGATATGCCTGGGAAGGAGAGTCGTAGTAGGGAAGAACTTGCTACGCGATTATCAGTAAAAAATGGCTGAGATTGTTGGCATACGATTCAGGAAAGCCGGGAAAGTTTATTATTTTGACCCGGCCGGCATTGACCTAGAGGTAAAAGACCATGTAATCGTCGAGACAAGCCGTGGTCTGGAGCAGGGGCATGTGGTCATTGCTCCCAGGCAAGTCTTGGCCAATGAGGTAACCGGACCACTCAAGCCGGTAGCGCGTAAGGCAGAGCCTGATGATGTTAAGCGTGCCCAGGAGCTTGAGGACAAGGCGGAGGAGGCTCTAATCGAGTGTGGCAAGATGATTGGCGAACTGCAGTTGGCAATGAAATTGCTATCTGCCGAATACAACCTTGATGGCAGTCGCCTCACATTTTTATTCAGTGCTGAGGAGAGGGTTGATTTCCGTGAACTAGTTCGGCGGCTGACCAAGCATTTTAAAGTAAAGGTGGAATTACGGCAGGTAGGCACCAGAGACGAAGCCAAGCTGATAGGCGGCTTCGGCCGGTGTGGTCGTCCTCTGTGTTGTATGAGTTTCATCAGCGAGTTTGACCCGGTTTCGATTAGAATGGCCAAGGATCAGGACTTGCCGCTTAACCCGATGAAGATTTCCGGTATTTGTGGTCGTCTGATGTGCTGCCTGGGCTACGAAAATGAGCAGTATCGTGCCATGAAGGAGAAAATGCCCAAGGTGGGTCAGCAAGTGGCGACGCCTATGGGAGATGCCAAAGTAGTCGGGAGTAACCCTCTGAAGGAAACGGTATTGGTTGAGCTGGAGAGTGAGGCAACTGTAGAGTTACCGCTCAGCGAGGTTTCTTACTAGCTGGCCTTCACTGGAGTAAGTATTTCTGCCATTCCTGCTTGTTTTGTCGGTAGTGGTAGGGGATATTGAAAAAAGGACTACCGCCGGGGTAGGATGGGTGACGAATTAGTCTCATCCCAGCTTCCTGTGGGGTTCTGCCTGCCTTGCGACGATTGCAGGGCACACAGGCACTAACTATATTTTCCCAAGTATGTTGACCGCCTCGGTAGCGGGGGATGATGTGGTCTAAAGTAAGTTGCCTGGTTTCCTTCCCGCAGTACTGGCAAGTATGCTGGTCACGGTTGAAGACCTCGAAGCGAGTTAGCTTTCTCTCCCGGTAGGGACGCCTAATCATGTAAGCGAGACGGATTACCGAAGGCACGGGGAAGATATCAGTGGCGGAGTGGATAAAGCCCACGCCGTTCTCCAACATCTCGGCCTTGCCCCGGTAAAGCAGCACTACGGCTCGCCGAGTTCGGCAGACGGTAAGCGGCTCAAAGCTCTGATTTAGTACCAAAACAGGAAGATTTATCATCTTTAAGGCTTCTTTTTATACAAAAGCTACCTCATTTTACTAGAAAACTTCTAGCAGTGCAAATTCACCCCTTCTCCTCAAAGGGAGGGAGAAATTTGAGGGAGGGGCGAAACCCCTCCCTCAAAGCTATTAGCCCTTCTTTTGCAATACCTCGGGATTAACACAGTTAGGGGGCATTTCGCCCTTAAGTCCGGCGATAAGGTTAGCCGCAGCCATGGTCGCCATCTTGGTTCGGGTGGCGACGCTGGCACTGGCAATGTGGGGGGCAATAATTATGTTATCCAGGGTCAGCAGCGGGTCGTCCATCAGGATAGGCTCAACCTCGGTGACATCTATGCCGGCGGCAAAAATCTGG
>Ga0209979_1005335_pt1 | contig 10166 bp, 7 predicted proteins | sample AnhtaG_FD_183114 | JGI IMG/M metagenome (GOLD analysis project Ga0209979, IMG submission 183114) | Deep subsurface microbial communities from Anholt, Denmark to uncover new lineages of life (NeLLi) - Anholt_01485 metaG (SPAdes) (version 2) | ecosystem: Environmental > Aquatic > Marine > Oceanic >... | reverse complement strand
TGCCTATAACTATTGATGTGGAGGGGTATAAGCAACGCCGCTATGAAGCGTTGCAAACTTTAGCTTGGCGCATAGCAGAACAGGTAAAGGCTAAGGGTACGCCATTTAGATTAGAGCCTATGTCGTCTTACGAGAGGCGTATTATCCATCTTACTTTAGCTGACCATCCTGATGTTACTACTCAAGGCGTGGGTGAGGGTGAGGAGCGCAGGGTAGTTATTCTGCCCAGGCAAGGGTAGCCTAGATTGATCTATGTTGGGGAGTGTCGTGTTCCATCCAGTGAGTAGTAAGGTGAATTTTCCACAGGTTGAGGAAAACTTACTCAGCTTGTGGAAAGAGAAAGATGTCTTTGAGCGGAGCGTAGACAGCCGCCAGGGTGGTCCTCGTTTTGTATTATACGAGGGACCACCTACAGCTAATGGTAGCCCGGGTATTCATCATGTGCTGTCTCGCGTCTTTAAGGATATTATCCCTCGCTATAAGGCGATGAAGGGCTATTATACCCCACGCATTGCCGGTTGGGATACGCATGGATTGCCGGTAGAATTGGAGGTGGAGAGGGAACTGGGATTTTCCAGCAAAACAGAAATTGAGGAATATGGTATTGCCCAATTTAATGCCCGTTGTCGGGAGAGCGTCTTTGGTTACCTTAAGGAATGGGAGGCAATGACCGAGCGGATTGGCTTCTGGGTTGACTTAAAACATCCTTATATTACTATGGAAAATAGTTACATTGAAACTTGCTGGTGGGCAATAAAGCAAATGTGGGATAGGGGACTGGTGTATCAGGGCTACAAGGTTACCCCTCACTGTCCAAGGTGCGGCACCTCCCTCAGCTCCCACGAGGTAGCCTTGGGCTATCAGGATGATGTTGAAGACCCATCAGTTTACATAAAGTTCAAGGTTGCCCCGTCACCACTCTCGGAATCCGATGGGCAAAGAAGGCTCTATGAGTTATCGCGGGATAACCCTGCCTATTTATTAGCATGGACGACCACCCCCTGGACATTGCCAGGCAATACTGCTCTGGCAGTAGCTGCTGATGCCGAGTATGCAGTGGTAGAAGTAAATGACGAATATCTCATTTTGGCATCCGTCTTGCTTGGGTCAGCGAGGCTTAAGGACTATAAGGTAGTAGAGAGGCTAAAGGGAGACGATTTAGCAACTATAGCTGGAGTAAATTATGAGCCATTATATAATCCTCATAAGTATGGGGTGGAGCGGAAGCGTTTAGAGTTCATTAATGAAGCTGGCGTATCAGGAGCGCCACGGTTAAAATCACAGAAGCAGAGAGAAAAGTTAACCTATAAAGTAATCGCTGCCGATTTTGTGTCTATGGAAGAGGGAACCGGCATTGTGCATGTCGCCCCTGCCTTTGGTGAGGTTGACTTTGAAGTTGGAATGCATCCCGATTATTGCCTGGATTTTGTCCATCCGGTAGATTTACAGGGCAAAATCATTGGGCATTATCCCTTTTCCGGGTTGTTTGTTAAAGATGCTGACCCTCTTATTTTAGATGACCTGAAGTCAAGGGGGCTGCTCTTCCGCAGTGAGAAGGTTCGTCATACCTATCCCTTCTGCTGGCGTTGTGAGGCACCTCTCCTCTATTATGCCAAGCAAACTTGGTATATCCGGACAACAGCGGTAAAAGAAAGCCTTATTGAAGGGAATAGCCAGATAAACTGGTATCCAGAGCATATCAAGTATGGGCGGTTTGGTGATTGGCTTGAGAATAATGTTGACTGGGCATTCTCTCGGGAGAGGTATTGGGGAACCCCACTACCCCTCTGGCGTTGTGAATCATGTGGCAGGTGTGAGTGCGTTGGCAGTGTGAAGGATTTGAGGGAGAAGGCTGAGTTTACTGGACTAAAAGAGCCCTTGGATTTGCACCGTCCCTTTGTTGATGAAATAACCTTTGATTGTCCTCAGTGTGGGGCAAGAATGAGGCGAGTGCCAGAGGTAATTGACTGCTGGTTTGATTCAGGAGCCATGCCTGTAGCCCAGTGGCACTACCCCTTTGAGAATGATACCCTGCGCCAGGATGGGCGGTTTCCCGCTGATTACATTTGTGAGGCGGTGGACCAGACTCGTGGCTGGTTTTACAGTCTACACGCTATCTCTACCCTGCTATTTAATCGTCCTTGTTTCAAGAATGTTATCTGCCTGGGGCTCATCCTTGATGCTAAAGGGGAGAAGATGAGTAAGGCTAAGGGGAATGTGATTGAGCCGGGGGCGATAATTAACAAATATGGGGCTGATGCGCTACGCTGGTATTGTCTTACTGCGTCGCCACCGGGCAATGTGCGCCGCTTTTCCGAGGACATAGTGGCTGAGGTAACCCGACGGTTCTTACTCACCCTGTGGAATGTCTATTCCTTTTTTGTTACCTATGCTAATATTGACCGCTTTACTCCTGACGCTGAAGCGACCTTAACATCTCAATCGGAGCTTGATAAGTGGATTATCTCGGAGCTTAATCAGCTTATAGTTGATGTTGACTCGGCGCTGGATGCTTATAACCCAACTGAGGCGGGGAGGAGGATAGAAAGCTTTGTCAATGACCTATCTAACTGGTATGTGCGTCGGAGTCGTCGGCGCTTCTGGAAGAGTGAGAATGATGCTGATAAGCTGTCAGCATACACTACACTTTATGAGTGTCTGGTTACGCTGTCAAAGCTGCTGGCTCCGTTTATTCCATTCCTGGCTGAGGAGATGTATCAAAACCTAGTCTGTTCAGCCTTTCCTGAGGCTCCAGACAGTGTGCATTTGGCTGATTTTCCTGTGGCTGATGTAACTAGAATTGATAAGCAGTTGGCTGCTGATACCAGATTAGTAATGAAGATATCAAGTCTGGGTCGGGCAGCCCGCAGTCAGGCAGGTATTAAGGTGCGCCAGCCTTTAGCCCACGTTTTGGTTAGTGTATCCAGTCCCACGGAAGAGGAAAGCTTAGAGCAGCTAAAACCCCAGATTTTGGAAGAGCTTAATGTAAAAGACTTAAAAATTAGAAGTAATACAGAAGTAGTGAAGCTTGATGGGCATGGTTATGCAGTCAGTGGGCTAGAAGTCGATAGGAAAAAAGAGGTAAAAGTTCCTGTAAGGGGTGGTGTTTATAATGTGGCTATCCCAATCGACATTTCTCCTGAGCTTAAGGCTGAGGGGATGGCACGAGAGATAGTGCACCGATTACAAATAATGCGCCGCTCGGCTGGATTTGATATTGCTGACTATATTGCTACCTATTATCAAGGTGAGGCTTATATGAGGCAGGTAATAGAAGATTTTGCTGACTATATCAAGCAGGAAACACTATCCCGGCAGCTTGCCGAAGGGATTCCTGAAGAGGGCGTCTTTACTGAAAGCTATAAGTTGGCTGGCTATGACATATTATTGGGAGTGAAGAGATTAGGCTGACTTAGGGTGGTGGACTCTCGGTAAGTGTAGCGTAAGTAGTGTTCTTAGTATTGCCCCGCCAATAGTTTATTTTTACCCTTTGCCCAACTTGACAAGAGTGTATCGCTTGGACTAATTCTTCGGCGGTAGTAATTTCTTTATCTTTAAAGCTAACAATAACATCATCCACCTCTAATCCGGCTTCATCGGCTGGGCTACCAGCAACTACTTCGCGGACAAATGCTCCCTCATCAACGGCTAAGTCATACTTGCGTATTAGATATTGGCTTACAGTAGACACCACCACCCCAAACCAGGGGCGAATCACGTAGCCATCTTGAACTAACTGCTCAATAATCGGCAATGCCACCTGGCTACTTATCGCCCAGCCCATACCCTCCACACCGACCATAGCAATCTTGACGCTGGTGATGCCTATTACCTCTCCCCTCATATTTACCAGCGGACCTCCACTGTTGCCTGGATTGATGGCAGCATCAGTTTGAATAAGGTCATATAGTGTTTGTCCTGAGGATACTGGTAGAGAAACCCCTAAGCAACTAACAATCCCTTTGGTAGCACTTATCCCCAGCCCCAATGAGTTGCCGATAGCCACTACCCAATCGCCGACCCTTAGTTCAGAAGAATCTCCCATATTAGCTGGCGGTAGATTTTGGGCATTAATCTTGACCACAGCTAAATCAGTAAGAGGGTCAACACAGACTGCTTCTGCGGGGAAGGTTTCGCCATTAGCCAGAGTTATGGTGATACTTTCGGCTCCTTCAACAACATGATTATTGGTTACGATAATTCCATCTTCGTCTATAATCCACCCTGAGCCAGCGCCCTCCTGGGGTCGGTTGAAAATGTCGTAGGTTATAGTGTTGATAGCTACCACCGAAGGCTTAACCTTAGCCACTACATCGGCAATATTAGGTAATACTGGGGCATCACTTTCTATGGGGGATAGCGTCCAGTCGGGGTCAATTGGGGTAGCAGTATGGGAGGGTGGAGGGCTTGGCGGAGGCAAGAAATCTATGTCGGGCAGCAGGCAGCAACCAGCGCCCAGTGTAAGGGATAAGATTAGGACAAGGGAACAAATTAAATATTTTATATTTGCCCTTTTCATAGCTGACTCTATTGTAGCACTTGAGCAAAATTAGAGCAAAAATAAAGGGCTGGGTATGACCCCAGCCCTTTATTCAAGCTGTACATTTATACACCGGGCACCTCGGGTAGTGAAGCCAATGCCTCTTTTACCTTCTCCTCAGGATACTCATAATCGGCTAGCCTGCCTGAGAGGTATTCATCATAGGCAGCGAGGTCAAAATGCCCATGCCCGCTGTGAGCTATCAGAATGGTTTTTGATTCACCGGATTCGCGGCACTTGAGGGCTTCGTCAATAGCTACCTTGAGGTCATGGCACGGCTCAGGGGCGGTAATAATGCCCTCGGTTCGGGCAAACTTTACGCCGGCTTCGAAGACAGGAATCTGGTACTCAGCCCTGGCTTCAATTAAGCCCAGCTTGTAGAGGTGGCATACGATGGGTGCCATTCCGTGGTAGCGTAGTCCCCCGGCGTGGACCGGCGGTGGGATAAAGTCGTGACCCAGGGTGTACATCAAAACAATGGGTGCCATCCCAGCATTATCCCCAAAATCCCAGGTATAGGGGCCCTTGGTCAGCGTAGGACAGGCTTTAGGCTCAACACAGATAATGCGCAGGTCTGGTTTCTTGCCACTGAGCTTGTCCCGTATCCAGGGCAGGAACTGCCCGGCGAAGTTGGAGCCGCCACCTACGCAACCAATGATGATATCGGGATAGGCATCTGCCATCTCCATTTGCTTTCTGGTTTCCTCGCCAATGATGGTCTGGTGCAGCAGGACATGGTTGACAACACTGCCTATGGAGTATTTGGTATCATCGTTGGCGAAGGCATCCTCAATGGCTTCGCTGATGGCAATACCCAGGCTGCCAGGATGCTCTGGATTTTCAGCGAGAAGACGGCGCCCGACCTCGGTGTCCGGGCTGGGGCTGGGAACAACCTGGGCACCCCAGGTTTCCATTAAGATGCGGCGATACGGTTTCTGGTTGTAGCTTACCCTGACCATATAGACCTTTAACTCAAGGCCGAAGAATGCACAGCCCATAGCCAGGGCACTGCCCCACTGCCCGGCACCGGTCTCGGTGGCCATGCGCTTGACCCCCTCCTTCTTGGCATAATAAGCTTGAGCAATCGCAGTGTTAGGCTTGTGGCTGCCGGCCTGGCTGGTCCCTTCATATTTGTAGAAAATCTTGGCTGGAGTATCCAGAGCCTTCTCCAGTCGATACGCCCGATGCAGAACCGTTGGTCGGTAGGTGCGGTAAGCAGCCTGCACCTCTTCTGGAATTTCAATGTAGCGCTCGGTGCTGAACTCCTGCTTATTGACAGCATCAGTGAACAGAGGAGGGGGTAAAGGTCCTTCCCGGGGAAGGGCTTCCTTGGTGCCAGGATGGCGCAAGGGTGGAACTGGCTCGGGTAAATCGGGCAGGACATTATACCAGTGAGTTGGCATGTCCTTCTGGTCAAGAAAATACATTGCTCTTTCCATTTTTCCTCCTTTTCATTTTAGTTTCTAAGTTAAGTTTAAGGTTTAAAGCATGTTTCCCTCCTAGTCTTTATTCTTTAAATCCAAAGCCTCTCGTAAGCTCAAAGTAAAGGCTTTAAGGGAAGAGAGGGTGGCATTCTGTTCAATCAACTGGATGAGGCGGCTACCGACAATAACGCCATCGGCTACTGTAGCTACTCGCCTTGCCTGTTCTGGCGTAGAGATGCCAAAGCCGACGCAGAGAGGTTGGCGTGCCTTTTGCCTAACCTGTTTGACGAAGCCTTCCAATTCGGGGGGGAGAGTTTGCCTGGCTCCGGTAACGCCGGTGAGGGAAACCAGGTAGATAAAGCCTTGAGACCTTCTGGCTACCATGCCGATGCGTTCTTCGGTGCTGGTGGGAGCTAAAAGATATATGAGGTCGAGGTTATGCTTCTGGGTGATGGCTTCCAGCTCAGCGCCCTCTTCCAGTGGTAAGTCAGGGACTATTAGTCCATCAATTCCGGCTGCGGTGGAAGCTTCACAGAAGGCTTCCACCCCGAAGTTAAATACAGGATTATAATAAGTCATAAATACGAGGGGCGTAGCCAGCTTCTGGCGTAACTGGGAAGCTACTTCCAGGCAGACTTGAGGGGTAACACCCTGCTGAAGCGCTTGATGGCTTGCCTTTTGAATAGTGACACCATCAGCTAATGGGTCAGAAAACGGGATGCCTAGCTCAATAATATCACATCCATTGTTTGACAAGACGGACGCTACCTCAAGTGTTGTGCCCACATTGGGGTAGCCTACGGTGATATAGGCAATCAGCGCCTTATAACCTGGTCTAAAAACAGACGCAATACGGCTCACGATTCCATTCCTATTACTTCACACGCAATATCTAAGTCCTTATCGCCTCGCCCTGAAAGGTTGATGACTACAAGCTCATCCGGTGGCAGCTTGGCTGACAATTTAGCCGCATAGTAGATAGCATGGGCTGGTTCCAGTGCTGGAATTATACCCTCGGTGCTACACAGCAGTCTAAAGCCTTCTAGTGCTTGACCATCAGTAACTGCTACATAGGTGGCGCGACCTATATCTTTATAATAGCTATGTTCAGGTCCTACCCCCGGATAGTCCAGCCCTGGGGCAATACTATGGGTGGTCAATATCTGACCGTTCCTGTCTTGCAGCAGATGTGCCTTGGTTCCATGTAATACTCCGACCTTGCCTGCAACTAGCGAGGCTGCATGTTGGTTGGTCTCCAGACCTTGCCCGGCTGCCTCAACGCCAATGAATCTGACACTTTTCTCGTTAAAGAAGGGGTGGAACAGACCTATGGCATTACTGCCACCCCCGACGCAGGCAATTAAGTAGTCAGGCAGGCGGTGATACATAGCCATGACCTGCTCTTTTGTTTCCCGCCCAATTATCGATTGAAAGTCGCGCACAATCATCGGATAGGGATGCGGACCTACAACTGAACCAAGAAGGTAGTAGGTATTATGGACATTGGTTACCCAGTCACGAATAGTCTCAGTGATAGCATCCTTTAGAGTGCGGCTGCCTGAGGATACAGGACGCACTTCGGCACCTAGTAGTTTAATTCTGAGGACATTGGATGATTGGCGTTTAATATCTTCTTCTCCCATATATATGATACAGTTAAGGCTGAGCATGGCACATACGGTAGCCACAGCTACCCCGTGTTGTCCAGCACCGGTTTCAGCAATAATTCGTGTTTTACCCATATACTTAGCCAGTAACCCTTGCCCTAGAGCATTATTAATCTTGTGAGCCCCAGTGTGAGCCAGGTCTTCACGCTTAAGTAAAATAGTAGCCCCACCTATTTTTGCTGAGAGCTGTTGAGCCGGGTACAGGGGTGTAGGGCGACCAATATACTCTCGACACAACTGGAGGAATTGTTGCTGGAAGCCTGAATCAGTGGAGGCTTCAGCGTAAGCCTGCTCGAGCTGGTTAAGGGCTGGCATTAGCGTCTCGGGGACAAACTTCCCGCCAAACTGCCCAAAGTAACCACTGGCGTTAGGTAGCTGTCTATCCTTTGTTGTCATCAGCCCTCCTTACTGCTTCAATGAAAGCCCTGATTTTAGCTATATCCTTGACTCCTCCTGTTTCCATACCCGAGGAGACATCCACTCCCCATGGTGCCACCATCTTAATTGCCTGAGCTACATTCTCCGGGGTAAGACCACCGGCAATAATCACTGGGAACTGTTCCGCTGCCTGCCGAGCCAGGCTCCAGTCAAAGGTCATTCCGGTTCCACCATACTTGCCCTTAACCTGGGAATCAAGGAGGTAGACACACCTTTGGCTGGAGAGTATTCGTACCCCGGTAGCCAAATCCTCACAGATTTCCTCAGGGCGCTGCCCCGGCTTTATCCGAATTGCCTTGATTAGTGGCTTAGTAATCTGGCGGCAGTACTCCAAGGATTCATCGCCACTTAACTGAACCCAGTCCAGATTGCAGAAGCTGGCAATCTTATTTACCTCAGAGGCGGGCATATTGACAAAAACGCCAACCACTGCTGTAGCCTGACTGCATTTCTTGACAGCACTAACTATCTCACCGGCCTGGGCAGGATTAACCTGCCGCTGACTGGGAGCAAAGACTAGCCCGATAAAGTTGCTCCCGGCTTCAATGGCGGCTAAGGCGTGAGCCTTATCTCTAATTCCACAAATCTTGACCCGGGTCATAGTATTAGTTCCCTTACCTTAGTCTGGACATCACTAGCCGTGACCAGAGCCTCACCTACAAGTACAGCATTAACCCCCCACCCCTTCAACTTTTCCACATCACTCCGGCTCCTGATGCCGCTCTCACTAACCACAATTCGCTGTTGTGGAATGAGAGGTCGCAAGCGGCGGGTGGTGTTAATGTCAACAGTAAAGGTATCGAGGTCTCGGTTATTGATGCCAATGATTTTTGCCTGGCTAAGGAGTGCTCTTTCTACCTCGTCTTGGCTGTGAACCTCAACCAGACACCTTAGACCGAGGTTGTGGCTCAGCGAGAGGAGTTCCTCAAGCTGTTCCTGGCTCAGAATAGCCACTACTAGTAGCAGGGCATCAGCACCATAAGCACTGGATTCATATACCTGATACCGGTCAAATATGAAGTCCTTCCTCAGGAGGGGAAGACGAACCTCCTCTCTTATTGCTGCCAGATAATCAAGGCTGCCTTCAAAGTAGTTTGCCTCGGTTAGCACTGAGATAGCAGCCGCACCCCCTTGAGCATAGCTTTTCGCCAGCTCAACAGGGTTAAAATCGGGGCAGAGAACCCCTCGTGACGGGGATGACCTCTTTATCTCCGCAATCAACCGGGTGTGGTCACCATCAAGAGCCAGGGCAAAATCAAGCGGTGCCTTGCGATGAGCAATGCGTTCTTCCAAGAAAGATAGGGGCATGCTCCTCTTCCTTTGCTCCACCTCTTCCCTTTTTTGGGCGATAATTCTATTCAGCATCTCTTCTCTAACCCAGGCTCTGACTGAGCCTGACCAGTCTGTCAAGTTTTTCCAGAGCTTGTCCACTGTCAATAACCTCTTCGGCAATGCCAGCACCTTCTCTGAGGTCTGGTGCTCGGTCGCCGGCAACTAATGCGGCAGCGGTGTTCATCACTACTACATCCCGCCTGGGACCCCTGTCTCCACCTAGGATACGGCGTAGCATCTCGGCGTTCTCCTCAGGTGTCCCACCTTTAATTTCTGCCAAACTTGCCTCCTTGAATCCAAAATCTCGGGGGGAAACCTGGTAAGGCGATGATGTCCCATATTGATTAACCTCCCATATTAGCGACTTTCCACTGATTGAGATTTCATCCATACCGTCTATGCCATGCACTACCAAGGAATGCTTTGTGCCCAGGCGGTGAAGGACGGAAGCAATCTTGCTCCCTAGCTCCTGGCTAGGAACGCCGATAACTTGAGACTCAGCCCGGGCAGGGTTGGTCAGGGGTCCGAGGATATTAAATACGGTGCGGATTCCAATCTGGCGGCGGGGGGCAGCAGCATACTTCATCGCCGGGTGGAAGATGGGGGCAAACATAAAGCCAATACCTACCCTGTCCAGACACTCAGCTACTGCCTCAGCCCCGAGGTCAATCTTAACCCCCAGTGCCTCAAGGACATCGGCACTACCGCAATGGCTACTCATTGCCCGGTTGCCATGCTTGGCTACCTTGAGCCCAGCGCCAGCAG
>Ga0209979_1005334_pt1 | contig 10170 bp, 4 predicted proteins | sample AnhtaG_FD_183114 | JGI IMG/M metagenome (GOLD analysis project Ga0209979, IMG submission 183114) | Deep subsurface microbial communities from Anholt, Denmark to uncover new lineages of life (NeLLi) - Anholt_01485 metaG (SPAdes) (version 2) | ecosystem: Environmental > Aquatic > Marine > Oceanic >... | reverse complement strand
GAAGTATTTCGATTAAAAGCGACTTCTTGCTTTTTTCCTCCAGGTTGTGAACCTGACAGTAAAGGCCTATTTCCTCTTGAGGAAGGAAATTGTTCTGGGCGTTAATAATATATTGCTTTCCGCTAAAGGCAAATGCTTTAAGGTTTCTTTTCTGCCCTTCTTCGATCTCTTCTGAAGAATGATAAAGTATCAGGTTGCTGAGAAAAGGGCCACTTTGTTCTTGAGGAACGAAAACGTCGGTTTCGAATGAGGTGAAATCTTTTGCTGTTTTGCTCTTGAGCAAGAAAAAGAGCTTAAAATTCCCTGAGATCACAGGCAGTATGTCTTGAAGAGCGAGAAGCTGGCGTTCGTGCTGTTTGTATTGTTCCGGAGTGATCTGGATAGGAATCTCTCCTTCTTTTTCCAGGACAAGGTTTCCCTGGGTATCTTCAATCCTTAGGTTAAGCTGAAAAGTAGAATAATATTTTCCTTGGTAAGAGGAGAAATTGATCTTTTTCGGCTCCAGAGTCCAATGGATATAAAATTGATCACCGTTCTTGAAGACTTTAACCTTGGAACTGCTCTGCACAAAATTATGCGTGTAGTCTACATCAATTTGGTCTTTGTAGTATAAAAAGGAGCGAGCATAGGCATCAGAGAATTTCTTCTCTGCCAGAGCAAAAGCGTTGGAAATAATGATATTTGAGGAAAAGGAGCTTGCCCCAAAAGTTGATTCGCCTGGAAGGTAGGTGAGAGATGCGCTGGCCAGTTCTCCTGATATTGCTTTCATTGCTTTGTAGGCAGTTGTTCGAGTCAAGGCTCGGGCCCCTGAGGGGATGACCAGGTTTTCCGGCCCCTCTACCCCAGGATAATAAAGACGATACTCACCCAAACCTTGAGGCTGATAGAAGATTAGATAAAAGTAGGGAGGAAGGCCATACTCCTGCTCTCCCTTGTAATACCATAGTTCAAGGGGCCAAAGCTCGGAGCTCGTCGCATAAATGTGTCTTTCAAGAGGCGGGCCAAGGAGTAGATAAAAATGGCCTCTTTCAGTCTGACTGCCCTTTTTTGAAGTTCCACGGCCAAAATTGAGATCAGCATAACTAACTCGCTTCATGTACTCTTTGGAAAATTCATTTTCGCTTGTCTCTGGCAAAGGGTCTCGTCTTTTCCAAAAAAGCTGGATGAATTTGTTTCTTTCCTGCCTTGTCTTCAGTTTAAAAAAAACTTCTTTTTCTGTTTTGGTTATAATGGGATCTACTAGCTCCAGCCAGTTTTTATGGTCCGGCAAGAGTTTTTCTTCAGGTGCAAGATGCAGAGCAATCAGGAGGAAGATAAATAAGAAAATAAAATTCTTCTTCATGCTTAAACTCTTCTCTACTACTTAAAAATAGCACAAGCATGAAAGAGTTTCAAATTTTTCATTGCTACGTGTAGCATAAGACATTGCGAATAGAATATAATTGTAGGGGTTTGATTCATCAAACCCACATTTTAGACTGAATATTGATATTTAACTAAATAAACGTTGCGCCGTGATAGCTAACGTTTTATTATGCGGTAAAAATAAAGAAAACCTAAAAAGAGTTTGAATTTTTCTCTTAGTTTGATTTATAATACTGTCTGTAATTATAATACTAAGAAATGATAGACGAGGAGGAGGGATTCAAATATTTGGAGAATCCAAATTTTTGAACTATTGAAGCGCTTTTTCTCTTTAAGATAGAAATGTATCTTACTGATAAAAAAAGGATTATCAATATAAAAAGATTGGCATGAAATTCGCATATTGTACTTTTAGTGATAAACATTTTTTATTTGCTGAATTCTATTTTAGAGGGAGGTGATAATCGAAGAGAGAGAAAGAAAAAAAAGGTGAATAGTATAATGGGAGAATAAAGACAAAATAAAAAAGAAAAGGAGAAAAGAATGAAATTAAAATCTCTCGCATTTCTTTTAGCTCTGCTCCTTATAGCTGCACCCCTCGTTTTTTCTCAGTCCAAAGAAACAGGTGCTGTTGTCGGAACAACGCTGGATGAAGAAAAAACTCCGCTTCCTGGTGTTACAATAACGCTATCAAGCCCTCAATTAATGGGTGATCGAATAGTTGTCACTGGAGCGGATGGTTCGTTCAGATTCCCCGCTCTCCCCCCCGGTGATTATGTTGTTACGGCCGAGCTTCCAGGATTTACAACAGTTCGCCGCGAGAATATCAGAGTCTCAACCACGGTCAGATTAACCATTGACTTTACCATGAAGCTTGCTACTATCGAAGAAGAAATTACAGTCATCGCGGAATCGCCCACGGTTGATATAAAATCAAGTGAGACTGCTTCGGTGACCCTGGGTGATGACCTATTGAGAAATATCCCCTTCAGCAACTTCGCCATGGATATTCTCCAGCTGGCACCAGGAGTTACGGGTAATGTGGCTTATGGTGCATCAGATAGTACAGGAATTTCCTATCAGATGGATGGTGTTGATGTCTCTGATCCGGAGGCAGGTTCAGCCTGGGTTTTTATGGATCCCCATATTATCGAGGAAGCCAAGATTATGGGAATCGGCGCACCTGCTGAATACGGGAATTTTACCGGCATTATTTTCAATCTGGTTACCAAATCTGGAGGAAATGAGTTTTCCGGACATTTCGAAGGCGATTTGCAGGGCAAATTGGAAGCTAAACCTAAAGGATTATGGGGGACAGAAAACAATCAAGCTTACATTGATGATTTTCCAGGTCTCTCATCGCCAGCCACGGAACTCTGGGAAGTTGGTGGTCATCTGGGCGGCCCTATCAAGAAAGATAAGGTCTGGTTTTACCTTGGAGCTCACTACTTCCGTCGCAAAAATTATGTTACCGGCTTTCCCGAACCAGTTGACTACAAGATGCCCAGACTCTTCTTCAAGATTAATGCCCAATTGAGTCCTTCAACGAGTATCATGACCTTCTATGAGAATGATGTCTATGACGGAATAAACAGAGGAGCAGGTGCCAGTGTTTCGCCAGAAGCATGTGTAAACCAGACTTCACCCGATGATGTGGGAAACTTCAGCCTGACTCAAATCATCACCCCCAAAACATTTTTTGACTTGAAAGCATCCTTCTTTGTCGGTTATTACTACCTGGAACCTGAAGTTGGACGTGATATAAGTGCTCATTACGATGTTACCCCAGGAGTAACTATTAGGAGAACTGAAAGCGCAGGCTGGTTCTATCTTGCTGACAGAGCCAGATACCAGGCCAATGCCAACATTACTCATTATGCCGAAGATTTCATCCATGGCAACCACGATTTTAAATTCGGAGTGGAATTCGAGTACGGAAAAGTAAGGAGCAGATACGGCTTTACAGGTCCCACTAACTGGTACTATTATGATTTATACGGAGTTGGTCCCTATGGCTACACTTATAATGGACCTTACCTTGCCTATCAGTACGAAGGCTACGATATGAACTCACGCTATACAAGAATCGAAGAGTTTGTTCAAGATTCATGGAAAGTATCAGACCGTTTGAATCTCAACATTGGCCTACGCCTCAGCCAGTTCAGGGGAACTGTAAAAGACGTAAGTGGCGCAGTTTACAGCAACTTCCGGATTTCCCCTCGAATAGGTTTCACCTATGATATTCTCGGCGACAAAACCACAATCTTGAAAGCTCACTTCGGCCAGTTCGCAGAAGCCATGCTTACCGCTTACCATGACCGTATGAACCCGGATTCTGCTTTCTCTGATTATGTTGGCTACTACTTTGTGCCTCCCCCAGGTGATAATCAATGGCATGAATGGTTCAGGGTTGAGCCCGAATCACTTTATACTATTGATCCTGATATCAAGCACCCGTACATGAATCAGTTTACAGCCAGTATTGAAAGGGAGCTTTTCAGAGACGCATCCTTATCAGCAACTTACATTTATCGTGATTGGAAAAACATAATGGGCCCGATTGACAACGCAGCGATATGGGCTCCTGTACCTGTTAATGACCCAGAAACAGGGGCAGCATACACGCTCTATGAGCAAACGAATGCTGGTACCCATGAGTACGTGATAAAAAATCTCGAGACAGGTGATCCAGGGATAGGCAGTAATATTCCCTACCGCAGATACTGGGGTTTTGAGTTCATGTTCAACAAGCGTTTTTCAAACAAGTGGCAACTTCTGGCCTCGTATGTCTACAGCAAAGCATACGGAACCATTGACAACGGATTCGCCGACGATATTGGCTGGGGTGGTGATGTTGAAAGTCCCAATTTCTGGATAAACGCAGATGGTAATTCTACAAACGACCCGACTCACACGCTCAAGTTGCAGGGAACCTATGTTCTTCCTTTTGGAGTTTACCTGACAGGCTATTTCCGGGCGATCCAGGGTGATGCCTGGACAAGACGAATACGAAGTTCAAGACTTGCCCATGGAAGAGTGACTTTCTTTACTGAAACGCGCGGTTCCAACCATTATCCGATTGTTAAACTTCTTGATATAAGAATGGAGAAGACGTTCATACTTGCCGAGAAGTTCCGCTTGGGCTTGATGGTCGATGTCTTTAACGTGTTCAATGACGATACCATCACTTCCTGGGGAACAAGGATCGGCTATGACTGGCAGTTGCCAGGTGATCCAGATTATTATACGTCTACGGATGGACACGATCTCTACGGAATCACTCGAGCCAGACAGGCAAGAGTTGGTATACGCTTGATGTTCTGATTCAAGTTCGAAACGCTGCTTAAGAGGGTGGCGAGTTCCTTCTCGCCACCCTTTTTTTATCCAATCCTAACGCCATTGGGATAAAGAAAGTTACATCTGTCATTAGCAGGGTGAAGTTAAGATTGTCATTGCGGGCATAAAGGTCACAAAGTGTTGCTGGTAATATTTGTATTTTTATTTTAATAAGCAACATAGCAATGATTTAAAGCATGTTTATTGAAAGGGTTCAATAATGACAATAAAAAATAGGCTCTATTTTGCCTATAGGAGTATAGTATCTTCTTTGATAACACTGGCTTATCTTTAGGACGTTTAATTGGAATATAAAGAAATAACAACATTTTTTGACCTTTATGTCCATTGCGAGCGACCCAAGGGAGCGCGGCAATCCGCCGTTGCGAGTGAAGCGTGGCAATCTCGTACAATAAAATTCAATCCATACAAACTTTATGGTAGAATTCTAATACAAGCATGAAGAAAAAAAATTTTTACGTCCTCGCCTTAGCTTTCCTTCTTATCATTTTTATTACCGCAATAATTTTTTTCTTGAGACTGCAGAAAGGTGAATTTTCACGCTTAAAGGGAAAAAAAGATTTTAACTTTATACTCATAACCGTAGATACTCTTCGCGCGGACAGGATTGGCTGTTATGGATTTGCAGGTATCGAAACTCCCTACATGGATCTTTTTGCTTCCCGTGGTGTAAAATTCGAAAGATGCATAGCCCCGACTCCTCTAACATTGCCATCCCACACCTCTCTTTTGACAGGAACGCAGCCAACTTTCCACGGCGTCAGAGACAATGGAGGATTTCTCGTCCCCCAGGAAATCACCACTCTCGCCGAGCTCTTTAAGCAAGAGGATTACCAGACCTCCGCTTTTGTAGCGGCTTATGTTCTCGATTCCAAATGGGGGCTTAATCAGGGCTTTGATTATTACTTTGACCGGTTTGATTTAAGCCGATACAAAACGATTTCTCTCGGGAATGTCCAGCGCAGGGGGGATGAAGTCATCGATGAAGCCCTAATCTGGCTTGAAGATAATAAACAGGATAATTTTTTCACCTGGATTCATCTCTATGACCCCCACACTCCTTATGAACCGCCCTCTCCCTACAAAGAACAGTATCCCCAGAGGCCCTATATAGGGGAGATTGCCTACACGGATTCTCAGCTGGGAAGGCTGTGGCAGTATCTTGAAGAGAACAATCTTATCGAGAATACAATCCTTATTTTTGCTTCTGACCACGGCGAAAGCCTTGGTGAGCATCAGGAAGGAACGCACGGATTTTTTATCTATCAAGAAGGAGTGCACGTTCCTCTAATTTTTGTCACACCTTTTGAAGAATTACAGGGCTTAAGCCGGTCTTCAGTCGTCTCCCTTGTTGATGTCATGCCATCAATTCTGGAGATGATCGATATTCCTCCTCCTTCGCAAATTCAAGGGGAAAGTCTTGTTCCGCTTTTTTTTAAAGAGAATAATCCCGGAAAGAGTTTTGCTTATTCTGAAACTTATTATCCTCGATTCCATTATGGCTGGAGTGATCTTAAAGGAATCCAGGATTCAAGGTTTAAATTGATTATCGCACCCGATGTGGAACTCTATGATTTGGAAAATGACCCGGAAGAGAATGATAATTTAGCTTCAACTCACAAGCAGGAATTAGAAAGGCTCCTAACTTTGGCCGAGAGATATATCGAAAACACGAGCGAGAATGCATTCCAGCTTGATTATCGCCATATGGATGAGGAAACGCGCCAGAAACTCGCTGCTCTCGGGTACATTGGTTCTTTTACCGATTCGTCCAAATTAGAAGGAAAAGAATTAGCTAATCCCAGGGATAAAATCGGAGTGTTTAACCGCCTTTCCCGGGCGCGGGAAATGGGCCTTGAGGGAAAATTTGAGCCTGCAGTTAAAATGATCAATGAGATAATCAAAGAGGATCCTGATATAATTGATGCTTATTTTACCCTGGGGAATTTGTATTTTAAGGAGCGAAAGTTTGAGAAAGCTTTAGAATACTTTTTTGAGGTCCTGGATAAAAAGCCTGATGATGCTTTCACTGTCATCAATATCGCCAATTCCTATATCAGTCTGGGAGACCTTGAAGAGGCGGAAAAATTTGTTTTGAGCTTTGTTGAATCCATACCGCCAGATTCCCAGGTTTATTTTATACTGGGAAATATCTATAACGCCCAGGAGAAACACGATGAGGCCATCCTTTATTACCAAAAATGTATGGAGCTCAATCCTTATTCTGCTTCTGCCTATAGTGCACTAGGGGGAATTTATGTTACTCAAGAGAAAATAGAAGAAGCAGAAAAGTATCTTCGAAAAGCAATGGACCTCAATCCCAAACTGCAGAATGTTCATTACAATTTAGCTCAGCTCCATGAGAAAAAAGGGGACTTGATCCAGGCTGCTGAAGAGTATAAGACGGAATTGGACAACATTCCCCATAATTTTAGAGCCAGCTTCAATCTTTCTCGAGTTTACAGGCAATTAGGCCAGGAAGAAGGGGAGCTTCAGTACCTGAAAAAGACAATGGAGATAGCCCCCCGTTTCCCTCTGAGTTATTTTTATCTTGGCCGGATTTACCTCAATCGCGGCGAGAATTTCGAAGAAGCTGTTTCGCTGATCAAGAAAGGAATAGATTTAAAACCGGATAAGAAAGACCTTCCTTTGGGTTACTTCCTTCTCGCTGATCTTTACAACCGCCTCGGAAATGCGTCCCTGTCTCTGGAATATGCGAAAAAAGCCAAGGACCTTGTTGAGGCTAATTCCCGCAACCGCTAATTTCTCATCTTATTTTTACAATATTTTTTTTAATTATAGGGGCTCGATTTATGACAGAAAATGGGAACAGAAAATGGGGCCTAGAAAATGGGGCCTGGCCCCATTTTCTATGGGTTTTATTTATTTATAGGGGCTTGATTCATCAAGCCCACCTTTTAAAATTTTGGAGAGATTTATTTATCAAATCCATTCTGTAAGATTGGGCAATCTAATTTACCTTGTACAGAACAAGGGGCTTGTCCTTCTTGTAGGGGCTTGATTCATCAAGCCCACCAATAACAAATCATTGCGAAAATGCATGAGAATGAATAGAATAGAAAATCACAATTTCTCAGGTTTAGATTTCAATATTCAATATAGGAGGTAAATCATGAGCAGAAATGAAACCTTTAACCGTATAAGATTTTTATTTATTGTCTCAATCATTCTTTTCTTTGGTACTTTGCTCTATGCCCAGGAAGAGAGAAAGCCTCTTGTTCTACAGGAGATGAGCTGGCCAGATGTCAGGGATTATTTGAAAACAAGCGACATGGTTATTATTCCTATTGGTTCTACTGAACAGCATGGCCCCCATTTGCCCTTGGGAACGGATTATTATGAGGCGATGGGTATGTCAAAATTAATCTCAGCCCGCACAGGAGTAGTAGTGGCGCCGGTTCTCTTGGTCGGGTACAGCGAGTATCACTCTGGATTTCCTGGATCCTTGAGTTTGAAACCTGGCACCATGGAGCAGGTCCTTTTCGAAACCGCAGAGATGCTTATAAAGTATGGATTCCGCCGATTCATGTTCTTTAACTACCACGGAGGAAATAATATTGTTCAGCAAGGAATTATTCATAGAATCAATCACACAACCGAAGCCATAGCCGTTGCAATCGGCCATGGCAGTCCTATCCAGAAAGGGAGATATCAAGAGAAAAACGAGGTTGGTGATGACCACGCAGGGATTGGTGAAACGTCACTCATGCTCTACCTCAAGCCCGAACTGGTAAAGATGGAGAGGGCTGAAAAACCAAAGGCGACTTATAACAAAAAATTGGAAGAGCTCTGGATGCTTTCTCAACAATATCCGGACTTGCTGATGGTCTTCCATTCTTTAAGGGGAGTTCCCGTCGAAACGAAAAAAGGAGGAGCGAGTCATGAACTATACAGCAATGGAATCTGGTCTTTCAGCGATCCTAAAGAGGCAACAAAGGAGCGGGGAGAGAAGCAAGTAAAAGGAATGGCGGATTATGCTGTTAAGTTCATCGAAGCCTGGAAGAAGGTTAAAAAATAAGCATAGCAGAAAAAAAGAGTAAAATTGTCTTATGGATTTTAAACATAAATAATTTCACTAAAGGAGCTAATATGAGGAGAATAAAATTCACATCATTTGTCATAGTTCTATCTTTTTCTGGTTTTTGGCTGACCTCCTGTGCTCCGGAGAAGGATGAAGAAGCTTTGAGGGCTGAGGCCAGAGAGATTCACGATAGAGTCCTTACTGTTGACACTCATAGCGACACTCCTTCCCTTATGTTAAGGAAAGGATGGGATATCGGAGAACGCCATGAGCCTGATCAGAGAAGAGGCGGAAAAATCGATCTCCCTCGGATGGCCGAGGGGGGCTTGGATGCTGAATTCTTCGCGGTCTATATTAGCCAAGGGGAAAGAACTCCGGAAGGCTATGCCAGAGCAAGAGAAAGGGCCAATCTAATGTTAGACGCCATCCATAAGATGGGCGAGGATTATCCTCAACTGGTAGAGCTGGCGACATCCCCTGAGGATGCTTATCGATTGGAAAAAGAAGGGAGACGAGCAGCATTCATCGGGATGGAAAATGGTTATCCCATCGGAAAAGATCTTTCTCTCGTAAAAGAATATTATGACAGAGGAATCCGTTACATTACACTCTGTCACTCCAGTGATAATGATATCTGCGATTCCTCTACTGACAGGCGCAATCCAGAGGATAAAGGCTTGAGTGACTTCGGAAAGGAAGTTGTTGCAGAGTGCAACCGTTTGGGAATCATGGTGGATGTCTCTCATGTTTCAGATAAATCCTTTTTTGATGTGCTCGAGGTGACAAAAGCGCCGGTGATAGCTTCTCACTCCTGTGTGCGCACCCTTTGTGACCACCCGAGAAATCTTTCTGATGAAATGCTCAAGGCTTTAGCTTCAAACAATGGTGTTATTCAGATTTGCTTTGTCTCAAGTTTTGTAAAGAAAGCAAAGCCGAATCCAGAAAGAGAAAAAGCCCTGGCAAAACTCAGGGAGAAATACGGTTCCTGGAGTGAGGTGAGAGACGAAAGCGTGCGAGAGAAAATGGAAGATGAATATATGGACATCTATGAGAAATATCCTTCAGAAAAGGCCACAGTCCAAGAGCTTGTCGACCATATAGATTATGTCGTCAACTTAATCGGAGTAGATCATGTTGGCATTGGAACGGATTTTGATGGTGGAGGCAGTGTTGAGGGCTGTGATGACGTCAGCGAATTGCCTAATATTACCGAGGAACTTCTCCGTCGCGGCTATTCAGAGGAAGATATCCGGAAGATCTGGGGTGCAAACATCATGCGTGTCTTCAGAAAAGTCATTGAAGTAGCAAATATTGCAGGGACTTGATAAATCAAATGCCTACGGAATTAATTCCTTGTATAAATTGTAAAAAAATTTTACAAAAAACCTGCTAAAATACTATTGATC
>Ga0209979_1005333_pt1 | contig 10172 bp, 8 predicted proteins | sample AnhtaG_FD_183114 | JGI IMG/M metagenome (GOLD analysis project Ga0209979, IMG submission 183114) | Deep subsurface microbial communities from Anholt, Denmark to uncover new lineages of life (NeLLi) - Anholt_01485 metaG (SPAdes) (version 2) | ecosystem: Environmental > Aquatic > Marine > Oceanic >... | reverse complement strand
TATCGATTGCGAGAAAATAATTTCCCAAAAAGAGAAAGTTTTAAATGATTTTAAAAATTATCAGAAATTTAATACCGAAAATAATGAATTTAGCCGAAAGCTCCAAAAAATCAGGGAAATAGAGGAAGAAAAGGTTTTTATTGAGAGGAAGATAGAAAGTGAGCGAGCAGATTTAGAAGTAGAAGTTAGGAATAAAAAAGATAGATACAAAGATTTAGAGATTAGAGCTGAGCAGGGGGCAAAAAATAGGGTTAAGCTTTTAGAATTAGAAAAAAAGATGAAGGAGATAAAGTTACTTGATGAGCAGAGTGAAGAAATTCGCCAAAAAGGCAGCGAACTTAATGTAAAAATAAACAGTATTAAAAGTCAGATAGAAAGATTAAAAAAAGACAATAAAGATAATCAAGAAAAACTGCGTCTGTTAAGAGAAAATCCAGAGGGAGAATGTCCTTTATGTGAGGCAAAATTAAATGCAGAGAGAAAGAGGAAGATTGAGGATAAAATAAATAAAGAAATTAGTTTAAATCTTAAAAAGGTAGAGAAATTAAAAAAAGAGACAGAGGAGTCGAGCAAACAGAAAGATAAATTGGTAAAAAAATGGAGAGAGATCAATCAAATACTAAAAGATAAAGATATTTGGCAACAGAAGTTGAGCAAGGCACATTTTGAATGTGAAGAATCTAAACAAGCAATAAAACTTATAGTTGTCTTGCAGGAGGAGATTAAAAAATTAGAAAAAACTATTCAAGAGAAGAGATATGCCTCAGAGGAACAGAAAAAATTAAAAGAATTCGAAGGGCAAATTAAAAATATTGGTTATGATGAAGTAAGACATCGTCAGTTAAGCAGTAGGATTGAAGAATTAAGTAATGCTCCTCTGGAAAGAGTAAAATTAGAAGAGGCAGAGAAGAAGATTGATTCTTTAAGAGATGGACTATCCGAATTAAAAGAAAATTATCAACAGAAAGAATTAAATTTAAAAGATTTGGAGAGGAATAAAGAGAAAATAAGAATAGAATTAAAAGAACTTCCTTTACTAAAAGAAAAATTAGTTCAAGAGGAACAATTATTAAATTCTGATCAGACTTTGAAGGATAAAATTTTAGAAGAAAGAGGAGGGTATCAGAGCAAATTCGACCAGTGTCTTAAATTGGGAAAAGAGAAGAAAGAGATAGGTAAAGAATTAGAAAAAAGCAGAAAAGAGCAGAATATTTACGAGAAATTGATTGTAGCTTTTGGGAAGAATGGAATTCAGGCACTGATTATCGAAAATGTTTTGCCGGAAATAGAAGAAGAAGCTAACAATCTTTTAGCTAAGTTGACCAATAACAGTACCCAGATTTCTATCGAGTCTCTCCGTGATTTAAAGAGCGGGGGGATAAAAGAGACCTTAGATATCAAAATAAGTGATGAATTAGGAATTCGAGACTATGAGCTGTATAGCGGAGGAGAAGCCTTTAGAATTGATTTTTCTTTAAGGATTGCCCTATCCAAGTTACTGACCAGAAGGGCAGGGACTAAATTACGGACTCTGGTTATGGATGAGGGATTTGGTACTCAGGATGAAGAAGGAATAGATAACCTGGTACAGGCCATCCAATCTATAAGTGATGATTTTGATAAAATATTAATTATTACTCACCTGGAATCATTAAAAGATGCCTTTCCGGTAAGAATTGAAGTAACTAAACTTCCTGAGATTGGTTCTCGATTTGAGATTATAAAAAATTAAAAAAATTGAATAACTCCAAATGAATCTGAGTTTCCATCTCTTGCACGGATTTTTGTTAACTTATACTGTTTCCTTCACCTGTCTTGCTGCACGCGCAATTTAAATTGTGACCATTGAAAAATAGTATGTTTTTGATTTTTTATTTGACATCTAAAAAAATTCTAAAAATAAGTTGACAAACACGATTAATAAAATATATAATAGTTGTACGGTTGTCCGTATAAGTATATAACGTTGTGTGATAACCTACAAAAGCCAATCTTCAAAGTTCAGGGGATTTGAAAATTCTTTTCTTTCTAATATTTCGAAAATATTTACCTCATCGGATTACCTTACAGACTCTAAACAATTAGGTAAAATTAAAAAATGGTCATTTAAAAGGTACTATTATTGTGAGCGAAAAAGGGTGAGAAATAATTACCATAACCCAGAATGGCCAAAGGTTGAAGTAAAGTATCATGAAGAAAAGGTAACCAGACCGAATATTTTGGAGTTTATTTAAAGCTGAAAAGAACAAGTGGGGGTGTATTGTAGCCCTTATTAATAAAGGAGGTGGGGATAATAGTAAAATTAGTTTTTTAAATTCCTATGTATGATGGAATTAAAAAATTATAAGAAAAAGGGGATGGTGATAGAAGAAAGAAGTTTTATTTGATTCTATTGTATTATGTATTAAAAAGTTATGGGAGGTATTAGAAATGAGATCAATAAGAGTAATATATAAAATAATAACTATTCTATTAATATTTACTCTTGCAGTAGGATTGTCTTTTGGTGCAGAAAAATATAAGCTTACTTTCTGGAACATGCCATTTGTTACACAGGAAGTTTCTCCAAATTATTTAAAAATGTGGGAAAGTGATGCAAAAATTGCATTATCAGCATATATAGTCGATAATTTTTATGGCCCTGGAAAATACAAGGATCAAAGAGATAAGTTTTTACTTCAAGCGAAGACTGGAATACCGGATGTTATTGAGGGTTTACTCGAAGACACAGCAGTATATGTAAATATCGATATTATTGAACCTCTCGATTCTTATTTTTCTAAATGGGCTGACAGCACTCAGTTTGTAGAAAGTACATTAGAACCTCTTCGAATTAATGGTAAGCTTTATGGCATACCTTACAATTCAAATGCTCGTGCCTTGATATATCGAAAAGATATATTAGAAAAATATGGACTTTCTGTTCCAAAAACATGGGATGAACTAATTGATACAGCAAGAAAAATAACTGAAAAGTCTAATAAGGAAATGTTTGGTTTCTTTGTATGTACTGAAATTGGAGATCCAAGAGCGGCTCAAGAGTTTATTACCTGGTATTTTCAGGTAAGCGGTAAGAAAAATCCATTTGATATTACGACTGTGGAAGGGGAAAGAACCGTTAAAGTAGTTGCTACAGCAGATCAACTTGAAAAAGTTCTTTATTTGTATGGAAAGCTCTTTGAAGGTGATTTTCCTGCTTGTGATCCGAATCAGAGAGGAACAGGTTGGCCAGTTGAAGATCCAGGTTATGTGGCAGGTAAATGGGCAATGGCACCTATGGGACCATGGCTTTGGGGGAGAAGAACAGAAAGTGACACTGCAAAAGATATTCTTGAAAATAAAACTACGATAACGAGAATCCCATACTCGAAAGATGGGGTACCCGCCACTTATCTAGAAGTAAAACCGATAATGATGAGTAAATTCTCGAAAGATAAGAATGCTGCTTGGGAACTTATCAAGTATATTACTTCAAAAGAAAAAATGGCTCAATGGCTGGTTGATTCTGGTGGAATACCTCCGAGAATGGATTCACTGAGTATGGATGTTTTTGAAAAGGCTGGCATTAAATGGTGGATACAGGGCTTTGCTAATGAATTACCAATTTCAGTAGCTATGTCTCCAATAAACTGGGGGCCTGTTAGCGAAGCAAACTTAAGAGCTGTAAACTATGTAATTTATGGACAAAAATCAGCAAAAGACGCAGCACAATGGCTATTGGATACTTATAATGATCTTAATGAAAAGAAGACTCTGTAAACTTAGTTTAATTTAAAAGGAGTGGATACTTATCCACTCCTTTTCATAATATAAGAAAAAAATCGTGTTACGCTTAATTTAACGATTTAATGGGTAGATGAAATAATTCAGGTAATCTCTTTATATTAGATAGAAAAATAATATGGATGGATCGTTTTTATATCTGGCTAGTAATTCAAAAAATCTTCTTCTTTTGATCCCAAGGATTGATAAAATATGATTAATCTTAATTTTTTTATTCAGATAACTATCTAATAGTGAGTTAACACGACCATCGATAAGGTTTTTGTGTAATTGTTTAGACATAATTTAGAACCTCTTTTCTCTATAAGATTTAGTTCTAAATTATATCTTTTTACTGTTTTTTAGTAGTACATTTATCTTTTAAATGATACTATGGATTAATATAAATAAAGAATGCTCAATTTAAGATTAATGTAATTTCGTGAAATTAAAAGTTAATTAATGAATATTAAATTTTAATAAAAGAATAAGAAGAAAGAATTTATGGATAAAAGAACAGGTTATTTTTTAATAATTCCAGCGATTATTATCATGTGCATTCTTACTTTATATCCTTTAATAGAGGGGATTAGAGTATCATTTACAGATAAAAGCATGCTTAGAGCGGAGTATAGTTATATTGGCGTAGATAATTACAAGCAGATGTTAGGTGATCCTATTTTTTGGCTTTCACTCTGGCATTCGATAATACTGACGGGAGTTGTTGTAATATTGCAATTAATATTTGGACTTATTTTAGCCTGGACGATGAAACAAGAAATACCAGGCATGCCGATTTTTAAAAGCATTATTATGGCAAGTTGGGTAATTCCTGTTGCTGCTACAGTAATAATCTTTAAGTTTATGGCACAATCTGATGTCGGTTTTATAAATATAATATTAAAAAGTATAGGGTTAAAAAACCTGGTAAAATACTGGTTTGGAGACCCATTAACTGCATTTCCTTTCATTATTTTACTGCATTTATGGAGAAATGTGCCATTTTATGGAATTGCTTTTTTAGCAGCCATGCAGACAATTCCTGCAAGTTTCTATGAAGCGGTAAAAATTGATGGAGCTAATGCTTTTCAAAGTTTCTGTTATATAACTCTCCCTGGAATAAGAAACATGATAATTGTAATGGTTACTATACATGTTCTCTGGACATTCAATAATTTTGATTTAATTTATTTGGCAACCGGTGGAGGTCCTATTAATACAACTGATGTGCTTCCAGTTTATGTCTACAGACAAAGCTGGGTTAGCTATGCGGCGGGATATGGGGCAAGCATAGGTACTGTTATGCTTTTAATTCTTAGTATTTATTTAATAATTTATTTACTGATTCAAGAGAGAGGAGAATATCAACGATGAAAGGGTTAAGATTAAATATAAGACAAATAAAAATTCGAAACATGATTGTCGCATATATAATTATCTTTATTTCTTTATGTTTTTTTATACTGCCAATGATTTGGGTTTTTTACTGTTCTTTTAGAACTCAAGAATCTATTTTTACCGGTAAAATCATTCCAGCTTTAGAAGGTCTTACATTTAATAATTATGTAACAATACTTAGTGTGACTGATTTTCCTCGTTATTTTGTAAATTCAATAAAAATTTCAAGTCTCGTTACTATTATAAGCCTTATTATTTCAATATTTGGAGCATATGGATTAAGCCGCTATGATATTAAAGGAAAAAAAATCATTATACTTGGCATATTCTCTACTCAAATGTTTCCGCAGGTTCTTATGCTTATACCTCTTTTTTTAGTTGTTTTTTCCTTGAATTTAATGGATACCATATTAGGTATTGTTCTTACGCAACTAATTCTCGTTCTTCCTTTTTGTTTGTGGATGCTGAAAGGATATTTTGATACAATACCGATTGATTTGGACAATGCTGCTAAAATTGATGGAGGTAACCTTATCCAGCAATTAATATACGTTATTTTACCTATTGCTGAACCTGGTATTATGGTTGTAGCTTTTTTTTCTTTTGTTGTTTCTTGGAGCGATTACCTTATTGTATCTGTCATCAGCCAGAGTCAAAATACAGCGACTCTTACGCTTATTATAAGTCGTCTCTCGTCTTCTTTACTTATTCGTTGGGGACAAGTATGCGCTGTTGCAGCCCTAACCATTGTTCCAACCTTGATTCTCTTCGCTTTCGTTCAAAAAAGGTTAATTGAAGGTTTAACAGCTGGAGCATTGAAAGAGTAATTTGATTTTTAAGGATAATAATAGGAAAAATTAAAATTCAGTCTTAAGTCCTGGATTTATGACCAACCGAAATCACATTAATCTGAAAATCGGTGAACTTTTTGTGTAATTGTTTCATGATATAGAACCTCACTTTTTGATCCTATATTATTACAACTTAAAGTTATTTCTAGGAGTTCACTTTTAATTTTTAAATAACAAGATTTAGAAAATAAGTTGACAAATATGACTAATAAAATATATAATAGTTGTACGGTTGTCCGTATAAGTATATAACTTTGTGTGCTAACCTACAAAATCCAATCTTCAAAGTTCTAGCGAATTTGAAACCACTTTTCTTTCTAATATATGGAGTAATTTTATGCAAATACATAAAAAAAAGATTAAAAAAGAAGATGGCCGTTATTTGATTTATTATACTTTTACTGAAGAGGAAAAGGAGGGCAAGGGTGTTAGAACTGAGATGGAATCAAATTTTGAAACAATGGACAATAGTAGCCACTCATCGCCAAAACAGGATCTATAAACCTCCAAAAGATTATTGCCCTCTCTGTCCTACAAAAATAGGTGGTTTACCTACAGAAGTACCAGATGAAGATTTTGATATTGTGGTTTTTGAAAATAAATTTCCCTCTCTACAAAAAGGACCATCAGAAATAAAAGAAATAGAATCTGAATTTTTTAAGCATGGTAAGGCTCAGGGAATTTGTGAGGTAGTTCTATTTACTTCGGAACATAATGTAGTTATGTCCAGAGAACCTTTGGGCAGGTATATTAAATTAGTAAAAGTTTGGAGAGATAGATATCAGGAACTGGGACAGAAAGAATTTATTGATTATGTCTATATCTTTGAGAATAAAGGTGAAGAAGTAGGAGTTACCCTCGAGCACCCTCATGGGCAGATATATGCTTATCCTTTTATTCCGCCGATAATTGAAAGAGAACTTGCATCTAGCAAGGAACATCTCAACAAAAAGAAGGAATGTCTATTCTGTAAGGTCATAAGAGAGGAAAAAAGTGATGGTCGTAGAATAATAACCAGCAATGATTCTTTTACAGCTTTTATTCCCTTCTTTGCCCGTTATGCCTATGAGGTTCATATCTATGCTAATCGACATTTGCCTTCTTTTAATGATTTTTCGGAAAAGGAAGAGATTGATTTAGCCATAATATTAAAAACTTTAATGATGAAATATGATAATCTTTTTGGTTTTACCCTCCCTTATATTATGGCTATTCATCAACAACCAACCGATGGGACTGGGAAGGATTACTCTCATTTTCATATTGAATTTTATCCACCCCATAGGACAAAGGACAAATTAAAGTATCTAGCCGGAAGTGAAGTGGGCGCAGGGACATTTATTAATGGTTCATTAGCTGAAGAAAAAGCAAAAGAGTTAAGAAAGATTAAGAGGATATTTTAGTGCAAGATTTAAATAAATTGTGGAAGATATTTAATGAAAAATTTGCTGATACTGGTTTGATTAAAGGAGCTTTTTCTGCACCCGGTAGGGTTAATCTAATCGGAGAACATACTGATTATAATGAGGGCTTCGTTTTGCCGATGGCTATTGAAAAAAAAATAATTATGCTGGGGCAATCAAGAAACGATCGACTGGTTCAAGTTTTTGACCTGGGTTATAAAGCTGAAGCTAAATTTTCTTTAGATAATCTAACTCCTATTAAAAAAGATAAATGGGCTAATTATTTGATGGGCGTAGTTGATGAAATGCAGAAGGCAGGATACATTTTACAGGGAGCAAATATTATTTTTAGAAGTGATATTCCTCAGAAAGCAGGATTGAGTTCTTCTGCTGCTTTAGAAGTAGTAACTGCATTAACTATGGCAAAATTAAATTCGCTAAAGATTGAACCTGTAAAAATGGCTCGTCTCTGTCAACAGGCAGAGAATAATTTTGTCGGTGTAAACTGTGGGATTATGGATCAATATATATCTGTACTGGGCAAAAAAGGTTATGCCTTGATGATTGATTGCAGGAGTAATGAATATGAACTGGTACCTTTTACTGATAAGAATTATAAGATAGTTATCTGTAATTCAAAGGTAGAACGTGGTTTGGTAGATTCAAAGTATAATCAAAGAAGGAAAGAGTGTAAGCAAGTGACTGAATTTTTTGCAGATAAGTTAAAGCGAAAAATTTCAGCTTTAAGGGATGTAACCATAAACGATCTTGATAGGTTTGGTGCTAAACTTCCGGATCCGATTTTTCGCCGGGCTAGGCATATAATTACAGAGAATAACAGGGTTCTAACCAGTATGGAGACCTTAAAAAATAATGATTTTACTACCTTTGGCCAATTAATGAACGAATCTCATCATAGTTTAAGAGATGATTATGAGGTTAGCTGCCCTGAATTAGATCTACTGGTTGATCTTGCTTTAAACGAAGAAGGGGTTCTTGGAGCGAGAATGACTGGAGCAGGTTTCGGCGGCTGTACTATAAATTTAGCGAAAAAAGCTTATTTAGAACATTTTATAGAAGTCATAAGTGAAGAATATAAAAAAAAGACAGGAATAATACCTGAAATATATGTAAGCAGTCCTACTGCTGGAGCAAAGATGATTAAAGAAGGTAATAAAAATGGATGAAATAGAAATTAAGCAAGAAAGAATTATAAAACTATTAGATGAAAAGAGCTTGGATGGAATTATTCTTGCGAAAAATAGTAATATTTCCTGGTTAACTGGTGGGATGGAGAATAGGATTGTCTTTGTTAGTGAAGAGGGTGCAGTTAAGTTAATTGTTTTAAAAGATAAAATTTTGGTTTTAACCAGCAATATTGAAGCTGAAAGAGTAATAAAAGAAGAAGGGTTAGATAAAGAAGATTTTCAACTTATAGTTAACCAATGGTACGAAAGAGACTTATTAGATGGCTTAATAAGAAAATATCGTTTAGGTGGTGATTGTTATTTTCCCGAGGTAAATAATTTACAAGAAGAGATCAAACAGCTGCGTTTTTCCTTATTACCTGAAGAGATAGAGAGATATAGATCGCTGGGACGGGAAACAGCTAAGATTGTGACCGATGTATGTAGAGCTATTAAATCCGGAGATACAGAAAATGAAGTTAAAGGCCGACTGGCCCAGAAACTCTGGAGTAAAAATATACACCCGCATTTAATCCTGGTGGGTTCTGATGAAAGACTCTTTGACTATCGTCACCCTATTGCTAAAGATAAAGAGATTAAGAAATATGTTATGGTAGTAACTTGTGCTGAAAAATATGGATTAATTGTTAATTTAACCAGGTTTGTCCATTTTGGAGAGATTACAGAGGAATTAATGGATAAATTAAGGGCGGTGGCTAAGGTTAACGCGAGTTTTATAACCAATACCAGACCAGGTAAAAAAGTGGCTGATATTTTTCAGAAAGGAATTAGAGCTTATGGAGAAGTTGGTTATCCGGGGGAATGGAAATTTCACCACCAGGGTGGAGCAACAGGTTATAAAGAGAGAGATTATATTGCTACCTCAAAAATAAATGAAGTGGTTCAACCCAATCAGGCTTTTGCTTGGAATCCATCAATAAAAGGAGCGAAGAGCGAAGATACTATTATTGTGAATGAAACCGAAAATGAAATAATTACCGATGACCCTGAATGGCCTAAGGTTGAAGTAGAGTATAATGGAGAAAAGATAAGCAGCTCGGGTATTTTAGTTGGGGGATAATAGAATAAGTAGGGGGATACTAGCCCTTACTAATAAAGGAGGTGAAAAAGGAATAACGATTTTTGCTAGCACTTTGTATTAAGGTTGCTATAGTGAGGTTATTGCTAAAAAATTATTAGGAAATATTAAAAAGGAGAAAAAATTATGTTAAAGAAAATTAATCTTTTACTTTTATTAGTATTGACTTGCGTTGCTCTTCTGGTATTACCGGTAGTAGCTCAGGCAAGTGAAGGTCCTATTGTAATTTACTTTTTCCCAGGCGGTGCTGCCGGAGGAACCTTTGCTACTGTTGTTTATAATGGTGCTAAAGCAGCTGAAGAAATGTTAGGTGATCAGGTTGAGGTAAGATATCTATGGTCAGGTTGGAGCCCGCAGAAAATGGTTGATCAATTTCAGCAAGCTGTTGCGGCTAATCCTGATGGTATAGCAATTATGGGACATCCCGGGGATGAAGCATATAAGCCTTTTGTTGAAGAAGCTGAGAAACAGG
>Ga0209979_1005332_pt1 | contig 10173 bp, 10 predicted proteins | sample AnhtaG_FD_183114 | JGI IMG/M metagenome (GOLD analysis project Ga0209979, IMG submission 183114) | Deep subsurface microbial communities from Anholt, Denmark to uncover new lineages of life (NeLLi) - Anholt_01485 metaG (SPAdes) (version 2) | ecosystem: Environmental > Aquatic > Marine > Oceanic... | reverse complement strand
AAAAATCCCTTTAGATAAAATCCCAATAGGAAATGTTTTAATTGAAAAATTAAGGCGATACCGAATGAAGAATTTAGAAAACCAAATATCTTCTATATTTGATTTAGTTGTTAGGAGACATTTTAATGGAACACTTAAGAAGGGTGAACAATATCTTAATGAAAAATTGAAGCAGGTAGGAATCTTATCTAAGGAGGATTAATTTTATACCAAAGTTTAAAAAAACTTTTGAAATAGCGACTTAACACAACAATACATATACATAAATTACTTAGTATATTCGTGTATGCTATATTGTTATACCTCATATTACTCAGACACTCTTTCTTAATTTAGTAGAATAATGAAAAATTTTAAATACTTCAATATTAGAAAGGATAAAATGGAGAAAAAATTAAAAGCGAAAAAATTTCTATATTGGATTCCGAGAGTAGTAGCAATTCTGTTTGCAATATTTATCAGTCTATTTGCATTAGATGTTTTTGGTGAAGGTTGTACTTTTTGGGAGACAATTTTAGCATTATTAATACATCTAGTGCCAACTTATCTGGTTATAATTGCTCTATTAATTGCTTGGAAATGGGAAGCTGTTGGAGGATTAATATTTATTGCATTAGGATTGTTTTACATATTCAGGTTTGGAGGGCATTTTCCATTTACAGCTTATTTAATTATCTCAGGACCTTTATTTTTAATAGGTGTATTGTTTTTATTAAATAAATTTATAAAGTAACTTTCTTATGTTACTTGGGATGGTTCAAGTGATTATGGTGATTAGTGGGTGGACATTAACCTTGATGGAATCCCTGGTGTTGGTTTTAACGATTGTTTAGAAATGAATTACGACTGATCTTTTAAAGAAAAGACCCTTCAATTTGACGAAACCTACGTTTCTGGAGTTGATTCCTACCCTCAGACTCACCATGTTGCTCTTCAAGACCAAGATGGTGATGGGGTATACAAGGGAAGTATTACCGCCTGCTATGACTTTCTTACTCGCCCTGACCGTATCTATATGGATGTAATTGATTATGAAGTCACCACAGATAGGTGGACTGTGACAGGGTTTAAATATGTTGAGCATGAGTATTATAAATACATCAGGGAGTAAACATAGATGAAGAGATTAAGACGGTATATTAAAAAAATTATATTAAATATATTAAATATTTCGTATAATGTGTAAGAAAAGTATATTTTGACGAAAACATTTCGTATAAAAAATAGTTATCTGCCATTTCGAAAACTAAACAGGAGGAAATATTATGAGTATACAACCTATCAAGCGAAAAATTGAGGAAATATTTTCCGTAAGTCAACCATACTACATTGATTTTTATCAGAGGGACTATAAATGGGTAAAAGAGCACATAGAGAAATTGTTAGAAGATTTATTCTATAGGTTTAAATTAGAATATAAAGAAAATATAGATCCAACCCCAGAAAATATAAGTAAGTACGACTGGTATTATCTGAGCGCTTATGTAACTAATACCTATAAAGGGAAAACGTTTATTGTTGATGGACAACAAAGATTGGCTTCAATAACTCTTATTTTAATTAAATTATTTCACCTTGCTAGAGAATTTGACTTAGACGAGCGTGTAGAGTTAATAAGACAATATATCCAAGGAATCGGGATAGAAGGCAAAAAATTTTGGATGGGGTGGGGCAATAGGAAGGCGGTTCTACAAGATTTACTTGAAAATGGCATGGGAACAAAAGAATTAAAAGATGATGATATTAGTATCACAAATTTATATAAAAACTATGAAGTCATCGACAAGGCGTTAGAATCATATTTAAATACTCTGCACATATTTGAATCGTTTCTCTTGTATTTTTTGACGAAAGTACTGCTGGTAGAAATTCAGATAGATGAATCAAAAGATGTTCCAATGGTTTTTGAAGTGATAAATGATCGAGGAGAGAGATTAAAGCCCTATGAAGTTTTAAAAGGTAAGTTATTAGGGCAATTAGATAAAAATGAAGTAGATGAATACAACAAAATTTGGGACCACTACATTCATAACTTACAGAAAATAGATGAAAAAGAAGTAGATAATTTCTTTCGTTTCTACTTCAGATCAAAATTTGTTGATACCCATGCCGAATATCGAGAATTCGACGGTGACTATCACAAGACTCTTTACTTAGAAAAATGGAATAATAAAATCCAGTTAAAACAAAATATTGAAAAGACTAAATCCTTTGTTAAAAAGGATTTGGATTACTATGCAAAATTATATCTCAAATTAGTACAAGGATTGGAAAAAGAAGAGCCTATACTCAGTGAACATTTGTTATACAACTACTTAAACGACCAAGACAGACAATATTTATTGATTTTGTCCTCCTGTGGTCTCAGTGATCCCCAGGAAACAGGAAAAGTTGGGGTAGTCGCCAAATTATTCGATAGATATTACACAATATTGCAGTTAACAGGCTCTTACGACAGTAATGTGTTCACAGAGAGTATCCTAAATCTTAATAAAAAGATAAGAGAAAAATCAATTAAAGATATTATAAGAGCATTCAATGAGCAATTAATTAATGATATTTCAAACGCTAAAGGTGTAGAGGTTAAAAAATCTTTTAACTGGAGTTATTTTAAAGACACTAATCGTAATCTACGTATTAGATTTATCAGGTATTTCTTTGCGAGGATAGAGCATTTCATCGCGAAGAACTGTAATATACAGTGTGAAAACTATTATAATTTAGTTAGGAACACTGGCTCAGTTTATGGTTATCATGTAGAACATATCATTGCTGATAATGAAGAAAATAGAAATCTATTTGAAGATGAAGAACTTTTTCATTCTGAAAGAAATAGACTCGGAGCGTTGACATTATTAAAGGGAAGAGATAATTTGTCATCTGGAAAGGAGCCATATTCAAAAAAGCTAGAAACATATTCTGGAAAAGCTAATCTGGTGTGGACTCAATCTCTTAGAGATGATTTTTATCATAGTAATCCTGATTTTAAAGACTTCCTGAATAAATATGACTTAAATTTTAAGCCATATCCCAATAAGTTTGATAAAAATGCAGTAGATGAAAGGCAAAAACTGCTATTTGATATAGCAAAAATAATATGGGATAGAAAGTGAAACTATCGAAACGGCAGATAACACGGTGTTTATGGGAAGCTACGCTTCTCCAAATTTTGCTTCGCAAAACTTCACAAACACCGGAAACGTTATCAGAAATGTTAAGGAGGTAAAAAATGGATGCCATAATCAAATGTATTGAAGACCTTCGGATGAAACTTGATAAGCACCGAAAGGATGACTTAAAGGAGTATCCAACACGAACAATATTTGTAGACCCATTACTTCAAGCTCTTGGCTGGGATGTAAGAGACCCAGACGAAGTGGAGCTTGAGTATTCAACTATTGATGGAAAGTCCGTTGACTATGCGCCTAAAATAAACCACAAACCAGTTCTATTCATAGAGGCGAAACCGTTAAATGATTCACTTACAGATGTTAAATCGATTACACAAGTAGTTGGTTATGCTGCTAATGCTGGTGTTGAATGGTGCATCCTTACTAATGGTGTTACGTACAAAGTTTATCGCAGTACCGAGAGAGCGGAGGCTCCTGATAAATTACTTTTTGAAATTTCTCTTGATCCAAAAGAAACCGAGGGCATGACAATTCAACAAGTTGCAGAACAATTTGCACGTTTCTCACGTGATGCAATGGCTAAAGGTCTACTTGACGAAATTGGTGAACAAATTTTCACCACAGGAAAGATAAGAAAAGCTTTAGACAAACTTTTCATGGAATCTCCAAACACACTGATCAGACTTATACGCTCAGCCATTGGAGATGACACCATTAAACCAACGCAAGTTAAGAAAGCTCTCAAGAGGCTCTGGGCCCAAACATCAGAAATCGAGATTCCTTCAACATTTGGTGTAGAGCCTGTCCCTCCCGAGAGAACTAAAGCAAGAGGTAAAGATTATAGTGAGGAACATCACCTAAAAGGAAAACCACGAGAAGTCGTAGAATTATTTCGGACAATTGATAAATTTTGTAGAGAGCTTGATCCAATTGCGGTCCAAAGAAAGTATCTTGCCAAGTATGTCAGATATACCCGTGGTAAAAATATCTTTTGTTGTGTTCACCTTCAGAAAAGTGGGCTTCGTGTTTGGTTGAAGTTAAATTACTCGGATTTAGAAAGTCCACCTGAATATGTTCGTGATGTTTTAAACATTGGACATTGGGGAGTAGGCGATGTGGAGCTTTCAATTGATAGCATCCAACGATTTCAAATTGCCAAGGGATTTATACAAAAATCATTTGAAGAAAATAGATTAAAATGAACACTTCCGATAACAGAGTATATCTGGATTCGTGCCTTACGGTACTCCGCCCAAATCCTGCTTCGCAGGACTTCAGATACGCTCAAAATGTTATGCGAAATCTGGTGAAAGCATGAATACTATGATTGTTGATAAATGTAAGTTAGCAACCGGAAAGGTTATATGTAATGATATTGGGAAAACAGGTTCAGGATTTTTTATTTATGACCAAGGATTCTTTATAACAAATAATCATGTGGTCTCCAGAATGAGCATCGATAGAACGGGAGTAATAAGAATGGATTATTCGAGACAAATATTTCTTAAAACTGCTGGAAATACTTATAGAGCTTCATTGGTGATTGATGAAAGTTCTAATCGTCCGGTTGTCTATGATTATGCAATTCTGACATTAAATGTAACTCCCGGCGCTTATTTTGATGTTACGAATCCTTCTGAGATATCACAAGGTGAAGAAGTGGTAGCCATAGGATATCCTTTAGACTTTGACGAGCCTATTGTTAGTAGTGGGGTCATCTCCACTATTATTTCAAGGCCAAGTCATACAAACGCTCTTCATACAATAAGAACTATTTTAACTGACACTCTTATTACATTTGGCAACTCTGGAGGACCTTTGGTAAGAGTATCAGATGGGAAAGTAATCGGAATAACTACGATGCGACACGAAATAAGAGATGAAGCAAGAGAAAGGTTGCTAAAATATATTAATCTGCATGGTATAGAAGCTATGCCTCCAATTCGTGATTTAATTGAATTCGTATTAAGGTATGTAAATATAGGTTTTAATTATGCTATTTCTATTGAATATGCTATGAGTGATCCTGCCTTTGGTTCACTTGAAGGGGGTGAGTAGTATGCCAGTGTTTATGAAGGGAAATTACATCTTTGTGGGACCTGGGCGTAAATGCTTTGAAGTATCCTCAAATTTCACCAATTATTTGGAATTGGGGATTCTGGGAATAAATAAACATTATCTAGAGGCGAAAATTGAAAACAATGAATTTAAGATTTCGGGAATTTTACTTGATAAGAATGGGAAAGTCATTTGTTCTTTAAAGGATAATTTTATTGAAGCATCTGAAAACTGTAACAATGAGATGACTCCTTATGGGTATCGGATAAAAGACAAAGGCGGAAATCTTGTATTTGAAATACAAGTTGAAAATGACTTAATCTGCCATTTGAAAGGCAATATTTATGGAGATTCAGGTGAAATAGTAGCTCAAGATAGAGAGGGCGAATTCATTATATTAAAAGGACCTGCAATCATAGGAAAGAGTGGTAATGCTATTGGAATCAAACTCGATTAAAGCCAGACTTCGCCTAACGGAGTATATACGCTACTGGCTAACGGTCTTGTCCTTTGGAACATTGCTCCCTACGGTTGCAACATCGTATATGCTGGGAACGTTAGATGAAATTGTGGACTTTGAATAATAACTCTATTTTATAGTGAAGGTATAAATTGATTTGATAATATGAGTAACATCAGGCAATAAGGCAGGTTCATATCTACTGTTCTCATGATTATTTTAGCAAATAGAAAATAAAAATCCTTAACTCCTTTAAGAGTATTAGATTGAAATCTGTTTTTATATTCAATCAAATTATAGTGGGGAAAAGGATATTTAAAAGCATTTTAATTTGTTTTTTAGAACAGATAGAATAAAAAGCCCAAAAAATGTGAGATACTTCCTCCTAAAACAAAAAGATGCCAGATAGCATGATTATATGGTATCTTCTCCCATACATAAAATATCACTCCAAGTGTATAGCAGGCACCGCCAATTAAAAACCAGATGATCATTCCTTTTGGAACCATTTGCATTATTGGTTTTAAGGCAATGATACAAAGCCATCCCATGGCAACATAGAATAAAATCGACAAAATTTCAAGTTTTTCCAAAAGGAACACTTTGAAAACGATCCCCCCTATAGCCATAGCCCAGATAAGTCCGAAAAGAGTCCAACCCCATGGGCCCCGCATTAAAATAAGTGTCACAGGTGTGTATGTTCCCGCAATAAGCAGATAGATCGATGAATGATCCAAAATTCTGAAAAAATGTTTTAATCGTTGTTCTGTAAAGCTATGGTAGAGGGTAGATGCCAAATAAAGTAGAATAAGTGTAGTACCATATATGCTGAAACTCACAACCTGCCAGGCATCCCCTTGGATACTGGCAAAAACCACAAGAATCACAAGAGCTGTAATACTTAAAGCTACTCCTATACCATGAGTAATACTGTTCGCGATTTCCTCACCAGTACTCCAAGATTTCAGAGAAGCAACCCCTTTTTCTTGAACATTTGTCTTGCTTTTTATTTTTTTCATTTCTGTAATATTAACGATACCTTCGTTCATTATTTAGATGATCAGACAGTTCTTAATAGAAACTACCAATCATTATTCTACCCTAATTTCTTGGATTCAGAAAATTTCTTTCCCAAGCCTTCCACTGCTCTTAATACTTCAAGTGGAACTGCAAAAACAATTGTATTAGACTGATCTGATAATATATCATTAATAGAATTTAAAGTTCTAAAATATATGTATTTTTAATATTCTTTTTACCCATATCTTAAATCACCCTTTATATAAAATCATAAAAATCCTAAAAAATTTAAAAATAAATTGTTAATTTTTTATATAATATGCAATAAAAGTATATTTCGAGGAAAACATTTTGTATAAAAACGAGTTAGATGAAATGATGTTCCAGATTCATTTAGGTATATAGAGTATAATAAATACTATTATTATTTTAAATAATTTCGATAAAATAAATGATAGGTGAGAATTAAAATGGCATTTAGTAGAAACAAGCCGTATAACGATTTACCACTATTGCCACCCGAAAATAGGTACTATGAAACCATAAATCTATATAAAAAGCTATCTGAATCAAGAGCTGCTCTAGCAGAATTAAAAGGACGAACACCAGTAATACCAAATCCATTAATGCTTGTTAATACTCTAGTATTACAAGAAGCACGAGATAGTTCTATTATTGAAAATATTGTTACAAGCAATGATAAATTATACAGGGCTTTCACTTCTGAGAGGGCAACTAAGGACCCTTATACAAAGGAAGTTCTTCGTTATAGAGAAGCATTATGGCAAACCTACGAAGAATTGAGAAAAAGTGGTCATATTAATTTGGATTTAATTGTAAGAATATTTCAAATAATTAAAGAAACAGATGAGAAAATTAGGAAAAAACAAGTAAAGATTGGAAATAACTTGATAACGGTATATACGCCTCCGGAGCCAGGAAAAATGCTGAAAGACAAACTGTACAATTGGATCCAATTTGCAACCAATAATGATGATATTGATCCATTAATTAAAATGGCTTTGCTACATTATCAATTTGAATGTATTCATCCATTTTCAGATGGTAATGGACGAACTGGTAGGATTTTAAATGTCTTGTACCTAACTTATACAGAATTGTTAGATTTACCTATCCTATACTTATCAAAATATATCTTGGAATATAAAAGTGAATATTATCGTCTATTCACTGAGGTAACTGAGCAGGTAAAATGGGAAGACTGGATAATTTTCATACTGGAAGCAGTTAGACAAACTGCTAAGTTCACTTTAGCTAAAATAAATGCTATTTATGCATTATTCCAAAAAGTGCAAGAACAAATAAAAACGGATGCAAGTGACATCTATTCCTATGAGTTAGTCGAGATACTATTTCATCAACCATATTGTAAAATTGGTATTCTAGTTAAAAACAATGTTGCTTCACGAAATACAGCAAGTAAGTATCTTAACAGGCTTGTGAATCTAGGTATTTTAGATAAAAAAGTTGAAGGGCGAGAAATTCTTTATCTAAACAAAGAATTATATAAAATACTCGCTAAAGCATAGTAACTTACACAGTATTTACTGTTTCTTGTGCTTGAGTAAGATTATCTGCGCAGTGGTTGTGCATATCTTGATTAAATGCTCATCACTTGTGTATGACATAGCGCGTCACTTCGCTTAACAGCTGCTTGTTGCATGATGACCAAATTCCAGTCTTCACTGTTATTATAACAGAGTAGTGACTATGAGATTGAGATGACTTGTTAACGAAACGCTTTGGTGTGAGCAAGATGCGACAGGGATTTTGATAAGTAGTAGAATGTTAAGCGAAATTACTTTAAGGAAATTGAAATGAATTTTATTTGTAAGTTTTTTCACTCCTTTTTCTTAATGTTAAAATCCACACAATTTTTTTATTATCATCTATATCATAAAGCACTTTATAGTCTCCCACTCTTATCCGGTATTGTGCTGTGTATTTATAGAATTGAATGGGAGGTCTAAGTTTTTTAAAGGGTTTTTTGCCAAAGGGACGAGGGTTATTAGAAAGTTTTTCTACTTTCTGCATAATTTTATCCTGAATATTTCTTTGAGGTATTTTTGAAAGAAATTTTTCAAATCTTTTTTCAATAGAGTGGGTGGGAAACTTAACTTCATATTTCATTATCATTTTTTTCGTATTTTATTAAAAAGATCAGAAACAGGTATACCAGTAACACCTGACCTTATTTCTTTCCTGGCCTCTTCAACAGCTGTTATAGTTTCTAAATCTGCGAGTTCATCAAGAATATCTATTAATTCTAATGCATCAGAATATGGAATATTTACACTTACAGGAGTTCCTCTATTAGTTATAACAATAAGTTCATCAAGAAGTTTTGTAGATAGAAGTTTTTTAAAATTTCTAATCCCAATATGACTGGCTTTTAATAAATTTGTAGCAAGACTCATAATATTTCACCCTCTTTTTTAATTATTTAAAAGTAGTTGCAATTGTATATACATTTAAATTATAGTATATATGTTGTATTTGTCAAGATACTTTTGTTTTTAAAATAACAAAATATATAAATAGATTATTATGTAAAGTTAATTAAAAATAAATTTGTAAAAAGAATTTTAGGAAAGACATGGTGTGAATAAATTTATAAATGTATATAGAAAAAGATATTTAAATATCCATATTTATAAATAAATATGCAGGCCATATACTTTATGGTAGACACCTGTATATAAAATTATACGTGTTATATTGAAAAGTTAAGAATTTTTTTTAAAAAAAATAAACTTTTATATAAAATTAAATATCTACTAAGTTTTTTTAGTTTCTGTAAGTTTCTTACCTAAACCTTCTACTACTCCTAATACTTCTAAAGGAACTGCAAATACTATTGTATTTGACTGATCTGATGATATGAGACTAATAAAATTTAATGCTCTTAAATGAATAACCTCTAGAAATATGAGACTATTGGCTTCATGCGTTTTAAGTTTGAGTAGACAGCGGATGTTATTTATGCTGTTATATAAATTTATAGTTGTATTATCGTCAGTTGATCAGGATTAATTATATGATTTAAAAAAAATAAAAAAAATACTTGACAAAATTTAATTATTATACTATTATATAACTTAGATAATTATATAATAATTACAATTGTCTAATATTATACTGCAGTAAGAGTAATGCAGTATATATTAAAGTAAAAAGGAGCGAGGAATATGGCGTTATCAAAGTTATTATGGGATTCGGGGACAGCCTATGACATGTTTGTTAGTTTAAATGTTATACATGAGCCCACAGTATTTGGGTTACGTAGTGCATGGGCAGCAGGAATGAGAGCACGACTTCCAGTAACAAATCGAGAAACTTTAAGGCAGAGTCAGTTGCTATTTAAAGTGCCATTTCACTGGATAAACACACTTCCAGATCCTAAAGACAGCTTTACTGTTTTATATGTCTTGCGACAGATTCCACCAGGGGAACGATTACATGTTTTGGCTATTGACCCAGATA
>Ga0209979_1005331_pt1 | contig 10175 bp, 7 predicted proteins | sample AnhtaG_FD_183114 | JGI IMG/M metagenome (GOLD analysis project Ga0209979, IMG submission 183114) | Deep subsurface microbial communities from Anholt, Denmark to uncover new lineages of life (NeLLi) - Anholt_01485 metaG (SPAdes) (version 2) | ecosystem: Environmental > Aquatic > Marine > Oceanic >... | reverse complement strand
GCCAGGGCTTCGCTATCCGAGTGGTATCGCAACTCACAGGTCTGCGTGTCTTCCCGGTGGTGAGTGGCAAGGAAGAGATCCACCAGGCGCTGAGAAGGATGGCTACACTGTCGCAGGAGTCGGGAGAGCGGTCCTAATCGATATGGTGTAAGGTGGCGAGCCAAAGGGGGATACCCTTGGCTCATTTTTATCTCTGGGGGCTTCTCTACTCCTCCCCTGGCCGCAGAACCCTCTCATCCGGCTCGGGGAAGCGAGTTAGAACCGTGGCTTCTTGCTGCAAAGGCACCGTGTCCCCTAAGGCCAAGTCGGCTATCGGCTTCCCAGGCTTCTCTTCCCCTCTGGGCAAGGCGAAGACCCCTATCTGGGTCCCTTCTCTGTCGTATTTTCTCTTGGCGTAGGCCATCCCCAACTGGTAGCCATCCACCAGAGCGCAACTGGTGACCGTGCCGATGTACCGCCCTCTCTTATCTACCACCAAATCGCCCTGTTTGAGCATGCGGCCACCCCTGGTGTTGAGCCCAAAGCGAAGGATCTCCATCTCCCTTTTGGCTTCCTTCTCTAGAAGGGCTTTTTTCCCGATGAAGAAAGGCTTATGGAATTTGACGAAGGGGCCATAACCGGCTTCTAGGGGAGAGACATCATGGGGGCCAGCCAGTTCATGGCCATAGAGGGGCAGGCCAGCCTCTGTCCTGGTGGAATCCCTGGCTCCCAGACCAGCAGGCTTGATACCTAAATCCTCTCCCACGTCCAAGAGCCTCTGCCAGAGGAGCACCGCATCACGGGGATGGATGTAGAACTCGAAAGCGATCTCCTCGCCGGTGTAGCCGGTTCGGGAGATGATAAGGGGCAGGCCTAGAATCTCCGTCTCTACGAATTCGGATCTTCGGAGGCGAGAGAGGGTTCGCTCTAAGGTTGGGTCCTCGATTAGGCGCCTCACTATGGATAGAGAGTTGGGGCCCTGAAGAGCCATGTCGATCCTTTGCTCCTCCCCACAGGAGGGGTCTTTTAAGTCTCTGATGGTGACCCTCCCTTCGATCTCTCGGAAGGGGTAATCCCGATCGATGAGGAACTCTCGGGAGTTAACGGCCAAAAGCCAGGCCAGGATCTTCTCCTGGTTGACGGCGTTGGTGACCATCATATAGAGGTCTCCTGCTCGACGATAGACCATGACATCGTCCATCACCTGGCCATCCAGATCGAGGATGTAGCCGTACATCGATTGGCCATCTTTCAACCAACTGATGTAGTTGCTGGTCACCACGTCCAGGAATCGGGTGGCATGTGGGCCTGCGATCTCCAGCACGCCCATATGCCCCACATCGAAGAGGCCCGCCCTCTCCCGCACGGCCTTATGCTCCTCGGCGATGCTTGTGTACCAGACCGGCATCTCCCAGCCAGCGAAGGGTATAACCTTCTTGGTCAACTTCAGATGCTCAGGGTAAAGGGGGGTTCGTCTCGGTTCGCCTTCTTCCGGTTCGTGTACAAACTCTCCTTTTTCAGCCTTGGGCTTTACCTCTCGAACGATCGCCTTCTGGCCCACAAAGTAGGGCTTGGAGAGGGCGAAGAGGGAAGCGTATCCGCTCCTATGTAGGGAGAGTCCCTCTACTGGGGAGCCACCGTAGGAGGGAAGGCCGGCTTCCTCTCTTAGTGCCTCTCTAACCTGAAAGCCAGCGGGGACTAGATCCTCCTCCAGGAGCAGATTCCAAAGCTCGGGGGCCCTCTTTCGAGGGAGGACGATCTCCAGCCTCTGGTCGTCATCGCCGTATCCGGTGCGGAAGAGCAGGGCTGGGATACCGGCTATCTCCCCTTCCCAAGCGTGGAACCTTTCCAATTCTGGAAGGGCAGCATCCATCCTTTGCAGGATCTCCAAGGATCGAGGGCCGTGAACTCCCAAGGCGGTCTTTTGCCACTCCTCAGTTCCCTCATTGAGGTCCTCCACCACCGCTGGCCCTTCGATCTTGGCCCTGACATCTTCGTGGTCGAAGAGGGTATACCCGTCAGAGAGGGCTCGCAGCCACTCTTTCACCCTCTCGGTGTTGGCGGAGTTGGTCATCAGGAGATAATGGTCCCAGCCCCACCGATCGCTCTTCAGGCGGAGGATGAGAAGATCGTCCATTACCCTGCCCTTCTCTTCCAAAATGAGGGAGCGTTGGCCCTCCCCAGGTTCGAGCCTGGTCACATCGTTGGTGGTTACCCCTTGGAGGAGGGCCTTAGCCCTCTCCCCGCTGATCTCCAAAAGCCCCATATCCCCCAGGTCGAAGAGGACGGCCGAATTCCTGCTCGCTTCTCTCTCCTTGGCCCTATCTCCATAGTGTAGGGGCATCTTCCAACCGTGGTGTTCGGCCATCTCGGCACCCAACCTTCGGTGTTCTCCCAGCAAAGGGGTCTCTTGGATAGTTGTTTTGGTGGGGATATAGTAATGGGGGTATCCGCTCTCCCGGGCCACCTTATCGCCCGCTTCAGCCACCAGTTCTGCCACCCCTCGCTTCACCTCTTCCATGATCGCTGGATCGATCTTCCCCCGAGGGAGATCTCCCCGCAACCCTATGTAACTGAAGGGTTGTATGTTGGTAAGCACACTATGGATGAGCCCCGCCAGTTTGTCCATCTCTTCTGGGCCAAAGCCTCGCTGAGTGACCCAGGGCGTGCCCAGACGGATGCCGCTGGCATCGGCGGCACTGGTGTCGCCGGGGATGGTGTTCTTGTTGACCACGATACCGCAGAGGTCCAAGATGCGAGCCGCCGTCTCCCCCTTGAGGGGGAAGCCGGTCTTCGTGGGGATGGCGTTGAGATCGATGCAGAGGAGATGAGTGTTTGTGCCTCCATAGGCTATCCTGAGCCCGCGCTTCTCGAGAACATCGCTTAGAGCCACGGCGTTCTCCACGATCCTCTCTTGAAGCCTCCTGAATTTCTCCGTCTGGGCTATCTTGAAGGCCACCGCTATAGCGGCGAACTTGTTGACATGGGGCCCGCCCTGTTCACCGGGGAAAACGGCGCTATCTATGAGTTGGGCCTTCTCCCCATCGGTGGTGAGGATCACCGCCCCTCGGGGGCCACAGATGGTCTTGTGGGTGGTAAAGGTTATCACATCAGCATAGCCTATAGGGGTGGGATAGACGCCGGCGATGATCATCCCCGCCGGGTGGGCCACGTCGGCCAAAAGTGTAGCGCCCCCGGGGACAGCATCGGCGATCTCTCTAAACTTCTCCCAATCCACAGCCCAGGAGTAGGAGGTGTACCCAGCGATGATCATTCTAGGCTTGTGCTCGATGGCCAGCCTTCTTATCTGGTCGTAGTCTAGCCTCTCGGTCACCGGGTCTACCTCGTAGGAGACGATATGGTACCGTTTGCCGGAGCGGTTGAACTCGCTCCCGTGGGTGAGGTGGCCACCGTGGGGCAGGGCCATCCCCATGACCATCTCCCCGGGTTCGACGAACGCCTCATAGACGGAGTTGTTAGCCGCTGCTCCGGAGAGCGGTTGGATATTCACATATATCTCATCGGCGCTTATCTTATCGGTGGCGAAGCATTTGGCTATCCGCCGTTGGGCCAAGGCCTCTAGGAAATGGACATAGTCACACCCTTTGTAGAACCTTCTATCGGCGTACCGCCGGTAATAGGCCAACTCGTATCCGAAGTCTAAGAGCAGCTCCTCCTCGTCCCTGGTCATGCGTAAGGGTGGATACCCCTCGGCATAGATGTTAGTGAAGACCGATCCCAAAGCCTGTCGTACGGCTCGAGGACAGATGCTCTCTGAAGGGATGAGGATTATCTTTTGAGCTTGTCTCTCCTCCTCGAAGCCGATGATGAGATCGGTATCGGGATCCACCTCTGAGAGATCTTCCCGCACTAAGAAATCCGAATATTCTCTCTCCATTCGACGCTCCTTCAAAAATAACGCCGACCCTTTACGAGAAAGCGATCAGCGCCACCTCTATATCTAGTCTAACAAACCTTCCCACCCTCGTCAAATTAAGGTCTCTACCCTTTCCCTCAGCGAATAGAGGCTCTCCAGCACTTCTCCCCGCTCATGCTTCTTGACGAACTCCTCGCACCAAAAGGGGGTGTAACTCGTCTTGAGGAGATAAAATCGCATCCCCATCACTAGGGGAAGGGCCCCCGGCAGGGAGAGGGTATCGGCCACGACTACTATCTGTTCGGCTCCCTCGGCTTCCCTCATGAGAGCCCGGTAGTAGACAGGACGACGGAGGTCCACCTTGTGGTGCTGGTCTATTTTTAGGGTTTGGGTCATCCCCTGCCCTGGGTGGAAGAAACGTCTTTCCCAGGAGGGGTCCATTTCATATTGGCGGGTATCTCCTAGGATCCCTACCCCTTTTAGCCCTAAAGTACGCAGGTTCTTTTCCACCTTATCCCCCTTTGAATTGGTGAGGATGAGAGGAATAAATCTCTCGTGTCGAAGGAGGCCGCTTAAGATCTCCTTGGCTCCTTGGCGGAACCGAGGTTTCAGTTCGGCGGTGTGGCGGTGAAAGAGGTAGTTGGTGCAATCGATGACCGGGTCATACTCCGCATCTCTGAAGTAGTTAGCCACCCTGCGAGCATAGAGAGGGTTCATCTTCAGCATCACCTGGAGGGTGGTAGTATTGAGGACGAAGGCCCCCTCGTCGCCATAGGAAGCCAGCAGCCCTCTCACCTCCCAGCCGAACTCATGGGGCCGGGAGAGGATGAGCCTTCTGGTCTCCCTATACTCTTCGTGCAGTTGGGGACGGGGTACCCTCAGGATCTCTTGGGATAGGGTATCCAGGGAGAGCCGGGCTAGGTCATCGACCATCGCCTCTTCCCTGGTCAATGTCCCGTCGTAGTCGAGGATCACTTTCACTTGGTTTTTCATCTCTTAAAGTGGACGAGCCTCACCCCTGCCAGGTCGTGAGCCGCCACCAACTCCATTCTACTCTCCAGCCAGGTTTCGACTTCTCCCTCTTGGCTTACAAGCCATATATCGCTGTAACCTTCTATGATCTGAGGCAGCGTTCTATCTTCCGCCACGTAGAGGGCCATCTCTTTTCTCAAGAAGGGGTATAGCCTCTGGTAGAGGGCGTGGTCGGGGAGGATGAGAGCCGCCTCTCCAGGCTCGACAGCGCTCACTAGGAACTCCACCACCGGCCGATACTCTTCCTGGGCATAGCGGGCTCTATGGTAGGCTCCCATCAGGCGGTAGCCTCCCAGGAGGCCGAGCAAGAGCGAGGCTACGACCAGCGCGGCGAAAGCCCGGCGGCGAAGATGGGCGATCCGCTCTTCTGAGAGGGAGAAGAAGGTGGTCGAGTATTCGGCGCAAAGCATCGAGATGATCAGGGTGCGCCAAAGCACCGTCCCCACCAGAAGCCATCTTTCGTCCGGAAGCATGATGAAATAGACCGTAGCCTCCAAGAAGTTTAGGGTATCGAGGAGGAGGATATAGATAACGCCTCGTAGATGGGGAAGGAGGAGAACTACGAAGGGGATAAGTTGAATCAGAAATTGGGGGCTGTACCCTCTGCTATACAAGGTGAGGAGGTTCACCGTCAGGCCAGCGAAGGCCACGATGCGGCTCTTCTCCTCGCCCCATGGTCGGGTGAAAAGCCAGAGATATAGAAGGGCGAAGGCTAAACTGATCAGGGGCCAGGGGAGGGTGGAGGGGTGGGTGGCCATGTTGGCCAGGGGATCGAAACGGTCCCCGGCTACCACACCATAGGAGTAATACCCCTCTAGGAGGGCCCAAACCGTCTCCCAGGAGGAGCGAGCCACCAGGCTACGGAAAGAAGCGATAAGAAACTGGGGGTGGGTGAGAAGAAAAGGAGCAGCGATAGCCAACACCGTGACTCCGAAAGTCAAGAGTAGGCCCGCTTTTCGCCGCCTGGAGTTCAGGGCTTTCCACCCTACGGCTAGCATTATGGCTGGTGTGATCTTGATCATGAAGCCGAGCCCCAGGGCTATCCCCGCGGAGGCGGCTCGTTGTCTGATGACTAGGTAGAGGCCCAGGAGGAGGAAGAAGAGAGGCATGGGATCGAACCAGCCTGACCAGATATAGAGGGGCGCGAAAAGCAACGCATAGATCAAGGCACACCGGAAGGCTCTTTTCCTCTCGTACAGTTCCAAGGCTAGAAGGTATATGACCACCAGGTTGCCGATCTCAAAGAAGAGAAGAGCCAGGCCTAAGAAGATATCATACCATAGTCGAGGGTCGACCCAGGGGGGTACCAGCAGGCTCAAGCGGTAGACACCGACCACCAGCCAGGGGAAGAGGGGAGGCCATTCTAGCCAATAGTGGATGAAGGGGTAAAGCCCCTTATCTGACCATCGGGCGAAGGGGAGGTAACTGGTGTTGTAGTCGGAGTAATCGGCGATGTACCCTCCAGGCCGTAGGAGGAGAAGGGTCATAAGATGAAAGGCGGCGAAGAGGATGAGGAGGAGAACGAAATCTTGATACTGGGAGTCTTTCTTCATCTTCTATATGAGGGCTCGGGCTACACGGAAAAGGGTAGGGAGATGAAGGAGCATGTTGGAGTAACTGGCGTTGGCCATGGGGCAGTAGCACTCCCCTGCGGCTATGCTCCGGCGCAACCGGGCCGCCTCCTCCCCAAACCAGAGGGGGGCGAAATCGTAGCCGCTCTCCCGCAGATTTCCTACCGGTTGGGCTCGGGTGCAGCAGGTCCAGAGATCGCCGTTGGGGGCTATATGCCCCGAGACCCAGCCGGCGTAGCAAGGGATCACCTGCCTCCTCTCTCTTAGGATCCGCTTCGTCAACTCATAGTAATAACCCCGGAAGGCCTGAGTGGTCTTGGCCAGCCCCGAGGGTCTAAAGTTTCGGGCTTCGGCTATGAGGTAGTCGGCGGCAACGGCGTACTCCTCGGGTGAGGGGGTGATGTTGCTCCCTACGGTGTCTAGTTCTTCTCTCTCCTCGGCTACCTCGCTGATGTAGATGTCCGCTCCCAGGGTTTTGAGTTCTTTGTAGATGCCGGCCAGACGTTCTATATTGAAACGGGAAACGACGGTGTGGATACCCAGGGTGAGGTGGGGGTGCTTTATGCTGCGCAGATCCTCATAGGTCCTGAGGGCCCGCTCATAGTTCCCCTCTACGCCTCGGATAGTATCATGGCGAGGGCCGATATCGTCGAGGGAGAGGTTGATCCCCACTTGAGCCCCCGGCGCTACCTTGAGTATCTCCTCTACCTTTTTGGGGATGACCCTCCAAGCCAGCCCGTTGGTGGGGATGGTGATGATCGCTGGGTGACATTCTTCATAGGCTGCGGCTACCAGTTCCATTATATCCCGCCGTAGGAAAGGCTCCCCACCGCTGAAGGTGAGATAGTAGGGCGTATTGCCTATTTTGGCGAAGACCTTCCGCCACTCCTCCGGGCTCATCTCCTCCCCTCGCTTTTGCCAGAGGTTGCAGGTTAGGCAACGGGAGTTGCACCGGTAGGTGACGCTCACCACCAGGCTGAGGGGGAGGAGTCGGGGCCTGCCGAACCTTCGGAAAGCGATATAGAGGGGGAGACGAGGCAAGAGATCAAACAATTTCCACCTCGCGTCGGAACCAGTCCACGAAACGGGGTAACCCTTCCTCCAAAGAGCTCTTCGGCTCATAGCCCAGGAGGCGACGGGCTTTGGAGATATCGGCATGGGTGATAAAGAGTTCGCTGGAAGGCAGGGGACGGGAGACGATGGTGGCCTTCCTTCCTACTAACTCCTCTATGATGGTCACAAACTCCCGCAAGGGGACCGGCTTTGAGTAGCCCAGATTGATAACCTCGTATTCGAGATCGGCATCCAAGGCGGCCAGAACTCCCTGGACGATGTCGTCTATATAGGTCCAGTCCCGCTGGGGCCGTCCCTCGTCGAAGAGGGTTATCTCTTTCCCCTCTGATATGCGCTGGGTGAAGAGGTAGGGAGCCATATCTGGCCGCCCTCGGGGGCCGTAGACGCTGAAAAAGCGAAGAGAGGTGCATCTTAGGCCATAGGCGTGATGATAGGCATGAATCAGCACCTCCGAGGCTTTCTTGGAAGCCGGATAGGGGGCTAAGGGTCGATCTGTGGGGTCTATCTCCGAAAAGGGAGTTTTCTTGTTGGCCCCGTAAACGGAGGAACTGGAGGCGAAGACGAAGTTCCGAACCCCATATCGTCGCGTCAACTCCAAAAGATAGAGGGTTCCCCGCTCGTTGACCGAGGGGTAGTCGAGAGGGTTTTCCACGGAGTGGCGGACACCGACTAAGGCGGCCATGTGGACTATCTTCTCTATCCCCTCTGGGGCGAAGATAGACTCCATTCTCTCCAGGTCGCGGATATCCTGCTTATAGAGGCGGTAGGAAGGGTTCGCCAGGAAAGGGGCCACGTTCTTCCGCTTGCGGGCCGGGCTGTAATAATCGCTAAAGTTGTCGAAGCAGACCACTTCATCGCCCCGGGCTAAGAGGGCTTCCGTGACGTGGCTGCCGATGAAGCCAGCCCCTCCTGTGACTAAGATCTTCATACTCAGACCTTCCTTCCTAACAGGTACCGATGATGGGCCCAGAGGAGTTTCAGACGCCAAGGCACACGAAGCCTCTCTAGCCATGTGTGCCGGCGTACCTCTTCCATCAGGTTTGGTTTGCGACCGAGGTAATAGTCCATGGTGCTCCACCGCCAACCTTCGCCGGTGAACCTCTGCTCCAGCCGTTTGGAGTTGATGCCCAAGCGCTTTATGACCTCCGCGGCGGGCATCACTGTGTCTGGCCAGGGGGGGATGTCTAGAACCCCCTCCTCGATGATCTCGAGTCCTGTCTCTCTCAGGGCGCTCTTCACCCTCTCTATCTCTACCCACCTCTCGTCCACCTGGGTGAAGAACCCCTTGTCGATCAGGTACTTGCGCAACCAGTATCCGATCTGCCACCGGTTAGGCATGGCCACGAAGACCAGGCTTCTCGAGACGCGGGCCAGTTCCCCAAGTAGGGCAGGGACGTCATCCAAGTACCAGAGAGCAGCCCAATTCCAGGCCAGTTCGAAAGAGCCATCTGGGAAGGGGAGAGAGGCCAGATTTGGGAGATGTACCAATTTGCAGGGCAGTCCTAATTCTCGCCAGACTCCCTCTACCCCTTTCAATCGCTGGGCGTCCGTATCGATCAGGGTCACCTGACAGCCCCGTTGGGCTAAGGGCACGCTGTTTATTCCCGTAACCCCGGCCATGCCGTAGATGGGGGCTTCGAGTACGCGTTCGATCGGGTATCGCTTCATGAGGCGCTCGAGGTAGTCGTTCAGGACTAGCCGCTCATATACCACACCTAGCCCTTCGTTGTACTCTACCAACTTACCCTCACATCAAAGGAAGGCCCTCATTCACATAGGGGAGATGGGTATGCAAGACGAAGGTGAAGGCCCCTTTCTTCATAACCTTATTATATCATCGCCCCCTTATGTAAGCAATGCAAATCGCATGGTCTTGCGATCTTTCGCGGTCTTGGAGAGGAGGCCATCGAGGTGGAGCCGAGGGGGCCGTTCTCGCCGTTGTTCCGTGAGAATGATCCAGGCTGACGGATATTGAGAGGTGGTGATGGTCATCACCGATAGTGCCGCCGACATTTGGGCAGTGGTGGTGGTGATGATGACGGCGATGATGATGACGCCGAGGACGGCGTCGGCGGGCCGGTCGTCGTCGGGGTGGTGGTTGTCGGCGGCCGGGTGAGCTGGCTATTGACAATGGTGGCGAATCATGGTAGAATAGTACATGCGTTCGTTCGCTTTTTGCGAACAGTATTCAAGCGAGGAAGATACGTGCTGGACAAACTGATTACCTCAAAGGTCAGGCGGAAGCTGTTGACGGAGTTTCTGATGAATCCGTCTCGTGCCTTTTACTGCCGTCAGCTCTCACGCCTCACAGGACAGTCTGTGCCTGCAGTGCACAAGGAATTGCGTGCTTTGGAATCGGCTGGCCTACTCAGGGCAAAGAGAAGGGCGAACAGACGGTACTATCAAGTCAACAATAAGTTCCCCGGTTATCGAGACTTGCAGAGACTAATACTCAATACTGAGGCTGTGGGAGACCCATTTCGCGCACGGCTCAAAAGACTGGGCAACATTCAGGAAGCCTTCATTTACGGTTCTTTCGCAGCCGGCAACCCCACTTCCCGTTCCGATCTGGATTTGATGATCGTGGGTGATCCCGATCCCGAGGAGTTGGCACTTTTGGCCCAAGACCTGGAGCTTTCCCT
>Ga0209979_1005330_pt1 | contig 10176 bp, 6 predicted proteins | sample AnhtaG_FD_183114 | JGI IMG/M metagenome (GOLD analysis project Ga0209979, IMG submission 183114) | Deep subsurface microbial communities from Anholt, Denmark to uncover new lineages of life (NeLLi) - Anholt_01485 metaG (SPAdes) (version 2) | ecosystem: Environmental > Aquatic > Marine > Oceanic >... | reverse complement strand
GAGACCGCCAGGATCGTAGCGGAGAAGCTGAACAAATCGAAGGGGCCGGTCAAGTTCTTTATACCGACACAGGGGTGGTCGGTCCTCAGCGTCGAAGGCGCCGATCTGTACGACCCGGAGACGGACCAGGTCTTCGCGCCAGAGCTGAGGAAGTACCTGAAGCCAGAGATCGAGGTGGTGGAGCTGGACACACATCTCAATACCGCTGAGTTCGCGGTGGCTGCCGTGGATGCGTTGGACGAGATGATGAAAGCGCGGTAGGGCACTCAACTCGGCATGTGTGATTCGGGCGAGCTGGTGTGGCCTACTCCGCCTTTGCTACGCTAGTCAGCAGGAGCTTCCTTTCACTCGCTGGCGTTATCGGGGGTGGTTTCGAGAGTTGATGCAGGAACTTAGTGCGTCGCAGAGCCCAGCCGGTGACCGTTCCTCCGATTGCCAGTCCACGCCTTAGCAGTGCGGCGCGTGAGTGAGGCGCGGGTTGTGCTGTCGGCTTCATCTCTCCCTCCCTTGGTTACGTGCATCTCCAGAGGAAAGAAACATTGCGGGCCGCCAAATGGGGTCTTGGCGAGGCCCTGGAAGGCTTCCAGAGCCTCTCAGAAAGGCGTCTAGGTCCATTTCTGCGCTCTCTGGTGTGCGTTTGATGTGCCATTTGGACTGAAGGTAGAAGAGAAATGGTGCGCAACAGCTTCAAGACGGAATTGAGACCACGATGGGGTGAGGTTGACGAAGACCGGGTGCTGCGTTTCCCGGTCGTTTTTCGCTACTTCAAGGACATGGAGGCGCGGTCCTATCGCTCCTTGGGCATTTGCGTGGTCACAACTGGCCGGCCTGTGCTGCGCTTCCCTTGGCCACCGGCCGCAGGTTCGGCCCGCTAGGGGCTTACCATCATGGGCACGTGACCCAAGAAGACAAGGAGGCTTATGATATTACAAATAGAGAACCACAGGGTACGCCGCAACACGCCTTAGCGACGCCCTGGGGGGCCTCTGGGGGCTCTTCGCCGGGGGTTCATGGCCTGTTTTTTGGCAATCCGCGGTGGACAACGGATCTCAGGGGATCTAGGAGAGGACCGGGATGATCGGCAAGACCTTGAAGACGGAGTTCACACCTGCCTGGGGCTACGTTGACCAGGACCGTGTCGTTCACTTCCCGTTCATGTGGTGCCACTTCAAGGAGGAAGCAGCCCTTCTCTGGTGCCCGCTGCCCCCCCCTGTGGACGTGTCTCAATGAGGACTTGATGAGCGCCGTCACCTTCCAGCTCCACCTGTCTATCATGGCCGACCAACCTACGTTACCCTAACACAGCGCCAGCTCTGTCCAAACCGCAGTCCCGAGCGAATTGCGGATGACAGACAAAGCATCTTACGTCAGGGGATTGGGTTATGTCTACTGCCTGGGCACTTACCATAAGTCACATACCTCGTGTGTGAGGTGTGGGGGCGTTATGTAAAGTCTTGGCAATGTAGATAGCTGCTAAGCATCTCAAGCTAGATCTTCGATACACAAGCGCCAAGGAGGCAAACCATGCTCGAAGCAACCGAAGTGAAGAAGGCGATGTGCTTCTTCTGCAAACCTCGCTGCATCGTCAACGTCCACGTGAGGGATGGACACCTGGTGAAGCTGGACCCGCCTGCGATGAAGATGTGTACGCGCTGGAAAACGGCGGGAGAATGGTTCTACCACCCTGATCGGCTCAAGTTCCCCATGAAAAGGGCCGGAGAGAAGGGCGAGGGCAAGTGGGAGCAGATCCCCTGGGACCAGGCCCTGGACGAGATCGCGGCCAAGCTCCAGGAGATCAAAGACAACAACGGTGCGGAGGCGGTGGGTGTCACTGGAGGCACCAGCCGTACCTATGAAGAACTGAACTCGCGGTTCCTCAACCTCTTCGGCAGCCCCAATCAGACCAACCAGGGGTACATCTGTCATGGCAACTCGGCTGTGGTGGCCACCATGACCTATGGCTGGTGGCCCTACTGGATGTCCACTGAAAAACTGGACAAGACCAAGTGTGTGATGCTGATAGGCCGTGAGCCGAAACCCAGCCATCAAACTGTGTGGGAAGGCATCGTGAAGGCCAAGCAAAGAGGCGCCAAACTGATCGTCGTCGATCCCAGGCGCGAATCCGCGGCCGCAGCGGCCAACATCTGGCTCCAGCTCAGGCCTGGGACCGACGCCGCCCTGCTGCTGTCCATGATGCAGGTCATCATCGAAGAGGAGCTGTATGACAAGGAGTTTGTCCAGAACTGGTGCCACGGCTTCGACGAGCTGGCAGAACGGGTCAGGGAGTACCCACCGGAGAAGGTAGAAGAGATCACCTGGGTTCCTGCCCACCAGATCAGGGCGGCGGCCAGGATGTTCGCCACCAACCGTCCTTCCTGCGCCATCGAGGGCATGGGTGTAGCGCACCAGCCCAACACGCTACAGGCCCTCCACGCCAAGCACGCCCTCTCCGCGATCGTGGGCAATGTTGACGTGGAAGGTGGTGAGGAACTCCTCGGCCCGGCTCCCTTCATCACCGAGCACGAGATAGAGATGCCGGATGCCCTCCCTGTGGAGCAAAGGCCCAAAATGCTGGGCGCGGACAGGTACAAGCTCTACACCTGGCCTGGGTACGAGATGATTCAAACCAACGTGGAGCGCGTCTGGGGGAAGCGGTGCGACATGTACGGCTATACCTGCCTGGCCAGCTCTCCCGCTCTGTATCGAGCCATAGCCTACGGAACCCCCTACCCTGTCAGGGGGCTGATCACCCTGTCCAGCAACCCCATGATCACCATAGGCAACGTCAAGCTGGTCTACAAAGCCTTGAAGAGCCTCGATCTGTACGTCGTCGTGGACTACTTCCCCACCCCCAGCGCAGCGCTGGCGGACTACGTGCTTCCGGCTGCCTCGTGGCTGGAGAGGGACTTCCTCTTCAACTATCACAATACGACGCCAGTGATGAAGGCGGGCGAGGCCGCACTGCCCACAGTCATGCCTGGCGAATACGACCGCCGAACCGATTTCGACTTCTGGCGTGGCCTGGGAATCAGGCTGGGACAGGAGGAGCACTGGGCCTGGGAGACGGTAGAGGAATACTACGACTACAGGCTCGAGCCTCTGGGGTTCACCTTCAGAGACCTGGTGGAGATGGGCGGCTGGGCGCCTGAAGAGTACAAATCCAGGAAATATCTGGAGACAGGTTTCGGTACGCCGACGGGCAAAGTTGAGCTGTACTCCACAGTCCTGGAGGAACTGGGCTATGATCCCCTCCCCCGGTACATAGAGCCGCCCGAAAGCCCGATCAGCACACCGGAGATCGCAGAGGAGTACCCTTTGATCCTCATTACTGGTGGGAGGTTCCTGCCCTTCTTCCACTCCGAGCTGAGGCAGATAGACACGCTGCGCAAGCGACATCCCTACCCTATCACCCAGATACACCCTGATACCGCCAAGAATCTGGGCATCGAAGATGGGGACTGGGTGTGGATCGAATCCCCCAGAGGGCGCGTGATGCAGAAGTGCAAGTACTTCGAGGGCATCGATCCTCGGGTCGTCCACGCACAGCATGGCTGGTGGTACCCCGAGATGCCTGGGGAAGAGCCCTGGCTGCATGGTGCGTGGATCTCCAACATCAACGTTCTCACTTATGACGATCTGGATCTGTGCGACGAAGCCCTTGGTTGCTGGCCTCTAAAGACGTTGCAGTGCAAGGTCTACAAGGTCAAGACGTACGGCCCATCCAGTCCGCCGGTGCTTTGACGTAGCGCTCACCGAGGCCACGTATCGCGCAAGCCCTCTCGCTGTCGGAATGCGGGAGGGCTTGATTCTTTCGGAGTACATGCGATATATTATGAGAGCGCCTAGGATTACCGGGTCAACCTGGAGGACTTCGGCCTGTGGAGACAGTGCCCTGGCAAGAACGGTACGCAGACAAAGTCAAGCCCGCCAGACAGGCTCTGAGAGTCATCAAGCGCGGAGACAGCGTTTTCATCGGTTCCGGCGCTGCTGAGCCTCAGCTCCTGGTAAGGGAACTGGCCAGGATGTCCATGGAGTTCGCCGACAACGAGATCGTCCACCTGTGGACTCTGGGGATCGCTCCCTACACTCAGCCCAAATTCAAATACCAGTTCCGACACAACGCCTTCTTCATCGGCGGCAACGTCAGAGACGCCGTGGCCGAGGGCCGAGCCGACTATACGCCCATGTTCCTCTCAGAGATACCCCACTTGTTCATGTCGGGGCGCATGCCCATAGATGTGGCCCTCGTTCAAGTGACCCCGCCCAACAAACACGGATTCTGCAGCTATGGTGTCTCCGTGGACATCGTCAAGCCCGCCGCAGAGAGTGCCGACCGCGTCGTTGCCGAGGTGAACCCACAGATGCCGTGGACCCTGGGCGACAGCTTCATCCACGTCAATGACATAGACGCTCTGGTGGAGAATGACACCCCCATCCTCGAACTCCGCTACCCCGAAGCCGACGAGATAGCCCGCAGGATAGGACAGAACATCGCCAGGCTGATTGATGACGGCGCCACCCTGCAAATGGGGATCGGGACCATCCCCGATTCCATTCTCGCCGCTCTGGGCGACAAGAGGGACCTGGGGGTTCATACCGAGATGCTCTCCGACGGTGTGATAGACCTGGTGGAGGCAGGCGTGATCACCAACGCTAGAAAGACCCTCCATCGAGGGAAGATCATCGCCAGCTTCGTCATGGGCACCAGACGGCTGTATGACTGGGTGGATCACAACCCCTTCATCGAGTTCCATCCCTCCCACTACGTCAACGATCCCGTGGTCGTGAGTCAGAATGACAGGATGGTGGCCATCAACTCGGCGCTGGAGATCGATCTGACGGGACAGGTATGCTCCGACTCCATAGGCTACCTCTTCTACAGCGGCATAGGCGGCCAGGTGGACATGATTCGAGGGTCGGCTAGGTCTAAAGGTGGAAAGCCGATCATCGCCTTGCCTTCCACAGCAAAGGAGGGGACGACGTCGAGGATCGTGTCCCACCTCTCCGAAGGTGCGGGCGTGGTCACTACCCGAGGCGACGTACACTATGTGGTGACTGAGTATGGGACCGCGTACCTCCACGGGAAGAGCATCAGGGAACGAGCCCTGGCTTTGATCAACATCGCCCATCCCGACTTCCGGAAGCAGCTTCTGGAGGAGGCAAAGCTCCGCAAGTACGCCTTCGTTGATCAGTTGCCACCTCTGGGAGTGTATCCCGCCGAGTTGGAGAAGAAGGTGAGCTTGCGCGATGGAACGAAGGTGCTGCTGAGACCCATCAAACCCACAGACGAGCCATTGATGCAAGAGCTGTTCTACTCCTTGTCCGATCAGACCATCTACCTTCGGTTTTTCAGTTCCATGGGGGCCATGCCCCACGAGAGAGTCCAGTATTACACTACCATAGACTACGATGCGCAGATGGCCATCGTAGCGGTCGTGGAGAGGAACTCCGATCAAGATATCATTGGCGTCGGAAGATACATAAGAGACAAGGACTCTGATCTGGCCGAACTAGCCCTTCTCGTCTGCGATGATTGGCACGGAAAGGGTCTGGGTACCCTTCTCCATCACTATCTGGCCCAGGTAGCTCAAACGCGGAACGTTGGAGGGTTCAAAGCCGAGATCCTGGAGCAGAACAAGCGCGCCCTGCACGTGTTCACCAAGATCGGTGGAAAGGTGAAAGCCGATTTCGAGGAAGGTGTGTGCGTAGTCACCTACAGGTTCGAGAAGTGATGACCAAGACGGTCGTGATCCTCGCCACCTTGGACACCAAGAGTCAGGAGGTCCGCTACCTGAAGAGCCGGGTAGAGGACTCCGGTGTTGAGACCTTGGTTGTGGATGCTGGCGTACTCGGCCAGCCTTGCTTCACGCCTGACATCGCCAGCGAAGAAACAGCTCGACTGGGGGGCTCCAGTCTCGAGGAACTGCGGGCCTCCAAGGATGAAGGCGAAGCCATGGGCGTGATGAGCAGAGGGGCGACCGAGGTGGTGCAGCACATGTATCAACAGGGTAGGTTGGACGGCATAATCAGCCTGGGCGGATCCATGGGCACCTCTCTGGGGACTCAGGTCATGCGCTGCCTTCCCTTCGGGGTGCCGAAACTCATGGTCTCCACCATGGCCTCCCGCGATATCAGCCCCTGGATAGCTCACAAGGACATCGTCATTTTCCCGTCGGTGACCGACTTATCCGGCCTCAACCGGATGACCAAGCGAACTCTAGCCAGCGCGGCGGCAGCCATAGTGGGCATGGTCAACTCGCATGTCGACGCTTTGGTGACGCACGAGCCAGTCATCGGCGTGGGCGCACTGGGAGCGACTGAAGGCTGCGTCAGAGGTGCACGGCCCATGCTAGAAAGCATGGGGTACGAAGTCATCGTGTTTCATACCGTGGGTTCTGGCGGTAGAGCGCTGGAAGAGCTGATACAAGGGGGTCTGACCAAGGCAGTCATCGAAACCTCGGTCCAGGAACTGTTCGGTCACATTTTCAACACTCCCTATGACGCTGGTGCGGACAGGTTTGAGAATGCAGGCCAAGCAGGAATTCCTCAGGTCGTGCTTCCCGGCAACGCCGATTTCATCGCCTGGGGCCCGCCAGAGACGCTTCCGCAGCAGCACAAGGGGAGGCATATCCACATGCACAACCCCAGCATTTGCCTGGTAAGAACGAACGCTACAGAGATGCGACTCCTCGGCGAGACGCTGGCCGCGAAGCTCAACAAGGGACATGGTCCGGCAGCGGTGGTGATTCCCACTGGGGGCTTCTCCGAGTACAGCAGAGAAGGTATGTTCTTTCACGACCCAGAGGCAGATCGGGCTTTCGGTGAAGCCATCCGCGAGGTTCTCAAGCCAGATGTGGAGGTGATCGAGGTCGCCTCCAACATCAATGATCCACCCTGCTCCCAAACTGTGGTGGAGGCCCTGGGGCGTCTGGGAGTGGAACCACGTGATCCTTTGAACCCGGGTGTGCAGCCCAAGTGACGGACAGACACATGCCCAAGACCATAATGGTCATCGGAACGCTAGACACGAAGGGCGAGGAGGTGGAGTACCTCAGGACCCGCATAGAAAGTAGGGGCCACCAAACCATAGTGGTGGATGTTGGCGTCCTGGGCGAGCCGTTGACGAGAGCCGACATCTCCCGAGAGGAGACCGCCAAAGCCGGCGGGGCCACGATTGACGAGCTGATCGCCTGGCGGGACCGGAGGAGAGCCGTGCAGGTGATGCTGCGAGGGGCCAGTGAGATAGCCCGCGACCTATATGAAAGGGGCAGAGTGGCAGGAGCCGTGGCCCTGGGCGGCGGCACCGGTACGCACATCGGCACTGGCGTCCTGAGGACGCTGCCCCTGGGTGTTCCCAAGCTCATGATCTCCACGGTTGCCTCAAGGGACATGAGTGAGGAAATCGGCACCAAAGACATCACCATGATGCACTCAGTAGTCGACATGGTCGGTCTCAATGCGGTGAGCAAGAAGATCCTGGACAACGCCGCCGGAGCGATAGTCGGCATGGTGAAAGGTGACGTCACTCTGGAAACGAGCAGGCCGTTGATCGGCGTGACGTCCTTTGGCTTCTGCACCGCGGGGGCTATGCACGTGCGCTCTTTTCTGGAGAAGCACGGATACGAGATGGTCGCCTTCCACGCCAATGGCATCGGAGGCATGGCCATGGAGGACTTGGTGGAACAGGGCCTGCTGTCTGGCGTCCTTGACTTTGCCACGCACGAGTTCGCCGATCATCTGTATGAAGGCTACTGTGGAAACATCGGCCCCGGCAGACTCGAAGCCGCGGGCAAGGTGGGAATACCGCAGGTGGTTGTCCCCGGGGGTCTGGACTGTATAGTCCTGGAATTCGACTCCCTCGAGACTATCCCCCCGAAGTTCAAGGGCCGCAAGATCTTCTGGTATGACTTCCGCTCGGGGGTCAGGACCAGTGCTGAGGAGTTGACGATCGTGGCCGGGACGGTCGCGGGGAAGCTCAACAAAGCCCGAGGGCCAGTGAGAGTCGTCATTCCTACCAAGGGTTGGTCTGAGGCCGACGGCGAGGACGGACCTCTCTATGAGCCCCAAACGAATCAGGTGTTTGTGACCGAACTGCAAGGACTACTGAGGCCTGGCATCCCCGTGCAGCTCGTGGATGCTCACATCAACGAGCCAGCCTTCGCCCAGGCGGCAGTGTCAGCCTTGCACGAACTCATGCTACTGGAGAAGCCATCAGCGAGACCATGAGCATATGCATGGTGTGAAAGGGGAGACACTCAAGCGATGGAGATTAGAGAACTCCGACCAGAGGAGCTTAGACGAGTCTGTGATCCGCAGCAGTTCTCTTTCAAATCGACGGAGGAACTCACAGAGTTGTCTGAGATCATCGGGCAGGAACGGGCCACCAGGGCCATAGACTTCGGCATCGAGATGCCCTGCCAGGGCTACAACATCTACGCTCTTGGCCCCAGTGGCTCTGGGAGAGCCACCGCCATTAAGGAGTTCTTGCAGAGGAAAGCGTCCTCCGGCAAGGTGCCCGACAGTTGGGCATACGTCAACAACTTCGATGATCCTTATCAGCCGCGTGCGGTGTGCTTGCCTTCAGATAAAGGCTGCGACATCCGCGACGAAATGGACGAGTTACTGGAAGTGCTGAGGGAGGAATTGCCCCGAGCATTCGAGAGTGAGCAGTATCAGCAGCACTACAACAGGATCGGGAGGAAGCTCGACGAGGCACGAACTGCGAAGTTCCAGGGTCTGGAGGCGCGGATGATAGAGCGTGGTTTCGCCTTGTTGAGAACCCCCATGGGCTTGGTGATCGCTCCCGTCATCGACGGAGAGGTGCTGAGCAGAGAGCAGTACGAGAAGCTGGCTCCTGAGAAGAAATCGGACCTGGAGAAGTACCGACCCGATCTACAGGCGGAACTGGAGAAGACGCTGCGAGAAGTGCGCGAACTGGAGAGGGAGGCCAAGGAAGAACTGCAGCACGTTGACCAGGAGACCGCAGACTATACCATCGGACACCATTTCGAGGCTCTCAGGTCCAAGCATCCAGATCTGGAGGGATTGCTCCAGTTCCTGGACGCGGTCCGAGAGGACATCCTGGCCAAAGTGGAGCAGTTCAAGAAACCCCCCGCTTCCAAGGGCGAGGCGCCTTCGGATGAGGGCCCCTTTGCCTTCATGGCTCGCGTCCGGAGATCGCCCTTCGAGAAGTACCGGATCAATGTCATCGTTGACAATTGCGATGTACAAGGTGCTCCAGTGGTTGAGGATGGCAACCCCACGTATCATAACCTGTTGGGTCGCATCGAGCACCGGGCCGAGTTTGGAACTCTTGTGACGGACTACAGCGCGATCAAGGCTGGCTCAGTCCACCGAGCGAACGGCGGGTATCTGATCGTTGAAGCCCTAGATCTACTGAGAAGCCCCCTCGCGTGGGAAGGGCTGAAACGAGCCTTGAGAAGCAGCGAGATCAAGATGGAGGAGATGGCCCAACAACTGGGCCTGATAGCAACTGCCAGCCTCGCTCCAGAGCCTATTCCCCTGGAGGTGAAAGTGGTGCTGATCGGCGATCCCCAGACCTACTATCTACTCTACAACCTGGACGAGGACTTCCAGGAGCTCTTCAAGGTCAAGGCCGACTTTGCCGTGGATATGGACTGGACTTCGGATAATCTTGAGAAGGTGGCACTGTTCGTCCACGACCGTTGCCAGGATGAGAACTTGAGGCACTTCGATCTGGAGGCAGTGGCCAAGATTGTGGAGTATTCCTCCCGTCTGGTGGAGGATCAGGAGAAGCTCACGACCCGTTTTGGCCACCTCAACGACACCGTCCATGAGGCGAACTACTGGGCCAACCGCAATGGCCACGACCTAGTCACGGCGGCTGATGTGCAGCGGGCCATCGAGGAGAAGGTGTATCGCGCGAACCAGATTGAAGTAAGGATTCGTGAGCAGATAGAGAAGGGCTTGATCATGGTGGACACCGAGGGCGAGGTCGTGGGCCAGGTGAACGGTCTCTCGATCATCAATCTGGGCGACTACTACTTCGGGAGACCATCTCGGATCACTGCGCAGACCTTCATGGGAAGCAAAGGTGTGGTCAACATTGAACGCGAGGCCAAGATGAGCGGCAGCATCCACGACAAGGGCGTGATGATCCTGTCAGGCTATCTGGGTGGCAAGTACGCGCAGGAC
>Ga0209979_1005326_pt1 | contig 10178 bp, 10 predicted proteins | sample AnhtaG_FD_183114 | JGI IMG/M metagenome (GOLD analysis project Ga0209979, IMG submission 183114) | Deep subsurface microbial communities from Anholt, Denmark to uncover new lineages of life (NeLLi) - Anholt_01485 metaG (SPAdes) (version 2) | ecosystem: Environmental > Aquatic > Marine > Oceanic... | reverse complement strand
TGGAATAAGGGAATCCAAAATAGAGGGGTAAGTATAGCTCTATCTATTTTTGGAATCCAACTTGTTCTAAACATATTCTGGTCATTCTTTTTCTTCAAATTGCAATCCCCGCTTTACGGTTTTGTAGAGATAGTAATACTTTGGCTTGCGATTTTGCTCACAATTCTATATTTCTTAAAGATTTCCAGGACAGCGAGCTTCCTGCTCCTTCCATATATATTTTGGGTGAGCTTTGCTGCAATTCTAAATTTTTACATATTTAGGCTTAATCTTTAAAGTGAAGAGCATTTATCGCGAATATCAAAGTTAATAATAGAAAATGATAACTATAGTTATACCTGTACTTAACGAGGAAGAAATTTTAACAAAGAACTATGACCATTTCACCGGCCTCGGGAAAGACGCGGAGATAATATTTGTTGACGGCGGGAGTTCTGATAGAACGATAGAATTGGCCTCACGGTTAGGCAAGGTAGTGAAAAGTAAAAGGGGAAGGGCTCGCCAGCTGACTTTAGGAGTCAAAGAGGCAAAAGGCGATGCCCTTCTCTTCTTACATGCTGATTGTTACATAAAAAGCAACGCTTTATTTAATGCTTGTAAATGTATGGGAAATGGAGCAATTGGAGGTTGTTTTACCCAAAGTCTTGATAGTGATTTGCCCATATATAGAAAGATTGAGTATAAAGGGAATAAACGGGCCAGGGAAAGAAAGATATTTTCCGGCGATCAAGGTATTTTTGTCAGGAAAGATGTCTTTTTTGCCCTGGGTGGGTTTCCCGAAGTGCCTGTTTTGGAAGATATTCTGTTTTCAAAAATGTTAAGAAAGGCTGGAAGGGTGGAGGTTTTGGATGACAAAATATATGTTTCTTCACGGCGATGGCAGAAGCAGGGAGTTTTTAAGACAAACATGCTGTACACTATAATGACGATACTATTTTACCTGAATGTACCTACCAGGATTATAAAACTTATTTATAAAAATACAAGATAAAAACTCAATATAGAAATAGGGAGCAATAACTTTATGGGAGAAAATAGTAAATCAAAGTCTGGATGGAAAACTATTTTGTTTGTACTGGTAATAATTGCGCTTATATTACTTTCCCGTTTTCTTGCTCTTGGGGAGAGATTGGGACAATTACGAGACTGGATAAAAAGCACAGGTTTTTTGGGCCCGGGAGTTTTTATTTTGATATATGCAGTGGCAACTGTTGCTGCTGTTCCTGGCTCTGCGATGACTGTAGCAGCAGGCTCGATGTTCGGTTCAGTGCTGGGGGTAATCATTGTTAGCATAGCGTCTACCTTAGGAGCGGGCTTGGCCTTTTTTGCGGCAAGGTATTTTGCTCGTGAGACTGTTGAGCGATGGCTAAGTAAAAAAGAGAAGTTTCATAAACTCGATGTTCTTACTGAGAAGCACGGTGCAATCATAGTAGCAATTACCAGATTAGTTCCTCTATTCCCGTACACGCTTTTGAATTATGGATTTGGACTTACAAGAGTTCATTTTAAGACATATGTGTTCTGGTCCTGGCTTTGCATGATTCCTGGAACAGTAATGTACGTTGTGGGTGCCGACGCTGTTACAAAAGGTCTAGCTCAGGGAAAGATTCCCTGGCTACTGGTAGGGATCTTTATAGTAGTTATTATCTTGCTTGCTTTCCTGGTTCGCTATGCACGAACAATTTTGAAGAAGAAAGAGGAAAAGGCGTAAGGGAATGACTTGATAATGGGTGAAAAATTTAGATATTAAAAGGAAAGGAAATGAAATTTGATTGTCACGTTATTGTAATAGGAGCTGGTAGTGGTGGGTTAGTCGTAGCATCGGGTGCAGCGCAATTAGGGGCAAAGGTTGTATTAATTGAGAGTGATAAAATGGGAGGGGAGTGCTTGAACACGGGGTGTGTGCCGAGTAAGACTTTTTTGAAGAGTGCACATGTGGCGGATGATATTAGAAATTCAAACTATTTTGGTTTAAGAGCTTCTCTGGGAAATGTTAACCTTTCAGAAGTGGGTAAACGTGTAAAATCTGTTATTAAAGCTATCGAACCTCATGATTCTAAAGAGAGGTTTGAGAGCCTTGGTGTTGATGTGTTTTTGCAAAAAGGCACATTAATAGATAAGCATACCGTTAGAGTAGGAGAAAGAAATATTACTGGTAAGAATATCATTATTGCCACAGGTTCTAAACCTTTAGTACCACCTATTCCGGGGTTAAAGGATGTGGCGTATTTAACAAATGAAAATGTATTTGATTTAACGACCTTGCCGAAAAATTTAATAGTTCTTGGGGGAGGGCCAGTTGGTTTAGAATTTGGACAGGGGTTTAGATATCTTGGCTCGGAAGTTTCCATCGTAGATATGCTCCCACATATATTTGTAAAGGACGACCCGGAAGTTGCTCCAATTATGGAGAAGAAACTCGAATCAGAAGGGATTAATCTATTTTTATCTTCCAAGATCATTGAAGTTAAAAAAGAAAGGAAGGATATAATAGTTATAACTGAGAGAAACGGACAAAAGAAAGAGGTTGCTGGTGATTATATACTGGTTGCACTGGGAAGAGTACCTAATACCAAGGATTTGGGATTAGAAAATGCAGGTATTAAAACTGACAAGAAAGGGTACGTTGTAACAAATGAACGATTACAGACGAATGTAAGAAATATTTATGCTTGTGGCGATGTAACAGGACCTTATCTGTTTACTCATATGGCATCTTATCAAGCAGGCATAATTGTGAAGAACATAATATTTAGACTCCCCAGTAAGGTAGATTATTCTGGTGTGACCTGGACAACTTATACAAAACCAGAAGTGGCTCATGTTGGCTATACGGAACAAGGGGCTAAATCTTCAGGTCTATACAAGGAATCTCTTATGGTAAATCTTGAGGAAGTTGATAGGGCAAAAGCAGAAAAAGATGAAATTGGATTCCTAAAATTAATAACAGGGAAAAGAAACAAATTAATCGGAGCAACGGTGGTGGGAGAAAAAGCCGGTGAAATGATTCATTTGGCAACGTTAGCGATTAAACGAAAACTGAAGGCAACTGCCTTTATAAATTTAATATTCTCCTACCCGACCGAGGCTGAAATTTTTAAATTTGCCTCTTCTGAATTATATAAACGAGCGTTTAAAGGGTGGATGAAAAAGCTCATAAAAGCTCTGTTTTTATGAATGAGGAGGTGGAGAAAATGAAAGCAGTTGTTGTTACTCCATCAGTTAAAGACTCCTCCCGTCTACAGGACATCCCTACTCCAGTTCCATCTGAGCAGGAGGTGCTGGTTAAGGTCATATCTGTCGGTATAGATGGCACGGATTATGAAATAAATCAAGGGCTCTATGGTAAGGCTCCCGAAGGTGAGGATTTTCTGGTAATTGGCCATGAATCTTTTGGACAGGTTAAGGAAATAGGTTCTAAAGTAGAAGAATTGAAACCAGAAGATTATGTGGTGGCCATAGTAAGAAGGCCTTGCCCTGAGAACTGCTCTAATTGCGCTCAAGACCAGATGGATATGTGTTTGACAGGAAATTACAGGGAGAGGGGTATAAAGGGACTGCATGGATTTTTGTCCGAGTATTATGTAGCCCTGCCCCGCTTTTTGGTAAAAGTTCCTGATTCTCTAAAGGATATTGCGGTAATTTCAGAGCCTTTGAGCATAGTGGAAAAGGCCGTAAAGGAGACATATAGGATTCAGGAAAGGCTCTTCTGGGAGCCGGAGAAGGCACTTGTTCTGGGTGCGGGGACAATCGGACTGTTATGCACTTTCATTCTAACTATTAAGGGTATTCGGGTCTCCTGTCTAGCAAAAGGTAAGGCGAATAAGCTGCGAGAGGATATTTTTTCCCGATTGGGAGTAAATTATTTTAATGTAGACGATACCGATGTTGAAACTCTTAAAAACAAAGGTGAAAGGTTCGATATTATCATTGAAGCCACCGGCTTTAGCCCTTTAGCATTTGATACGTTGGAACTTCTGGGCATAAATGGCATTATGTGTAGAACCGGCATATCTGGTGGAGATAAGGTAATTACTATCCATTCTGACAGGATTAATCTGGATATGGTCCTGGGAAACAAGGTCGTTTTTGGTTCGGTTAATGCCAATAGAACTCATTTTGAGCAAGGTTTAATAGATTTAGAAATTATTAACAAGAAATGGCCTGGATTGTTGGAAAAGACAATAACCCGGCGGGTTAGTTTTTCCAATTTCAAAGAAGCATTTACAAAAAAGGAGACTGATATAAAAGTTATTGTTGACCTTTAAACATAGAGGATTTATGAATTCATGAAAAATAATTCAGGCAGGTATAATTTTTCTGTCATAATACCCGTGCTCCATGAAACTAATAAAATAAATTCTCTTATTGAACATCTTCATGCTTTAGAAGGAGGTCGAAATTCCGAGGTTATAATTGTTGATGGAAGTCCTACAAAAGATACTATAAATGCAATTAATGATGAAAAAATAATCTCAATTAGTTCAGAAAAAGGTCGCGCTAAACAGATGAATGCCGGAGCAAGTATTGCTCGAGGAGAAATTCTTATTTTTCTTCACGCTGATACTAAACTGCCTGAGGATGCTTTCCAGAAAATCAGGCGAGTTTTGGAAGAAGGTAGGTATGTAGGTGGAGCCTTTTATTTGAGGATAGATTCTGACAGAGTAATTTTCAAGCTCATATCCCACATTACTTCTTTCCTTTCCCGTCTAACCAGGATTCCCTATGGTGACCAGACTATTTTCATAAAAAAAGATTATTTCAATAGAATCGGGCGCTACGGTGATATTCCCGTGATGGAAGACGCAGAACTAATGCGTAAAATAAAAAGAGAAAGAAAAAAGATTTGTATCATCAGGGATAATGTAAAGACTTCCCCCAGGAGATGGGAAAAGAAGGGAATTTTTTATACAATTTTGGTAAATCAAATGATAAGAATACTTTATTTCTTGGGAGTTTCTCCGGATAAATTAACAAAATTCTTTTATAGAAGGTAAAGGATAAGTGGGATTGTACCCGGATAATCTGCTTACTATCTACATTACGACAAGCTTACTGAAGGGAGGTAAAAATGGTGTACGATTTTAAAAAAACAATGGAAAATATAGATCCAGAATCATTGCGTTTCAGTAAACTTGAGACCTTACAAGTAAGCCTGGGTAATATGTGCAATCAGTGTTGCATGCATTGTCATATAGATGCGAAATCTACAGGTAACAAGATTATGCGTAAAGAAGTTATGAAAAAAATTGTAAATTTTATTCAAGACCATGAAGGAATTGTTCTGGATATAACCGGGGGGTCTCCAGAGCTTAATCCCAATTTCAAATTTTTTATTTCAGAGACTTATGGACTGGCTTCCCGCGTGACGGTCAGGACCAACCTGACCGTATTGTTAGAGAAGGGAATGGAATTGATTCCCCAGTGGTACAAGGACCATGGAGTTGTGGTAATAGCCTCTATGCCCTGTTATACGGAAGAAAATGTCAGGAAGCAGAGAGGAAACGGAGTTTTTGAAAAGAGTATAAAAGCCCTCAAGAAACTGAACGAGTTAGGATATGGAAAGTCTCTGGAACTAAACCTTGTATACAACCCAGGTGCAGATTTTTTACCCGCCTCTCAGAAACAACTGGAAATGGACTATAAAAAACAGCTTTTTAAAAACTATGGAATTAGATTCCACAGTTTGTTCACGCTAACCAATGCGCCCCTTGGTCGATTCAGGAGTTATCTTAAAGCGAATGGCCGTCTTGAACAATATATGAAGTTGTTAATGGATAATTTTAATCCTGATGCTGCTCGCAATATTATGTGCCGGACTCTTATAAGCGTGGACTGGCAGGGTATTTTGTACAATTGCGATTTCAATCAAGCGGCAGGACTACCTATAAGAGATAGATTTGGAAAGATAGTGGAAATCGACAATATACAAGAGGCTATTCAAGACGGACAAGAGATTGTAACTTCTGAACATTGTTATTGCTGCACGGCAGGTGCAGGCTCCAGTTGTACAGGGGCATTGGTACAGTAAATCATATAATACCTTCACCATGATGATTGAAAACTGGATGAGCAACAGTAAATAGAATGAGCGATAGGAAAGGAAAAGGATAATATCAGTATGCCTAATCTATCGAAGGATAGATGTGTACTTTTTTATGTAAAATATCCAGAAAAGGGAGAAGTTAAGACGCGGCTTTCTTCCTATCTGGATGAGACCATTACAGTAGAATTGTATCGTAATTTTATACTTGATTTACTATCAAAATTAGAGAAACTCCCAGTAGAGTTTTGTATATGTTTTTATCCGCAAAATGCAAAGGAAAAATTTGTGGAATGGCTGGGAAGGCGCTATTTTTATATTCCACAAGAAGGAGAAGATTTAGGACAGAGGATGAAAAACAGTTTCCTTCAAGCCTTTGCCGCAGGTTTTAGCAGGGTTATTCTTATAGGAAGCGACATCCCAGATTTACCTTCCAGCCTTATTAGGGAGGCATTTTCATTTCTCAAAACGCACGATGCGGTAATAGGTCCTACTTTGGATGGTGGATATTATTTAGTTGGTTTTAATAAGGGGTCTTTTTTGCCTAAAGTGTTTGATGGGATGAAATGGAGTACCAGTAAGGTATATGAAAACACCCTTAGTTTTTTTAAAAAAGGAAAGCACGAAATTCATATTTTAGCTGAATGGCAGGATGTAGATACAATTAATGACTTGAAAGAACTTTTTAAGAAAAACAAAGACACCGAGTTCAGAAAATCAAAAACAATTTGTTACCTATCAAGATATAAAGATATGTTCAAGTGAAAATCACAAATACCTTGGAAATCCAGACAGAGAGGCAAGTTTAAGCAATGACAGAAAAATACAAAAAACTTGAGGATTATGGCATTATCGGCAACCTGGAGACCTGTGCTCTTGTAGCTAAAGATGGCTCTCTGGACTGGTGTTGTTTTCCTCATATCGAATCACCCAGTGTGTTCGCTGCGATTTTGGATATTGATAATGGAGGCCATTTCTGGATAAAGCCCAAAGGAGAGTTCGAATCGCAGCAACTTTATGTTGAGGGAACAAACATAATTGAAACTAAATTAAACACACCTTCGGGGGTCTTACACATCACTGATTTTATGCCTGTTGAACTTGCGGGAGGGAATACTGTTAAAAAACACCAGGCTATTTTGAGAAAGATTACTTGTAGTGACGGGAGAGTAGAGTTGGAGCTTTCTTTCAAGCCCCGTTTTGACTACGCCCGCGCAGTGCCTTCCTTGAACCTAGTTGAAGGGGGAATTATTGCTAGTTGGCAGGATAAGAGATTGCTCCTGCAGTCTCCGTTTTCACTAAGCATTTCTAACGATGAAACCTCAGGAAGATTCAATATAAGCCAAGGAGAGACTTATTGGTTTGTTCTTCGCTACGGCAGTAGTGAACCTCTTTCCTCTGGGGAGTGCGAAAGACTCCTTGAGAAAACGAAGCAGTTCTGGTTGAGCTGGGTACACCGTTGCGAAAGCTCCAAATGCGTCTTCGGAGGGCCCTGGCATGAGCGTATTGTGCGTTCCGGGCTTATTTTAAAGCTGTTGACCCACCCTGCGTCCGGGGCTATAATCGCTGCGCCAACGACTTCCCTTCCTGAAGAGATAGGGGGCGTGCGCAACTGGGACTACCGATTCGCATGGATTAGAGATGCATCATTTACGGTGCAAGCACTTTTTAATCTGGGACACGTTCAAGAGGCAATGGATTACTTCAGATGGCTCAGAAACATTTGTAAATCTAGTGTAGCCTCTGAGATTAAGATTATGTATGGTCCGCATGGAGAATTGGACCTGGAAGAACAGGAACTGAAACACCTATCTGGATATCGAAACTCTCGTCCTGTGCGCATAGGTAACGCAGCAGTAAAACAGAGACAGTTTGATATCTACGGAGAACTCATCAACGTCTTTTATGAAACCAGCCGTTATGGGGAGGATATTTCCCTTGCTGACTGGCAATTTATTAAAAAAATTTCGGATTATGTTTCGGGAATATGGGATACGGAAGACTCTGGTATTTGGGAAGTGCGAGGCGGTCCAAAACACTTTACTTACTCCAAACTAATGTGTTGGGTTACCCTGGACCGGAGTATCAAGATAGCAGAAAAGAAAGGATTTGATGGTTCTGTTGAGAGGTGGAAGGAGGTGAGTAATCAGCTACAGCAGGCTATTCTGGAAAGGGGTTTCAGTCGGAAACTCAACAGTTTTGTGCAGGCATTTGACTCAGAAGTACTGGATGCCACAAGCCTATTAATCCCGATGATGGGATTTCTTCCATTTAATGATTCCCGCGTCATCGGCACCATTAAGGCGACTACGGAACGGCTAATGACCAATGGATTGGTCCACCGTTATGAGGGAGACGATGGTCTTCCGGGTAAAGAAGGAACTTTTGTTCTGTGTACGTTCTGGTTGGTGGAAGCCTTGGCCCTTTCGGGTCAGGTGGAAAAAGCAGAAGAGATTTTTACCGGCTTACTGAAATACATAAGCCCTCTGGGATTGTTTGCTGAGGAAATTAATCCTGTTTCAGGTGAACAGTTAGGAAACTACCCCCAGGCTTTCAGCCATATTGGTCTCATCAACAGTGCTCTCTACCTGGGCATAGCAAAAGGAAGAAAACAGATGGGACCCCAACCTTTAGGGACATAGTGGAAATGAACATATCTTAATATCCCTCCAGGAATGTTGTAAGTCACACCGGTTTAGCAATTTTCCCAAAATATCAGTTTGACGTATTGGATTAAGTTTAGTAAGATACTTAATTGTTGTTTCTCGCTATCATGTCATAAGGAAATAAAAAATTCCAGGGCAGATTAATTCTACTGAAGGTGGTTTAGTACTGTGGGTTCAAATATAATTGTCTACATAATTGTGGGATTTATCGCTCAAATAATTGATGGTGCTCTGGGAATGGCATATGGAGTCACTTCAACTACCTTCTTACTAAGCATGGGCATACCACCGGTGGCAGCAAGTGCAAGTGTTCACTCTGCAGAAGTATTTACAAGCGGTATATCTGGGCTTGCGCACTTAAGGTTTGGAAATGTGGATAAGAAACTGTTCAAGAAACTCTTGATTCCGGGAATAATTGGAGGAATTTTAGGAGCATATATTCTTACTGTTGTGCCGGGAAAAATGATAAAGCCCTTTATTGCGTTCTACCTGCTTATAATGGGTTTGATTATACTTCGAAAAGCATTCAAAAAAGTTGAACAGAAAGAAGTGAAAACCAAACTATTACCGTTAGGAGTATCCGGGGGATTCTTCGATGCGATTGGAGGTGGCGGTTGGGGCCCGATAGTAACATCTACTTTAGTAGCCAGAGGACATAATCCCAGATTCTCGATTGGTTCGGTTAACCTGGCAGAGTTTTTCGTAACCGTAGCTGAAGTGGCGACTTTTTTGACAATAATTGGATTAGTACATTGGCAGATAATTGTTGGTTTGATCATTGGGGGAGTTATGGCTGCTCCTCTGGCAGCTTATGTCTGCAAGAGGCTCCCTTCCCGGGCATTAATGATAATGGTCGGATTAATAATTATGGCTTTAAGTATAAGAACGATATGTTCTGCTCTATTATGACGAGGAGTGAGAAATGATTGTGGCTGTTATTGGTGGGAATTATTGTAGTCGGGAAATGGCTAAAGTTGCTTATGAAGTGGGAAAGAGGATTGCCCAGAAAAAGCATATTCTTATATGTGGAGGATTGAGTGGGGTGATGGAAGCAGCCTGTCGGGGAGCGAAGGATGGAGGGGGTTTGACAATAGGTATTCTTCCAGGCAGAGATAAAAATGACGCTAATCGCTTTGTGGATATACCCATTGTCACGGCAATGAGTCATGCTCGAAATGCAATTATTACGCGCACTGCTGATGTTTTGATTGCTGTGGACGGAAGGTATGGGACTCTATCTGAGATTGGTCTGGCTTTAGGCACAGGCAAGAAGGTGGTGGGAATCAATACCTGGGATATTGAGGGTGTAATTTCTGTGGGAAGTGTGGATGAGGCAATGGAGGAGATAGAAAAGGTATAATAGGGGTTTACGTCCCCCCTCACCTTGATCCTCTCCCCCGAGGGGAGAGGAAGAAAATAAGAAAATGTCTCCCCCGAGGGGAGAGGAGAAAAAGATGAAAGAACAAGGG
>Ga0209979_1005324_pt1 | contig 10179 bp, 9 predicted proteins | sample AnhtaG_FD_183114 | JGI IMG/M metagenome (GOLD analysis project Ga0209979, IMG submission 183114) | Deep subsurface microbial communities from Anholt, Denmark to uncover new lineages of life (NeLLi) - Anholt_01485 metaG (SPAdes) (version 2) | ecosystem: Environmental > Aquatic > Marine > Oceanic >... | reverse complement strand
GTTCCCTTGCCCGGCAGAGTGGTGATCTCTACCTGGGTGAGGCTGTCGCTCTCGGCATCGGTGAAGGTGAAATCACTGGAGCTAAAGGTGTAGGTGGTATCTTCATCGGTGGTGATGGTGTTATCTACTGCTACTGGTGGCTGGTTGGGTGGGCTGTAAGTTATGGTGACATCGTGAAGAACCGGCGTTATGCTGGTGTCAGTGGTCTCAAAATAGGCCTTATACTGAACCCATTGGTCACCATTATGAACCGAGTTAATGGGTACGCCGATGATAACCTGATTCCCGATGATATCACTCTTGTAATAATCTGACGTGGATAATGGTCCGTACCAAGTCGCGGCGGCTAAACCAGCTTCAGCAGCGGCTGTCCTTATCTGAAACTTGAGCGTGGTGCCAGTGGGGACATCGGCCGTCCAAGAGATAGTACCGAAATTGGCGCTATAGCCGGTATCATGGGGTGATGAAACCAAGTTACCGTCACTGTAAAACTCAGCAGTATCGTTAACCATAAACGCAAAATCATGAGAGCCAAAGCCTGACCATTTTGCACCGCCACTTTCGCTTTTCCACGCTTGTCCAGCAACATAGCCGTCAGTGTCATCATAATACCAGAGATAACTGTTTTTAACGTTGCCAGCATTCCCTGCTTGATATAAGACAATGGCATACTCAACACCATTGTCTATGTTTGGTGGTGAAGAAAAAACTGCTTCATAGGCACCTGGTTCAATTATACTGGCGGATTGAGAGACAATTGGGCCCCCTGTAGGCTCAGAAGAAGTGGTATCAGTATTCCAAAGCTCAACAACCAGGTCTCCCGGCGGCAAACCAACCCTGACGACATAAATAACGATGCTGTAAGCCTTTCCGTCAGCATCAGGAGTAAAGGTCTGAGCAACCCACTTGTCGCTGTGGATGGGCAATTTTGAGCCTGGTTTGGGCTCTTCACCGGGGTCAGTCCAATTCACCATACCTGGTGTAAGGAAGTACGCCAATTTAACATCGGCATCGCCAGAAGAGGGCTCAACAATAACCACAAGAACATTGTCCTTCTCACTACCCTCGTAAAAGTCACTAAATATAGTTTGAGTCCAGGAGCCAGGGCTAGCCTGTGCCAGATTCATTGGAAGTGCTACCGGCAACCCTATGGACGCGAGCAGCGCCACTATCAAGACTATGGATAGCCACCTCAGCCTGCCTACCCATCTATCTGTATAACTTATCGGTTTCATAGCGGTACGCCCTCCTTAACCCCTTTATATATTAGTCGCTTAATGCGATAAAAATCCCTCAAAAGTACTAGGACTTTTTTGCTATGACTATTCTCATATTACTAAATAGTTTTCCGTTTTGCAACTATTGAGCTATTCCTGTGAGGCTGAGACTGTGATAACTATAATGATAAATGAAGGCACTAAAATTTGTAATCCTGGTACCCATAGCTGTCGGTCTCCTTACAATCTCACTGGGGATTAGTGAGGGTAGTCTAGTCAGTGATGGCGGTGGCTTAACCTCTTCTTCCATGGCGGCTCAAACCGAGCCGCTAGTTCCCAATAGTACGGATGTAGACAGGAAGTGGGTTGATGACGGCTTAGTAGCCGACAGTAGCCTTTCACAACCGGCTCCAGTTGTGGAGTCTGAGTTGCCGGTTCCCAATGACCCGTATTTTGATAAGCAGTGGGCGCTGAGTCGGATTGAAGTGCTGAAATCATGGCAGATTACCGTAGGACGCCCGGAAATCCTGATAGCCGTCCTTGATACCGGCATTGACCAGAATCACGAAGACCTTAGTGGTAAGGTAATGGCTGAGGTTGACTTTACCGATAGCCCTACCCAGGACGACATCCATGGACATGGTACACACGTCGCCGGGATTATTGCCGCCAATAGCAACAACGGTATAGGCATTTGTGGGGTAGCGCCACAATGTCGGGTAATGAATGTCAAGGTAGCTGATGATAAGGGCAGGTGCCAGCCATCAGCCGTAGCCGAGGGTATTATCTGGGCAGTGGATAATGGAGCCAGTGTTATCAATATCAGCGTTGAGCTTGGAGAACCTTTACCTGAACTGGAGGAAGCGGTTGATTATGCCTGGAGCCAGGGAGCGGTAATCATAGCTGCCGCCGGTAATGATGGTAGTCAATTGCCAGTCTACCCGGCTTACTATGAAAACTGCATTGCCGTGGCAGCTACCAGGCAAAATGATGCCCTGGCCCCGCTGTCAAATTATGGTGAGTGGGTGGATGTGGCTGCCCCCGGGTTCAAGATTTACTCCACCCTGCCCGATGACAGCTATGGCTACAAAACCGGCACCTCGTTTGCTGCTCCGTATGTCAGCGGGCTGGCAGCGCTGCTCTTTAGTGTGGTGACTGATACCAACGGCGATGGCTGGCTGAATGACGAGGTGCGGGCAGCTATTGAGGCTGGCTGCCAGGAGATTGGCTTAAACGGTGTGGGAGAAGGGCGAATAGATGCCGCCGACTCCCTGGCTGAGATAGGCGATACTCCCTGAGCCTGCGCCAAGATGCCATAGAAAGGGGAAGGGAGCCCCCGAAGGGACTCCCTCTTTTGTAGTTACAACCTGTTGCCATTCTGGAACTAGTCATCGTTTGGTTCTTCTGCTGGGCAGGTCATGACGAAGTACTCGATGTAGTTTGACCAGTTCGCTTCCTCAAAATCAATGATGTTATCGAAGTCATCACCCCAACCACCCCAGGCGGTTTCGGTAGTCGGTATGCAAATCTCACCGGAAGCACAGTCTGTGTATAGTTGACCTTGTACATCCCATCCGATGCTCGTTACATCTCCGAAATCTGCGATACCTGTACCTACCTCGAAGAATTCACCGCTACCGCCTGATCTGTGGCCATAAAGAGTGCCATCAGAACCAAAGGCTAGTTGCAGTGAAGTTTGGTAAGTTGGGGTAACGTAGGCGAAGCCACTGCCGTCAACGTCGACACTGAAGAATTCGTATTCGCTGTCTATCCCACAATAACCCCATCCGTAGATAACACCATCCTTGATAGCGATATCGCCATTGAAGGTATAGCCATGTGCGCCAGCGGAGATGTTACCTATCAGAGTTGGAGGTCCAGACGCAGTGCCATCAGCATTGAAGGCTACTTCGTAAAGCAAGTCAGAAGAAGGTGGTCCGGTAACAAAGTAGTACTTACCGTCGTAGAAGTCAGCGTCTGCAATATCACCGACAGGAGCGCCAGCGGCATCCAGTAAGAGCGAACCGGCTGTTTGTTGACTAATACCGTCCCACAAGTAAAGTGTAGTCGTCGGTTGATAATCAACAAAGTAGAAACGCCCGTTTACAGGATCATAGGCAAGACCATTTGGTTTAGCTGAGCCTAAGGCTGGTGGAGGTGTGATGGTGAACTCCAGCGAAGAAGCTCCGCTTAGGACATCAACCCCGTAGACATTGCCCGTGTTTCTTTCAATGCCGTAAACAACGCCTGTTTGGTAGCAGGTGACATCCATCACAACCGAATGGGCGGCAACATAGATGGGATCTCCAGGTAGTACTCCAGGATCGTCATCCAATACCACCATTTTCCCGGTTGGCTTATCCTTCTTATTTTTCTCCATCTCGTATGTATAGATCTCATCCATGGATATGGCAAATTCCACTGTAGTAGCCGATACGCTTACTGCGTCATCGATATCAAAGGGGAATTGGCCGGGGGTATTTGCCGGAGGAAGATTCGCTCCAACATATAGATGAACCTCGGTTATTTCCCAAGGCATCCCGTCATCGATCTGGTAAATGACGTGTACATTTTCCCCGTCGTTCCAGATCTCCACGTAGCCGACATCGGTGTATTTGCCAGCCCAGAGATTAACCCTCTTGGCCAGGTCAACGTCTAGCTCGTCGGTAGCCTTGTACGGCTCAGCCTCGTAGTAGGCCGTGGCGGTAGCGATGTTATGGAGCTTGCAATTCTGGAGGTCATCTTCATCTACAGGCCCGTAGCTAGCGGTGAATTCCCATATTTCACCGGGGTCGAAGTTACCGTCCGTGTTGTCATCACCAGCGTTGAAAACACTAACTAAGACTTCGCTAGCAGTTCCAGCTATGTCATCCTCAACGGTAGGGTTATCAAGGATAACATCTCCGGTATTCTCGACGTCGTAGTAGTAATCAATGGTGTCGCCAAGTGATGCCCTGCCCTCGAAGTCTGTTGATTTGGTGATGGTGAGGCTGGGCTCTTCCACAATGAAATTGACATCGTCGAAGCCAATGTTCGGATCAGGGCCCGCTACCAGTTCAAGCTCGACACTGGTAATACCAGTACCGGTTACCGTGAATGTCCAGTTACCCGGCTCAGTGCCCGCGCTCGCATCAACGGCATCACCTGAGTAGTAGAGATCGCCGTAGTTCGGGTTAGATGAACTCCTCGGATTTGCCGCACTCGGGCTGTTGAATTTCAGTACATCATCATCGACCTCAGCCATACCAGTATCGTAGGCAACCACCTTTATCTCATGGTACGTAGCGTTTGTTGGATTATAGTCGCCATAGTCGAACATGGTAATCGAGAACTCACTTACGCTTACACCTGATGCAAATGTGAACACGTAGTTATGCACCTTGTTGAGGTCACCGAAGCCCATATCCCCATTGAGGCCACCATTCTTTATAGAGCCTGCGCCATTCGGAGCTCCGTAAAGTGCAGGGTCAGTCGGTATTCCCGCAGCCCCATCTTTTAGAGCAACGGCGTTACCACCAACGGTCTGAATGTTAAGGTTCGTGTCCACTGTACCAAGCCCTTCGACAGAAGCGCCCGGCGTACAACTCTCGAAGTCCACCGAGACTGGCATAAGTGCCATTGCCGGCATCGCCATCGGCAGAGCCAGACTTAGCGCCAGAACCAGTGCCAGTATGGGGAATAAAACTTTTTTCATTTTTCTCTCCTTTTTCATTTTATTTTCTCCTTTCTTTATATGATAGCCTTATCGTCCCTCGACCCGGGGCATAGCGGCTTGTCTGTATTCACTTTTACTTTCAGCAGATATCACCTCCTTTGGTGGGTGGGGGGCACCCGGGGGCTGGGGCAAAGCCCCAGCCCCTACCCCGGTTGGCTACTACTCTGGTACAACTTCTATGAGCTCTTCGCTCTTGATCATCCTGACCTGTTGGATGGTGACCGAGCCGTAGCCAATAGCAGCATCAGCAACGGCAGAGCCTAGCTCTGTTCCTCCCAGTTCTGTGTAGGTGTCGAGCCTGGCCTGCACCACGACGGTAAGGTCACCGGTGGGCAGGTCGGGCGCCACGAAGTTGAACGAGTGCGCGTCCATCGTGTCCAGGATGAGACCGATTTCCTCTGGAGCGACGATTTCGATTCCACCTTCTTCGTCCAGCGCAACCTCTCCCTGCAACACCGCCCAGAGTGTCTGTGCCCTCATGGCAAAGACCACGCCCTCATCCCAGTGAGCCGCGTCGAATGGAGGCATTGCGTATGCCACGAGCTGACCTGTATCAGTATCCACGACCTTCACCCGTACGGAAATTGTGCCCACAGCTTTGGCCAGGTCTTTTTGCATTTGCTTGCTTAGGACCACAGTTTCCGTGTAGATCCCACACTGCAGCGATGCGTCAATGAAAAGGTCCTTCATGTTGGGCATCTTGATGTTTTGCGTAAGGATGGTTGTCCACACGTCCTCTTCTTCCAGCCAGGCGATGTCACCCATCTTGGCCGTTGCCTTCGAAGCGGGCTGGCCGTTGCTGGCCCAAACCGCCCCGGCGCCCAAAGTAAGCACCAACACCGCTGCCAATACTATCAATATTGTCTTTTTCATCTCTCAATTACTCCTTTCTTTATAGGATAGCCTTATCGCCCCTCGACCGGGGGCATAGCGGCCTGTCCATTTCTTCATTTTTACTTTCAGCAGATATCACCTCCTTTGGTGGGTGGGGGGCACCCGAGGGCTGGTGCTCCGCACCAGCCCCCTCCACTGGTTCAGAGTTCATCAAAGCTCAGGTGGTACATATCCTTCTGGAACTGGGTAGAAACGAACCTCAAGCCGCTTCAGATTGTTGTTGGTGATATCCCACCAGTACTGATAGAATTCTGGGATATCGAAAACCCACTTGTTAGTGTAGCTCGTGGTATCGCTGACGGTAGTAACGTCACCGGTGTAATAAAACAGCTTCGAGATCTCTTTGGTCTGCGGCTTGCCCTTTTCTCTTGTCAGGTTTACGTTGCCCAGCCAGACGGCATCGGAGGGATCGCCTACATCATACCAGTAGGTAAACCAAGCGGTGAAGTCGATGTTGCCACCCGGTTTGCCTAAAGCCCTGGCGAAAACTGCATAATAGCCAGGTCCGATCTGGAAGGTGGCTTCGCCGTCAACGGTGGCATCACCGTCCACCACAAGGAATCCGTCCGCACTTTGCTGCATATACAGCTTGACCTTCCCGTCTACATAGCCAGAAGTGTCCAAGGGTATGAATATGGTGTGGCGGTTGCTGTTATTGGTTCCTCCCCCCGTGTAAACATTGGGGCGTCCAATCAAGCCCAGTTCGTAGTGCTTACCGCTGGGGAAGCCGTTGCCTTGGTTAATTGCCTTCTCAGGCTTATCTGCCAAAGCCATCCCTGAACCAATGCCCAATGTCAGCACCAATGTCACTGCCAGGACTATTGCAATTACCTTTTTCATCTCTCTATTATCTCCTTTCTTTTAAGCATTTGCCTTATCGCCCGTCGACCTCGGGCATAGCGGCCTGTCCATTGGTTGACTTTCACTTTCAGCAGATATCACCCCCTTTCAAAACAAAAACCCGACCTGCAAGAGTCGGTTTCACTATTGGCTCCCCGCCACCCAAGTGACCAGTTACAGGTGGCAGCTCAACGCCCCCCCTTACTCCACTGGTCAAGGTATTAACTCATTTTGCACCTCGTACTATATTAGTCGCTCAAACCCTCAAAATCCCTCATTAGTACTGGTACTTTTGGTGGGAATTTAATACTAATCCCAGGGATGGCGGCTGTCAAAATGACTAAACCTTACTTTACCTTACTATCCTGAGATTTATTGGCCAAGATACCGCAAAAACCCTTGAGTTAACAACCTGACAAAATGTTCAACCCACAAAATCTCAGCAGGCATAGCCGGTAAGCATCATTACCTTTCAAGTATTTTTATCTAGGGGCTTGCCTTTTTCTGTAACAGGTGATATGGTTAATATAGTATGGAGACGCCTAATTCTACCCTTCAAAACCAGGAAACTGAGCTGGTGGCGAAGCTACGCCAGGGTGATACCGCTGCCCTGGAGCAGATGTACCAACGATACGTCGACCGTGTTTACTCACTGGTGTTTCACCAGGTAGGCCAAAATAAATCGGTGGCCGAGGACATTGTGCAGGAGACCTTCCTGTCGGCACTGAGGTCCATAGGTAAGTTTCGTGGCAAGAGCAAGCTTTATACCTGGTTGTGTAGTATTGCCTACCACAAAGTAGCTGACTTCTACCGTCGACAAGGGCGACAGGACAAGGGTGGTAAACAGCCTCCTAGTATTGGTGCCGCAGAGCTTGAACGAATCAGAGACAGTGAACCACTTGCTTCAAGTAGGATTGAATCTGAGGAAGACCGACAGGTGGTTGAGCAGGCCTTATTGAGCTTGCCATTGCCCTATCGACAAGTTCTCATGCTCAAATATATTGAGGAAATGCCGGTTTTGGAGATAAGTTTGGTCATGCGTCGGTCACCCAAGTCAGTAGAAGGACTTTTAGCGAGAGCCCGTAAAGTATTGCGGGCTTGTCTTGTTAAGCCGAGTGAGGGATAGCAGTAACTAAAAGCGACTAACATATTAGGAAGTCATAATACATGAGTAACGATAGTGAAAAGCACATGAAAAAAATACTTAAGACAATATATAAACCGGCAGTTGCTTCATCTGAATTTAGGGAGGGATTACTGGAACGTCTGACTCATGAGCTCGGCGGTGAGGCTAGGCAGTTAACTATCCCACTGTGGAGGCGACCAGGGTTATGGGCGCTCATCGCTGCGGTGATAATTCTGGCAGTAATCGCCTATGGCATCTGGTTACCGCAGGCGACAGTCCTCAGCGCAAGTCTACCGCCAATGCCCTGACCATCACCTACTCTCAAACCGACTATAACACCCGCCCTATAGCCTACCCCTCAACCGATTATGGTGAGCACCGGCATTCTGGGAATACGGGTAACTGATGCTCCACCAGAATATGAAGTGTCTGCTATCAATGTAACTGTCGCCCACATAGAGGCTCATAAGGCAGGCGATGAGAGGAAGGCTAGCTCCATTTGGGGATAGGCTGTGGATGACATGGTAGTCACAGGGCATCCGGACTGATTTCGGGCTCACTCTGATGGGTCAGGCAGGTCGCCCGCTTTCTCCTCACCCAGAAAGGCATCAACGTCCTCCCGCCGGAACCTCCTATCACCCCTGGGGCCAATACGATAGGCTTTTAGTATTCCTTTATTGCCCCAGCGTCTCACGGTATTAACACTAGCGCCAAGGAGGCTAGCTACATCGCCTATCGACAGCATAACCTTGGAACCGAGGGCAGGCTTTTCTGGTATAGGTTTCCCCTTGAAGATTTGTCTAGCCCGCTCACGACTTATGCCCAATCTGCTTCCGATTTTGGCATAACTTAGGCCGGCCTTTCTTAATTCAATTACCTCATCACGTCTAGACGTCATTGACGGTCCCATTCCACTGACCTACTGGAGGGAGTCAGCTCGGTTATAACTACGGGTTTGCTATTCGTGAATCACCTCAGCTCATTTCTTGCTTCTATCGCCTTAGTCCCTAGGACTTCTTGGAATCCCTCACGGTAGGCCTCCATTTTAGTCCTTCAGACGTAGTTCGTCAAGATGACTAATCATCACTTTAGGTTACAATTCCGAGCTATTCTGCGTGGATACAAAGAAATGCGCCTCTGGGTTAACAATCTGACGAAGTGTGTAGCACCAATTGGAAGCTGTAAATACCGGCGTATAATTGCACTTATACGCCGACTATTGTAAAGACTAGTATTCGATCCAGCGATCGCCCACTGGACGGGCTTGGTTATCCTTCTCTACGAGGGTATCTTGTTCTACCCGCATCTGCTTGCTAATGGATGACCTGCCCCCCGAAAAAGAGTCCAGTTTCATGTTAGACTGGAAAACAAGAAAGGGGGCAATAGATGATCAGGAAGTCTTACACGCCAGAGCAGATTATCAACAAGCTACGTGAGGCAGAGATACTGCTCAATCAGGGTAATACCCTCGCTGTAGTCTGGAAGAAGATCGGGGTTAGTGACTGCACCTACTACCGCTGGCGTAAAGAGTACGGCGGCATGCGGATAGAGCAGGCCAAACGGCTCAGGGCATTGGAGCAAGAAAACTCGCGTTTAAAGCGTTTGGTGGCGGACCTCTCCCTGGATAATGCCATCCTCAAAGAAGCCTCAAGGGGAAACTCCTAAGCCCGTCGAGGAGACGTAAAATGGTCCAACAGATCTGCCAGAAACTGGTAGTCTCGGAAAGGCGGGCTTGTAAGATACTAAGCCAAGCCAGAGCCACTCAGCGGCACCACTCACCTCCACCCTCCGATGAGAAACGGCTTACCGAGGATATTATTACGCTGGCAACTAAATATGGACGGTATGGCTATCGGAGGATAACGGCCTTGTTAAACAATGAGAAGGGATGGAGAGTGAATCATAAGAGAGTGGAAAGGATCTGGCGAAGGGAAGGACTAAAAGTACCCAAGAAACAACCTAAACGGAGTAGGTTATGGCTTAATGATGGCTCCTGTATTCGGCTGAGACCGGAGCATAAGGACCATGTCTGGAGCTATGATTTTATGGTGGACCGGACAACTGACGGTAGAGCTTTCAAGATACTGAATATCATCGTTGAATATACCCGTGAATGTTTAGCCATTCTGGTGGCCCGCAAGATTAAAACTCAGGATGTGATCGACCTATTGTTCCACCTTTTCATCTTCAGAGGTATACCGGAACATCTCCGCTCTGATAATGGCCCGGAGTTTACGGCGAAAGCCATAAGAGTCTGGTTAAACCGAATAGAAGTCAAAACCCTGTATATTGAACCGGGAAGCCCTTGGGAAAACGGTTATATTGAATCCTTTAACGGCAAGCTCAGAGATGAGCTGCTTGACCGGGAAATCTTTACGACACTTGAA
>Ga0209979_1005323_pt1 | contig 10179 bp, 8 predicted proteins | sample AnhtaG_FD_183114 | JGI IMG/M metagenome (GOLD analysis project Ga0209979, IMG submission 183114) | Deep subsurface microbial communities from Anholt, Denmark to uncover new lineages of life (NeLLi) - Anholt_01485 metaG (SPAdes) (version 2) | ecosystem: Environmental > Aquatic > Marine > Oceanic >... | reverse complement strand
TAGGAGTAATCTATAGGGCAAACTATATGGTAAAAGGTAACCACAAACCACCATCCCGGGTAAGATATGAAAAGGGCCACCCCACGATGTCCTGTAGGCTTGACAAAGACACTCACGACCTGTTGAAGCAACGTCTTGAGGATCTTGGAGGGGTATCCTTTGCTGACTTCGTTAAGGACTCGCTAGGCCTGCTACAACTCAAAATGCCCAATGTCGAGGAGATAGAAGAGAGAGCGTGGGGCGAAGGCTACGACCAAGCTAAAAAGACCCACCAAATCTGGTATTATTGCGCTGTGTGCCAGAAGCGAATAGACGTAGTCCCCAATAGCGACTCACATAAAGCAATAATAGGCTATATGAAGGAACACGGCTGGGGACACGCAAGCTGTCATGAACACTAGCGATTTCCCATTGCTGCCGGCTAGGGCGTTAACAGGCTGTGGCAAGCCCTAGAATCAATTTTTAGCCCTCTTCCCGGGCTCTTGAATAGTTTGATACCTTCCCCTTGGTATAGAGGCTTCAAGGTAGCCTTTGCTAAAATAGGGAGAAAAATTTACCTTTCAAGGGTGGGAAATGCCCTTATCTTCCTCTCAGTGTCTGTGGTGTAGATATTTTTGAAAAAGGAGGGTTGACAATATTTAGACAAAGGTTGTATAGTAACAAGCGCTATGGATGTTAGGGAGTTAAGACGAAAGCTGGGCATTAGTCGTGATGCTCTTGCCCGTGAACTCAAGATGAGTTATAATGCCGTCGCTTTGTGGGAGAGAGGCAAAACCAAACCCTCTCCTTTAGCCCTGGAGAAGCTTAAGGAGTTGGAAAAGAGAGTAAAATGAGAAAAGACCTGTGCTGCAGGTCTTTTCCAAGGGTGTTAAGATAATGACTTTATCTAGTTTTATTATAAAACAATTACTAAGCATAAGTCAAGCAACAGGGCTCAGAGACCCCGAGTGTGGGTGTTCTTTGAGCCCTTTCAGTTTTCTTGAGGCAGGGTGCTCGGGAAATCATGGCAAGTCAGTTTTTCCTCCCGTCCCGTGAGGTGTCATAACCGTAATCGGGGTTAGCACCCTACCTCAAGTGTGGTGAGTGATGATAGTGCTAGACAAGATTAAGGCCTTTTTAGAAAGGTATGCAAAATGGTATCAAAAAGAAATGGAGTTTTTAGAACCAAAGCCGGAAGCGAAGGGTGCTGAGAAAAAGGCGGCTGAGCCTCCTGAGGCAAAGGTAGCCGAGGCTCCTGAAAAGAAGGTGGATGAAAGTAGCTCAAAGTAGAAAAACGGGCTCTGCCAAAAACAGGTAGCGGTAATGACCATAGTAAACGAGGTTGAGAGCGGATGATGAATAACGATTACATCAGGGGGTACTTCGATGCTCATGGATATATTTATTCCACCAAAAGGCAAAGTGGAGCCCTCCGCTGGCGAATTGTCTTTCAGGACCAAGACAGGAGCCAAATAGGGGAAGTGCATACCTTCCTAACAAACGAGGGTTATCACTCTGGTATCTACCCGCGCAAGGACAACGGCCGTTTTGGCCCTCGTACCGTTCAAAGAATAACTATCACGAAACAAGCTGAGGTTGAGCGCTTCATAAAAGAAATAGGCACAGAAAGATCAGAGTTGCGGGAACGATTTAATCAGTTCTTGATTAATAAAGGAGCAGTCGGAGTTTAGTGGTGGCTAAAAAAAGGCGGGCCTTGTCGGGGGTAACCAGGGTGCTGGGGGTTTATGATTACCACCAGCTTAATTAGAGCACCCACTCCTCCCGTGACCGGAGCCCTGTGGGAATCGGGCTTAGCGGCAGGGCCCGCTAGAGAATAAAGATGAAAACAGGTGAGAGGGCAATGAAACTGAAAACAAGGGTTTTTGAGTTATGTAACGGGAGATACCGAAACTTGGTTGAGTTAGCCCAGACGATGGAAATATCGAAAGACCTAATTTACTGCGTAAGAAGAGGTGACCGTAACATCAACGGAAGGTTTATTATCGGGGCGATGAAAGCCTTTCCCGGATATAAGCTTGATGACCTTTTCTATGTCTCAGAGGATTAGATAGTGAAAAGTTATTATTTGGGGCAGGGTGCTCGGGAAATCATGGCCGGGGTTTCTTTCGTTGCCCTTTCACTCCCCGTCCCGTGTGGCGCCTTGACCGTAATCGGGGTCAGCACCCCGCCCGCCAATAATAGGGGATGAGCTGTTTATTACGATGGTGAAGGAAGCAAAACTCGATAGCTATCAACCGAGGAAGAAGTAGTATGCGAGTTTATATAATTAAAAGGTTATTGCTAATAATACCTACCCTGTTCATAACCACCTTTGTAGTCTTCTTCCTAATGCGCCTCGTGCCAGGCGATGCAGTAGACGCATTGGTAGCCGAGATGGGGCAATTTGGCGGTGAGACTCTGTTAGGAGAAAGCAGGGCCTTGGTTGAGCAAGAACTGGGGCTGGATGTGCCATTCTTTACCCAGTATGGACGTTGGATGGGATTTCTTCCTGATGCGGATGGCAGTTTCAGTGGTATTTCCCAAGGCGACCTCGGGATTTCCTTGCGGACAAAAAAACCGGTGATTGAGGAGATAGCGGTTAGGTTGCCAGTAACTCTTGAGCTTAGCATCATGAGTCTAATAATAACCTACCTAGTGGCGATACCTGTAGGTATATATTCAGCGGTGCGGCAGGACACCTGGGGTGACTACTTAGGCCGCAGCTTTGCCATAGGGTGGCTCGCCGTCCCCAACTTCTGGCTAGCGACGCTGGTAATGGTCTTCCCCGCACTATGGTGGAATTGGTCGCCACCCATATTTGTTATCCCGTTTGCTGAGGACCCAATAGGTAACCTGGGAATGTTCATAATCCCGGCTCTCATTATAGGCTTCTCTGCTTCGGGGGGGATGATGAGATCAACACGGACCTGGATGCTGGAGGTGTTGAGGCAGGACTATATCAGGACGGCCTGGGCAAAGGGGCTCAGGGAGAGGACGGTCCTCATAAGGCATGCCTTCAGGAATACGCTAATCCCGATAGTCACTGGGATAGGATATCAACTGCCTATGCTGATTGGGGGCGCGGTTATTATGGAGAACATTTTTTGCCTGCCCGGGATGGGCCAGTTATTCCTCACTGCTATCAATCGGAGGGACTACACGGTAGTGAGCTCATTACTGCTCATTGGTTCAATCTTCGTAGTGTTCGGTAATCTAATGGCTGACTTGGCCTATGGCTTTGTCGACCCCAGGATTCGTTATAGATAAAAGGAAGAATTTAAAATGGGAAATGGTGCGGACGATAGCTCATCAGGGAGAGCAACCGAGAGGAAGAGGCACTCCCGGCTGGTCGATTTCTTCATAAGGCTAGTGAGGGAGAAGCCACTGGGTACGCTTGGTGCGGTTATAACCCTGCTCTTCCTGTTCACTGGTATTTTTGCTGACTTGCTAGCCCCTTACGGAATGAACGAAATTCACCCTGCAGAGGCCCTCGCTCCACCATCAGCCAAGTACTGGTTGGGCACAGATAACCTGGGGCGAGATATGCTCAGCCGTGTCATCTTCGGGGCTCGTATCTCGATGATTGTAGGTTTGGCGGCCACTACTCTTAGTGTGTTTATCAGCACAACTATAGGTATGCTGAGCGGGTATATCGGTGGTAAAATTGACCTGATATTGCAGAGGTTCATTGATGCCGTAATGTGCCTACCCTTTCTACCTATTCTTCTGGTTATAGTGGCTCTTGTTGGGCCAGGCATGCTAACAGTAATCATTGCTATGGGCATAGTGTGGGGCATTAACGGTTCCAGATGGATGAGGGGCATTATTTTAAGCTATAAAGAGAATATGTATATAGAGGCAGCGAAGGCTATTGGTTGCCCCACCCGCAGGATACTTACCCGGCATCTCCTGCCTAATGTTATGCCGTTCGTAATTACTGGATTTACCATAAGCGTGCCGGGGGTGATTATAACTGAGGCTGCCCTGAGCTTCCTCGGCTTTGGCGTTCCCCCACCGGAGCCCAGTTGGGGAGGTATGCTTAGTGGCCCTGGGCGCACCAATATGTTCCTGGCACCATGGATGGCGATATGGCCCGGCCTTGCTCTGAGTCTCGTGGTATATAGCATAAGTATGTTTGGCGATGCGCTGAGAGATTTACTGGACCCGAGGTTAAGAGGCGGTGTTGGGCGCTATGGGGTGAGGGTGAAAAAGGGCAAAAAAGGAGGTTGATGCCTATGGAGCAAAACTTTGGGTGAGGTGGTGGCGGAGGAATAATACAAAATTAAGGAGAAGTTATGAAAAGGAAGATTTTATGGATGCTACTGAGCTTCCTGTTGGTGGCGGCTTTAGTGCTGTCCTCTTGTGCTAAGGAAGAGGTAGTAGGAGAGCAAGAAGAAGAGGAGGAGGAGGAGGAAGAGGAGGAGGAGGAGGAAGAGGAGGTAGGTGCGCCGCAATATGGCGGAACGCTCACTGTACACCGTACAAGTTGGGAGCCATGGACTGCGGACATAATAGCGGGTACGTGGGGAACGGATATATACACCGGGCCTATTGTAGACCAGCTACTGATGGGAGACTTTGAGACATATGGCCCAAGAGGCACCAATGAATTTGGATTTCACACAATATTGTTAGACTTTATGCCCCTGAGGTTCGTCACAGGGCAACTGGCCGAAAGGTGGGAGCTTAATCCCAAGAGTATAGTCTTCCACATACGCCCGGGAGTTTATTGGGCGGCGGACCAGGTAGATTTTATGGAAAGCAGAGAGCTTACCGCCGATGATGTTGTATTTGCTCTAAACCGCACCAACAATGAATGCGTATGGTTAACGAGCACGGCGTGGACAAAGGATGGGGGTTTTATGGAGCGCATATACGCCGAGGACAGATACACTGTTGTAGTTGAAATCCCTAGATTCGATTTCGCTTGGCCGAAGTGGTTATCTACAGCGGCCACTGGAATATATGCACCTGAGGCGATAGAGGCCGGTGCTGGTGAATGGGACAACGTGGTTGGCACCGGACCATTTATGTTTAAGGAGTTTGTCACCGGTTCTCACATTGCCTACGTAAGGAACCCTAATTTCTGGTGGAAGGCGACCATCGACGGCAAAAAATACGAAGTACCGTTTGTAGACGAGCTGGTATGCACCTTCATTGCCGATGAATCTACCCGAGTATCCGCCCTGCGAACGGGGAAGTTAGACATTTATCATGGCATGGGCTTGAAGTACGAAGAAACCTTAGCCGAAAAAAACCCTGAGTTATTAAAAGTGAGGTGGCTCCATAATAATACAAGTGGAATAGCGTTGAGGACCGACATAGAGCCTCTCAATAATAAGGAGGTTCGACGAGCTTTGATGATTGCCCTAGACCTGCCAGCCATAAATAAAACTGTGTTCTTCAGTGGTGAACCCTATACCTACCCAACACGTCAAGGGATGCCCGGCTATATCCCGCTGGATGAACTTCCTGAGTCAACCCGAGTGCTATATTCGTATGACCCGGACTTGGCAAAGAAGATGCTGGCTGATGAGGGTTACTCAGAGGGCTTTAATATTAAGGCCATTGCACAGGGCCAGGCAGAGATGCTAGTTATGGCTAAAAGCTATTGGGAGAAAATTGGTGTTGAGCTTGATATAGAGGTATTAGAATCGGTTTCCTATACTGCTGCATCATTTGCAGGCGAGTATGAGGCCATAGAACATGTTACGGAAAACCTTAATGTGAGAGCCAATTTTGAGAGATTTTTAAGTGCTTATATACCACCTGTAGGTAACCTAAACGCGTCTTTTTATTCCAACCCGTATATTGATGAGGAGTATGTAAGAGGGTCAGCAATAATAGACCCAGTTGAGCGAGAGGCCGTATGGAAGGAGCTATACTCAATTATACATGATGACGTTGCCATGATACCCATTGGTGCTCAGCATATGCTGACCTATTGGTGGCCGTGGGTACAGAATTACTATGGTGAAAAATGGGATTCTGGCGCCGACTCAGCTCCTTATATTGAGGCTGCCACATGGATTGACGAGGATATGAAAGCAGAGATGGGATATTAGGTAACTGCCCAATATGGGATTAGTGGCCAGAAGCAAAACACGGGGCTGAGGGTTGTGCGTTGTAATCAAGGGCAACCCTCAGCCCGCTTAAGGCGAAGAGTAATATGAGTAAGATAGCTTGCCAAATTGGTATTTCCCGTTGCTTTTTTGGAAATTGCCCACCGCTTAGCTCAAACGAACTGGGAAAGTCCTTAAAGGAGTCGAAATATGAAACGGAAAGTTTTATGGATGTTGTTGAGCTTTTTATTGCTGGCCGCTTTAGTGCTAGCCTCTTGCGGTGAGGCAGTACCGGGAGAGCAAAAAGAAGAGGAGGAAGATATGGAACAAAATGTATCTACTGATAGTGGTGTTACAAAGAGTGCCTACAGTCCTTACTACAAACTGGAAAACGTCGACCCGAGTTCAGTGCGCTGGACCACGGGCTTCTGGGCAGAAAAGTTTGATCTTTGTCAGAAAACCATCATTCCCAACATGCGGCGTGCAATGGATATTCCCGAAAATGGCGCTGTGTTCAAGAATTTTTATATTGCCGCCGGTCTTGAAGACGGAACTCATATGGGCACGAATTGGAGCGATGGTGACTGTTACAAGTGGTTGGAGGCGGTTGCCCATGTATACAGTGTCACCAGTGACAAGGAACTCGACCGCATAATGGACGAGTTGATTGAGGTCATCGGCAAGGCCCAGGATGCGGACGGATACCTCTCGACCCAGATCCAATTGACTAACAAGGAACGCTGGCAGGCTATAGGTCACCACGAACTATACAACATGGGGCACCTGCTGACAGCGGCCTGTGTGCATCATCGTGTTACCAGTAAGGACAGTTTTCTGAATATCGCGAAAAAACTCGGTGACTACCTCTACACGATATTCCAGCCGCGACCAGCACAACTGGCCCATTACGGATTTAACCCGTCCAACATCATGGGTCTGGTGGACCTGTATCGCGCTACAGGAGATCGTCGGTATCTGGAGTTGGCTGGTATCTTTGTCGACATGCGGGGTTCTGGGGCTGGCGGCAGCGACCAGAACCAAGATCGCGTACCCCTGCGCCGCGAAACGGAGGCGGTTGGCCATGCAGTTACCGCGACTTATCTTTACTGCGGCGCTGCTGATGTTTACGCCGAAACGGGTGAAAAAGTGCTCTTGGAGGCCCTTGAGCGAATCTGGAACGACGTGATCACCCACAAGATCTATATCACTGGGGGCGTTGGTGCGCTGCACCAGGGCACTTCTGAACGCTGGGACCCGATCCACGAAGCGTTCGGACTGAAATACCAATTGCCCAATGCCACCGCCTACAACGAAACCTGTGCCAACATCGGCAATGCTATGTGGAATTGGCGTATGCTCAGAATTACCGGTGAAGCAAAATACGCGGACGTGATGGAGAGGGTTCTGTATAACAGCATGCTTTCTGCCGTTAGCATTGACGGAAAGCATTTCTTTTATACCAATCCCCTGCGCTGGTATGGCAGCGAACATCATCTGCTGAGTCAAGATACGCTGTCGCGATGGTACACCTATAAGTGTTATTGCTGTCCGCCCAATTTGGCTCGCTCTATCGCCGGATTGCACGAATGGGCCTATAGCCTTTCAGCTGAAGGCGTGTGGGTGAATCTGTATGGCGGCAACAGCTTGGAAACCAAACTGGCTGATGGATCGCCTCTCAAACTGACCCAGGAGACGCGTTATCCTTGGAATGGCCAAATAACGATCACCATACAAGAGATAACAAACAAGGCGTATGGTGTTATGTTGCGTATCCCGGCCTGGGCGGATGGAGCAGAGATCAAAATCAATGGAGAGGCAGCGGGCGTAAAGGCGGAAGCTGGAACATATGCCGCAATCGAACGCGAATGGTCTTCCGGCGACACAATTGAACTGATGCTGCCTATGGAGGTGCGACTGCTAAAAGCTCACCCCAAGGTCGAAGAAGCACGCAACCAGGTGGCCATCATGCGCGGCCCTGTCGTCTACTGTCTGGAGTCCGTGGATCTGCCTGATGGTGTTGGAGTTGCCGAGGTCCACATACCTCGCGACGTTGGCTTGACTCCACGGTATGACCAGGGTCTCCTGGGGGGAGTCACGGTGCTTGAGGGTGAGGCCTGTCGCATTCGCGGGGGTGAATGGGACGGCAAACTTTATCACAATATTGACGATGGTTCGATAGAACAGGTGTTGATCATGTTGATTCCGTATTATGCTTGGGCTAACCGGGGTATCTCTGAGATGACTGTCTGGATGCCCCTCTACTAACTAAATGAAATTAGTATTAAAATTAAGAAACTTATGGGGAGTGGGGGATGAATCCCCCACTCCCCAAGTAGTATATTTATTAGGGGTAACACGAAGTGGTGTATGTAGACCGTGCTGGATAATCGGGAATTAATTAAGATTATTAAGGAGAATTAACCATAAATGTTATATGGATAATATCAGATACTCTTCGTCGTGACCATCTTGGTTGCTATGGCAACCAGGTAATCCACACACCATCGTTGGATGCTTTTGCTTGTAGGTCGGTGCGCTTTGACCACCACTACATAGCGAGCTTTCCAACCATGCCAGCCCGTGCCGATTATCTTACTGGCCGCTGGACAGGCAGCTTTATGGATTGGGAGCCACTCCCTGAAGACTTGGTGACCCTCCCCGAGGTCCTCAAACAGAAAGGCTTTAACACTACAGCGGTTGTTGATACACCATTTTACTTACTTAACAAGATGAACTACGACCGTGGTTTCTCAACTTTCTTCGAAGTACCTGGGCAAAACTGGGAACGTGCTGAAAGCCCTGACACACGTGCGGCATGGCGCTTTGAGTCCGACCGCTTTGCTCCTCGGACCTTCACCAAGGCAATGCAGTGGTTGGAACGCCACTACAAGGAGGATTTCTTTCTCTTGGTAGATACCTGGGACCCGCACGAGCCTTGGGACCCTCTTGGTTTCTACACAGAACTCTATTGGCCTAGGTATGATGGTGAAATCGTAATGCCTGCCTATGACCGTTGGCAAAATAGGCCTGATCTTACTGAAGAGAAGGTCAAAAAGGCGCATGCTTGTTACTGTGGTGAGGTTACAATGGTTGATACTTGGTTTGGCTATTTTCTAAGGCGACTTGAGAATATGGGCTTAATGAAGAAGGCGGCCATAATATTCACAAGTGACCATGGCTTCTATTTCGGAGAGCATGGTGGTCTCTTTGGTAAGTGTACCGAAAACCGCGCCAAATCTCCCGCCTGGTGGGGATGGTCGCCGCTTTACGAGGAGGTAACTGCCGTCCCCCTTCTCATTTATGCACCGAATATTCCACCAGGAGCTTATAGCGGCCTAACCTCAGCCATTGATTTGGCACCGACAGTCCTAGATATCCTGGGACAGGAGATACCATCTAGTGTGGAGGGGCAGTCATTATTACCAGCGATGAAGGATTCCTCTGTGGCTGGCCGAGAGTATGTGGTCAGTGGGGTTCCATTCAACAGCCAGGGTAGCTCTGTTGCATGGGTGGATGGCCGGACCCGTCTTATGGAAAATGATTCTTCTGCCACTGTTACCACTAATGAGTGGTCTTTAATTTATGCCGTTGAACCAGGCTTGTCGGAGCTGTTCCACCTGTCCTCAGACCCCAAACAAGAGAAAAACGTTATCACTCAACACCCAGAGGTTGCACGGGAACTCCATCAACAATTGGTCAAGTTCATGCGTGAAACTAATGTTCCGGCATTATTACTGAAGCCCCGCCTGGAGTTGCGGTAATCTAGTGAAAGGAGGTTGATGCCTATGGAACAAAGCTTGGTAAAGTACTGGTGGAGGAATAATACAAAATTAAGGAATTGAAATATGAGAGCAATCAGTAAAATCGCGCCGGGCTGGTGGGATTACACAACACTGGATAGAGAGATACTGGATACCGTTGCCCATCTTACTGCAAATGACCTGCTGGAATTGAGCCGCGAAGGTTTCACTGTGAAGGTCTATGATACCATTGAAGACTTTTACCTCTCTGAAGCTCTGGAGTACATTACTGCTTGGAGACAAGCTACCGAGGATAAGCCTGCTGGAGTGTGTGGTCCTTTAGGGCCTACAGAGCAGCTACCACTTGTAGCCAGACTGGTCAATGGACTTGAAATCAA
>Ga0209979_1005321_pt1 | contig 10182 bp, 6 predicted proteins | sample AnhtaG_FD_183114 | JGI IMG/M metagenome (GOLD analysis project Ga0209979, IMG submission 183114) | Deep subsurface microbial communities from Anholt, Denmark to uncover new lineages of life (NeLLi) - Anholt_01485 metaG (SPAdes) (version 2) | ecosystem: Environmental > Aquatic > Marine > Oceanic >... | reverse complement strand
ACCATTCCACCTGATGGCGCTTCCAATCATTTTCGCTGCAAGTTCAGTGGACTGGCGAACAGAAACTCCTCCCCTCCAAAAGGGATAGCCGCAGAAGTAGACCTCCGGAAAAACTACAAGGTCAAGTCCCAGTTTGCCCGCCTCCCGGATGTAGTGGCAGGTCTTCTCCAGGGTTTTTTCCTTATCAAAAAAGTAGGGTGATATCTGGGCGGCTCCAACTCGAATTTTTTTCATCTTGCAGCACCTCCTCTTATAGCATTTATCACTTTGTCTTTTCCCTACCCTAAGGTAAAGGCAAGGAGAATCTCAAGCACAAAATGGAGGAGCGAGAGGAATTTGACTGAAATCATTAAAAAAAGGTAACAGCTCAATAATTAGGGGTAAGTGCCCTTGCATACAAACATACTGGATTCCCGCTTTCGCGGGAATGACAGGTACCTATCCCATTTTGTCATTCCCGCGTAGACGGGAATCCATCAGCTATTACCCCTAATTATTGAGCTGTTACAAAAAAACTCGCGGGCTTAAGAAGAGGGATCATTTTGCTCTGATTGTTTAATCCTTTTGGGCGCGAGATAGGTATAAATGACCGGGATGACCAGGAGAGTCAGGAAAGTACTTGCCGCCAGCCCCCCGATGACAGAACGGGCCATGGGAGACCAGGCCTCTCCGCCTGATCCCAATCCCAGGGCAAGGGGAGTCAGGGCAAGGATGGTTGTCAAGGCGGTCATCAAAATGGGTCGAAGCCTCGTTCTGCCCCCTTCTATCACGGCTTCCTGAATGGAATATCCTCTTGCCCTGAGTCGATTGATATAATCGACCAGGACGATGGAGTTGTTGACCACGATCCCTGCCAGCATAATGACGCCAATAAAGGCAACAACACTCAAAGGGGTTCCGGTGAGCAGGAGGATAACGATCACGCCCACCACGGCAAGGGGGATGGTCAAGAAGATGATAAAGGGGGCCATAAAGGATTCGTAAAGAGATGCCATGACCATATAGACGATTAGTGCTGCTGCGCAAAAGGCCACCCCCAGCCATTTAAACGACGTCCTCATATCCTGAGCAGAGCCCCCGAATTCGTAGCTGAAATCAGGTGGGATCTCAATATTGTCGAGTTGCTCTTCCACGTCTCGGGTGACATCGCCCAGGTTCCTATCATGAACGGAGACCGAAATATTGACTACCCTTTGTTGGTCTCGCCTCAAAATGCTCGAGGGCGATAGGCCCCGACGAATCTCAGCAATGCTCGAGAGGGGAATTTGATCCCCACTGGGGGTTGTCACAAAAAGATCTTTGAGTATTTTTGTGCTTTCCCGGTATCTTGGATCTAGTTGAACGAGTATGTCATATTCCTCATCCCGATCACGAAACAATGAGGCCCTGGTCCCTTTTATGTATGTGGAGATCGCGTTGGCGACCTGAAAGGCGCTTAATCCGAGAGCGGATATTCTGTCTCGATCCAGTATGATCTGAAGCTCCGGCCTTCCTGCCTCCAGGCTCGTAGTGACATCCACGGCACCAGGGACATCATTTGTGGCCTCTTTCATCTTCTCGGATAGGATTCGTCCTGCATCGAGGTTTTCACCATAGAGATAGATGATGAGATCCCCCTCTTCCCCAAGGAATTGGCCACGGGTGATTGAAAAGGTAATGCCGGGTATCTGCTCCATTTTCTTTCTCAGGGCAGACTCGATCTCCATCTGCTTTCGCTTCCTTTTTCCCATATCGATCAGATTGACATGGATATCTCCTGCATAGGAGCCCTTTCCAAAGGCACCGAAGGCTTCTCCAACACCGATGTCTGTGCTCTGATTTTTCAGCTCGGGGACAGTCTCATGAATGATATCCTCAATGTGCCGAAAGGTCATCTCGGTCGATTTCAGGCTTGTGCCCGGGGCCCTTTCCAACTGTATCTCAAAATGGCTTTCATCCATTTTTGGGAAGAAATCCATTCCCACCTTTGGAACGAGCGCCAGGCTCCCGGCAAGGGAAATAAAGGCGATTGTCAGGGTTGTCTTCCGGTGGTTAAGACACCAGTTCAGCGTTCGAGAATAACCACGGATCAGATTTTGCAGCCGCGAATCAATCCCATTAGAGATCTTTTCGGAGAACTTGTGTCTTACTTCACCACCTGTCCTCAAGAACTTTGAGGAAAGAAGAGGGATGAGCGTCAAGGACACGAGAAGCGCACAAAAAAGTGAAAAACAGATTGTGAGGGCCATGTCATTGAACATCACGCCTGCGATGCCAGGTACAAAAAGGACCGGGAAGAATACCGAAATAGTGGTAAGTGCTGAGGCGATGATGGCTGTGGCCACCTCTGCGGTTCCTTGATCCGCGCTATCCAGGAGGTTTCCTCCTTCACGAAAATGACGAAATATGTTTTCGAGTACAACGATGGAGTTATCCACGAGCAAACCCACGGCCAGGGCCAGACCTGCCATGGACATCATGTTGAGGGTCAGGTTGGCCAGATCCAAAACACCGAAGGTCACAACAATCGATATGGGGATGGAGAGTGCCACGATGATGGAGGCCCGGATATTGTGAAGGAAAAAGAGGAGAACGAGTCCTGCAAGGAAGAATGCCTGAATAGCTGTAAAACTGAGGTTTCTGATGGAACGTTTGATGAAATCTGCCTGGTTGAAGATCACTCCAATCTTCACGCCCTCAGGAAGCCTGCGAAGGATTTCAGGCACCTCATCCATAACCCGATCGGCCACCTGAACCGTGTTTGCAGTCGAGTTTTTCGAGACAATAAGCAAGACCCCAGGCTTTCGGTTGCTGCGAATGACACGGGTGGGCTCCTCATAGGTATCTGTGACCCGGGCCACATTCCTGATGTAGATCGGCGTTTTCTTGCGATATCCGATAACGGTATTTGCTATCTGTTCCACCGAGGTATATTCACTTAAGGTACGGACGCTGAACTCGGTCTCCCCTTCGTCGAGCTTTCCTCCTGGAACCTGAAGATTCTCCCTGCGAAGGGTGGACACTATCGTATCAACCGAGAGCCCCTGGGCATGAAGTTTTGCAGGATCAATCTGTACCTGGATCTGCCGCTTCAGGCCTCCGGCTGTATCGGCCGAGGCTACGCCCTCAATACGTTCAAAGGCGGGCTTGATCTTTCTTTTGCCAAGCTCCCGGAGCTCGGCAGGCCCCATGGGTCCGGAGAGGGACATAAACAGGATGGGCATCTTCTGGGGATCGAAGGCAACAATCAGAGGCTCCGTTGCCTCGTCTGGCAGGAACTCCCGGATAAAATCAACATTGTTTCGGATATCCTTTTCCGATTTATCCAGGTCGATGCCCCATTCGAATTCAGCCAGGACCAGAGAAGCACCCAGCTTGGACATGCTTCGAATGTGCTTTATGTTTTCTACTGAGGCAACCGCCTCCTCGATGGGTTTGGTGATCAGTGTCTCCATGTCTGCTGGTGCAACGCCGGTATAGGTCGTGATGATGGCGATCACCGGAAAGGAGATATCAGGGTAGAGGTCGATTTTCAACCGGGATAGCCCAAAAAGCCCAAAACCGATGACGAAAACGTATATCATGGCAAAAGTAACGGCGCGCTTTATGGAAAGGCTTGAAAGGCTCACGTTCCACTCCCCTCACCTTTTACCACTTTGATCCTGTCCCCATCGTTGAGCTTATGCAATCCACGTACAACCACCTGTTCCCCCTTGTTTACGCCTTGGGAGATTTCCAGAACAGTACCAGATTCATGGCCGAGCGAGACCCTTCGCATGTGAGCCCTGCCGCCCTCAACAACAAAAAGGTAATAAATCTGGGAGATCTCCGACTTGCCGCCCTCTGAATCTTCCACGTATTCTTCCCGGTAGAGTACAGCCTCTTTTGGGACTAACAGCGCATTGGAATGAGGATCGACGGAAAGGGTAACCGTGGTGAACATGCCAGGCCGAAGGAGGTGCTTTTCGTTCAATACGTTGATCTCTGCAGAGAACATGCGGGTTTCGGGGTTGAGGGTAGGGCTCACCTTATCGATCCTTCCATAAAAGACCTGATCGGGATAGGCAGCAACCGTAAGCTGTGCCTGGATCCCGGGGACCATGTATCGAATCTGGTTTTCAGGGAAATAGACGATCACCTTGACGGTATCCATCTGGACAACTGTTACCAGGGTCTTTGCGGGGACCGCAAGATCCCCTGGATCGAGGAATCGCTCGCTTATGGTGCCGCTGATGGGTGAGGTAATACGGGTGTAAGACAACCGGATTCTGGCCAGATCCAGGGTTGCCTTTGTCTGATTGACCTGTGCCTGAAGCGCCTGCCGGTCCTCCTTGGTTGCCCCCTCTCTGAGCATATCCAAGCGCTCTTGAGCCGAATTGAGATCTGCCCTGGCCACGGTATATGCCAGCTCTGCTGACTCAAACTGGCGTCTGGCGATTGTTCCCCGATCCAAAAGTGCCTTCATACGCTGGTAATTGCTCTCGGCGTCCTTCAGGTTTGCCCTGGCCTTTGCGACCAGATCTTCTGCCTGGGCGAGCTCCTCTGCTCTGGCTCCCACGTCCATCTGTGCCCACTTAGCCCGCATCACCTCCAGGGCAGCCTCGGCCTGCGCCAGCTGAGCCCTTAACTCGTCCGATTCCAAAAGAGCTATGATATCGTCTTTCCTGACCCGATCACCTAAGTCGACTTTTATTGCCTCGATATTGGCCGTGATCTTTGGAAAGACCTTGACCTCGGTATTGGCCTCGATACTTCCGGTAAACTTGATCTCCTTGGCGATCTTCCCCTGTCTGACCGGGACGACATTAACCAAAATAGCCTTTTTGAGAGCCGGCTCGCTCTGCTTCTTTTCGCACGCGGCGAGAAGCGATATGAAGAAAACTAAAAAGATAAAAGGTACCCTTCTCACAAAGATCTCCTAATCCATAATTTCTTTTGCTTTTATCAGGTGTTTAAACAGCACACACGGAATAACCTGACACCCACCCTCGGTGCCGTACCCCCCATCATGTCACGGTTCATAACGTGCTTCTTTTGCGCTCCTCATCGTAACGGTCCAGCAGCGCCGGTATCTCCTGCTCCAGAAAGGCATAGAGGTCGCGGAGCTCCTGAAGCCGCTGGCGGAGTTTGGGATCCTTGCCAGCCATAAGGGCCAGTCCACGCTCAGCCAACTCACGAAGGGCCTTCAGGTGGACCATTCGCGCCCTCATAAGCTCGGACCAGGAGCCGGGTTTTATGCGGTAGTAGATGCCACGCTTTCCCGGAAGGCCCATGCGCTCGACCACGCCGCTCTGAATGAGCAACCGTGTCATGGAGCTGATGGACCCCTTGCTGGCCCCCACAATGCTCGCCAATTCCTCTGCGGACTGGTGGGGTGGTTCGCACATCAACAACCAGCCAAAGATTCGCCCGGCCATGCGAGGCAAAGCCATATCCTCGAAGAGGATGCCCATATCTTCTATGAATTGCTTCATTTCGACCACAGTCTGATCCTCGTTACTGTTCAATATCCATTATAATAACTAATATAATATATTTTGAAAGTTCAGTCAATACTGAAAATAAAAAACTGGATTTTGAGGAAGGCCCATTGTTTCTGGGCAAAAATTGGCTGGGAGCAATGGGGTACCAGTCGAGGTGAGCAGGAAGGAGATCAGGATCACATGTTTTTAATCTTTTCGAATTCCCCTGCCCAGGCCGCCTCCAGAATAGGCCTCATAAATTCCTCCACCAAACCGGCGTGTAGCGGAACGGGCATATTTCTTAGCTTCATATCCAACTGGGGGTCTTTGGCAGCTTTCAGGGAACGCTCAATATGTTCCTCCCTCACACCAGGTACATCACGGAGGCAGGTAGGAAAATCGAGGAATTTGCTGAATTTCACCATACCCTTGGCAACCTCCAGGCCCAGTTCCCGGCCTGAAAGGCTATCCAGGTTTTTGTCAATGTATCCGGACTTCTTGTATATAGCGCCTATGACCCTCAATTTATCTTCGATGGCAGGGGCAAAGAACACTGTGTAAAAGGGATTCATCAAGGCACAGGCACGCCCATGGCTGAGAACGTCCACCAGGGAGAAGCTGGTCAGGTGCGCTCCTGAGGTGCCCCCGATCATAATGGCGTATCCACCCAGATCGGTGCCCAGGCCAAGCAGGGTACGGGCCTCAACATCCTCTGGGTTTTTCTTTACGGCCGTTAACCCTTGAATAATCAGCTCCAGGCCCACCTCAGCCACCTCCCGAGACCTTGTTTCCGAATCGCCGGCCGAGCCAAAATAGACCTCCAGACAATGGGCGATCCCATCCAGCCCACCATCCAGAGTCAGGCTCATAGGTTGCGTGGTTGTAACGTCATAATCGAAGATACAGCGAGGAGGGACTATGGCCTCATCCACGATGAGCTTCTTCTGACCAATAACCGGGTCACTTATGTTGGAGTACTTGGTTAGATGGGCCCCTGAACTGGCGGCCATCATGATAGCTAACACAGGCATGATGGACCGTCCGGATTCCTGGCACACCTTGGTTACCTGTCCTACCCCAAAGAAGGGATCGATCTCCGGTTGAATGTCACCAAGGGTCGCCAGGACAGCGGCGGCCTTTGACGCATCAATGCTCGATCCGCCTTCGGCTACAACTACGACGTCTGGATGTTTGTGCACAATGTGACTGTGAATGCGATACACGTCCACAAACGGGGCATTGGGTTTGGCCGACCTGGCTATGTCAAGGACCTCAACACCGGCTTTATCCAGTGATTTCAGGATCCTTTCTTTGGTGGGTTGAAACCATTCGAAATCAATGGGACCCACCAGGATGGCATTCTTACCTAATTGAGCGGCAAACTTCCCTGCTGCCTCGTCCAGGACACCACTACCAAAGGCGTAGGTGTCCCCCTTGAACTCTCTCAGAATGGTTTTGGCTTTTTCCTTGATGTCTGCCATGACTATTCCTCCTCAGAAATTTTGGCGTTCTATTTTTCTTGACAACGATGCTGAGATGCTCTACACAAACACAGGTGATATAATCTATAAATATAGTCAACTATTAAGAATGTCAAGAAAAGATGTATTTTGTGGTGACCCGGTCTTTTGCAGATGAGATTGTGGCAGATTGCCATGCAAAAGATGCCAGGGAATGTGTCTGCTAGGTCAGAAATTCTATCCAAGGAGGCAGGAAGATCTATGGGAAAAGCGATTGAGGGAATCATTACAGCAGTGGTCACGCCATTTGACGAAAAAGAAAATGTGGATGAACAGGGTTTCAGAAAGATCATCAACTATTTGATTGATAGTGGTGTTAATGGGCTTTTTCCGGTCGGAAGCCAGGGAGAATTCTTTGCCCTCACAAATGAGGAGAAGAGAAGACTCATCGACATTGCTGTGGAAGAGGCTCAGGGTCGGGTATTTGTCATGCCCAATACAGGAGCGATTACCACGAGAGAATCCATTGAGCTCTCACAATACGCTGAAAAGGCTGGGGCTGACTGTGTCTCTGTTATTACCCCGTTTTTCATCAGCCCAACCCAGGATGAGCTCTATGAGCATCTCAAGGCCATTTGCCAATCGGTGAACATCCCTGTCTTATGTTACAACAATCCCGGTCGCACAGGGGGAGTAGCTTTAACCACCGCCACACTTGCCCGGCTTGCAGAAGAGTTACCAAACTTTGCAGGGGTCAAAGATAGCTCCGGTGATCTCACCCAGGTGGCTGAGATGATCCGGCTTTGTCCAAGGGATTTTAAGGTAATCATGGGGCGAGATACGTTGATTTACGGGGCTCTTATGTATGGTGCGGCAGGCGCTATCGCGGCAACGGGTAATGTGGCTCCAAAACTGATTGTGGGAATCTATCGGGCCTTCAAAGAGGGTAGCTATGATAAGGCCAGGGAATATCAGCGGGAATTGGCGCCTCTGCGGATCGCCTTTGGTTTGGGATCATTTCCGGTCGTGGTGAAGGAGGCCTTAACAATGATGGGCTTACCTGCAGGTCGATGCAGGAAACCGATACAACCATTGAGTGAGGAAAAGAGGTCTCAACTGCGTGATATCCTTGTGAAGATGGGAATTATCCCGAAGTAAAACAGCCTCGGAAGGCAACACACCCGTCCCCCACCTCGGGCTCATACAAGAATCGTTCCCCCGTCCACAAAGACAGTTTGTCCCGTTACAAAGTGGGAGGCCTTGGAGGCCAGGAATATGGCCGTACCCACATAATCTTGGGGGTCTACCAATCTGCCCATCGGCATGGACCGGAGTCTTTCTTTGACAGGGGTCTTGGGCGAGCCAGGGGAAAAGCAAACCGTTCATCAGAGTTTTCTATCCAAGCTTTGATGGTTTCGTAAAAAGTCGCCGGTGGTGTCATTGCGAGCGTAGCGAAGCAATCTCATTGGCTGTAACTGCTTGAAATCAGGAGATTGCTTCGTGGCTTCGCTCCTCGCAATGACCGGTGAAAAGACTTTTTACGAGACCATCAAGCTTTCTGTTTCGTAAGATCGAAATCAGTCGTTCCTTGATACTTGATTGACACACATGCCTCTGTCCTCTATACTCCCTTGAGCGAAACGGGTATTCCCAAAAATACAGCCAGAGATAGGAAATTCTGATGTCAGCACGGATCGCATAACCAGCGGGCATTTTTTGTAAGCCAATACCAGCAGGAAGGAAAGAGGATGAAAACCGCCAAAGAATACATTGATAGCATGAGAGAAATGAAGCTCGAAATCTACCTGTTTGGCGAACGGGTCAAGAACCACGTGGACCACCCTATCATCAGACCCACAGTGAATTGTCTTGCCGCCACCTATGAACTTGCCGAAAAACCGGAATATGAGCCGCTGCTCACCGCCACCTCACACCTCACAGGAAAGAAGGTCAATCGTTTTTGTCATATTCACCAGGGTGTTGATGACCTGGTCAAAAAATCAAAGATGGGCCGCGTACTGGGAGCCTATACTGGCTCATGCTTTCAACGCTGCGTTGGTATGGATACCTTGAACGCCCTCTCCATGGTAACCTATGACACCGACCAGAAATATGGCACTGAATACAACAAGCGGTTCTTGGAGTATCTCAGGTATGTACAGGATGAAGACCTTGTCTGTTGTGGTGCTATGACAGATGCCAAGGCTGATAGAAGCCTTCGCCCTGCCGACCAACCTGACCCGGACCAGTACCTCCATGTAGTGGAGGAAAAATCAGATGGCATTAAGGTGAGGGGAGCCAAGCTTCACCAGACTGGGGCGGTAAATTCCCATGAGATAATCGTTATGCCAACCAGGGCAATGCGAAAGGAAGATAAAGACTATGCCATTGCTTTTGCTTTGCCCAGCGATACAAAGGGTATCATGTATATCTATGGACGACAATCATGCGACACCCGGAAGATGGAAAAGGGGACCATAGATACCGGCAATATCCTCTATGGTGGACAAGAGTGCATGGTTGTCTTTGAAGATGTATTCGTCCCCTGGGACCGAGTTTTCATGTACAAGGAATATGGCTTTTCCGGTGACCTGGTTGAAAAATTTGCTGCCTACCACCGTCAGAGTTATGCCTGCAAAGCAGGGATTGGTGATGTGCTCGTTGGCGCTACCCAGTTAATTGCTGAATATCAAGGTACTGTCAAGGCTTCTCATATCAGGGACAGAATCCTTGAGATGATTCACCTCAATGAGACCTTGGCCTGTGGTAGCCTTACCTGTGCCCACGAGGGACACAGGGAGCCCTCTGGAACTTACTTTGTCAATCCTCTGTGGGCAAATGTGGCCAAGCTCAACGTGACCAGATTCCCTTATGAGATCGCCAGGCTTGCCCAGGAGGTTGCCGGTGGGATAATGGTAACCATGCCGTCAGAAAAAGACCTTAATGACCCTACAATAGGCAAGTACGTGGCCAAATACCTCAAAGGTGTGGAGGGCGTTCCTGTGGAGCATCGTATCCGTATATTGCGGCTCATTGAAAATATTGCCCTGGGCATGGGAGCGGTATGTTATCTAACCGAGTCCATGCATGGTGCTGGCTCGCCTCAAGCCCAGAAGATTATGATTGGCAGAACCGCTGATATAGATGGAATGAAAGGTGCCGCCAAGAGATTGTGCGGCATTAAGGATTAGTGCCGGTTAAGGCTTTATTGCCCGCACGGCTTAATAGTACTTGGTAAGGAAGGAAAGGAGGAAACTTATGGATCTTGAATTAACTGAAGA
>Ga0209979_1005320_pt1 | contig 10182 bp, 14 predicted proteins | sample AnhtaG_FD_183114 | JGI IMG/M metagenome (GOLD analysis project Ga0209979, IMG submission 183114) | Deep subsurface microbial communities from Anholt, Denmark to uncover new lineages of life (NeLLi) - Anholt_01485 metaG (SPAdes) (version 2) | ecosystem: Environmental > Aquatic > Marine > Oceanic... | reverse complement strand
ACCAAAATTGGCCATCTTTTTCTTTCGCCTCCAATTGTAATTACATTTCTGTCCTTAATTAACAAACTGTACCTCACAAAAATCCTATCCACGTTTCCATTTACAGGAATTCTCGGGAAAAATCAAGCCTCAAAACCGGCACGCCTAGACAAGCTTCTGGTAAGCGTAACTTAATCTCCTTGTCTCGGCGGCGCTCGTACCGCTGCTGGGACCAGCCACCCTTCCGTACGTGGTTTTTAATCTCGCCACGCAGTCTGCTCTCTTCCTTAAGCTTCCCAAGGGCCGCGAGGTAAATGGTTGCTCGGGCATGGTCCGCGTAGACCACCGCATATGTCTCGAAGTCGTCGAGCAATCTGGCCGCCGGGAGGAGGAAAGGAGAGTTGTCCAGGTAGGCGGCCGGCTCCACGGCGACCGGCAACTGCATAAATGCTACATCCTCTGTGAGCCACGACACCACACCCACCCAGCCTAGAGCGCTGGGAAAGAGAACTTTCCGAACAGTGATGTACCAAAGATCCAGCGAGCGGCGCCGGTGCTCGGCCTCGTCGGGAGTCAAGCTCTCAGCCCCAAGCAAGGTCTCTGGCAGCTCCATCAGTTTGTTCGCAGCCTTCGGACCGGTACTGCTTTTCCTGACCATTCTCGCTCTTTTGGATTTGCGTAGATCCCGCGTGGATACGATAATAGTAAACAACTTTGTTAAGAAATCTGATGAGATATCGAGATGAGATGCGAAGCCACATCTCGTAATCGCCATGGTCAAGGAAATGTTCATCGAAGAGGCCCATGGCATCAAAGGTGCCACGTTTTATCAACGGTGTCCCACCACGCACAAAGTTGAACCTCTTAAGTAAGTGAAAAGTTTCTTTTTGGTCGTATTCTATTTGCTCCAGCAACGCATCATAGTAATGCTTCGTATAATGAGGAAGTGCATGTGACTCGACTGGCGTATCCCGCCAACGACCACAGTCAACCCAGAACTTGCGATACTCGCCGTAAACCATACCACACTCCATGTGATGTTTGAAGAAGGCCAGCCGTTGCTCAAGGGAGTCCTTTGGCAAAATGTCGTCGTCATCCAGATAGCAAATAAATTCACCGGTAGAGTGCGCAAAAGCGAGATTTCTTCCCCTGCACTCCCCCAAGTTTTTAGGGGCCTTTACATAGGTCATGCGTGCATCGTTGTATTGCATGACGATATCTCGTGTACAGGTACTAGTGCCGTTGTCCACAATAATGGCTTCCCAATTGGGAAACGTCTGCATTCGGATACTATTCAGTGCCTCTTTTAGAAGCTTGTCACGATTGAAAGTCGTGATAAGAATTGATATTTTGTTCATAATCATAACTCTTAAGAGATGTCCCGTCCCGGCTACATCTGAAAAGAATTTTTTTTCAAAAAAAAACTTACATTGCCAGCGGACTGGACGATTGTGGGGGTTTTTTTACGTTTCTGTGACCTCGTGAGTTGCCGGCCTTTTTCCAGTCAAACTCGACGGTATCAAAACCCAGAACATTTCTTTAACTTTTGTTGCCACGCTGAATATGACTCGCCAACGGTTAGGCATATCGGGGTAATAGTGCGACAGAAGACAAAAAGACTTTTCTATAGAGGAAACGACAAAATATTTGATTAGAAGGGCCTTGTTTGTTAGACTACTCTGGGTACTCGTTGTAGTTTTACCGCCGTCATAATAGACCATTCTGAGGTGAGCCATGTCAACGAACGAGGAAAAAGATTACTCGCAAACTTACGCGCCTATCTGGAAACGGCAGATTATCATTTTTTTGCTCGCTTTAGTCTTGGCGGCTGGTGGCATAATTGCGGCAGCATTGCGACACACGACACTGTTTTATATTTTGTTTGGAGTCGGATTAGGCATAAGTCTAATAATCTCGTTTATACTTCAGTGTCCCGCTTGTGGTTGCTATATCTGTTGGAATACAAGGGCTCGCGGGTATGCGATCCGACCTGCAGTTGTGCCATTTGACAAAAAGTGCCCACGCTGTGGAGCAATATTGAGGAAGTAAGAGGACCCTTAAAACTTGGCCGAACCAGTTAATGAAGCGGACAAAGAGTGCTTTGCCGCTCCTATGCAACCGTGGTCGTAGGTTCATAGCGGGGGCGCGTTTCGGCACTCTCGCCCCCGGCAAGGGCGGACAAAGAGTGCTTTGCTGCTCCTATGCAACCGTGGTCGTAGGTTCATAGCGGGGGCGCGTTTCGAACATACGACCTCCCTGAATGCGCTCGGTCCTTGTATGAGATTCTGTAACCGGTGGGACCTTTCCTGGCGGTACAACTCCCGTACAACACAAATGCTTGGCTTTTTTTGTATTTTTTTTGCGGTATGGCATGTTGAAGCTGCCGTAGTACTGTTGAAATTGAGATGAAATTATGTTATTATGAGACTTGAAGCTTACAGGAGTGTTTCAGTGAAGTGTATATGGGAAACCATTACCTGGAATAGAAACAAGCTATATCAAAGCTAAATTTAGGAACAACGCTTCTTTTTGTTGCAGTTCTGCTTGTCTGTACTGTACAGTCGTTTGGAGAATTCACTTTATGTCTCAAAAACTGCTTTTATATCTAACCTTTGTTATCTTTGTGCTTGGTCTGGTTCTGACAGATACAACCATCGCACAACCAGCGAACCTTTATGCCCGCTGGCCGCTCAATGAAGGTGAGGGCGAGATGGTATTTGACATTTCCGGCAACGACTTGCACGGGATGATCCAAAATGCCGACAATGGCCTTGGACTTGATGGCTCAGTTTGGGTCGAAGACCCGGTACGTGGAACCGTTATTAGTTTTAACGGCACGGCGGACGGTGCTTTTGTTCGCGCCGGCGATATTCCTCAAATGACACTGACCAACGACTTTACCTGGGCCTTTTGGGCGAAACACAGTGCTGATAACACGGCGGACAATGATATTATTCTCGGTAATGAACTGACGCGGCACAAAATCGACTGCATTCTCGTCTTTCCGATTATGACCCGCGGTTTGGCATCGGGAAATTTCTCCCGGGCTCGCTGCAGGATAATTTCGACATCCGCTTCGGTCATTGATTCACGAATTTCCCAGTGAACGATATAACGGCTGAAGCCATCCAATATACTGCACAGGTAATAAAACGTGCCGCAAATGTTAATGCCAAGCCAGAATCGTTGCAGGTTTGACTATGTTGACAACGGACTCCATGAGCTTGCGGCCCATGTTTCGAACCTACGACCTTGCTCTCAAAGTCTCTGGACAATACGGCGTTCTTCTGACGAGCGCGAGAAGAAGATACGGGGCCAACTGACAAATCAGGGCTTCCACACTCGCAGGGGTCCTTGGTCTGCCCGGTCTACGCTTCCTTTTCTCTGAATAATCCCACTTTTCCTTTTCCAAACGCCGTTGGCCAAAGCCGCGTCGACCAACAATCTTCTTTCATCATCCGTGAAACAGATACGACCTGCGCTCTTGGACTTAAGGATCTTGTTTTCCAAGCGAAGGTACTCGTTCTGGAGAGTTAGCTCACGGCATAAGATCCGGACAATCGTGGCAATCACTGGTAGGCCGAGCCATTTGGCTGGTTGATCAGAAGGCATTTGCGTGGGCATAACCATCCTCCAAGTTCAACTTTGCATCCATGAAGCCCGGAGGATAGCATAAATGTATGATTTGGCAAGGCTTAATTCGGAAGACTGTTGGCTCGGATGAATAAATGTACCCTACGCGTTCAAGTGACTGGCTCAAGATCAAGGTCGCTCACACCGCCGACTTTGAGGTCATCGGTTGTGTTCCGATGCGGGGCGAAAAGGCCGTAGGCGCGCTTCTGCTGGGTGAGATGGATCAGGGCAGGCTGGTGTATAAGGGAAAGGTCGGCAGCGGCCTTACCAGAAGGCAGCGGCAGGATTTCCTGGCTGAATTGACCAAAGTACAAAAGCTGCAGGAACCCGTGGATTGTCCTTCCGGGTCTATATGCCGATTGCCGGGTTGGCGGTGCAGAGTTCGCTACTTCGGGCTGACGGAAATGGGTCATCTGCGATCGCCGACCTTCGAGGGTTTAATTTGAGGGGAGCGCTGAACCAGGGCCACTCCCGGAACCCCCGCCAAGGAGCCGAACTCCCCTCTTTGATTCTGTTATCAATGGTTCCCGCTGATTTGTCTTGGCATATATGGCCGTTGTGGTATTAGAGAGAAAACAACAAAATATTTGATTAGAAGGGCCTTGTTTGTTAGACTACTCTGAGTACACGTTGGAGTCTTACAGCTGTTATAATAAATCACTCTGGAGTTAGCCTATGTCAACGATCACAAAGAAAGAACTTGTCGACCGAATTGCTCAAAGCACTCAGGCTAAGCGTGTGTTGGTGAAAGCTACAGTTCAGAATTTCCTCGACGACATCATCTTTGAACTTGCTAAAGGTAACCGCTTAGAGTTTCGCGATTTTGGGGTTTTTGAGACTTCCACGCGTGCAGCGAGGGTGGCACGGAATCCGAAAACTTTGGAACAAGTTCATGTTCCGGCCAAACGAGCAGTGAAGTTCAAAATGGGTCGGTTGATGAAGGAGAAGCTAAACGGCTAGAATGTATGAGTATAACTTTCTTTATTTTCTAACATATCTTTTTAGCTCAGTTCCGGGGTATTAATTTCCTTAAGAAGCTGAACCGGTACCATTGGTTCTTATTCGTTTTAATGCTTGCTGTAACGAAGGGTATCCAATATTCTCTCCATATTTGCCCTCCCATCCGGCCCTTGCAACAAGGTCACGCACCGGCCCTTTCATGCAACAAAAGGCAAACCGAATCCCTCTTTCACTGTAAGCTTTGATGATATTTTCCAAAGTACTGATAGCTACGGCATCAACATCATTAATACCCGAAAAATCAAAGAGCACCCATTTGAGCTTCGAATTACGTTCAATCCACTGCCTAAGCCGGTCTTCGACAAATCTCATATTGGCAAAATACAGTGAAGCATCGACCCGAAATATTAAAATATCAGGATATGTCCGTACTTCAGGGTATCGTTCGATATTGCGAAAGACATCTTCGCTTTCAAGATATCCAAGTTGTGCCATATAAGGATGAGCACTTCGCTTGATAAACAGTCCCAGTGAAAAAACCGCTCCAATCAAGATTCCCCAATCGACGCCCAGCCCAAGTGTGCATACAAAGGTCAGCGCCAGCGTCAAGGCATCAGCAGGCTTTATCCTGAACAGGCGAATCGGCTCTTTGATATCGATCAGCCCGACAACTGCGACAATGATAATGGCGGCCAAGATTGTATTTGGTAGATAATAGAACAGCGGTGTTAGAACAAGCAGAGTCAGCATAACAACAACTGCGGTAATGATGGATGCCAGTCCGGTTTTGGCACCGGCCTGGTAATTAACAGCCGTGCGGGAAAAACCTCCGGTGACAACATAGCCTGAGAACAACGAACTGATAATGTTGGCCAAGCCCAGGCCGCGCAGTTCCGAATTGGCATTGACTTCATATTTTTCCTTTGCTGCAACATATCGAGCCACTGAAATCGACTCCATATATCCGACAAAAACTATCGCCAATGCCGTCGGAATAAGTTTAAGCCATTGGGCCGGGTCAAAATGAGGCAAAGAAAAACCCGGCAGACCTCCGGGTACTTTTCCAACCGTTTTGACCCCGGCATTCGGCAGCTTAAACAGATACACAATCAATGTCCCTACAACGACAAACAGTAAAGCACTTGGGAATTTGGGATACTTTTTCTTGATAATTGCCAAACCGACAATAGCACAGCCTCCAATCGCCAGTGTCGCTGGATTTGTCTGCCGAAGATGTCCCAGAACAATCATAATCAGGCGAAACGCCGAATTCTCATTAGGTAGCTGAATCCCAAGTAAATGTTTCATCTGACTCAGGCAAATAACAACGGCCGCTGCTGAGGTAAAACCACTGAGCACTGCATGTGAGAAAAAATTAGCCACATATCCCAGCCTGAGCAGTCCCGCGGCCATTTGCAGAACACCAACCATAATCGTCAATGTCACCACCAGGGAAACATATTCCTGCGAGCCGACCTGGGCCTCTTTGGAGCAGGCGGCAAAGACCAGCAGGGAAACCATCGCCACCGGCCCAACCGCCAAATGTCGCGAGGAGCCCAGTAACACATAGGCAATTATTGGAAGAGTGGAAGCATACAACCCAATCACCGGGGGCAGGCCTGCCAGCATCGCATAAGCCATCGCCTGCGGCACCAGCATGACCGCGACGGTCAATCCGGCTGCCAGATCACCACGCAAATTCACTTTATGATAATCCCCGAGCCAGTTGATTATTGGAAAAAACTTCTCCAACATTTACCGCATACCTCATAAAAACATGCGTGCCGAACTTTCATTGTTCAATCGCTGCAAATATCGAAGTATGCCGCTGCTTACAATCCCGCTTTTGCTATAAGAAGCAACAATAAAATAATCAATATTGCCACCGGGACGACAACAATCCATTGGTTCACCTTAAAAAGCTGCGGCAAAGTCAGCTCACCAAAATCCATCTTGCTCAAAATCGTTCCCTGCAGCTTCGGATACACCAGAGCAAAGAACCACGCACCAAGGAGGATTCCAACTACACCGCCGAGCAATGCATCGAGCGCACCGGTACCGGCAGCGGCCGCTACCGTTCCGGGACAATATCCCAGAACGCCGAAACCTATGCCAAATATCAAACCCCCAATTACCGAGGTCCCGATTGAGCCGGGCTTTGGATGGAATTTTGCCAGACCAATACCACCGAGCAAGTGGACGCCTATCATCCCGACAAGCACCGCGGAGAGCATGATTTTAACAACGGTAAAATCCTTTAACAGCAGCTGCCCGATAATGATATCGTATTGTGTCACGCCGCCTTTTTGCAGCAAAAATCCAAAGACAATTCCCATCCAAAAGCCGAGTGTCAACTGCATTTTTTTATTTCCGTGTAGTGTGTTCAGCATCTTTACAATCCTTTTTGTACTTAGACTAAAACGTGAAAAATTAACATCGCGCTGGCTATTCCCCCGGCAAAAAAGCACAAAGCGGCCAGCCAGCTACTCACCGCCAGTTGGAGCGTGCCGCTTATTCCATGACCGCTCGTACAACCGCCTGCCCACCGGGCGCCAAAACCCATAATGACCCCTCCCGCTAAGGCAGGGAGCCATCGGGCGAACCGGCCGGCCCCGATTGTTTCACTCCAAAAGCCAGGTACCCACTGCCATACGAACCGGCCCGACAAATGAGATGAAAGATACGACCCTATTACCACACCCAGCACCAGCATCCATTCCCAATCGACAGCCGGTGCAAATTTTTTGTAATATGGTCTTTCCTCCACCTTTTTGCCCCGGAAGATTCTCTCAATCATTCCGCCCGTTCTGGCGAATGCAGTCGAGCAGCCGATGGGTTTGTCAGAAATGATAAAAGTGATCCAACTGAGCACTCCAATAAGCGCACCGACCAAATACGGCGACCATTGTTCCGCTCTTAAAAAATCCATGATTCGTTCTCCCTAACTGCATAGTTATTACATACAATCTGTTTGCTCTTTTAAGACTAATAAATTTATACCGGTCTGACCTGCGGTACGTGAGGGGCCATACACATCGGACACTCGGCGGCAAAACCTGCTGCACTATACCCGGTCATACCGCCGGCGACATTGTACAGTTCAATGAATCCCCGCTGTTTGAGCAAACTCGCACCAAGGCTTGAGCGATGTCCCGTACTGCAAATAAGAATTACAGGCTTGTTCTTATTCAGTTCTTTGTATCGCCGACGCAATTCCGGCGCAGGGATGTTCACAGCACCTTTAATATGGTTACTCTGGTATTCTCCGATTGCACGCACATCAACTAAAGCCAGACCGCGTTGCTTGTTGATCATGTCATGCAGTTCTGGCGATCCTATCTGGTAAATGTGTTCCGTCGGCAAACCCTCTTTGGACCACGTGAACATTCCGCCATCCAAAAAGCCAACAGCCCTGTCCAAACCGACTCTCTTAAGCCATACGTTGGCATCTTGGGCCTGCTGAGCCGAGGCCGCAACCAGTAGGATATCTTTATCGGGAGGCAAAATCCAGCCGGCAAAGGTCGCAAAATTCCCGCCAAAATCTACATGGAAGGCTCCCGGGACATGTTGGCCCCCGAAGGATTCATAGTCCCTGATATCCAAAACGATTGTGTTTGGTTTTTTAACCGCCCGAACAAACACCGGAGGTGACATAGCGGCCAGTTTGGACAGCTTACCAACAAGAGCCGGTCCTCTGCCATTAATGGCGCTGCACCGGCTGAAATGGTTCGGTGCGGCGGGCATGTTGGTCGTCAATGACTCAATGAACTTTTTCTTGTCCATAATCTGCAGGGCCGCGTTATATCGCCTCTCATACCCGATTGTGCTTGTACGTTTGGCTCCCATAGCCCTGCCGCACAGCGAACCGGCACCGTGCGCAGGAAAAACCTCGCAAAAATCCGGCAACTTGAGAAGTTTCTGGTGGAGATTGTCATATAGCTGCGATGCCAACTGTCTGGCCTTTCCCGGAAATAAATCAGGCCTGCCCACATCGCCAACAAACAATACGTCACCGCAAAAGATGCATACCGGCTCGGATCCTCTGGATCTATCTGTTACGACATAAGTAATATGCTCCGGAGTATGTCCGGGCGTATCCAGCACTTTAAGCTGCATATCTTCAATATTGAACTTATTTCCTTCGGCAACGGCCTTGTGTTTGAATTTGCACTTTGCCGATTTCGGCGCCACTATCGTAGCGCCCGTCTTTTCAGCCAGATCTAAATGTCCTGAGATGAAGTCGGCATGAAGATGGGTTTCCAGGATATGGGTAATCTTCATTCCCATATCCCTGGCTGCCTCTAAATACACATCCACGTCCCTTCGGGGATCAACGATTGCACACTTTTTGCTCCCACCGAGCAGATAGGAACTGTGCGCCAGACCCTTAACAAAAAACTGCTGTACAAACATCTCTGCTCTCCTTTAAATGCAAGATCGTAATCGGTAGTTTCCAGGTTATAGAGAATCGTGTCTTTATCTTATTCGCCTATTCGTAGGGATTATATCACAACACTGGATTGGCAGCAACAGTAACAAACGAATGATTATGAAAAACCCAAGAGCCTCTGCCATTGACATAAGACAGGACTGAACAACGTGCACTTTGTTGATTTTTCTACCGAAGAACAATTGCTTCTTACTCCGCAAGCAGTCCGTCCATGAGATACTCTCCAACCCCATCGATCTCGACTGGACCGGTACGGTCCAGTCCCAGCCCCCAATGTGCGATATCAACAAGGTGACCCACCCAATCCATTAATAGGCCGCCGTTTACAGGAGCCGCGAATTTCTGTAACTCTTTGCACATCTAAGACTTATCTATTATCGGCCACGCAGACCCCGACACAAAGATCTGATAGGTCGTATGTTCGAAACGCCCCCCCGCTATGAACCTACGACCACGGTTGCATAGGAGCGGCAAAGCACTCTTTGTCTGCCTTTCTTGCAGCTGAATGTAATTACCATCAGCAGGCATAACAGTACAAGATTGCCGGGGGTTGTATTTCAGGAATATACTTTCGGATATCATCATCGAGCGACAGAGCTCCTGCGGTTTTCCCAAGAGCGTACTTGACACCAGCGACCGCCAACCTTCCCTAATAGGCCCTCGCCAAAGGGATCTTACATCGAACGCCAGAGCGGTCAGTTTTTCTTTTAGGTCACTCGAATAACCAATAAGTTAATTGCTGAGGAAGAGATGGAATATGGTAGTTTACAGAGTGTATTAGACAGATTTAACAAGGAGATGGAAAACCAAGAGGACATAGAAACCGGGCTTATAAAGGGAGTTCTTAATGGAGCAGATATCTCCTTGATGAGATATTCGTTGGGGCTCGCGATCAAATCAGCTCCAGGAAATGCGAAGGAGTTTTTTGAGCACATAAGGAGGCGAAGAGGAGAGCCTATAAGACCTGATGAAAGGACATCAGCGAGGATGATCCTCCGGTTGGCAATTCCGTGCCCCCCTTGCCGCTCAGTCCGCCGTCTTTTGTTGGCCCTGTACCCTTCGAGGCCGCGGACGGAACCAACACCCGCGACCAAGCGCATGAGACGCTGCTGATTCGTTCACCCGAGTTTCGGATCTATCCCAATGGTCAAATCTCCTTT
>Ga0209979_1005319_pt1 | contig 10184 bp, 8 predicted proteins | sample AnhtaG_FD_183114 | JGI IMG/M metagenome (GOLD analysis project Ga0209979, IMG submission 183114) | Deep subsurface microbial communities from Anholt, Denmark to uncover new lineages of life (NeLLi) - Anholt_01485 metaG (SPAdes) (version 2) | ecosystem: Environmental > Aquatic > Marine > Oceanic >... | reverse complement strand
ATCAGGGTCAAGCGACCAACCCGAGGGCTTCGGCCGAGCACCTTAAACTTACCCCAGAGTCCTGAGACTTTGGAGTAGTTGAGCCCTCTTATTCGGTCTTGCTCCAGGTGGGGTTTGCCCAGCCAACCAGTCTCCTGGTTGCTGGTGAGCTCTTACCTCACCATTTCACCCTTACCCGTACTGGCTAAGCCAGCCGCTGGCGGTGTGTTTCTGTGGCACTTTCCGTAGGGTCACCCCTCCTGGGTGTTACCCAGCACCCTGCTCGGTGGAGCTCGGACTTTCCTCCCTGGCAGCTCAAAGCCAGGGCGGTCACCCGGTTTACTCGCCCGAGTCTATTTTATAGTCAACTAGAACAAAGGTCAAATTCTCGAATTGAAGCTAACGGGCAAAGATGAGTTGTGGCACAACAACAAAACGCATCCTTGGGGTATAATATAAGAGGGTAATGGCAAGGCCCCAGCAATACTGGCATAGCCTGGGCCAAAAGTATAACTGGAGGTGAACAGATGCAACCACAAAATATGATCTGGGTTGCCGCAGGTAAGCGGTACCTCACAGACACAGCCACGCTAATAGCTCATGACGCATACTGGAACGGCTATAACTTTGAGCAAGGTGGCCGTAATACATTCTTATTCAGGACTCCAAATGGTAATTTCTTTGCCCAATATCAAACGCTATTGCCACACGAAGTTGAAACGGGCAAAATCGTCCCCTTAGAGGTAGACGAAGCCGTATCTCTCTACCACTCACTATACAAGAAGGAGGTCCCTTTCGCAGTTGCCTTCCCAGTTGTCAAAGTGGAGGACGCCTGACACTCCCTGACGCTGCCCTGGGCCTCGTCTGCTAATGCCCTCGGCCAAACTAGCCTCTAAAAGGGACACCAGACCTAGTCCGATGTAGCCCCAGGCGTTTTACCCATCTAAAATCGCCTCTCAGAGCGTGGTTATAGCTAACTCAATGCAACCTCAATCGTGGGAGAAGCTAAGTGTGATGGATTGCAAGCTGGTGGTTATCGTTCCTTCAGAGTTAAGGGGGGATATCCCCTAGAGCACTGGTGCTACACGAGCCACACACATAATATGCTCTCTCATAAAAAGCCCGGTCAGGCTTTGAATCTACTCAAAATTGACACTCCCACTACGAGGGATAGAATCTTTGCTATCATAGATTTCCAGTTGCCTAAACTATGATTTGCGTCCAGTATATGCCCATGCTGATGTGGGCATTACCGTATATATTGTTACCCTCGGCTTTGATACCAATAATGCTTCTGCCTCTTGTATTATCTGTTGTCTTAGCTTTGCACTCTCCCATGCCTCCCAATTCTCAATCCTATCCCAATTGTATAACAGAGCGGCAATAGGAGTGCCTTTCACGCTTCTGATATGCTCAACACTAATGAAACCCGGAAATGTCATGGCACATGACCTGAGCTTTAGAAATAGAGATTGTATATCCGCACCCTTTCTCAGTTCATAACCTTCGATAACCTTTATCATTTTTCTCCTTCTCTTGTCGCCTATGTAATCTGAAGCTTACCATACAAGCCTTCATGATTTCAGTAGCACTATTATAGCCCACCCCTGGACTCTCTAAAAGACAGGAGCCCAGAAGAAGTATGAAAGTATACCGAGACAGATTTACCAGGAGGTGTAAAAAGCAAAAGCTGAAACAGAGCGAACTGGCCAACGCGATGGGAAAATCCCTGAGGGTTAAGGCAAAATAGGTATAATTTCACTCGCCAGGCAAAACACCAGCATTTTTAAGCCTCTAAGAGCGTGTTTTATCGTAAAGTAGTGCCTTCAAGACATGTCCCCTTGGGCATCCGTGACGCCTTGCTCCGCCAGCTCATATATTAGCCATGTTGGGTCAAAGTCTGGTAAAGACGCCAACACAAGGGCGGCAAGATTGCCTGAAGGGGTCGTTTTGAAGTAGAATTTGAAGCCAGGAGGGGTGACCGAGTGGCTTATGGTGGCGGTCTTGAAATTCTAAGCCAGATGTCCCAAAAGGTCACTTTACGTGTAAAATAGAACCTTTGCGTCAATCACCGAAACCCTGTTTTGTTTGTGTAGTGCAATTATATCTCGACCCGTCCCAGAGTTTTTGACGTCAAATTAACGTCAATACGAGACAGGCTGGCTGCGGTCGAGGCTGGCTATAAATCTAGTCGTAGGCTAACAGCATTATACAGGAGGTAGCGGGTAAATACCGGCACCGAGGGCTCGATAGAAGTGTTAGTGATTTAGGCCAGGGAGCTAGGCTCCCTGGCCTAAATCAATTCTTGCGGACGTGCTATTCTTCTAAGGCAGAGTTTTTATCACATCGTCCCTAGTCAGCCCTTCAGGGCGACCGACACATCCCTGACTGTAGTCAGCGACTCCATCCGGAAAGATCTCGTTCAGCCGCTCTATCTGTGCCTCGGTGAGAACAATAGGATCATAGAAGCCTCTTGCTATCGCTTCTTCCACCGGTATGAGATAGATCTTGAATATATCTCCCTTGATGTCCCCGCCAGCCACCATACGAGGTGAAGAGAACGGTGGGAAAGCAAGGGTCCCGGGACCAGGTGGATCGTCATCCAGAATGCCGTCCCACACATCAGGTCCAAGAGCCTCGCTTCCGTCAACAAAAATGGCCATATCTACTGCAGACTCCGGTTTGTTGCCGACGACACCCAGTTCAGGATTGGCCTGTATGTTAGTTATCCACTCATCGAGAAGCTCGAAGGCCTCCCCTATCACGTCCCTCGGGGGAGCAAGAGGATGGGAAACCCAAATGAGCTGGTTGTCTGCGTGGCCTTGGGCATCGATCATCCTCGCCCGAGCAGAAAAAGACTGCCGTGCATTGTGCATATTTAACCATGGGTCCAGATACTGACGCATATCGATGATGGGGACGTCGTCAAGTTCACCGAGAAAGACAATGCCTGATTCCCATGCTGCCTCTATCGCCTCGATATCACCTTCCGTTCTTGGGGCAACGCCGTACTCATTCACAGCTATATTGGCATTACGAATACTCCAGGGATCAAAATTAAACGGGTCAAATCCCCCAACGAAAGGAAAGCCTTCCTGCACCATCTCATGGGATTCTTTCCAGCCGCCGATTCTGGCGTTGATATCCAGGAACTGCTCCACGGTAATGTCGCCATCTTTAAGCGCCTGTAAGCCGTACTGCACACCCACGTTGTCCCAACTCCTTCGGGCGTAGCCGTATTCGTTCACACCGAAGATATTTACCAAATCGTCAGGGTGAGTCCACTTGACTGCCTCAACTTGTTCTTGAGGATACCAAAGATCCACGCCCGCGACCGCGCCCCATAATGGGTTCAGGCACATCGGTGTCAGTCCCAGCCACCCATTGACCATCTCGGTGCTTCCCATAAACCCGAAGACCGGGGTGTAGACAGGGTGAGGCATCGTATCGGATGAGCTCGTCCCCTCGATCCATGTCCTGGGTAATACGGAGCCCGTCCAAGAAGGCATAACAAATGGCCACCCTGAAAGGTCTATGCCACCGAATGTATAATCCCCCTGCCCTGGAGCAACAACGTCGAAATAGTACTCCAAGAGCATGCCGTCTCCAACCGGGATGGTTTGTGTATGCATGTCAGGGTAACATGCTTGAGGAATGATCCCGTCGAGTAGACCGGGATGATTCTGAGCATAGACATACTGCTGGATGCCGCCTCCCGAGCCTCCTATACCGATGGTGTACTCCGGTTCTCCGTATCTGGTAACAAAATGATCCTTGACCATCAAAGCCGTTTCCCCACCGAGCACAAGATTGTAGTGGACACCGGTTCTGGTTCCTGTTGAGTACGCCACGGCGTATCCCATTGAAAGTGCAGAGTTGTCCAGAGCAGACCCGACACCCAAGGTTCCCTGAGAGTGTCCTATGGCTACCCCACCGTCAAACTTATAGAGTAATCTACCATTCCATGCCGACATGTCCCAAGTATCCCACGGACATTCCGGGTCATCATAAGGCGCCAGCATAGCGAGACCATAGATAAATCTGTTGATTGTCCCTCTCTCCAGACGGACAATATAGTCGACAGTGAGGCCTTCAGTAGTTGTAGTCTGGGCCAAATCTGCCGGACGGTCTGTAGGATCATCCAGACGCACGAATTGTCCACCAGTTGTTCGGTAGTAATAGTCCACCCTGGTGGGTATACTCCCATCTTTGGAATATCCGATCATCACTTCTGTTTTCGTTCCAGTCTCATCTACTTCGTAAATGGGGATACCCATTTCGTGATTATCAACAAGTGGTTGTCCCAGACCGCATTGCTCGGTCCTGGGAACAAATGGATATTGTTGCGGGCCTGAGAAGACCGGACCGGTCGGGCCTGTTTCATAATCAATCTGAATGGTAAGGAAACTTCCTGGTAGGCCTCTAATTGTCACGGAAATTTCATTATTTCTTTCTAGTTTTACAGGCAGTACAATCACATCAACTGCTTCGCCGATGTCAGTTGAATCCAAAACTTCGCATCCGTTAAGTACGATGGTGGCGTCCCGAGCCCGGGTGGGGTCAGATCTCTCCTTCTCCCCGTTGTACACAATGAGCTTACCCATAGTGATCGTTGCATCGTAATCAGCCACTATAGAAAAACTATCAGTATAGACACTCGGTGGCCCGGCAGTTCGCAAATACGTTTCTGGCCCAAAAACGGTCGCCTCAATCTCAGAAGCCGTAGTAGTGGTCCCTGCTACTACTGTCCCTCCTCCAACCAGTGCTATGGTTAAAAGCACAGCTAGAATCAAAGTCAGCAATTTATTCATAATGGATTAACCTCCTTCTCGCCTTACGCTAGATAAGCTTTCGGGCCGGAAGAAACTGGCCGATTGCCAGTTGCCTCTGGCTAATCAAAACCCTCAATTGCATCACCTCCTCCTTGCCTTCGGTCTCAGCAATATCGCTCAATGTCAAGATAACTGCGATTACCTGACTTATGGCGTCCTGGCGGTCCAGAAAGCTGGAAAGACTGATTCTTGACAAGTTCCAGGTTTTGAATAGAACGGTTGATTGTGCTGTGGCAACAAAGAGCAGCCGAGGCTATATCTTTGAATCTGCTAGGCTGAGAGTTATGGAAACCACCGAGGCCCTCTGACACACACATTTAGCCACCTACCTCACCCTTTACTATAGTATAATAACACTATCCGCAAGATTCTGTCAATGAAGCGCATTCCCCGGTCGTTCCACTAACTTCTAATTCTAAGCCAGATGTCCCAAAAGGTCACTTTACGTATAAAATAGAACTTTTGTGTTAATCCTCAAAACCCTGTTTTGTTCGTAGAGTCTGATTATGTCCCAAGCCGTCCCAAACAAATTAACGTCAAAATTCTAGATTCGGTTTACGCGTGGGAGTGATAACAGTTGTAGCGTTTCGTGACTGCTTAACTCAATAGCATCTTTTGGGAACTGCAACCTATTGATGCTTCCTTCACTAGTGATACAATAGTCCCATAAAGCTTCGTATACATGATAAGACTTAGCATCCTTTTAATTACTGTAGCCCTTTTGATTACGGCAGCCTTAATTGCTGGGACGATACCCTGTGGTCAGACCCCTGCTTCACCTTCCTATATCCTCACCATCGCCAGTACCACTGGAGGTCATGTAACCACTCCTGGTGTAGGGAATTTTACGTATTACGAAGGAACAGTGATCAACCTAGTGGCGACTCCACATGCTGGGTATCATTTTGTCGACTGGACCGGCAATGTGAGCACCATTAGCAATGTCAACAGGGCTGCTACCAGCATCACCATGAACGGGGAGTATTACATAACGGCTAACTTTGAGGTAGATCCGCCTGTCCAGTACATGCTGGCCATCTTGAGCACACATGGTGGCTCGGTAATCATCCCTGGAGAGAGAACCTTCACATATGATGCTGGGACGGTGGTCAGTCTCGTGGCAACACCAGCTCGTGGCTACAAGTTTTTCAAGTGGAGTGGCGATGTGGATACCATTGCCAATGTCAACGCTACCTCGACCAACATCACCATGAGTGGTAACTACTCTTATATCCTCATCTGCGCCAATTTTCGAGAGAGCCCCCCGGTCTGTACAGGCCTCCGCTATTAGACGGTTGGGCTTAAGTCCGACGGCATCGTGGTCGCCTAGAATAGAACCTTTGTACCAATCATCAAAACCCTGTTTTGTTCGTGAAGTCCCGTTATTTCCCAGCCCGTCCCAAACATTTTAACGCCAAAATAACGCCAAGTTTTTAGTTATGGTTTGAAGCTAACGGACAAAAATGATAATACCATAGCAATAAAAACAACAATCACTGATAACAGTTAAAGTCGCTTATATAACGCCAACTCCAAAATCCGAAATAGCGATTATGTCAGTGAGAGTAACGAGAATATCTAACTAGACGTAGTATGGAAATCTGCTTGTCTTGCTCATTTGAACCTAGCGACTAATCGGCATGTGAAGGTTTACGAAAGAGATACATCGCCCAACCGAGCGTATCACGACCCCAGTGTAGGTAATTCGTTCGTCCGTGGGCGACGCGGGTCAATATCTCCGATACATCAGGGTCGTCTGGATTATCCCTGGCATACTTTTCGGCCGCATACCACTGAAGTGTCTCATACCGGTCCCAATCGTCCTGACTACTGACCATCGTGTACAGCGGGAACAGGCCTTCGTCTTCGCCAACAAGTACGTTCTCGTAGTGCGTGCCAAACATATCACGCGTGAGGTTCTCGGCAACCAGATACGCGTCATCCGGGTCCTTAAGCCAGAAGGGTTCACCGACGAGAATGAGGGCATCCGGCTTTGTCATAGTCTTCAAGGCACTTAGAGTTCCTCGATGTCCCTTATACACCCACGAAGCGCCGATACACATGGCGAGGCCGAAGAGTTGGTCGGGGCTGTAGTCTGCTCCGTCCATGTTGAGGATTTGGATTTGGGCACCGGGCACCCGTTCCCTCAACTTTTGCTCCGCATCCGTCACGCAGTATGGAGAGATGTCGACCCCGATGCCGGATATCTCGTACCGCTCCGCCAGCCTTGTCAGTAACTCTCCCTTGCCGCAGGCAATGTCGAGCACGGCAGACCCTGGATTCAGTCTCAGGAGCCCAATTAGTTCATCGAGCTTCGCTCTACTCGTCGGATTCCAGACTTCATGGTAGCGATGGGTTACGTCGTAGAACTTCCATATATCCATCTTAATCTCTCCTTCAACTCAGATGGCATAATACTAACACGAATATGTCCCCCATCAATCGAAGAAATACAGGCTAATAGTAGTTATACCACTTGCTAGCTCAGTGAAGTTTGAGGATAGCTTGAGGGTTTGTTGCAGACTTAAGGTTGCATCTAAAGGCCGACAGAACACAGGAGAAAGCCCTACTTCCAAACTAATCCGAACGTGGTTCACAGGAAAGTAGCTCGGGGTAGGGCATATCAGGGAGCCCTCCCGAGATTCTGCCACATTGGGGACAAACAAGTTCTAACCTCTCACGCACTTCAGACGGGACCTGGCTTCTTCTGTGTTCTAAAACTGGCATTTCGGGCATTTTCTGAAAAGGACCTTGGTTATTCTATATTCTTGACAGAATGTCCTGTATCGCGTAACGTATTTGGGAGAAGGTTGTCGCTTTTCGGTTAGAAAAGCAGTTGTGGATATTTCAAGTGAAAATCGAGGGCTTGCTGTCGTCTTTCTTCTGATGTTGGCGAATCTCAAATTATAGTTTTTCCTATCAATCATTTCACGAACATAGATAACAAGCAATATATGAGGATGAGTATCATGAAAGTTCTAGCTATAATTGGCAGCCCGAAAAAAGGCAATAGTTACAAAATCACCCAACAGGTAGAAAATCGCTTGAAATCTTATGCCAAACACGATCGCGCTGGAAAAGTAGATTTAGAATTCGATTATCTCTTCCTGAAGGATGCTAATCTCGAGTTATGCCGGGGTTGCTTTGCTTGTATTCCTCGCGGTGAGGATAAATGCCCCTTGAAGGATTCTCGGGTCGATATCGAGAATCGAATTTTTGCTTCTGACGGCATTATTCTTGTTTCACCTGTTTACTCGATGAACGTTCCGTGGCTGATGAAGAACTTTATGGACCGATTTGCTTACACACTTCACCGTCCAATATTCTTTAACCAGAAGCTCATGTTAATAGTAACAGCTGGTGAAGTTGGACTGAAAGAAACCCTTAAATCGCTTTCTTATACCATGGGAGGTAGTGATCTGGTGTCCAAACTGGCTGTAAAAACACCTCCATTCAAATACAGGCCCAACTATGAAGAACGTATTACTCGTGATATTGATAAGGCGTCTCGAAAATTCTATAGATCGCTCAAGTCTGATAAACCACTTCCACCCACGTTTTTAAATGTCCTGTGGTTTCAAGCGTTTAAAATCTCCTCGGAAAAGACCAAACATCATTTTCCTGCTGATTATGATTTCTATAAGGACAAGGAATATTTCTTTTATGAAACAAAGGTCAATCCATTGAAAACCTTTGCTGCAAAGCTATTACTCAGTTTATTATCAAGAAGTTTTGATAAAAAATTCGAAACCTAATCTCATGACAGTTCGAGGACTACTGAATGTTACTACGGTATAATCGGAGACGTACGTTAAAGACGATAGCTTCCCCGACCAGTTCTATTTCCGAAGGAGACTGGTTATAAGTGGCGGGCACGAGGGGATTCGAACCCCCGACCTATGGATTTGGAAGCCGTCGCCATATCCAGACTAGGCCACGTGCCCGTGTGCACCCGCATGTCACATTCGGGTTAAAGACCTTTCGATTGGTGTGACAGGAACCTGCACAGCCAATGCAGTCGCTGGTATCCTATACCTGATAGACTGCCCCTAGGTCTATCAAGTAGTACCACCTCTCATTACACCACAAAGACAGCGAATTCATTACGGCTACTGTGTCCTGTTGGCATGGTCACAACAATAGGGCATATTTTAGCTTTGTTCTGCGGCAAAATTAGGTAAACACACCCAAAATCCTGTTTTGTTCGTGTAATGCCAACTGGTGACAACCCGTCATTTTCCATTTAACACCAAATTAACACCAGAAATAGACATAAAGTCAGGCGCAAGGTAAAATTTAGCCTTAGGAGGGGTGACCGAGTGGCTTATGGTGGCGGTCTTGAAAACCGCTTTCGCCTTTTTGGCGAACGTGGGTTCGAATCCCACCCCCTCCGCCAGCTAGGAAAAGAAAGGTTTGACTCGCACTTTGGTACCTATTTAAATAGATAGCTATGAATAAATTGTTTTTTGTATGCTTGGCGCAAAAGTTTTCATGGATTGATAAATATGAAAAAAGCATTAATAATAATCGTTAATGACAAAATGCAAACTAACTATCGCTATGAACTAACAGAGCCGGCTGGAAAAAATTTTGACATTGAATTTAAACCAGAACTGACCCCAAAGGAAATGCTTGCGCTTGGCATTTTCGGCGGCAAATACATGACTGATTGCAGAAAGGAATTTCCCAGGAGCTGGTTTACAGCAGCGAAACTGTGTTCAGAAAGACACGATCCGAAATTGAATTTTTTCGGTGTTAATGCCAGTCAGCCTTTATCTGTTTGGAGAAAGAAAGGCTGGATAAATCCCGATGATCCTCGCGGTTGGTTTCAGTGGTATTGTCGATATTATATGGGGCGCAGGCATGAAGATGATAAACGACAAATTAAAAGATGGAAAGCAATAAAAAGACATATCGCTCAAATACAAAATAATTGTTTCCGTGGTGATTTGGATTGCCGTAAGAAACAAAGACAGGCGGTTCTACATTGGGCTTATGATAGTAGAAAGATATGAAAAAGAATTGCCAGCAAAGAATAGCTTGAAATCGTCGGTTTCACCTTAATTCTCTCAATTAATGGGAGAGAATTCTATAAGATATTATGCAGAACATACAGAATGTATCAAGGATAAAGATTGAAATAGAAAGGAGATGACGTGAAAATCCACGAGTATCAGGCTAAGGCACTTCTAACTCAATATGGTATTCCTGTTCCCAGGGGCAAGGTGGCTTCCGCCCCGGTCGAGGCTAGAGAGATAGCTGCTGAGATTGGCGGCAAGGTGGTAATCAAAGCCCAGGTCTATGCCGGGGGAAGAGGCAAGGTGGGTGGCATAAAGACGGTTAATAGCCCAGAAGAGGCAGAGAAGGCGGCGA
>Ga0209979_1005318_pt1 | contig 10184 bp, 10 predicted proteins | sample AnhtaG_FD_183114 | JGI IMG/M metagenome (GOLD analysis project Ga0209979, IMG submission 183114) | Deep subsurface microbial communities from Anholt, Denmark to uncover new lineages of life (NeLLi) - Anholt_01485 metaG (SPAdes) (version 2) | ecosystem: Environmental > Aquatic > Marine > Oceanic... | reverse complement strand
ACATGATTAACTAATGCTGCTGGTTCAATTATACCTTTCTCGAAATTATCTCCTATCTCGTTGGTTATAGTATCAATCCCTTTCCATTTATCGCTTTCAGTTTTGTGAGCTGCCCGTAGTTCTGTCATATTTTCGATTTCATCTAACCCTGCATTTTTAATCAATGTTTTAGGAATTTCTTCTAAAGCAATTGCAAAAGCATTTACAGCGAGTTGTTCTTTACCGCTAATATTGTTAGCAAATTCCCTTAACCTTTTTGCTAATTCAATGTAAATTGCGCCACCACCAGCTACGACCTCTTTAGTATCCATAACTTTGGCAACAACTGAAAGAACATCGTGTAACGTAATTTCTGCAGAGCTTAAAATTTTATCTAGCCCCCCTTTAAGCAGTATTGACACAGATTTAGGATTTTTGCATCCAGTAAAGAGGATATACTCATCTTTAGCGATTTTTTCGAACTTGACATTTTCAGCAAAACCTAGATCTTCCTCAGATAAGGAATGAAGATCATCAACTGTATTAGCATCAATAGCTTTCGTTACAGCTTTCATATCAGAATCGCTAAGGTTTTTAACTGCAGCAATTCCTTCTCTAGCCAAATAAGCTCCAAATTTGTCAGAAATGTCTTTGTTGTTGACAATAACAGTAACGCCTAAATCTTTAAAGATCTTCAAGTAGTCTACTAGAATCTTATCTTCTTGATCGAGGAATTTCTGAATGTCGGCAGGATTTGATATTCGAATTTGAGCGTCGAATTCAGTTTTGACGACATCTAATTTTCTCCTAATAACTGCAATTTTCGCGTTTTTAATTACATCTGGCATTGTTGAATTGACTTTTTCTTTTTGAATATAGACGCCATTAATTAACTCCGTTTCTTTTAATGATTTCCCAGGTGTTTTGACAATTTTAACATTGCCTACTTTCGAAAATGTATTACCATCATCTCCACTTATGTGTTTGACGGCTTTTACTGTTAATTCCGCAAAATAGTCTTTTACACCTACTATATCTTTAGAATTCATAGCAGTTCTCGCTGCATCCATGAGTATTTTGTCATCGTCAGGAGAAATTTTCTCCGCAATGTCACCTATTATCTTTAATGCCTTATCTGCTGCTAGTTTGTAACCATGAGTAATCGGTTTTGGATGAATACCTTGTTCAATCAACTCAAGAGCATTTTCTAATAAGGATGCTGAGAAGATGACAGCAGTTGTGGTGCCATCACCAATATCGTCATCTATAGATTTGGCAATATTAACCATCATATTTGCAGCAACATTATCTATATCAAGCAATTTAAGTATTTCAGCACCATCATTAGTAATTGTAACATCACCTACAGAATCCACCAACATTTTATTCATGCCTTTTGGTCCAAGAGTAGATTTCACTGTTTGGGTAATTGCTTTGATTGCATTAATATTTTGCATGCGAGCTTCTTTTTCTTTTGTTTCTTCCGTTCCTTCTTTGAGAATTATAATCGGTACAGACATATTTTTACCTTTTTTTTGTTTTTAAAAATTTTTAATTCTTGAATTTTTTAATGACTCAATTTATAAGAATTTTGTGATTTGGAGATCATTTAAAAATAAAAAACTTGGATTTCAAAAATTATAAATAAATTTCAAATATTTTTAGTAATGTTGAACAAATGAACAAAATTTAAAGATTAAGTTACTTTTCTGGGTTATTAAAAATGAAAAAAGAAACTTTGGATGAAATTGACGAAGAAATTATTAAAATTTTACAAGAAAACGCTAAGACATCTTATCGAGAAATTAAAGATAAACTCAATATTTCGATTGGAACCATTCATAATAGAATTTCGAAATTAGAGGAAAATAAGATAATCGAAGGATATACACTTAAACTTAATAACGAGAAATTAGGCTATAAGTTAACATTTTTAATAAGAATTAATATTGATGGTAAACACACGCAAGAAATCTTAGACGAGATATCAAGCAAACCAGAAGTATGTTCCGTATTTCATACAACTGGAGAGCAGTCTGCAGCGTTGATTTGTCGGTTTAAAGAAGCTCAGGATGTGCATAACTTTATCCGAGAATTAAACGAGAAAGAATATGTAACCAAAACTAATTCTAATATGGTGTTAAAAGAATATAAAAATTCCTCGATTGTTATATTGTAAAAAATTAGTTGGTCCTCTACTTTTCGTCCTTATTTTTAGGTGTAAAATCTAATGATATCGAGTTAATACAGTATCGTAGACCCATTGGTTTAGGACCGTCCTTAAACACATGTCCTAAATGTCCTCCGCATTTTTCGCATAAAACCTCCGTTCTTCTCATATTGAAATTAATATCGGTTTCTTCTTTAATTTTAGAATCTTTAATGGGATTAGAAAAGCTTGGCCACCCACATCCTGATTCAAATTTCGAGCTTGAGTCAAATAATGGAGTCCCACAACCAGCACAGTAGTAAATGCCTTTTTTTTTATTGTTCCAATATTTGCCGGTAAAAGGGCGTTCAGTCCCCTTTAGTCTTAAAACGCGATATTGTTCTTCCGTTAGTTTTTCCTTCCATTCCTCTTCTTGTAGCGTATCGTTTTCAGTCATCTTAATATGAACAAGGTTAAAAGAATTATTATATGTTGACCTTATATCCTTTCAAGTAAAACCAAATACCGTTAACAAATAGAAGTTAAAAAATAACATTAGTGTTTAAATTATTATTCAACCACTTATATAGCCTTAATCTGAACCCAAATTTTTAATTGGGATATTACTTTATATTGATCAATAAAATTGTACCTACGATATAAACGAGTTAATTATAAAAAATGCTTGATCCTTGGGGTTCCTCTAATCCTGTAGAAGATGAGGATTACGAGAGAATAAAGAAAGAATTTGGAATCGAAGATATAAGCGAAAATTTGAGACAAAAATTGTTAAACAATCGATTTTTCAGAAGGAAAATCATTTTTGGCCATAGAGATTTAGGATTGGTGTTTAAAGCAATTGAAGATAATCAACCATGGGCTGTAATGAGCGGTATAAAACCTTCTGGACCTTACCACTTAGGAACATCAACAACTGCTTTAGAAATTGTTGAGTTTCAAAAAATGGGAGGTAAAGTATATTATGGTATCGCAGATATAGAATCATGGGAAGATAATGGGATACCTTATGACAAAGCAGAACCAAATGCGATAGATAATGTAGCAGATATTTTAGCGTTTGGTTTAGACCCTTCTCCTGACAAGGCTTATATTTGGAGGCAATCTAAAGAGCCCTTGGTCAAAGATATATGCTTTAAAGTAAGTAGATTAGTAACCCAAAACATGTTGAATGCAATCTATGGGGAGAAAACATTCGGGCTCTATTTAGCAGCACTCGTTCAAGTAGGAGATATAGTACTCCCCCAAGTTAGAGAAGGGCCTCGACCTACGGTAGTTCCCGTCGGAATAGATCAAGATCCACATATAAGACTTACAAGAGACCTCACACGAAGGTATTACAAAAACTTTTTCTTACCTGGTGCTACATATCACTATTTATTAGCAGGAATTGATGGATCAGATAAAATGGCTAAAAGAAATCCAAATAGTTCATTTACTTTCAACGAAACATTAGATTCTATTGAGAAAAAAGTAAAGGGGGCTCTAACAGGGGGGCGCAAGAATAAGAAAGAACAGCAAGAACTTGGTGGTGAACCTCAAAAGTGTATGATATACAAAATGCTCATGTATCATTTTGAGGAGAACGATGAAATTCTAGCAGATGAATTCGAAAGATGCGTTAAGGGAGAATTACTTTGTGGGGAACATAAAGCTCAATGTGTGGACAAGGTATTAAAGTTTATTAAAAACCATCAAGAAAAGAAGGAGAAACGAATTGATAAGGCCAGAGAACTACTTGGTATCGATCAGTAAATTATCTTTTTCCTCTAATTAAAGGTTCGATTAACTTTTTTAATTCAAGTATAAATTCTTTTTATGAGCCCATTATCAACGATTTTAAAATATCGATCAATTCAGAAATAAAGCCTGAAAATTTTTCTAAAAGGAGTTCTTTTAATTTCTCTTTAATTACGACGGATACAAAGTATGATTCTTCTTCGACAACTATTCTATGGAGATACGAGATTAATTCATCCCCAATCGATGAGAACGAATAATCTGTTTCGTGAGATTCTTCTTGCATTCTTTTCAGTAGAAATAAGTGCTCTTTAATTGATTCTATAAGCTCGATGTATATTTCTGGCTCAATAAAATCTTTATAATACTCGTTTAAAATGATTCCATTTTTATCAAACAAAATTAACGATTTACTTTCAAATTGTGTAAGGTATTTTTCTAGTAGCTCAGACAGATTGAAGAACTTTTCATTAAACACTGATAATCCGTATGATATGAGCTGAACTATTGATATAATATCGTAAATTGAGGTTTGCTGAAATAAGATTCTAAAGGAGGGGTATAGTTTAAGTATATGCTTCCTCAAGGCTTCTATCTGCTCAACCATTTGTTCATTTCCTATGAATTCGGGATCGAATTTATGAAAACTAATTATAAGTGGAACATCCATTTTATGTTTCTTAAAATTCTTCAGGATCATGTTCATATAAGCTAAGGAGGTTTCAATTCTTTCAGGATCCTGAATATCAACGACATAAACTAATAAATCTGTGTCAGAAAAATAAAGGTCTTGCTTTTTTTGATATAGTTTTCTATATTTTTCTTGACCACCCATATCCCAAAAAACTACTCGATTTTTTAAAAATTCTGTTGCTTGGTATTCAACTCGAATAGTTGGTGTAAGAGCAATTATATCTTTTTGGAAGTTGTACTTTTTGTTCAAAGCGGTTAAAATGGAGGTTTTCCCTGCGTTATCCAAACCCGCAATGATAATTTTGATAAATTGTTTCATAATATTGATACTTTCTTTTTAATGATAATCTAAAATTTAAAAAAAAAAGCTTTTATTACTTTTAAATTTAATTTAATGAAATTTTTATATTGTAAGTGAAGTTCATTATTTTTAATTTTTTGTTCTTTTTCTACTATACATCCGAATATCTAAATCCTCCGATATTACTTGAAAAATACATACATGACACTACTATTTTTTATAGATTATTATTTCAATCTGGTAAATATACTAATCTAAAAAAGAGGATTTAATTGAAAGAAGAAGAAAGCAATTTTTTGGAATATCTAAGCTATCAAATTATCCAAAAAAATAAATTTGATGATGTGGTTCGTAAGATTCCCATTTTTAAAAGTATGATACAAGAGCGGCACAAAACAATCTTAAAGATGATAGATAAATTTGAAAATGTTCGCCGTAGGGAAGTCTATAACTTGTTAGTCCATGAATTTAATAAATTTTCCGAAAGAATCTAAATTTTTTACTCCTTTTCTTTTAAAAATTAGACTATAATAGGTATAATCCGTCTCGACAATTTCAAATAACTTAGCTTGATTCAGACACTTAAAGATAAAATTGCATTATTCGCCTATCAATGTTACATAAATTTTACGATGCCTAGGTTTTTCGTCATTCTCTACATAGATAATCTGTTGCCAGCTCCCAAGGATTAAGTTCTTATCGTGAAACGGGAATGTTTGCGAAGTTTTAATGAGAAAGCTTCTTAGGTGCCCTGCTCCGTTGTAATCGTGCCAGGTTTTATGGTGTGCATAGTCTTTTTTGTAAGGAATGATTTTTTCCAAGAATTCCTTAATATCTGTTTGAACTAATCCGGGTTCGTATTCTACAGTTGATATTGCGCCAGTAGATCCCGCAACATGAACATTAACGATTCCATTTTTCAACCCACTTCTTCCGATCGCATTTTGAACTTGTGATGTTATGTTAACAACGTCGCAAAACGCTCTAGTTTTCAGATCAAATGTTTCCAATAAAACTGTCATAATTTTTACTTCCAATTCATAATTTTTAGTAATAAATTTAATTAATTATCCTACTTTAATGCTATATATTACACAGCCTTTTTAAAGTAAAATGAGTGAAAAGTTAAAGGAATTCTTAAAGAAGATTCACGATCCTAAAAATAACCTCCCAATTTATGCAACGATCATCGTACGACCGGGAAAGAAAGTAGTGGATATTAAGATAAAAAAAGAAGAGGCAAATATTTTAAAAGTCATTATTCATGAAGAAAAGAGTTCTGGATGGTTTATACATTCTTTTCACATACCAATAAAAAACATTGGGTTAGCACCTAATGCCAAAAACAAGGAGATTCTAGCAAACCTCTCAAATCCGAATAAAATACCGAATAAAACGACAAGAGTTTTCGTTGAGGATATCCTAAGGAAGTATATTAACATTTTACCAGATAAAAAAAAGCATTATTTTATGACCGAAAGGTATAAGAAAAAGAAGGTAATGCAAACTGGCGTTAAGTTAAAAGGATTCTAATTACCTTATAATACTTCCAGGAGGGATATTTTTACCGTTTCTTTCATCTATTTTTAGCAAGAACGGTTCGCTGTTTAAATCTGCCGCTAAAAGCATCCCTTGACTTTCTAATCCCATAATTCTTTTTGGTTTAAGATTTACTAGAACAACAACTTTCCTATTAACCAGTTCCTCTGGCGAATAAAATTGTGAAATGCCAGTAATAATCTGTCTTTTTTCTTTCTCTCCGCAATTAATCATTAGCTTGAAAAGATTTTTAGATTTTGGCACTTTTTCACATTGTTTTATTAAACCAACCCTCATATCTAATTTTGCAAAATCACTGTATTCTATCATTACAAATTCTCACCACTTAAAGGCATTCCATTCAGCTTCACATATTCCTTCTGTTTTGGTTTCCGCTCTCTGTAAGGATTTTTAACATCTTGAATCTTTCGTGCAAAAGTCATATAACCTGTATGACCAATCATTCTTACTTCTGGATGAGTCGCGTTACTTTTCACCTGATATTTCCTTTTTATTAATTCGTAAGTATTTATCTCGTAAAAGTCGTTCTCCCTCAGCGCAAAAGTTGTTTTTTTCACTTGCTCTATCGCGGGCGAAAACGATACCAAAGTTCCACTAAGTTTGAGATATTGTTTGACTTTCTCAATCGCCATCCACGGTTGTGGCATATCTAAAACAACAGAGTCAACATTTTCATGTCCTAAGTCGTCATTTACAATGTCGCCGTATTGAATCGATACGAATTCACTTAACCCCGCCTTAAGAACGTTGTTTTTTGCCTTTTTTAAACTTTGTTTTCTTACATCGTACGAAAAAATGTGCCCATTCGGTCTAACATAGTTTCCTAAAATACATGTTAATGCCCCAGAACCACATCCAGCTTCAATGACTACGCTACCAGGGCTAATCCCAGTATAGATCAAAATTAATCCTGCATCTTCTGGATATATTATTTGAGTTTTACGACTCATATAAATTACATAATCAGACGGTAACGGCTTAAGAAGATAGAACTTATATCCTTGAGATTCGTAAGGCTGAGAAAATATTACAGAACCGAATGGTTTACCTATAACATCATCAAATTTCACTGTTCCTTTATGAGTTTGGAATTCTCTTCCTTCTTCTACTTTTACTAACCATTTTCTTCTTGCATCAAGGATTAAATAAATTAAATCGTTCGGTTTTATTAAATCATCTTTCATTTCCATCACTTCTAATAAATCTGTATTTTTTATTTAGCATTTATATTAAACCAAATAAATTTGCAAGGATAATTTTACAAAATTGTAATTTTTTTCACGCGTTAAGACAAACGCATCAAGCGGTTTTAATAAAATATAAAATAAATGATATATTGAAATACTCAATCATTGTTTATGCAACCTTTTTTATAAATACTCGTTAATGAATTAATCTATGAGTAAAGCGAACGCTAATATCCCCCAGACTTCAAAAAATTCTTTTAAAGAATTGCAACTTCAAATTGAAGAATTTAGACAAAAGCGGGATGATTTAAATGTAAAAACTAAGGACTTTATTAACAAATTACAAACTATTGATACCGAAATTGACAATCACTTAAACCTTGCCAAACAGGACTATAAAAAAAAAAGGGATTATTGGAATAACAAGGTTAAAAAGCTAAAAGACAAAAAAAATGAGTATAAAGAGATTTTAGATAAATTTCTTGAAGAAAAAAAAAAAATTAATCAAAAGAGTAAAAAAGGCAGAGATACTAAAGATTTCATATCCGTCCGACAGATAGAGAAGAAGATCGATAATCTCGAAAGGAGGATTGAAATCGAAAATTTAGATATTTTAGAAGAAAATACTATGGTCGATCAAATTAGAGACTTAGCGCAGATTAAAGTAGATTTTTTAGCTGAACAACAAAATAGCAATTCATTTAAAATTGACCGTAAGATTCAAATTGTTAAAATTAACTTAAACAAAATCTATGAACAGTTAAATAAATGGTCAACCAAATCCCAAGATTATCACGCTAAAATGCTTGAAATTTATCAAACTGTGAACGAGTTAAGAGAGGAAAAGAAAGCTCTTGAAGAAAATTTGATTGAAAACAAAAAAGCGGCTGATGCTTACCATGAAAAATTCCTTCGCGTTATGAATAAGAGGAAAAAAGAATCTAAAGGAAGACAATCTAATTATTCTTCCAAAAGACCGAGAACCTCCAAAAGACCGTCCACACATAGAAATTTTGAGTTGGAAAAATTGAAACAAGAAAAACTCGCTGTTGCTCTTGAAAAACAAAAGGCAGGTAGAAAATTAAACTTGTATGAAGCTAGATTAATCCTTGAGAGCTCTAAGGGTTACAACGCATAACCACAAGTTTTGATTATTAAATTGTTTTTAAAAATTTTGAGGGAAAATAAGGCTTTATTACACTAATTGTATCGCTTCTATGCGAATTATAAAATAAAGATCACCATTTCCTCTAAAACATTCCAATTAAATAACGTTAAATTTTACCTACTCCGCTTCTGGCAACCTAGGGATTTGTCAAAAGGTTTAAAACCATTGGAATTTTATTTCTTTTTAAGAATTGAATTTAAAATAGAGAATGTGTTGATTTTTTTTGAATAAGAGAGTAGAAGAAATTAGGAATATACTCATCGAACATAATGAATTGTTTAGTAAATCAATCCCACTTATTGCGTCAGAGAATATAACCAGCCCTGCCGTAGATGAAGCTTGTAATAGCGATTTTTCTCACAGATACGCAGAAGGATGGGTCGGACAACGGGTTTATGCGGGATGTAAGTATATTGATTTAGTTGAAGATATATGTATGGAGCTTGCAAAAGAGTATTTTAATTGCGTCCACGCAGATGTACGACCCATTTCTGGAGTTGTAGCAAATTTAGCAATGTATAATGCGTTTACATCAGAAAATAATGGTAAAATGCTAATATTGCCCATACCAAAAGGAGGACACATTTCTCACGCACCTAAATTCACAAAAAGTGGTATGGCGATTTATGGAACTGCAGGAACCGTACGTGGATTGAATATCGAATACATGGCATTTGATAATGACGAGATGAACATCGATCCTGATGCTACAGCTAAAATTATAAGGGAGTTCAAACCTGAATTAGTTTTATTTGGAGGCTCAGTATTTCTCTTTCCTCACCCTGTTAAGGAACTAAGTGAAGTAGCAAAAGACGTAGGGGCGAATGTGGGTTATGACGCTGCACATGTGGCCGGATTAATAGGATCTGGTTATTTTCAAGACCCTTTAAGAGAAGGAGCAGATGTTATGACGTTAAGCACGCATAAAACGCTTCCAGGACCACAACATGGTACACTTGTATCAGATAGGGAGGATTTAATTGATACATTACGACCTAACGTGTTTCCAGCTCTGTTATCTAATCACCACTTAGCAGCAGTAGCGGGATTGGCCATTACATTTGCTGAAATGTTAGAATTTGGGAAAGATTATCATAGAAAAGTGATTGATAATGCTAAAGTGTTAGGTCAAGCTCTTTACGAGAGGGGGATCAATATTTTAATGGAACATAAAGGATTCACCGAATCTCATCAAATTGTAGCAGACATAACAGGTTTTGAAAAGACTATTGGTCTTGGAGGGAAGATAGAGGCATTACTTGAATCTGGTAACATCATCTTGAATAGAAACCTACTTCCTTGGGATATTTCAGAGGGGAGACACTATAAGGACCCCGGGGGATTAAGATTGGGGACTTCTGAGGTCACTCGTCTCGGAATGAGCAAAAG
>Ga0209979_1005317_pt1 | contig 10185 bp, 11 predicted proteins | sample AnhtaG_FD_183114 | JGI IMG/M metagenome (GOLD analysis project Ga0209979, IMG submission 183114) | Deep subsurface microbial communities from Anholt, Denmark to uncover new lineages of life (NeLLi) - Anholt_01485 metaG (SPAdes) (version 2) | ecosystem: Environmental > Aquatic > Marine > Oceanic... | reverse complement strand
GGCCCCAGCGTCTCGCTGGATTGGAGAGCCACCTCGTAGCCGGCGACGCCGCGGTCGAAGATGAGCACCTCGGCATCCGGCCAGACATCGCTCACGACGGGGTTGGTCACCCGCAGGAGATATTCGTCTTCACCATCGCTATCCAGATCGTCGGCGGCGCAATCGACAGAGCTGGACTCCTCAGCCCACTCGGGCACGGCTGTGGGCATGTCCCAGGCGGCGAACAGCTCCGCCAGGCAGGATGGAGAGCCTCCCGTCTCCGTCAGGTAGCCGGCGATGGCGGCGGGATAGTCGGCGAAGTCGCCGGGTTGGAGCGGCACGGCGGCCACCGTGGGCGTGGCGACGGCGGTCGGGCTGGGCACCGGGGTTGCCGTAGGCGTGGGCGCGGCGGTCGGGGTTGGCGTGACCGTGGCCGCAGGAGTCCCCGTCGCTGTGGGCGTCGCCGTCGCCGCCTCTTCTTCCCCCTCGCAGGCGATGGCCAAGGCCATGGTCAAGCCGGCCACAAGGAGGCAGATGCAGGCAAGCCGAAGTCGGTTAATGGCGTGCACGACAGCAGTATATCAGGGAGGTCAAAGGCTCTGCTAGGGGAAGAGGGCCTTTCGGTACTGGCGTGCTCGCCGGGCCAGCGGTCGTATCTCCTTGGGGGCGAACACCCCCTCCTCGGTGATGAGGGCCGTCACCAAGCGGGGCGGCGTCAGGTCGAAGTAGACGGCGGGAACGGCCAGCCCCGGCTCCCGTTCCCCCGGCGCCTGTTGAGCGGCCTCTGGTCGGCCCGGCGCCACCTTGAGGGTTTCCGTTGCCACATAGAAGGGAATGCGGGCGTTTCGGGCGAGGAGGGCCAGGGCGCAGGTGCCCACCTTGTTGACCACGGCGCCGTTGGCGAAGACGGTGTCGGCGCCCACCAGCACGGCCGCCGCCTCTGCCATGAATGCTGCCGCCTGGGCATCGCTGATCAGGGTCACTGGTGTGCCCAGGCGGGACAGAAGGCGGGCGATGGTTCTCCCCTCGTTCAGGGGGGCCGATTCGGTGACGATGATCGGCGACCCCTTGGCCGCCAAGCGCTCCAGGACGGCGAAGGTCGTCGCCGAATAGCTGTGGGTCATGATCGTGCCCCGGGGCAGGGCTCGCTCCGCGTGGCGGACAATACGGCGGGCGGCCTTGTCCCAGCTATCGACTATCCGGCGGGCTCGGCTCAGCGCCGCCCGGCGCATGGCAGGCAGGCCGCCCGGTGCCTTCTCGCCGGCGGCGAAGACGACGGCACCGACGGCATTGCTTACAGCGGCCATGCTCGGCTGGGCCTGGGCCAGAGCCCTGGCCACCTCTCCGAGGTAGGAGAGGAATTGTGCCGTGGTCCGGGCCGGGCACTCCTCGAGCGAGTGGGTGAGCACATTGACGGCGTCGCGGGCCAGCCAGCCAGCGCCGTGAGTGCGGTCCTGGCTGATGCTCTCGATGGCCTGGGATATGCGGGGACTGATCGTAGTCATGGCCGTCGCAGTGGGTAGACCCGCATGAGGGTCTCCGCTAGCTGAGGGACGGTCTCGTAGCGGGAGATGTCCTTCGGCCGGATCCAGCAGGTCTCGATGTGCTCCCAGTCCGTCCGTATCCTGGCGGGCTCCCTGACCTCGAACAGGAAGGGGTGCACTATCCACCTCCGCTCGGCTTCGGCGTCCACCACCTCCAGGGGATCGCCCGTGCGCAATAGCCGCACGTTCTCCCTGGCCAGGCCCGTCTCCTCTTCTAGCTCCCTGTAGGCCTGGGCCAGGGGGTCCGTTTCCTCTATGTAGCCGCTGACGCCTGCCCAGCGGCCTCGGTAGGTGCTCACCCGCTGGCTGCGCCGCAGCAGAAGGATCTCGTCGCCGCCGCCGCTGCGACGCAGGAGGAAGCAGGTGACGACCTTCGCTTTCCTCATCGCGCCCTCAGGGGCAGTATACGCCGTCTGCCCAGATGGGTGCTATACTTCGTCGGGAGGCAGGGAAGGGGTAAGTGGTTCACCGTTGGTGAGGGGCTCGACCATTCCGCGGGTTGTCCGCTTTGCGGACTCCGGCTCTGGCGGAGAAACCCGCAGCTTCCGGGAATCGAATGATGGTGCCGCGGGATTCATCCCGCGGGGTTGGAGAGCTCATCCACCGGGCGCGAACCAATAAGGGGAAAAGCAGTGTCCACAGCAGAGCTGCCGGAGCTGATCCAAGGGCTGCTGGAGCCGGCCGCCTATCCTTATCCGGTGGGGAAGGTCGAGCTGGTGCAGACCCACATCTCCTACGTACTGCTGGCCGGCGATTTCGTCTACAAGATCAAGAAGCCGGTGGACTTTGGCTTCCTGGACTTCACCACCTTGCCCAAGCGGCGCTACTACTGCCGTCAGGAGGTCATCCTCAACCGCCGTCTGTGCCCGGAGGCCTACCTGGAGGTGGTGCCGGTGGCTTGGCAGGACGGGCGCCTTCGTCTCGAGGGGCGAGGCAAGGCCGTGGACTACGCCGTCAAGATGCGCCGCCTGCCGGCCGACCGCATGATGGACAGCCTACTGGCAGCGGGCAAGGTATCGCCCACCATGGTCGAGGCCGTCGCCGAGCGGCTGGCCGACTTCCACGCTCGTGCCGCTACCAGCCCGGCCATTGCCCGCTACGGAGCGCGGGCCATCCGCATCGCCTGGGAGGAGAACTTCGACCAGTGGGCCGTCTACATTGGCGATACGATCAGCGCAGAGCAGGACCGCTATCTCCAGGCCTACGTTCGCTCTTTCTTCGTCCGCCAGCGGCCCTTGCTGGAGCGGCGCGTTCAGCAGGGGCGCATCCGCGACTGCCACGGCGATGTCCGCTCCGAAAGCGTCTGCTTCGTCGATCGCATCTGCATCTTCGATTGCATCGAGTTCAACCGCCGATTTCGCTACACGGACGTGGCGGGGGACATCGGCTTTCTGGCCATGGACCTGGACTTTCGCGGTCGGCCCGACCTGGCGGACGTGCTCGTGCAACGCTACGCCCGGGCGGCGGCCGACCCCGAGGTTCTAGACGTCATCGACTTCTACAAGTGCTATCGGGCCTGCGTGCGGGGCAAGGTGGAGAGCTTCAAGCTGGCCCAGGCGGAGGTCAGCGCCGAGGAGAAGGAGCAGGCCCGCTCGGTGGCTCGCCGCTACTTCCGCCTGGCCTGTGAGTATGCGGTCGAGCAGCCGCCGCCCCTCCTTCTCATCACCTGCGGCCTGGTGGCCACTGGTAAGACGGCGCTGGCCCAGGCCCTGGGCGAGGCCGCGGGCATGCAAGTCATCTCTTCTGACGTGGTGCGCAAGGAACTGGCCGGACTTGCACCACGGGAGCGTCGCTTCGAACCCTTCGGCAGGGGCATCTACTCGCCGCGCTTCACTCAGCGCGCCTACAAAGCCCTGCTGGAGCGAGCACGGGAGGCCCTGGCCGCCGGGCGGTCAGTCATCGTCGACGCCACCTTCGCCCAGCGGCACTATCGCCAGAGGGCCAGAGAGCTCGCCCAGAGGATGGGCGCCCGCTTTCTTTGCCTGGAGTGCCGGGCCGAGGAGGAGGTCATTCGCCGGCGGCTGGAGGAGCGCTTGCGGGCCGGGCGCGATGCCTCCGACGCCCGCTGGGAGATATACCACGCCCAGAAGCAGGTTTTCCAGCCGGTGACGGAACTGCCGCCCGATGAGCACATGGTGGTGGACTGCGACTGGCCCCTATCCCAGTGCCTGGAAGAGGCCCGCCGAGAGCTGGAGCGGCGGCTGGCGCCTCCGCCTCTCTAGGCTGTTCTATCACTGAGGTGCAGCGACCCCCGGGCGTAGTATGCCATCTGGAATGAGACCCTTCGCTACGCTCAGGGTGACAGCATGGCCTAGCGTCATTCTGAGCGGAGCGAAGAATCTCAGCGGCGATGTGTGCAAAATGGCAAGAGCCTGCCCTGAGCGGAGCGAAGGGATGCGTCGCCACATCTTGGAGACAGTACTCCCTAGATCAGGCCCTCCAGGGCCTTGCGGTAGAGCTCAGCGTGTGACTTCTCCACCTTGGCTAGGCTGTCGAACCACTTGGCGAGTTCCGCGAAGCCCTCATTGCGAGCAACCTCGGCGAAACCGGGATACATCTCGGTGGCCTCGTAGGTCTCGCCCTCATAGCCCGACGTCAGGTTCTGGCGGCTGCTTCCGATGGGCACGCCAGTCACCGGATCGGCCACCTGCTTGAGGAAGCGCATGTGACCGAAGGCGTGCCCAGTCTCGTGCTGAGCGACCTCGCGGAAGAGCTCGGCCACCTCAGGGTAGCCCTCGCTGTCCGCCAGGCGAGCGAAGTACAGGTAGCGTCGGTTGGCCTGCGACTCGCCGGCGAAGGCTGCCTTCAGGTTCTCGAAGGTCTTGCTGCCTCGCAGATCCTTATTTGCCATTGTTCTCGTGCCTCCTTCGGTCTTCACTCCTGGTCGTCACGTTTCGACAGCTCGTTTCTCTACTGGGTAACGGAAACGAGGGGAGATAGAGGCTCAGACTCCCGTCGAGCCGTGGCCCCCCGGGCCGCGCTCCGTCTCTGATAGGGCCTCCACCTCCACGACCGGCAGGTCGGCCCAGCGGCTGATGACCAGCTGGGCGATGCGATCGCCGTGGCGGATGGTGTACGAATCGACGGTGCCGAAGAGGTACATGGTGACCAGCACCTCTCCCCGGTAGTCGCTGTCGATGGTGCCGAAGGCGACCCCTACCCCCTTGGCCGACAGGCCGGAGCGGGGCCGCACCTGGGCGTCGTAGCCCGCAGGCACCTCGATGGCGATGCCTGTAGGCACCAGGACAGGGTCTCGCCCCAGCTCGATCGAGCCTGGCTCTTCGAGGCAGGCAAAAAGGTCGAGGCCGGTGGAGCCGGGGGTGGTTCGCTGGGGAGGGCTGGCTCCCGGCCGCAGTCGCCTTACCTTGAGGGTGGGCGCGTCTTCAGCCATAGTTCAAAGGGCAGCTTGCTGATCATGGACACTCCTCGGACAGGCTCTGGTATACTGCAATTCGATTGTAGGCCGGGCTGGCCGTCAGGTAAAGGCAGGAGGAGTCGATGAAGGCGGTGCGCATGCACGAGTCGGGGGGAGTGGAGAAGCTTGTCTACGAAGACGCCCCCGACCCACTGATCGCTGCCAACGAGGTGCTGGTGCGGGTGAAGGGCTGCGCCCTCAATCACCTGGAGGTGTGGGCCACGGTGCTGCCGCCCGGCACCACCTTCTCTAGGCCGCGCGTTCTGGGCAGCGATGTGGCGGGGGTCGTGGAGGCGGTAGGGGATGCTGTCTCGGGTATCGAGGTCGGCGCGAAGGTGATGCTTCAGCCAGGGGTGAGCTGCGGCATCTGTGAGGCCTGCCTGGCGGGCGTGGACAACCGGTGCCGCTCGTACAGCATCCTGGGCCAGGGCCCCTGGGACGGCGGCTTCGCCGAGCTGATCAAGATACCGCCGGCCAACATCATCCCCATGCCCGAGGCCCTGTCCTTCGAGGAGGCGGCCTCCATCCCCCTGGTATTCGTTACTGCCTGGCACATGCTGGCCACTCGGGCTGGCCTCCGACGGAGCGAGACGGTATTGGTGAACGCGGCGGGCAGCGGCGTGGGCATCGCCGCTATCCAGATCGCCAAGCTGTTGGGGGCCAGGGTGATCGCCAGCGCCGGCTCCGACGCCAAGCTGGAGAAGGCAAGGGCTCTGGGCGCCGACGAAGGCATCAACTACAACACCGCCGATCTGGGCCAGGAGGCCCTCCAGTTCACTGACGGCCGCGGTGTAGACGTGGTCTTCGAGCACATCGGCGGGGCGATTTTCGAGAAGAGCGTGCAGGCCCTGGCCAGGGACGGCCGCCTGGTGACCTGCGGCACCACGGCAGGCCCGACGGCCAGCTTCGACATCCGTTCCTTCTTCATCCGGCAGCAGACCTTCCTGGGGTCGTTTATGGGCACCAAGAGCGAGCTGCTGGGGATGATGCCCTATTTCCGCAGCGGCCAGCTACAGCCGGTGGTGGATCGCGTCTACCCCTTGAGCGAGGCGCAGGCCGCCGTACGCCAGCTCGCCAGCCGAGACCACTTCGGCAAGATAGTGGTAGTGCCTTAGGGGTGTCTTCCTGGGGGGTGCAGATGGTCGCTGGTTGGGATTATGCTTTGCCTGCCGAGCCGTTGTTCGCGTGCTTGAGGACTTCGCACCACCAGGTCATTGTCTTGCGGTCCCAGTGGCCCCACCCGTCCTCTACCGTCTTCAAGACCGACTGCACCGTCATGTAGCCGGAGCCCCTGCCCGGCTGAAGTTCGGCGACGTAGATGGGAGCGCCGGGGTCCATCTCGCCGCGCATGACGCGCAGCTTCATCGCCATCCAGTTCGATGTCAGCGACTCCTGCAGTGCGGGCTGGGGCTTGCCCAATGGGGCTGTAATGAAGTCTTTTATTCCTCTGAGCAGAGCCGATATGGTGCGAATCACGGCTGGTTACCTCCCGCTATGTCTTCTGGGGATACTGGTCGGTCATCGCCATGAGGATAAGCTAGGGCCGCACCCCCTCAACGCAAGGCTAGCACTTTGGCCCCAGTGCGTTACATAACAGCAGGGTGAAAAGGGGTAGAAACCTGGTTAAGGAAGGCTGCTCCATTCGGGTTGCAGATGTCGGGGCGCTCTAGGCCTGGCCCCAGCCGCCGCCGCCGGGCGTCTCCAGGGTGAGGCGATCACCGTCCTCCACCGCCATCTGGCATTTCGAGGGCACCTCTCTGTCCTGGCCGTCGCGCCGCTGGAGGGCGTTCCGCCCCGGCTGGCCGGCCGACCCGCGGGCTAGCCCCCAGGGTGAGAGGCGGCGGCGCTCGGAGACGATGGTCAGGGTCCCTGGCGCCAGGAACTGCCAGCGGCGGACGATGCCGTCGCCGCCGCGCTGGCGACCCTCGCCGCCTCCACTGCCGAGGGCATGGCCCCCAGGTGGACGGGGATATGGGCGGCCTGCGCGACCAGGCGGCCCTGGGGGTCGAAGAGGGCGCAGGAGTAGTCGCGGCGCTCCTTAATGTTGGGCGAGTGGGCCGTGCGCCCGAGCGTGAGGCCCATCTCCTCGGCCACGGCGGCGAACAGGGCGTTGAAGATGGCGAGTTCGGCGGGATCGAAGCGGCGGGTCATGGCGGGTGGAGTATAGCATGTGCTAGGGAGAACATCTGTCTTGAACCGATCCGGCCCTTCCTGGTATGATGTGAGACGGCTATGAACGGCAAGGGAGAGCTTAAACAGTGGGCCATTGAGCGTGTCAAAAAGCTGCCGGGCCACATCGTGGCAGCGGCCATCAGCCTGGGGTTGGCCGTTCTAGTGCTTGGAGGCGGCGCCGGCGCGGTATGGTCAGAGCCTTTTCGTTCAGCGCTGGCCGCGTTTGTCACAGCTCGAATCTACGTGTGGGCGCTGCTTCTCACGGTCGCGGCCGTTGGCGTCGCCCTCGCTGTTGCGTGGCAGCACAGCCGCCGAAAGAGGCCCGCGCGGAGTTACTTCGACGCGGGAATTGACGAGATTGAACATCTTGGCGTCGTGTGGCCTGTCGAATGGGTGTACAGCGTTTCCGGCGGCCAGCCGCGCCCCAAAATTGGCATGCCCCGCTGTCCGAAGGATAAGACCCCGCTGGGCTGGTGTGTTGACGAGCGGGCACCTCGAGTCATCAGCGATCGTGTGAGGGACCTCGTGCTGAAAATGCAGGCCAACCGCTTGCTTTTGGCCTGCTTCAAGTGCGGGGAGCGTTACAGGCTGGACGCCCCCGAACAGTACGAGTTAGCCGAAGTCAAGGCCATTGTGGCCGAGCGCGCGAAGGGTGAGTGGGCCGTGGCCTACGAGCGCGCACATAAGACCCAGTCTCGTAGACCGGCCCGGCCTTAGGCTACCCGCACCACCAGATTCCCCACCTCATCCACCACCCCCTGCCAGGCCGGCGGAATGGCCGCCGTCGGCCAGGCTTCTTCCCCTTGGCCCTATCTGTATGCTACTCTGGTCTAGCTACGGTCAACATATTATGATAGACCGACCTGAGAAGCCGAGAGGTATGGTGATGGACATGCATATCCATACCTCCATCGGCTCCCCCGACAGCAATCTTACGCCGCCGCGACTGCTGGAGGCCGCCCACTGGGTGGGCCTCGACGGCTTGGTCATCGCCGAGCACGGCGACCCCTGGGCCAGCGAGCGGCTGGAGCGCTTCCGCCAGGAGAGCGGCCTCTTCGTCTGCAGCGGCCGCGAGTGGGAGACCGACTTCGGCCACATCGTCGTCCTGGGCCTGGACAGTGAAGTCCAGGGGATTGAGCGAGCGGATGAGCTACACAGTCTGGCGCGGGCCCAGGGCGCCTTTATGATCCTGGTCCACCCCTTCCGCTTTTTCCCTAGCCACTCGAATCGCCTCTTCGGCCGCCAGTACGATCCCTCGTCCTTGACAGCGACCGAGCTCGCTCAGCACCCTGTGTTCGAGTTGGTGGACGCCATCGAGGTGCTGAACTACGCCTGTACCCAGAAGGAGAACCAGCTAGCCCAAGAGGCGGCGCAGGTGCTGGGAAAACAGGGCGTGGCCGGCAGCGACGCCCACACCTACACGGAGGTCGGGCGCTGCGTCACCATCTTCCAGCGGGCGGTCGGAAGCGAGCGAGAGCTTATCGAAGAGCTGCGTGCCGGCCGCTACCACCTGGCCCAGCGCAGGCCCAGCGGGGAGTACGTCTCCCTGGCCTTCGCCGCACCCGGAGACCTATCCGCTGGCTCCGGCTATGATCAGGCGGACCGCCACCACAAACAGGGCTCCAGCCAGAAGGCGGACGATAACCCCTGCCGGCAGGCGACCAGATAGTCTGGCGCCGATCTGGGCTCCCGCAACCACTCCCACGGCCAGAGCTGTCATCCTTTCCCAACCTTCGGCCAGCGATCCGTCCACTATGTGCACCGCGCTGCCGGTGAGAGCAGTGAACATAAGAATGAAATAGCTTGTGGCGGTTGCGACGTGGGTGGGGAAGCTCAGCAGGCCGACCATCGCTGGCACGTGGATGATGCCGCCGCCCACCCCTAGGAAGCTGGCGATGAATCCCACCAAGAAGCTAATGGCGATGCCCAGCTCACGATTGAAGCTATAGCCGTAGGTGACGCCGGCGGAGTCCGTGAGGCTTCGCTGGGCGCTGGGCCGCAGGCTGGCCGACCCCCTGCCGTGCGTCGCCCCCGCGCGGGAGGCGATGTAGATCGACACGGCGATGAGCAGCAGGCCGAAGGTGAGGTCGAAGGCCTGTCTGGGCAGCCAGTTGGTCGCCGTCGCTCCCACGATGGCTCCAGGTATGGTGGCCAGGGCGAAAGTGAGGCCGGTACGGTAGTCTATGCGGCGAAGTCGCGCGTAGCTTAAAGAGCCCGACGCAGCGCTGAAGAAGACGACCGCCAGCGAGATGCTGGTGATGATAGCTGGGTCATCGTCTGGATAAGCGAGGAGCAGGACAGGGACGAGGATGAATCCGCCGCCCACGCCGATGATCGCGCCAAAGCCTCCCACCACCACCCCCAGCCCCGCCAGGAGGACGGCGGTTAGCGGGCTCATGGCTGGGAGAGCATCTGGTTCAGGCTGCCCCTTTTGTAGCCCTCCAGGTCTAGGGTGACGTAGCGGTAGCCCAGCCCTCGCAGTCTGTCCGCCACCGCCCGTCGGTTGTCCTCCGACATCAGAAGAGCCATGCCTGCCTCGTCTGTCTCGATGCGGGCCACGCTGTCATGGTGGCGGACGCGTAGCTGGCGCACGCCCAGGGAGCGGATGAACTCCTCGGCCTGGCCGACGCGATTCAGGGCCTCCACGGTCACCGGCGTCTCGTAGGGGATGCGCGAGGCCAGGCAGGCCATGGCCGGCTTGTCCCAGGTGGGCAACCCCAGCCGGCGTGAGAGGGCGCGGATGTCCTCCTTGGTGAGGCCGGCCTCCATCAGGGGGCTGCGAACGTTGTGCTCACGGGCGGCCTGCTGGCCCGGGCGGAAATCGCTCAGGTCATCGACATTGCAGCCGTCGGCGATCCAGGCCAGGCCCCGCTCGGCGGCCACTTCCCTGAGCTTGCCGTACAATTCCTGCTTGCAGTGGTAGCAGCGCTGCGAGGAGTTGGCCACGTATGCGGGGTCCTCCATCTCATCCGTCTCGATCAGCAGGTGGGGTATGCCTATTTGGCGGGCCAGCTCCTTGGCCTCCTTCACCTCCGAAGGCGGGACCGCCGCCGACAGGCCGGTGACGGCGAGGGC
>Ga0209979_1005316_pt1 | contig 10190 bp, 8 predicted proteins | sample AnhtaG_FD_183114 | JGI IMG/M metagenome (GOLD analysis project Ga0209979, IMG submission 183114) | Deep subsurface microbial communities from Anholt, Denmark to uncover new lineages of life (NeLLi) - Anholt_01485 metaG (SPAdes) (version 2) | ecosystem: Environmental > Aquatic > Marine > Oceanic >... | reverse complement strand
ATATAGACAATGTTCGCCTGTCGTTGAGCGTGCACGACTCCATTACCGGAACCATTCCCGCACCCTCGCCACCAGCAGCAGATGGCAAGGCTGACCGGCGGATGTCGCCTAAGAAGAAATAGAAGCTCTATAACCGGTGGCATCTCTTCTGTGAGGCGGGTTCTTGTTGAGTATTATGAGCTGAAAGGAGCAAGCAAGAAGAGACCTTAACTATCAGTTGCTAAAGATTTCCTCCCCCGGAGGGTTATCCTGAAGGGGGAGGATTTTTTATTAAACAGGGGAGGTGAGCAGCATGTTTTTGTCTGCAAGCGTAACTCGAAGCCCTCTATGGGGGGATTTACTTTTGGTAGGAATTTTCTACAATCCTGTGTGGAGAATTAGATGCAAGATATGAAATTATCTCACAATAAGCTAAATATTATTGCGTTTGGCAACAGGTTACTCAAAGCCGTTTATAGTGCAGATTAGTAGAGAGCTTTATAAACCCAAATGGTGGGATTGAAGACAAATATCGGGTTTTTGTCAAATTTTCTTATCAGCCTGCATTTTTTATTCAGTGATAAATAAAATTCTATGTAGGTAGGATAATATTTTTCTCCTGCTTTGAAGTAAATGTTGCGGGTTAAGCTATTGGTCACAAAATAATCAATTTTTCTATCCTGATAATATTTAAATGTATTTTCACCAAGCGAATATGTAGTATGGGGGACAACCCCTTCAAGAAAAGAAATGTCGGGACCGAAAAATTCATAAGCGATTTTAGAGTTCTTAGGAATGTTTTCTTTTATCCATGCTAAAGCAAGTTGTCTGGTATCCTTTTGGCAAAAATAGTAATCTAATCTAACAGTATTAAAAAATGGTATTGACAAAGCAACGATTATTATTCCTATCAAGAATGCTTTTGGGAAACTGCGCAAGTATTTTTCTAAAAAGAGAATAAAAATGCTTGCCAGTAAAAGTAGAAACGGGTAAATTGCAATTGTATAGCGTGGAACAGGTGTTTTTGTTTGGCTTATGGCTACATAATAGCATAATGGGAAAGACAATAAGAGAAGAGCTGGATATTTTCTTTTAAATAAAGATAAGATAATTCCTGCAAGAGACAAGGTAAGCAAGAGAGGTCCCATCCCTTCCCATAGATACTTGAGATTCAGCGCCCAGCTCGTTGATTGGATACCTTTAAAATATCTAGAAGTACTCTCTATTAATCCTGTCTCGCTTTCAGCTAACCACGAAATATCTTTAGTAAATTTTCCAAAATCTAATAATGAATAAGGACAACCAATGAAAAACGCAATCAATACAAAAAGGATTATAATTACAGCTTTGGAATAGAAGTTTTTATTAAGTTGATAACCATTTTTTAAAAAAAGGAATAAATGAGCCAATAATAAGGGAAAAATTATAATAGCGGCATTATATTTAGTGGCGATAGCTAATCCTCCTATAATGCTGGCTACAAAATAATATTTCAATCGACCTGTTTGATAAATTTTTACGGCGAAATAGAAAGATAACAAAGTTAAACAAGCCATAGTGGTGCTGATAATGCCGATGTGAGAGTATAATACAGGGTAGTAAGCTAAGGCTATGAATAAGGCAGCTATTAGACCGGCTTTTTTACTTGATAATTCTTTGCCGATAAGATAAGTGACTGGTATGGTTATAGTTCCAAAGATTAGTGAAACGCTCCTGCTGATAAGATAATAATGGTACGTTGTTATTATATTGGAATTTACTAACAGGTAAAGCTTTTTTAAGGGATGTATAAATCCAAAAAAGTAGTGAAGTATCCAAAGTAGCCAGTAGGAAAATTTATAAAAAAATGCTGTCAGGTACAAATAAAGAGTTGGCCAAACAAAAAAACGGGGGTTAAGATCACCGGCTATTATTCTTGAGGCTTTTCCCATTACCAGTTTCTCATCCGGATGGTAGGGCTGAGGCAACCCATAATTGATTCCAATGAATCGGATGATGAATCCTATAGTGATAATAATAATGAGAGGATAATGCTTTTTTAAAAGAGAAAGACTCAGAGAAAAATATCTTTTTTTGCTGATTAATCTTTTAATTTTAATAATCAGAAAAAACAAAAGGAAGATAGATACGAAGCCCCAAATAGCGCGCAATCCTATGTAGTATGCCCTGGCTTGCTGGTCAAGCATTAAGGATTGATTAGAGGGAATGGACGGGAAAAATTGTTCCCCACTGATAGGAATTTTGTGAGTTCCTAATTTGTTGCCATAAAATAGTAGGACATTAGCCGCTGACCCTTGACAGTAGCGGACCCATATCGAATGAAAGCCCGGCAATAAAAAGATGCTGCCACTAACCGTCTTCAAGGGATGGAACCCACCGTTATCAACCACCAGAATATCGTCGATAAATACCACCGAGCCGTCATCGGAGGTGGTGGTGAACTGATAGAGGCCAGCTTTCTCAATCAGGATATGTCCTATCCATTCAATACTATAATCGATTCTGGCGGGTGCAATTTCATCAATCTTAGCAGATCTTAAGTCAACCACAGGGCTTAATTCTTGAGTTGCTGGATTACCTGAAAAGCTGCTATTCTGATAATATGTAGCTTGCAACCCTCTGGGGAGTTCGTGTCTCTTTAAAAGAATATAACTAGAAATTGATAGGGTGCAAAATATTATTACAGCTATTAAAGCTATTTTCTCTTTTAAAGAGATTCGTTTTTTAAATGAGTATGGCATGCCTTTTTGCCAGGATATAATCCCCATGTTTTGAGCCACTTTGAGGGATATTTTTCATCAGCATATCGGCTGGATGATTTGTGCTTCTCTTTATTCTATTATTAGCGACCTGTTTTTAAGGGACCGAATGTTTTTGAATTAAATTATACCATACATATTATACATTGACTACTATTACCGCCAAATGGAGAGCTTAGTGGAGACCTCTCTGTAAATTCATCTCCCATGTGCTGCTCCAGAAGTAAGGCACCTATAAGGCGAAGGCACGATTATTCGTGGGGAAAGCTACTGATTACTCTTGTTTTTCTCCGGATCTCCCCGATGAGTCGCCAAGGAGTTATAGTCCTTAGCCACCGGCGATGGCTCTATGGAACATGCAGGAAACAAGGAGATATTCCAACCGCCACTGCCTGAATTTGAAAATGTTTTGCACTGCCATACATTCTTGGAAAAAGCAGCTCAGACAGTTATAATTAATAAGCGTATAGAGGCACTTAACCATTATTAGAAGATGTGTTATAATTGCTTGATAAAATTTTAGGTTATAAAGGACCAGTGGATGCGATTAAATATTGTCAGACAAATAGTTCAGAAATAGATGAGGTAGATATATAAGTCTATAATCTATCGCAACTTAGCAATGAAAGGCTTAGCTTATTTTTATCAAATTAACAAAAAATGTGAATTAATTCATTTATGGCACAGAAAAATCGTTGGATTTCATCTATATTGATGATACGATTGCTGGAGTCCTGAAATGTATATGAAACTTTGGTCAAGTGAAAGACGAGTATTTACCATCGCCTTTGGCAAAGGTGTTTCACTTATTGAGGTAGCGCAACCAATTCCAAAATATAATATGATGTATAGCAATAATAAAATCATAATCGGGGGAAACAGAACAGGCGAAGTTATAAAATTCATTGCTGATATTTAAAAAGTAAGGGAGAGATTAAACTATGAACTTATGAACTAAGGACAGCGATTGCTGAGGTGATTAAAAAAATCTATTAAATGGTTCATAGAGAGGATGTACAAATGGATAAAGAAAAAGAAGATGTTTTAATATTAGGTGCTGGTCCGGCGGGAATGGCGGCAGCATTTGAGTTGCATAAAGCAGGTAAATCTCTTATGGTTATTGAAAAAAATGAGACAGTTGGTGGATTGGCAAGAACATTTAAGTATGGAGAATTTAGAACAGATACAGGTCCCCACAGGTTTTATAGTCAAAACCAATACTTGTATGACCTTATAGAGGATTTACTCGGAGAAAGATGGATAAAAGTAGATAGACTGACAAGATTTTATATTAATGGCAAATTCTTTATTTATCCCGTCGAATTAAAAAATGCACTACTCAATGTTGGTCCTTACAAAGCATTTAGAATTCTCTTTGATTACTTGTTTGAAAAAATTAAGAGTAGATTCGTAAATAAAAATTTGCATTCCTTTGAAGATTATGTTGTTTCTGTCTTTGGAAGAACTTTAGCAGAATTAAACATGCTCAATTACACAGAAAAAATTTGGGGGTTGCCTTGTTCTGAGATTTCTTCAGATTGGGCAAAACAAAGAATAAAAGGGCTTTCTCTGATAGAAGTAATGAAAAAAGCCTTTACTAAGTCTAAAGAAGGACCAAAGACTTTAGTTGATCAGTTCTACTATCCTGATACTGGCACAGGTCTTATCTACGAAAAAATGAAAGAGAGAATTTTAGCCAGAGGGAACATTGATGTTAAAACAAACAGCTATCCAGTTAGCGTTATCCATGATGATAATAAAATAACTGAAGTAGCTGTTAACAGTGAGGACAATAACCGGATTTACCAACCAGAGTATGTCATTTCTTCCATTCCAGTAACTGAGTTTATTAACCTCTTGGAGCCAGAAGCTCCCAGGGAGGTTTCACAAGCTGTCAGAAATTTAACATTCAGGTCTCATGTTTCTCTTTTCATCAGGCTTAATAAACCCTCTGTTTTTCCTGACCAATGGATATATTTCCCAGATAAGGAAATTCCTTTTGGAAGAATAATGGAACCAAAGAATTTCAGCAGGGAAATGTCCCCACCCGATAAGACCTCCTTGCTTGTTGAACTCTTTTGCTGGGAAAACGATAGAATTTGGAATGCAAACAAAGAGGAGTTGTTTGAATTCAGCATAAAATGGTTGGAAAGCCTTGATTTTATCAAAAGAAACGAAGTTATTGACTATTATGTTCATAAAGAAAAATATGCCTATCCAGTTTATGATTTACATTACAAAGAGCATTTGCAAAAGATTAAGAATTATCTAAATCAATTCAAAAACCTTCAATGTGTTGGCAGATTTGGCAGTTTCAGATATAACAACCAAGACCATGCCTTAGAAATGGGAATATTAGCAGCAAAAAGCATAATAGAGGGAAAACAATATAATATTGAAGAAATCGGAGCCGAGCAAGAATATTTTGAGAGGGGTTATGTAACTTGAAAGTATGAATTATATAGACAGACTTCTTCAAAACCAAGATGTAAAATTGTTTTCTGGATATGTTATTTGTGCTGGTTTTGCCACATTGGTTGATCTTGGTGTATTGTATTCCCTCACTGAATATCTTCATGTTTGGTATTTTTACTCCGCAGCCTTTGCCTATTTCATTGGAATGGTTACCAATTATTCATTGAATAAATACCTGAATTTCAGAAATAAGAGCAGAAAGATAATTCCACAATTTGGATTATTTGCTACCGTAGCCTTGGTTGGTTTAGGACTCAATCAACTAATCTTATATTGTTTGGTGGAATTTGCTAACTTGTGGTATATATTAGCAAAAATTATAGCCATATTCATAGTAATGTTCTGGAGCTTTTATGGTCATAAGAAATTAACATTCAGTGTTTTTAGGTGAAGAATAAGCTTGTTGCAAGATGCCATATTCTTCGGCTTATAACTAATCATTTCTTTATCTTGTCCCCACTTTCCTCAGGCGATTTTAGAAAATTCTAAGCTAAAATTTGTCTGAAATAAAGCCCTTAATAATCAACAATATTACCCCTCCTCTAAATGCAAAAATATTTTTTAAAACCTAAAGCTAAGGTAGTGTAACATCGATTGTGTCAATGAGGCAAATTAGAGGTGGAAATAGAAGCTAAAGGGTATAAAAATACCTCTCCTAGTAGCGAGATGAGAACAGAGACACGGGAGCTAAACAATGAGCAAAAAAGTGGGCATTGAAGCGACAGACACCTATATGGAAGCCAAAGAGGAACGTGAAAAGTCAGAATTGCTCTCAGTTATTGAAAAAACTGGTGGAGCTGAGGGGGATCGAACCCCTGACCTCATGACTGCCAGTCACGCGCTCTCCCGTCTGAGCTACAGCCCCACCTTATGGTTCTTTATCGTGGTGAAAGGGTTAACTTCTCTCCTTTTGGGCGCCTACCTCCTTAGAGGAATCTTCTTTACTCTTTGAGCTTTTAGCTTTTATCGATGGCGAGGAAGTCTCTCTGCTTATCTCTGCCATCTTTTTTTGGTTCTGTTTTAGCTCTTTGAAAAGCTTGGTTATCTCCTTGGCGAGCTTTTCCAGAGCAGGTTCCTTTAGCTCTTTTTTTACTATCTGTTTATAGGTAGCCTCTCCGAGGGCTTGATACTGGGAGTTAATTTCCCTTTTTATCTGGCTGATCTCTCCCTTCAGGCGCAGGAGCTTAACGCTTCTATCGACATCCTCCTTGATTTGAGTTAGGAAGCTTCGGGTAGAGTCCCAAGCTTTTTCGAACCCTTCAACCTTCTTTTCCGTCTGGTTATTTACCATGACTCTGCTCACTCAATTAATCTCTTTACAAAAAATATTACATTAATTATAATGAAAAGTCAACAGCTTCGTAGCGGAAATTTCAGTCAGTGGGAAGAAAAAAGAGGAGCGGGTGCTCCAGAAGGGAAGAGCCCTTTGAGCGCGGTAATAGTAGACGAGGTCACCAAGCAGTTTGACAAGCTGGTAGCGGTAAGCCACCTCTCCCTGAAGGTCCCCGAGGGGAGCATGTATGGTCTGTTAGGTCCTAACGGGGCGGGCAAGACCACCACCATCCGAATGATATTGAACATCATCTATCCCGATAAAGGGGATATCTCCATCTTAGGGCAGCACATTTCCGAAGATGTTAAGGACAGAATCGGTTACTTGCCCGAGGAGCGGGGTTTGTACACCAAGATGAAGGTCTCTGACCTACTCCTTTTTATGGCGGAGATCAAAGGGGTGCCCAAAGGGGAAGCTAAGAGGAGGGCCAGCTACTGGCTGGAGAGATTGGAGCTGGCAGACCGCGCTGACAAGAAGGTGGAGGAGCTCTCCAAGGGGATGCAGCAGAAGGTCCAGTTCATCGCCACTGTGATTCACGACCCCGAGCTGATAATCTTTGATGAGCCCTTCATGGGGTTGGACCCCATCAACACTGACTTGCTGAAGGGGATCATGGTGGAACTCAAGAAGAGGGGGAAGACCATCGTCCTCTCCACCCATCTTATGGAAGAAGTGGAGCGCCTCTGCGAGCATATCTGCTTGATCAACAAAGGGAGGAAGGTTCTGGATGGGAGGCTGAGTGAGATAAAAAAGAGGTATGGGAAGAACACGGTAGTCCTGCAGTTCGAGGGAGATGGCTCTTTCCTCCACCACTCCCCCCTGGTTAAGAAAATGGACGATTACGGCAACTATATCGAACTGCAATTGAAGGAGGAGGACAGCTATCCGGAGCTGCTGGAAATGGCTACCAAGAGTGTTAAGTTGCGACGCTTCGAAGTGGTAGAGCCCTCCCTCCGCAGCATCTTCATTGAAAGGGTGAAGGGCGGAAATGGGTAAGATAGGAAAGGTCTTAAAGCGGGAATACCTCATCCGGGTGAAGAAGAAGAGCTTTATCATCATAACCCTCTTGACGCCCCTCTTGATGGGAGGGTTGATACTTATTCCTGTGTTCTTGACCACCTTTACCAGTGAAGCTCAGCGGAAGGTGGCGGTGGTCGACCTGAAGGGGGATATTTACCCTTCTTTCACCCAAGCACTGGATATAACCATCAAGGGAGGTAAGAAGAAATTCCTCCTGGAGAGGGTAGCAGCCGATGTGATAGTGCTTCCCCAGGTCAAGGAGAGGCTGACCCAGAGGGTAGATTCCGAGGAGCTTGATGCCTATATCATAATTCCCTCCGATGTTATTACCAAAGGGAAAGCGGAATACTACGCCCGCAACGTGGGCAATATTACTGAGATAGACTCTATAAGCAAAGCCCTGAACAAGGTGGTGGTGGAGAAGAGGCTCAGCCAGGAGGGGCTCGACCCCCAGCAGATAAACAGATTGATTGAGAAGGTGGAGCTGAAGACGGTCAAGATTGTCAAAGGGAAGGAGAAAGCGGGCGGCTTCATGCAGGATTATCTGAGCACCATGATTTTTGTGATAATTCTGTATATGACCATCATTATGTATGGGCAATCCATTATGAGAGGGGTGATTGAAGAGAAGTCCTCCCGCATAGTTGAGGTTCTTCTGTCCTCGGTTACCCCCTTCCAGTTAATGTTCGGCAAGATTATCGGCATCGGGGCGGTGGGGCTGACCCAATATTTCATCTGGGGGGCGGTAATTCTGGGTATCGGTATGTTCGGGCAGAGCTTTATGATTCAGATGGGAGGTGAGCTGGGACAGATAGAGCTCATCTCCCCCACCACCATTGTCTTCTTCATCATCTTCTTCATCCTCGGCTTCCTACTTTTTGCCACTATGTATGCGGCGGTGGGAGCGGTATGTAACAGCGACCAAGAGGCCCAGCAGGCTCAGGTGCCAGTAACTATCTTCGTGATAATACCCATTTTGCTGATGGTATACATCATCGGCAACCCCAGCTCGGGGCTGACTACTACCTTGTCCCTGATACCCTTCTTTACCCCTATGCTAATGTTTATGCGAATCAACCTGGTTATGCCCCCCGCCTGGCAGATAGCTCTCTCCATTTTCCTGCTGGTGGTGGCTATCCTTCTGATGATAAAGCTGGTAGCCAAGATATTCCGCATCGGAATCCTGATGTATGGCAAGCGCCCCCGCCTGGCAGAGATTGTCACCTGGATGAGATATAAATGACTTAACCCTCAAGGGGTGAAAAAGGTGGACTTATTGGGGGCTTTGATAGAATAGCAAAGCCGGGGTGAGGAGCTTATCAAGAAAGGGATTTCTTTTGACTAAAGAGCCGATGGGAGCGTATAATATGATACTTTATGAAAAGGTGCGGAGGAAAGGTATGATCTGGAAGAAGGGAAAAGTTCCCCTTTTGATTGGTTTATTCCTCTTATTTTCCTTCTCGGCTTATGCCGATTGGCTTTTTACCAAAGATAACAAGAGGGTTGAGGTAAAGGAGTTTGAGGTAAGGGATGGGATGGTAGTGATGAGCCTCCCCAACGGGTTGATTGCCCGGCTTCCCGTTGACCAGATCGATTGGGAGCTAACCTACCGCTACAACCCGTCCCTTCCCAGAATAGATGATATTCAAGGTAACCCCCCTTTAAAGAGCAAGGAAGCCCCTGCTAACCCGGGGGAGCACAAGCCAGTGGTGAAGGGGACTGTGCCAACCGGCCCCAGCGGGGCATGTGTTTACACCACCGCCCATATCAACCTTTTCCAAAGTTCTACCCCCATCACCATCGACGGAAGGTTAGATGAGCCCATTTACCAGAGGTTGGTCCCCGTAAGCGAGTTCATTCAGTCGAAACCGGATGAAGGGGAGCCAATAAGCGAGAAGACCGAAGCTTATATTTTCTACGATGACAAGAATATCTATTTTTCCTTCAGATGCTACGATTCTGAACCCGACAAGATTGTAGCTCAGGTGGAAAACCGCGATACGCTAAACAGCTCAGACCGGGTGTCGGTCCTGCTGGACACCTTCCACGACCTGCGAAACGCCTATGTCTTTAAGGTCAATGTTAAAAATATTCAGTATGATGCCACTGCCTCGGAGATTAGGGGTGGAGGAAGAGGTGGGCAGCCTGGAGGAGGGATGATGGGTGGCGGTATGCGAGATGTTAGCTGGAACGGGGTATGGCAGAGCGCTACCTCCAGGTTCGATGGTGGGTGGATGGCGGAGGTAGCTATCCCCTTTAAGACCCTCAAATACCCTTCCAAAGCGGTGCAGACCTGGGGGCTGCAATTAGCGCGTAGTATCACCCGCAAGAATGAGGCTTCCTTTTGGTATCCTCAAAAGAGATTCGAAGCGACGCTTAAGCCCTCCAAATGTGGTGTTCTACAAGGCTTGAGAGACCTCCCTCACTTCCGCCATCTCGACCTGATACCCTTTACCAGCTTCCGCCAGGATACCTCCTCGGAGTACTTGTCAGAGGAAGGGAGGCTCTTTTACAACGGCGGGGTCGACCTCAGATACAACCTCACCCCCAATCTGGTAGCCAACCTGGCGGTCAATCCCGACTTCGCTCAGACCGAGGTTGATGTGGAGAATGTGCAACTATCC
>Ga0209979_1005315_pt1 | contig 10190 bp, 10 predicted proteins | sample AnhtaG_FD_183114 | JGI IMG/M metagenome (GOLD analysis project Ga0209979, IMG submission 183114) | Deep subsurface microbial communities from Anholt, Denmark to uncover new lineages of life (NeLLi) - Anholt_01485 metaG (SPAdes) (version 2) | ecosystem: Environmental > Aquatic > Marine > Oceanic... | reverse complement strand
TAACGGGACTGGGGCAGCTAATACCGGCTGTTCGAGGCTTCTCTGGGCTTATGGAGGGAAGCCTGGAAATAGCATCATGGTTGACAGCAAAGGCATACTGCACAAGGGAAGGAAAGACTTGGAGGAAGTGAAAGAGAAATATGTTGATAAGTGGAGGTTCTGCCAAACCACTAATCTTGAGCAGAGGACCGGTAGCTTGGCCGAAGCGTTAAAAGGCGCCGATCTACTTATCTCTTACTCCAAGTCAGGGCCGGGTGTAATTACGCCTGAACAGGTCAAAGGGATGGCAAAAGATGCCATATGTTTCACCTGTGCCAATCCTATCCCGGAGATTTGGCCTTGGGAGTGCAAAGAGGCAGGAGCTAGAATCGTAGGCACTGGAAGGTCTGACTTCCCCAATCAGGTAAATAATTCTATAGGCTTTCCGGCTATCTTCCGTGGTGTCCTCGATGTGGGCGCTAAGACTATTACCGACGAGATGTGCATTGTGGCTGCTAATTCGCTGGCGAAATATGCTGAGGAGCGAGGCATGAGCGAGGATGACATCTGTCCCAGAATGAATGAGCCAGAGGCTTATATTCGCGAGGCAGTGGATATAGGGATGGAAGCCCAGAAGGAAGGAATTGCCTCGATAGAAATCAGCCGTGAGGAACTTCGCCAGAAAGTCGAGCCTATGATAAAGAGTGCTAAGGAACAGGTTGATGCCTTAGTAAAGGCCGGCCTTATTGCCAAGGCAGTAACATAAGCTTAAAGGCTAAAAAGGGGGTGTTTAAAAACGTAGTGCCAGGCTTTAGCCTGGTGCACGGCCCTAAAACTAAGGAGGTGTAAGTGAGATTATGAGAGAAATCAAAGTTGGCGATGTTACTGAAACCATAGCTCGTTTGTTTGAGCATTCTTGCCACTATCTTCCCGAAGACGTACTAGCTGCTCTTAAGAAAGCCAGAGAAGAGGAAGAATCTCCTGTCTGCCGTGCTGTATTTGATAGAATGCTGGAAGATGCCGAGATAGCTGGTAAGGAGCAGATTCCTCTATGCCAGGATACCGGTGTCGCCATAGTCTTTCTGGAGCTAGGCCAGGAAGTTCACATAACTGGCGGTGACCTTTACACCGCAGTGAATGAAGGAGTGCGTCGGGGATATGATAGAGGTTACTTGCGCAAATCTGTGGTACGTCAGCCCTTCTCGGCCAGGGTAAATACCAAAGATAACACACCAGCTATTATTTATACCGATATAGTCCCTGGCGATAAGCTCAAAATTATTGCCAAACCTAAAGGAGGAGGCTCTGAGAATATGACTCGCTTAACAGTGCTAACCCCCGCCAAGGGTCGCCAGGGGGTTATAGATTACGTGGTAAATCGTGTTGACGAGTCTGGTAGTAATCCTTGCCCACCGGTTATCGTTGGTGTGGGGATAGGGGGGACAGCGGAGAGGACTATGATGATGGCTAAGAAAGCATTGCTGCGCAAGGTAGGCCAGCCAAACCCAGATGCTGAGGTTGCCGAGCTAGAAAAGGATATTCTAGAGCGAGTTAACAAACTTGGCATTGGAGCCATGGGATATGGTGGCAGGATTACCGCCCTTGCAGTTCATGCTGAGGTTTTCCCTTGCCATATTGCCAGCCTACCAGTGGCGGTTAATTTGCAATGCTGGTGTGCTCGCCATGAAGAGGCGATTCTGTGAAAGGAGGTAAGAATGGCTCAAGAGACTAAAGTGGCGGAAAAAGTCAGGATGCTTGATATCTACATTATGGGGAAGAGGTATCAGGTTCCTGAAGGGCTTACTATTATGACAGCCTTGGAGTATTGTGGCTATCGGCTAATTCGAGGTTGTGGCTGTCGAGCAGCATTCTGTGGTGCCTGTGGCACGGTGTATAACTTTAAGAATGACCCTACGCTAAGGTATGCCCTTGCCTGTCAGAAGCTTGTGGAGCCGGACATGTATTTAACGCAGATCCCATTCTTCCCGGCGGCCAAGCCTAGCTATGATTTGGAGAAGCTGGAACCAACGGGTGAGCAGATATTGCAGGTTTACCCCGACTTGATTACCTGCTTTGGTTGCAACAATTGCACCAAAAGTTGTCCTCAGGACCTCGAAGTGCTGTGGTTTATGTCCGATGCCTTGAGGGGGGACATCAAAGAGGTGGCTATTAAGTCCTTCGACTGCCTCATGTGTGGCTTGTGTGCTGCTAGGTGCCCACAGGGACTGGTGCCCTATAATATAGCTTTGTTATGTCGGCGCCTATATGGTCGTTATCTGGAGCCAAAGTCCAAGCATACAGATGAAAGGATAGCCGAGATTAAGGCAGGTAAATTTGATACTGGGATAGAGGAATTGCAAAAGATGAACCTGGAGGAGCTAAAGCGTCGGTTTGATGCGCGTAAAATTATAAAGGAGTAGATATTAGCTGCGAGCTAAGGCGAAGCAAACTCAAAGGAGGTAAGTCAATATGCCATATCCCGCTTATATGGAAGAAAGCATCAGGAAAGTAGCGGCTACCAGGGAGGGAAGGTTGACGGAAGAACTTCCTCGCATTCCAGTTGGTGAGAGGATGCCTGTGTTAAAGGAGTTTCATCCCGACTTTATCGAAGCCGGCATGCGTGAGCTATTAGTAGGACCGAACAAAGGTGATCGCACGCCCAATGAGCTAGCTGATTTATTGGAGGGAAATAGCCGCATTGACCCCGATAAAATTGACCTAAGTAAGGTTGACTATGATGTGGATGTTTTGGTGATTGGTGCTGGTGGGGCTGGTGGCGCAGCAGCGCTTCTTGCCCAGGAAAATGGTGCTGGTGTCCTGATAGTGACTAAGCTGAGGTTGGGGGATGCCAACACTGTGGGAGCTCAGGGGGGGACGCAGGCAGCCGATAGAACCGATGATTCCCCTACCCTTCACTACTTAGATACTGTGGGCGGCGCTCGGTTCACTAATGACCCTAAATTGGTAGAGGTATTGGTGAAAGATGCCCCTGATGCTATCAGGTGGTTGGAATCATTGGGGGTCAACTGGGATAAAAATCCAGACGGTTCGATGTTTGAAGTAGGTCTTGCTGGGGAGTGTGTTCCGCGGTGTCACTGTTGCAAAGATTATACTGGTCTTGAGGCAATGCGCGTTGTGCGCGATGAGGTCAGGTGTCGCAATATAAACTATGTGGAATTCGCCCCGGCGATAGAGCTGATAATGGATGACAAGGGACAAGTGGCTGGGGCAGTATTGGTGAACCTGGAGACTAATGAATTGAGCCTGGTGCGAGCCAAAGCAGTGGTCATGGCTACTGGTGGCATTGGGAGGTTACACACCCAGGGTTTTCCCACCACCAATCATTATGGGGCAACTGCTGACGGGCTGGTATTGGCCTATCGGGTAGGCTGCCCTCTTGTCGATATTGATACCATGCAATACCATCCCACCTGTGCCGCCTATCCTCTAGCAATTCTAGGGCTGTTAGTTACCGAGAAGGTGAGGGGTTTAGGAGGCCAGGTGCTCAATATTAATGGAGAGCAGTTCGCTAACCCCTTGGAGCCACGAGATGTGCTAGCGGCGTGTATTATCCGAGAATGCCGACGAGGTGGAGGGATAACTACGCCAACAGGGGAAGTTGGTGTTTGGCTAGATTCACCCAGGATTGATATGATACATGGGGAGGGCACTGTGGCCCGAAATTTTCCTGCTATGGTGCGCCAATTTAGCCGCTTTGATATTGATATGATTAAGGAGCCAATGTTGGTTTATCCTGGTCTACATTACCAAAATGGAGGCATAAAGTTCAGCCTCGATGGGAGTACTCTTGTGACAGGGTTGTTTGCTGCCGGTGAGTGTGAAGGTGGAGTGCATGGCAAGAATAGGCTTGGTGGCAACTCAACCTTGGATTTGTGGGTCTTCGGAAGAAGGGCAGGCAGGGCAGCAGCGCAATATGTTAAAGAAGTAAAGCTAGGCAAGCTGACTTTAGACCATGTGCGCCAATGGCAGAGGGAGCTTAAAGAGGCTGGCTTAGCCGAAGTAAGGCCTATTTCACCGAAACTTTTACCCGATTACGCCAGGCAGCCATATGATTATTTGGCTGATTATGTTACACAGAGATTGCAGCCTGGCCAGATAAAAGTAGCTTGACATTGGAGGGATGATATGCCACTACGTGAGCAAAGGGATGTCAAAGGAATGGAAGATGTTTTAAATAAAATCTTGAGCACTGCTTCCCCGCCGGTAGCTCGATGTCGGCTGCTTTCAAGTGGTTTTGGTGAGTCCTATGCTTTAAATATAGCAGAGGATATCAGGGGGCATAAAGAATGCCTTGGCTGTGGAAATTGTATTGATGCCTGTCCCTTTCTGTTCCGTGAGCCGTCTCGGCGTAATAAGACGGAGCAGAGGACGTCAATGGCGCTGGAAACCATAATTGGTGCAGACTGCGATGAATGTGATGCTTGTGTTTTGGCTTGTCCTCAAGTGGATACTACTATTAAGAATTATGTTGTTCAGCACCGTATGATAGAAGTTATGTCAAGGCTGGAGCAGCGGATAGGGGACGAGGATGAGCCTGATTTAGATTTATTTGTCGAGGAAGCCATAGAACATTAAATCCCAAATATCAATAACCAAATTCCAATTGAGATTTGTGATTTCATCGGAGGTGCTAAATGGATTTTGAGATACCTGAGGAATTAAAAATGATTCAAAGTATGGTGAGGGATTTTATCACTGACCAATTGAAACCATTGGAAAGGATTGTTTTGGGGCGAGCAGCTGACCTGAGTGATGCCCAGATGTACCTCCCTCCGGAGGAAGAGGAGAGGCTGATGGGGATGGTGAAGGAAATGGGCTTATGGGGGCTAAGTGTGCCTGAAGAGCTTGGTGGTGTAGGTTTGGACATTTTGGGCAATTGCTTGGTGGAAGAAGAGCTAGCTCAGACGGTTGTCCCTTTCAGTTTTGGTGATGTTACCCCGATACTTTTTGATTGTAGCCTAAGGCAAAAGGAAATTTACCTCTCACCGGCGCTTAATAGGCAAAAATATCCCTACTTGGCATTAATGGAGCCTGAAAGGGGGGCTGAACTTGGGAATTTGGAAATGAGAGCCGAGAAGAAAGATGGTTATTATGTTCTTAATGGCAGAAAGGTATCTCTTTCCAGGGTGGGTGAGGACTATTTTGCTATAGTTTTCACCGCCACTGAGTCGGAGAGAGAATCAAGAGAGGGAGTGACTTGCTTCTTGGTGGATAAGGATACTCCCGGATTTACTGTGAGAGGTGGTGAGGAAGAGACAGGATGGGAGGCGAGGGAGAGAAGGCCTATGTCTTTGGTTTTTGACCAATGTCAGGTAGCGGCGGAGAATATGTTAGGTGAAGAGGGGAAGGCTTTCTATTTAGGTAGGAAGTGGCTTCCTTCAAGGCGGATTGTGAGGGGAGCTAGGTGCGTGGGAGCAGCTCAGAGAATACTCGATGAATGTACTACGCAAGCTCAAACGTGGACATCGTTTGGGCAGTTTATTTCTGGGCGAACCAGCATACAAGCAGCGCTTGGCGATATAGCCACCAATATTCATGCTGCTAGATTAATGGTTTATGAAGCTGCTTGGAGAGCAGATAAAGGAGAGCCGATACAGCGCCTAGCGGCTATGGTGAAACTATTCGCCACACAAATGGTCCATTTTGTTTGCGATAATGCTGCTCATATTTTCAATGCCCCGGCATATGTTGGCGGGCTGCCTATGGAAAGATTTTGCCGTAATGTTATCGCAATGAGCTCTACTGAATTTGCCTTGCAACTTCAAAGGAATATTATTGCCCGGGATATACTAAAAGGATTGAAAGTTTGAATTGCTTACGTCATTGCGAGCAAAGCGAAGCAATCCCGGTGGGAAAATCAATTCAGATTGCTTCGGCACTGGTATGCCTCGCAGTGACAATAAAGTGAATAAGGAGGATAGTTATGGCTCAAGCTAAAAAAATTACCCTTCCCTTAACTGATGAGACCCTGAAAGACCTCAGAGCGGGGGACAATCTTTTGCTTACTGGCGTTATGTATCAGGGTCGCGATGCTGCTCATAAGCGCATAGTTGAGGCTCTAGATCAAGGGAGGCCTTTGCCCATAGATCTTAAGGGACAGACGATATTCTTTATGGGTCCCTCTCCAGCCAGACCAGGGAAGCCGATTGGCGCTGCTGGCCCCACTACCAGCATTCGCATGGATAGTTACTCTCCCAGGTTGATAGCTGAGGGGCTAAAAGGGATGATTGGCAAGGGTATGCGCACAAAGCCAGTGAAAGACGCCATGGTGAAATATAAGGCGGTGTATATGGCTGCTATCGGTGGTGCCGGCGCTCTCCTTTCTAAGAGCATCAAGAAGGCAGAGGTGGTAGCTTATGAGGAACTTGGACCTGAGGCACTCCGCCGCTTAGAGATAGAAGACTTTCCTGTTACGGTAATAAACGATATTTACGGTGGAGACCTTTACGAGGAAGGGAAGGCTAAATACCAGGTCAAAGCCTAGTTTTAAGTGCTCGTTCAGTCAATAGAAGCTTTGGCTAGCATTGGAGTGCAAAAAGAGGAGATACTTTGATGTCTATTTTATCTGGAAACGGTACGATTGATAAGCAATTCCTGAAAGATCGCATATCTTACCTGTTGAGAGAGAAGTGTTACATAACTATATCCCCTGATGTGATGTACTTAATGGAGAAATCTTATGAAGAGGAAACTTCTGATAGCGCTAAAGAAATGCTAAGAACTATGATTGAGAATGTAAGAATGGCAGAAAACCAGAAGAAGCCAGTCTGTCAGTCTCCCGGTTTTCCGACAGCTTATATTAGGTGGGGGAAAGGTACGGATATCACTGGTTTGAAGGATATCTTAAAGGAAGAAATAGTAAATGATACAAAGGACGGTTTTTTAAGGCCCAGTATGGTACATCCTCTCACACGGAAAAATACAGGTGATAACTCTGGTGTTGGGGTACCTAATATGGAGTTGGAGTATGAGCCTACTCTTGATTTTATGGAGGTCTTAATTAGTTTTAAAGGTTGTGGTGCTGAGCTTGGTAATGCCATAAAAATATTTACACCGGCCCAGATAGGCGAGAATGCAAAAGGGATAAAGGAATTTGTGATAGACACTGTCATTAAAGCTGGGGGTAAACCTTGCCCACCTATTGCTTTGGGGGTGGGGATTGGTGGGCAGATGGATGTGGCTGCCAAGTTGAGCCGCCGTGCCGTAAGCGTTAGAAAGTGGACAGACCATAGCCCCGATCCTGAAATTGCCAGAATGGAAGAGGAAATATTGGGCATGATTAATCAGTTAGGTATAGGACCTGGCGGTGTCGGCGGTAAGGCTACTGCTTTGGCCGTTAAGATAGAGAGCGCTTATACTCATATCGCCATTTGCCCAGTAGCGGTGAACTTTCATTGTTGGGTTGCAAGGAGGGGTGGGATGAGAATTTATCCCACTGGGAGGATAGAGTATCTTTTTGAGGGGAAGGATAAAAAATGAAAGAGATGAGCCTTACCACGCCTATAACAGAGGAACAAGTGTTAAGTTTGGATGTAAATGATACGGTTTATATTACCGGTATAGTATATACGGCTAGGGATATGGCTCATCTTAAGTTAAGGCAACTTCTACTCTGCAAAGAAAACCTGCCAGAAGATTTTAGGGGTGGCGTTATTTTTCATGCTGGACCGGTAGTAAAGAAAGTCGATGGTGGATGGGAAATTTGGGTTATAGGGCCGACGACCAGTATAAGAATGGAACCTTATGCTGAAATGGTGGGTCAACTTGGTGTAAAAGTAATCGTGGGAAAAGGAGGAATGGGTGAAGATACCCTTCAGTCTCTGGCTAAGTATGGTGGTGTATATTTGCTTGCTGCGCCGGGGTGCGGGGTTACGCATGCTGAGGCAGTAAAGAAGGTTTTAAGAGTTCATTGGCTTGCAGAACTTAGCGTACCGGAAGCTATTTGGGTATTGGAGGTTAATAAGTGGGGGCCTCTTATTGTAGGAATGGATGCCCATGGAAGAAGTATTTTTAAATGTATAGCCCTAAAAGCGTCAAATGTCAAGGAACGATTTTTTAAGGTGCGGTGATAAAGTTTCCATGGGATTGCTTCGTAAGCACGAGTAAGAAAGAAAGGCTTTGCCCGTCTTGTTTTTTCACAGCTTAAGGAAGTTGTTGTGGGCAAAGAGGTTTATACTTATGTCATTTCATTGCCGGCCTTCTTGGGAAAGGATTTAGCCTTGCCTTCATCATTTTCCAGGCGGTAGGCTTTAACATAGGTGGGCTCAGAATTGAGATGATGCGCCTCCTTAGCAGTAAAAATTTCCAATCATATCAGTAAATGATATTTATGGTGGAGACCTCTACGAAGAGGGGAAGGCTAAATACCGGGTCAAAGCCTAGCCTTTGGTAGTTGCCTGACTTATCAGGCCTAACCCTTCTGAGCTCTTCGCTTCTTGTCATTCTGACACTTCCTCCTGTCATTCTGAACGAAGTGAAGAATCCTTCGCTATACTCAGGACAGGCTCCGCGAAGAATCTAGCACTTTCTGCATGGTTAAGCCGATTTCGGCTGGGTTGGGAGCAATGATAGCTCCAGCAGTGGAGAGAGTTTTTATCTTTTCTGAGGCTTTGCCGGCGGTGCCAGTGATAATCGCCCCAGCATGTCCCATTCTCTTCCCTGGCGGTGCAGTGCTGCCAGCAATAAAGGCAACTATAGGCTTGGTCAATTCGCTTTTAGCCCAATTCGCTGCCTCTTGCTCAAGAGTGCCGCCTATCTCACCAATAAGAACTACAGCTTTAGTATCCTTGTCCGCTTCGAACAATCTCAAGATGTCAACAAAGGTACTGCCGGGCAAGGCATCACCACCAATGCCAACACAAGTAGATTGTCCGATACTTAGTTCGCTAAGCTGAGCTACCACATCGTAGGTTAGGGTGCCACTGCGGGAAACTACGCCTACATTGCCGGGAAGGTGAATTTCCCCAACCATAAGCCCGACTTTACATTTACCCGGGGAGATAACTCCAGGGCAGTTAGGGCCAATAAGCGTGGTTGATTTCCCTTTAAGATAGCTATGTACCTTCACCATATCTAAGACAGGTATGCCTTCAGTAATACAAACAATCAAAGGCAGGCCGGCATCAATTGCCTCTAAAATAGCATCTGCGGCAAAGGCGGGAGGCACAAAGATGATGCTGGCATTAACTCCAGTTTCAGCCACAGCTCTCTCCACGCTATCGAAAACAGGCACCCCTAAAACTTGACTGCCTCCTTTTCCGGGTGTAACTCCAGCTACTACTTCAGTGCCATACTCTATACAACGTTGAGTATGGAAGCTGCCTTCATTGCCAGTAATACCTTGAACCAAAAGCCTTGTCTGTTCATCCACAAGTATGCTCAACTTACTATGCCCCTCGCAGTTTCAACTGCCTTGTGAGCCCCATCGTAAAAATCTTTTGCCTCGATAAAACTTATCCCAGATTGGGTTAAAATACGTTTGCCTTCATCAACATTTGTTCCTGCCAATCTAATAACTACAGGAAAGCGAATGTCCAGTTGCTGGTAGGCCTTGACTATGCCTCTAGCAATAACGTCCACTCTGGCCATACCCCCAAATATATTTATTAGAACTGCCTTAACTCTACTATCAGCAACAAACATCCTAAACGAGTTGACTACGCGGTCAATGTTATTCACTGTGCCGATATCGAGGAAATTTGCGGCACTACCACCACAGCCACTGATAAGGTCATTTAGTGCCATAGCCAGCCCGGCACCATTAACCATACAACCAATGTTGCCATCCATCTTGACATAATTATTTATGCCTAATTCACGAGCTTGAACTTCTAATGGCTCTTCTTGCTCTTTATCCTGGAATTCCCGAATATCTTTATGTCGAAAAAGGGCATTATCATCAAAATTTAGCTTGGCATCTAGAGCCACTAGCTTTCCGTCAGCAGTAGTAACCAAAGGATTGATCTCAGCTAAAGAACAATCTTTGGCTATAAAAAGGTTATAAAGGCTCGCCATCAATTGTGTGGCCTCTCCCACTTGCTTTCCGCTCAAATTCATTCCATAAGCTAGTTTGCGGCCTTGATAAGGTTGAAAACCGACAGCGGGGTCAATGTAAGCCTTGAATATTTTTTCTGGGCTTGCTTGAGCTACTTCCTCAATCTCCATACCACCAGCTTCGCTCGCCATCATAA